>Ga0210409_10001290_pt1 | contig 33496 bp, 41 predicted proteins | sample IncBWH17MmetaG_FD_161649 | JGI IMG/M metagenome (GOLD analysis project Ga0210409, IMG submission 161649) | Forest soil microbial communities from Barre Woods Harvard Forest LTER site, Petersham, Massachusetts, United States - Inc-BW-H-17-M | ecosystem: Environmental > Terrestrial > Soil >...
GAAGCCATTGGGGATCGCTGGATTTCTGATCTGAAGGAATTGCGCCAGCTCAAACCATTGGCCGGCGACTCGAACCTTCAAGAATCATTTCACACTGCCAAACGCGAGGCCAAAGTGAAATTCGTTGACTGGCTTAAAGCCACAACCGGCCAACTGGTCGATCCAGACACGGTTTTCGACAGCCAGGTTAAACGCATCCACGAATACAAGCGTCAATTGCTCAATGCGCTGCGAGTCGTCGTGCTGTACAACCGCCTGCGCCAAAACCCCAAGCTCGATCTGCCGCCACGAACCTTCTTCTTCGCCGGCAAGGCAGCACCGGCCTATCAGTTGGCCAAACTGATCATCAAGTTCATCAACAATATGGCCGATGTAATCGATTCGGACCCGGCGATGCAGGGGCGAATCAAGGTGCTGTTCCTGCCCGAGTATAACGCCACATTGGCCGAACGACTCATCCCAGCGAGCGACGTTTCCAATCAGATCTCCACCGCCGGCTATGAGGCCAGCGGCACCAGCAACATGAAATTCATGATGAATGGAGCTTTGACCATTGGTACGCGGGACGGCGCGACTATCGAGATGGCCGAAGAAGCGGGCGAGGATAATTTTTTCTTGTTTGGGTTGACTGCGCAGCAGGTCGCCGATACGCGTGGATGGTATAAGCCCTATTGGCACTACGAACACGACCCAGAAACCCGCCAGGCCCTGGATCTAATCTCTTCGAATCATTTCACTTCTAAAGAGCCAGGTATTTTTGCTCCGCTGCATGACACCTTGCTGGCGTATGGAGACCATTATCTGCACTTGGCGGATTTGAAATCCTATCTGGAAGCGGATCAGCGGCTGGTCGATCTGTACGCCGACACGAACGGCTGGTCGCGCAAAGCAATCCTGAATGCGGCGGGCTCCGGGAAGTTTTCCAGCGATCGGACGATCTCAGAATACGCGACCGAAATCTGGAAAGCCCAGCCATGCCCGGTCATATAATTCGACTCGTACCCAGCAGTTACTGATGATCTCCGAAACCCGAACCTCTCTCGCGCTTAACCGAGGCAGACTTGGAATTGCAGCCATCCTTCGCTTTGATTTGGCGAAGCATGTTGCCGCTCTCGAAGGAACCGTTTGGCCCTTGTGCGTTTCGCACTTAACGCGTCGTCCCCAGCCGCTCGGATAGAAATGCTCCGCTTGCGTTGAGCGCCTGCGTAGCAGCGTTGAATCCGCCGATGTTGGTAAAGAACCCGTGCGGCATTCCCATCCATATGTCCAACTTGGCCTCGACGCCCGCTGCGACCGCGCGCTCGACATAGCTGCGCGAGTCGTCGAGCAGAACCTCATCGTCTCCAACGTGAACGCGGACAGGTGGCAGCCCGCTCAGATCAGCGTAGAGAGGCGACGCCAGCGGATTCTGCGGATCGGTCTTGCCCAGGTAGGAGCGGACGAGCTCGGCGGCCTGGGCCTTGGTGAAATGCGGATCAGCTTCCGCTCGCGAGTCATAGCTCTCGCCGGTAAGTGCGAGGTCGGTCACCGGGGAGAATGCGACGGCGCCTACTGGGGCTCTACCATCTTTTCTGGCTTGCGAAGAGGTGATCGACAGGAGCACCAGCGCCAGATTGCCTCCGGCCCAGTCGCCCATAAGGCGATTCTGGTGATCCCCTTTTCAACCAGCCCCCGATAGCAAGCTTCGAGATCCCTGACGTCAGCCGGAAACGGATACTCGGGAGCATTGAACGGATCGCGGGGAGAAGTTCCTTGTAACTTGCCCTTCATAGGTGCGACGACTGAGCGCAAAGTGGCTGCCGCCACTGAGTCTTCCTGGTTGAGCGGATGTGTAACCGATCAGGGAACCTTCGCAGCAGGGTTTTTGCGGATGTTAGATTTCGTAAATTCCTTGAAGAGAACGGAGCGAGCGCGACATCCTGTCCGCAGGATTGGCAAGAGCGGACCGCTCCGATTGGCGATTACATTGTGAGGACGGCGCGGAAGCGGGCCTTGCCCTCCGCAACGCGCTCGTAGGCCTTAGCAGCTTCGGCCAAGGGGTAGGTTTCAATTATCGCTTTAACTTTTCCCTTGGCTACGTAATCCAGGGCTTCGTAGAGATATTCGGGGCCATTTTGCTGGCTGCCGATGATTTTGATGCGCTTGAAGAGCAACTCAATCAACGAGATCGAAAGCGGTTCCGCGTCGGCGCCCATCACGATGAACCTGCCGTCCGGGCGCAGACCCTGAATGCTGTCCATCATGGATTTGGTCGAGTTGGAGGTGCTCAGGATGATGTCGGCGCCGCCCGCTGCGGAAAGGCTCTTTCCATCGCGGACAATTTCATCCGCGCCCAGCTCGCGAATCATTTTGTCCTTATCGGGGGAGTGCGAAATCGCGATCGTCTCGAAGCCCGCAGCCTTGGCGTATTGCACTGCCAGGTGCCCAAGCCCGCCTATTCCTAGTACGGCCACGCGCTCGTGCGGCTGTGGCTCGGCCCACCGAAGCCCGCTATAAACGGTGTACCCGGCGCAGAAGATCGGTGCGGCCTGCTCGTAGGAAACCTTGTCAGGAATCAGGTAGGTGGCGTCGGCGTTCATCAGCATGTACTCTGCGTGACCGCCTTGCGCCTCGCCTCCCGTGCCTTTCAGATCGGGGCAGAACATCCTGCGGCCGCGCTGGCACCATTCGCAGCGTCCGCAGGTGGACTGAATCCAGGCCGAGCCGACGCGGTCGCCTACCTTGCGAGTAGTTATATCGGGAGCCACGGCGACGATCTCGCCCACGGGCTCGTGGCCGAGGATTCGAGGAAATTGTCCTGGAAGATGTCCAAGCGTTTGGTGTACATCGGTGTAGCAGATACCGCTGGCGTGCATCTTCACCAGCACTTGACCTGATCCTGGCTGAGGCTGGGGAACATCTTTGATCTGCCAGGAACTGCTCACGGCGGGTACGACTGCGGCTTTCATACATTTCCTCCTGGTGAGATAGGATGTGAGGGCCTTTGTGGGCGGTACATGATTTACTGATAGCACGACATTGGCTTTTGTGTCCAGATGTACCCAGCGCTACCCGGGTGAGGCAGAATTGGTTTTCGAGTTTACCAGGCATCCGCGGGTGTTAGATTCCCATTGTGAAAAAGACCAAAAACATCCAGCAAACGGTGACCTTTAATGCGAAACCCAAAAAGGTCTTTAAGACGCTGCTTAATTCGGCAAAACACTCAGCGTTCACCGGAGAGTCTGCCAGGATTGAACGCAAGCCGGGCGGGGCGTTTGCTTGCTACGGGGAATACATCACCGGAATCACTTTGGAGCTCGAGCCAAACAAACGGATTGTCCAAGCGTGGCGTTCACAAAATTGGCCCAAGGGGACATATTCCATCGTGACGTTCAATTTTCTAAGAAAGGCCCGTGGCCAAACCGAATTGCGGTTTTCTCAGGTAGGAGTTCCCGCGGATGATTATGCCCGTAAGAACAAGGGGTGGCGAACACACTATTGGGAACCGCTTCGAAGGTTTCTTCAATCAGAGTGACTTCTGCGGAATTATCCTGTCAGACCTACCAATTCACCCAGCGTGGACCGCCTGACGCCGGGTAACCGGTTTCGGGGTTATAGTTCCACGGACCAGAATCACTCTGGACGGTGGGAGAAGCGCAACCGCTCAACAGTGCCATCGCCATGATCGCGCCAAGCACCACAAGTCGTACCGGCGCGACGGCCTCGTTTCCATCGCGCCAAATCTGTCTTCCCCGCTCGCGGCAAGGTTTTCTTTCCGCTCCTTCGTCATGTTTCATTTGCTGTTCCTTTGGCTATCTTGCCAATATTCACCGCTCCTACTCTGCCGCGGCTTCAAATCGCAGCAAGACGATCGCCGCTTTCGCCGGACAAAGTGTCGCTCGACCTCTATCGAGACACGATCTTGAACGCGATCGGATCCGGCGCAGCCTGTGGTGCTGGTCGGTCACTCTTTTGGTGGAATCACGATCTCGGTTGCGGCGGAATCCTCGTCGAAAAAGTCCGAGTTGAATTTGCGAATCACCGACGCCAAAGGCTCCGCGTGCCAATACAACAGTTCCTTGAAGGCCCTGTTTTCAAATTCAGAAGGCGGGCACCTGAAGCGATCACAGAAGAGAACCTTGAATTCGCGTTGGATCATGCGGGCAGTATAGCGGTCGCGAGCCAGCGATTCCAGTCGTCCGGGAGAACTCACAGGCCGCTTCTTGCAATCGAATGTTGTGGCCGTGAGTTTCGTACGTGCATCCACGATTTGATATCTGCCTTGGCCTCATTGAAGTCATGCCCGAAAAGCGCGGTTGGCTTTCATCTGCCGCACAATCGATTGCCCAAGCACCCGACCCGCATAAATGTCGGCGGGATCGTGCTTGCCGAGCATCACACGGTGCCAACCGATTTCCCGACCTTTGGCGAGGATCGCGTCACGACTGCCGGCGAATAGCTCCTACAGCAGCAGGGCAAACGCCGTGTCGCGCGTCGAATCGCAGCTCAAATAAACAGACATAAATCGATATGAGCCAACTCGGACTTGATAGCGGATGCAATGACTTGGACCACGTCGAAACCTTCAAGGTCAGCGTCGAAGCCCAAGCGGCATTAGACCGCGAATACATCAAATTCCTGGAAATCAAAAACAGGCACCTTAAAAGCGTGTGCGCTGAAGCGACTATTTCGCTGAGCCTCGTCGTCTCATCCCTCAACCGAGCGTGAAGATTGCTCCAAAGCTAAGCGATTACTCCGGGGGATAGCTGAAATTCCTCGCATAATTACTGGCGTCACGCTCTTTCGCACAAAGACACGGTGCTTTCTTGGGCAAATTCTTCCGCCCAGCCCTGGTTTGCTGCGGAGATTGCGTAAAAAAGGATGGAGGCGATGAATTCCTTGGGGACAGGCGGCGGCAGAAGATAATTCGTTCCACCCGGACGCTCGACCCGGTTATTGGCTGCTTGTATTTGAGTGTGGAGACGATCTGCCAGCTCACTGGCCAGACTCAACCCAGTACGAGCGTCGGGTGTGATGAGCGAAAGACGTTTGTTGTTCATAGTTATCAATGATGGGGATTGCAAAGTCGGTTGCGCTAATAGAGGCGAAATGGCCGGGATAAAAATTGGGAGACGCACACTATCCACCAGGCGGGAATGCCCAGCCAGTTGCGGCGTTTCAGCGACGCTCCCTGCCGTTTGAGCAATTCCACAACTTTGGTTCGGCCAAACATTGCCGCGAACATCAGCGGCGTCATGCCTCCGCCATTGTCCGCGTCAATATCGGCGTTGTGTTCCAGCAACAGGGTGACGATTTCCCCATAGCCCTTGAAGGCTGCGCCACCCAGCGGGGTTTGGCCACGGTCGTTGCGGCAATCGGCGTCTGCGCCTGACTGGAGCAAGGCTCGGGTGGTCTCAACATTGCCATTGTAACTCGCCAGCATGACCAAGGAATTTCCTTTAGCATCGGCGAGGTTGACTGGCAATCCGTGATGAATCATTTCGACCAGCGACTCGGTCTCGCCGTTGCGCGCGAAATCCAAAGCAATCCGCTGCAACTCAGCATAGCGCTTCTCTTCGGCTTCGGTTACGATCGTTTGCATGGTTACACGAGGAGGACGTTCTGGACGACCCCCTCAAGTTCATTTCGTTCAACTCAGAGCTGGTTCGAGCGAGGACGCGGACTTCGTTGAATCAATCGCTCCATTCTTTACCCCCAGCGCCTTTGCCACGCCTTCGGCGTAACGCGGGTCGGCTTTGTGGAAGTGCCGCAACTGGCGCTGAATGATTTCCTCCGGCACACCCACCATCGCGGTGGCAATGTTTTTGAAAAGACGCTGTTGCTGGTCGGGCGTCATCAGGCGAAAGAGATTGCCGGGCTGTGTGTAGTCATCATTGCCGTCGCGATGGTTGTAGCGGTCGGCATCACCGGAAATCCGGAGCGGCGGTTCGGCAAAGCGCTTGTCCTGTACCGGGCCTCCGAAGGTGTTGGGTTCATAGTACGCGTCCGTGCCCTTGGGTGCATCGAACCGCATTGGACCGTCCGCATGATAGGTACGCACGTCCGCTTTGGGGCGGTTGACGGGCAACATTTCGTAGTGCGTACCCACCCGGTAACGATGCGCGTCTGCGTAGGAAAAGATCCGGGCCTGGAGCATTTTGTCCGGCGACCAACTGATGCCGGGCACGATATTCGACGGGCTGAATGACGCCTGCTCGATTTCCGCAAAGTAGTGTTCCGGGTTGCGGTTCAATTCCAGGACGCCCACATCAATCAGCGGATAATCATTATGTGGCCAGACCTTCGTGAGGTCAAACGGGTTCCAACGACAGGTCTCGGCATCTTCCTCCGGCATGATCTGCACGCAGAAACGCCACTTCGGAAATTCGCCGCGCTCGATAGCCTCGAACAAATCCCGCTGGGAACTCTCGCGGTCTTTGGCTACTACCCGCTCAGCTTCCTCGTTGGTCCAAAACTTATGGCCTTGCAGGGTCTTGAAGTGGAATTTTACCCAAAAACGCTCGTTCTTCGCATTGATGAAGCTGTACGTGTGGCTTCCGTAGCCGTTGACGTGGCGAAATCCCCGTGGCAGCCCGCGGTCCGACATAAGAATCGTCACTTGATGGAGCGACTCAGGTGAGAGCGACCAGAAGTCCCACATTGCCGTGTTGCTGCGGAGGTTGGTCTTGGGATGGCGCTTTTGGGTGTGGATAAAATCTGGAAATTTGTAGGGATCGCGAACGAAGAACACCGGCGTGTTATTGCCGACCATATCCCAGTTGCCTTCGTCAGTGTAAAACTTGAGAGCGAAGCCGCGCACATCGCGCTCAGCATCCGCCGCACCGCGCTCACCAGCGACCGTGGAGAAGCGCAGCAAGCATTCGGTTTTCTTGCCAATTTTGGCGAAGACGCTCGCCTTTGAGTATTGGGTGATGTCGTTCGTGATAGTCAGCGTGCCGTAAGCTCCCGAGCCTTTGGCGTGAACAGTGCGCTCAGGAATGCGCTCGCGGTTCTGATGGGCGAGTTTCTCAAGAAGTTGATAGTCCTGCATCAGGAGCGGTCCACGCGGACCGGCGGTGATGGAGTTCTGGTTGTCGGCGATAGGATTTCCCGCCGAAGTGGTCAGGAGGTCGGCTTTGTTGATCATAGATTGAATCTTCGTTCTCTCTATTGGACCACTATGTGAGGTATTGTTGAAATACTTCTTTCCTGTGATAATGATAGGCATTGCCTATGGAAATGCATCAGCTTCGATACACGGTAGCAGTGGCACGGACGAAAAACTTCTCGCGGGCCGCCGAACAATGCCACGTTTCCCAGCCATCGCTGAGCCAACAAATCCAGAAGCTCGAAGACGAGCTGGGCGAGCGCCTGTTCGAGCGCACAAAACGCGATGCCAGGTTGACACCGCACGGTGAAGCCTTTTTGCCTCGGGCGTTGCGCATTCTCGAGGAAGTGGACGCAGCCAAACGGGAGGCGACCGATGCCAGGGAATTGCTGCGAGGGACGATCACAATCGGCGTGCTGCCAACGATCGCTCCCTATCTGTTGCCGGGCGTGCTGACAAAATTCGCAGACATGTTTCCGGGTGTGGAGGTGGTCGTGCAGGAAGAGACAACGGCGCACTTGTTGAAGCTTGTCCTGGGTTGCGAAATTGATCTCGCAGTGGCCAGCCATCCTATTCACGACTCGCACCTCGAAGTGCTTGAATTATTCACTGAGGAACTGCTGCTGGCATTGCCGCCCCGGCACCCGCTTGCGCGCAAGCGGACGATCAGTGTTGGCGACTTGGAAAGCGAGCCTTTCATCGTGATGAAGGACGGCCATTGTCTCGGCGACCAGGTGCTACGGTTTTGCGAGCGGCGCGATTTTCGGCCCAACATAAGCTTCCGCAGCACGCAACTTGAAACCGTGCAATCGCTGGTTTGCGCCGGTTTGGGCCTTTCGCTGATTCCCGCGATGGCAACAAAAGCTGCACACCGCGGGCAACCGCAGTACCGTTCACTTTCCGCGCCAAAGCCTGAGCGGAAAATTGTCGCCGTTTGGTCCAATCGGCGCCCGCCAAGCCGTGCCACGCAGGCATTTCTGAAAATTGTGCCGCGCGGGCCAAATTGAATTAGACGTCCAGGCAACAAAACAAAAAGCGCCGCATAAAAGTCGAACTTAGCGCAAAATGAGATCAGGCCTGTGCCTGGTATTACGCCGAGGTGAGGTCACAACCGAGAGAGCTGGAGCAGACAACCGCTGTGTTTGCCCAGACCGCGACGACAGCAACGGATTGCAAGTTTAACCAAAACTAGTTTTTCTCCAGCACTGGCAACCAGCCGCCGGTGGCTTGGATTGGTTCGATGTGTCCGCTATGAGTCATCCAGAAAGCCAACGCCAGGCGGCCTCCTGTGCGGTTTCGCGTCGTCTCAATAGGGAATTCGGCTTGGAACCCGGTGTTTTTGCGAGCAAGCGCGTGCGTTACGAGGGTGAGTGCTGCAAAATCATGCTGCAGATGCCGGCCGGCGTTTTCTCCGCGCCTTACCTCGGAACTGACCCCGCTGACCAGCAGGGCGGCGTGAACTTCGTAATTAGAACTTCCCCCCGACGAGGGCACAAAACTCACACTCCAATGGCTGGCATCCTCAGAGACGATTCGGAGCACTCCTGCTTTGGTCTTGGAACCAGTCGGCACGTTCCTGAGTCCAAACCAGCTTCGCCATTCTTTGCCGTTCAGAACAAAGCCGGGAGTGTAGACGCTATCGCTTCCCCAAGCCTGAGCGTAGTCCCTTTGCCGGTCGGAGAATTGCTGGCTCGCCCATTTGTCACGCCATCCAAGGTAGTCCCAGTAATCAACGTGAAACGCTACCGGCACAAAGCCACTCCACAGCTCGGGTTTTTGTTTCAGCTGACTCAACCACGACTCGGCCGGCGGGCAACTGCTGCAACCTTCAGACGTAAAAAGCTCCAGCAATGCGGTTTGACGCTCGTGACTCTCAAACACAATGGGGTCGGCGTGGGCCGTGACACCGGCAAGAACGCCCAAGATAAAGGAGAGCTTTACACTCATACGGTTTTTCCAGTAACCAGACCAGGAGCAACTGATAGGCTCAAAACGCCTCGCCCATGCTCATGCTCATAGTCGTCGCGGCGATTTCCCGGTGTTGCTCGGCATGCGCAGTGTCGGATTGGCGCAGTATGGAGTTCATCCCCGCCACCGTCGTCAACCAGAGGGAAGGTTTCGCTTTCCTCAACGAGTTGTTGGAAGCGGATTGGTGGGATGCTGGTTGCTACCGGGTCAAGGCGTGCGCGCGCCAACTCTCTTTCGATTTGCACTCGCTGACGCTCAATGGCTAAATCAATTGCCAACTCTGCCGAAGCCGAGTCCAAGGATTCACACATAAAACTCCAACAGATTCTCCGGCTCGATTCCAATCTAGAACCACGTTGAGCCGTCCCACGTGGAACCGAAGTTGTTTCAAGGAATTAATCACAGGATACAAAACACCCGTTACACGGGAGGCGCACCAAAAATGGCATTTTTGCAACGGCCTGTTCTTGCGTCTACGAATACTGGATGCCCATATCAAAGGCATCAGCCTGGCGGAATATGCTTAAGTTCTTCAAGGATATCAGATGCCCTGGTTCGATCGCCGTGGCTGTGACTGATCTTGGCGGAGAGCACGTTACCCTGTGGGCCGAGCACGAACGTGGCTGGATAGGCCGTTTCCTTTGGTGCGTCCCATCTTAACCCGTAAGCGTTGACCATCTTGTAATCACCGTCGGTTACGTAAATGTAGTCTTTGGGCCATTCCTTGTTTTGCAGGAACTCCTTTGCGTGCGCTTTCAGGTTGTCCGCCGGGCCGGGATAAACCATGACCACACGCGCGTTGACCGCCGCGAAACCCCGTGCCTCGGCGATATAATCCTGCACCTGCCGCGTGCAAATGGGACACTGGTATCCGGGCCAGCCTCTCAGGACGATGAGGACGACCCTGCTCTTTGACGTGAGATCGCTTAAACGGATGGCCTGGTTGTCCAGCGTTTGGAGCAAGAAATCTGGAGCTTTGTCCCCGAGCTTCGGCGGAGTGGCGGCATGCAACGCAACTGGCACCAAGCACGCAAGGAGAGGGAAAAGTTTACTATATGATTTGCCGATTTTCATTGTGTTTGTTGCGAAATCAAAGTCGCTTTTCCTCGATGTCGTACACATCCAACCATCGGTACACCACGCGACCCGCGGGCAGATGCTGATTGATGTAACCTTCCAGAAATTCCTGGATTTCCTGCGGCATGTCGCCAAGGCGCGTTTCACGGATCCGATTATTCCATTTAATAACTTCGATTCGCGAATGAGGAGTGGCGTGCTCCGCAATCCAGGCTGCGACCGCCTCATCGGCGGCACCCGTGGCAACAAAAGACCGGAATGACTCGGCATTGACGCCGGCGAACTCGAAAAAGAAACGATCCAACGGGCAATCAAAATGATACTCACCCAGTGTGCCTGCGATGGCAGCGCGGCACTTGTCGAGCACGCGCGCGGCAAGAACGTAGCCAGCTAGTGTTTCGCGTGGACTGCGTGGAAATTCATGGGTGAGGTCTTTTGCTTTCAATGTCTGGGTCTTAGTGTTCATGTTCATTGTTGTTTGCGGTCGTCATGTTATCGCCGGGTAACTTAATTCCTCTAAAGAAGCCTTCCGCGGTCCAGTTGCGGAACCAGAGTTTCAAATTATCTGCCAGTTGGTCTACGCTATCGGTCGAAGCCTGTGTGGCGCATTCGATGGCTCGTGCTACAGGAAACCCGTCCTGGAAGGCACGTAGCAACCCGAATTCCCTGCCCGAAAGGTTGTAACGCCGAACAACAAAATCCCGCCGTGAAAATGCGACGAACGATTGGTGCGCTCGCGGCATTGGAGGGAGTTCATTTTCTTTCAACTGGCGCAACGTAGCATAGTAATCGTTCACCGGAAATCGGGTGGCCAACAGCTTGAGGCAAGGCACCGGATGAAGCTGCGCTACCGCCCACTGTTCAGGTTTGAGGTTTACGAGTTGGTCGAACCGCAGAAACGCCTGGCCCTCAACGCCAGGACCGTCAAAGACTTCGTAAATGGCCCATTCGAGGTGCGCGAGGTCGATGAGAAAATCGGGCCACTCATCTGCTGCTTCGGCTGATGACCCAGCGCCCGAGAGGCCCGGTTCGGTGCAGTCGGCAGCGGGACGTGTGTCCTCAAGGTAGCGCGGGAAGTGTCGGCCCAACTCGTTGAGCGTGTAACTGTGCGAGGGATAATCTTGCAAATAACCAAAAGCGAAGCCATCGAAGGCTTCATCACCGAGCGTACGTTTCAGCATCGGGAAGACCTCGCCAAGGCATTCCAGCAGACGCGTGTGATAGGCATTCGCATAGATGGCCAGCCGCTCAGCGGCAGTGAGCGCCCGTGAGCGGGTGATGACTCTTTCAAGCTGGCCGGGGCCTAGCCGGATTAGCTGCTGCGCTTCCTGCGAACCGGCGCCTGAATCCACCCCGTCAGCATGTGTGATGACCGCCTGAAACCAACGCTGCAAGCGGTTGACCTGGTCGGAACCCGATGGAACCTCACGCGTCCTCATGCGACTTGGGCCATGGTATGGTGCAGCGGGTGCGGCACGGCACTTTCCTCTTGGAACCTATGAACGCCTCCTGCGTCGCCGAGTTCAGCAGGCTCCGGCTCGATCGGCAAATCGGCCATCCTTTGGTCAGCCAACTCCGTGCCGATGTGTTGCTTGGCTTTCAACGCTTCGGCATGCAACACCGGGAATGGCGGGATCTTGGCGTCCCATTCCAGCAGGGTTGAGACCCCACCCGTGAGTTGGTGGGCCAGGCGATAAAGTTTCCAGACGGGGTCGGCAACATGATTATCATGCGTATCAATGAGGTGTGTCTGGCAGTTCGTGTGGCCTGCCAGGTGAAACTGCACCACTCGCTCATGCGGCACCGACCGAATGAACTCTTCAGGATCGAAATCGTGGTTCACGCTCGAAACGTAGACATTGTTCACGTCCAGCAGCAGGCCGCAATCCGCCTGCTCTGCCATCCGGCCAATGAAGTCCCACTCGCTCATAGTCGAGCCGGTGAAGCCGACATAAGTGCTCGGATTCTCAAGAACAAACGGCCTCTCCAGAAAGTCCTGGACCGTTCGGATGCGCTCGGCCACATGCTTAAGCGAAGTTTCGGTGAGGGGCATTGGCAGCAGGTCGTGCGAGTTGCGCCCGACCACGCCAGTCCAGCAGACATGATCGGAAATCCAAAGTGGCCGGATGTCCCTGGCCAGCGCCTTGAGTTTGCCAAGGTACTCAAAGTTGAGCGGATCGGTGCTGCCAATCGAGAGCGAAACCCCGTGCATGACCACGGGATAGCGCTCCGCGATCTTTTCCAGGACATAACGCGGCCGCCCGCGCGAGTCCATAAAGTTCTCCGAGATGACTTCAAACCAATCCACTGCTGGGTGGTTCTGCAGGATGTAATCGAAGTGGACGGTCCGCAAACCAACCCCTAACCCAAGATGTGGGTGCCCCAAACGCTTCAGAACCATAGCAATTCCTTCTCGCAAATTTGATTGAGTCTACCCCGCGGGTGCGAGGAATACCCACACCCGCCGCGCAAGCTATTTGGCCTCCACAACTTTCTCCTTTATGTTTGTTAGGCGGCCTTGGGCGCGGCTCCGAAGGTTTTGCCCGCCTCTTTCATCTGCTTTTCAAATGCTTTCCGGGCCGCTTTCCATGCCTTCTTTTTGAGGGGCACTTCACAACTGCCGTGACCCTTGCAAGAGTTTTGTCCGGCGTATTCGCCGCAACCTCCCTGGCCTTTGCACGCATTCTCCCCTTTGCACGAATGCGCATCCACCGTGGCGCAATTGCCCATTCCGGCGCAGGAATTGTCCCCGCCCTTGGCTTTCCCTTTGCAAGTGTTCAAGCCGCGACACACATGCTTTTCCCCTAGCAGAAGGGACGGATCGTGTGTGTCACCTCCTTCGGCCGCATGGCCGGCCAGGGCTGTGCCCAGCACCATGCCGCCAAAAGCGGCCATCGTCAGTTTGCCAAAGTCGCGTCGCGACAAGGCTGTATCTCCAATAATTCTTCGTTGTTCCACGTTCATTCCTTTCTTCCGTTGATGATCTGGTTTAACGCTACGCGTACAGAAGTGGGACCAATGAACCCCCCATTTTATTCCCGCGAAGAACAAAAACCCGGTGCCACGAACTCCCTTTCGGTCAGGGATACGAGTTTTCTACACATTTTATTGCTGGAGATTCACCGCCACACCAGTACATCCACGCGAGACTGGGCGTTAAGTTGCGGTCTACCGGGAATAAATCCCTTTCGTGATTAGTCATATAATCATGCGGGAGCTTATAATGATTACCAAAAAGCGATGAAGACGGTGATTGTGGATCGTTCAGCGATTTTCGCATCGCGCCCAAGGGGTCTGGTACGTATCGCGATTTTCAGTTTCCTTGCGGCTGGCACGATAGCAGCCTGGTTTCTTCGGGAACCACTGCGCAACCTGGTTTTCGCGGAGGGCGTAATGGCCAACGACGGTCCGACTCAAGAGGCAATTGAACAAGTAATTGATTTAAGTGCCGACCAGCAGGACGCAATCAGAAGAGCGTGGGACACGGGAAGAATTGTTCATCGCGAGGTGGCCATTCGCCGGTTATCACGACTCATTCCTGCCGATGCTCCCCTTCCCACTCAGTTTGAATCATGGGTCCTTGCTGCTGCCCGCGACCCGGACGCGAGTGTTCGAGAAACAGCTCTTGGCATAGTTCACGGCCACAACAGTCCGGCGCTCGCAGCGATATGCATGGCGCAGCTCAAGGATTGCGACCCACAAGTCCGGCTGCTGGGTCTGGATCATCTAAATGGGGTGAGCTCTTTCACCGCAATTCCTATCATCGTTCCATTGCTGGATGACCCGGACCCGCTGATTGTTGTCAGAGGTTTGAAGCTGCTCGAGCGTTGGACTGGGCAGAAGTTTGGTGTAATGCTCGCCGAGACAGCGCCGGTTGAAAACGAGATGACCGGCCTCGAGGAGTTTCCCGAAGGCAGCCAGACCAAGGCCATAGCCGGTGCAACGCGCGCCAAAGCATGGTGGGCGTCGCACCAATCAGAGTTCGGCCCCGTCGAGTTTGAAGCACCCGCCGCCGTATTCGATGTCCCCCCGTCGTTGTTACCGGCTGGAGACTTCCACTTGTCTGGACTCGATGGACGCCAAATACGATTGTCCGACTTTCGCGGCAAAGTAGTATTGCTCAACTTTTGGACTACCTGGTGTCCAGCTTGTCTTAGCGAGATTCCGGAGCTGATTGCTTTGCAGAAACGATATGGCGAGCACATCGCCATCATCGGGGTCTCATTGGACAACGTTCCGGACGAAGACGGCCATCTGGGCGGAAACGAGGGGGCCGAGTCTAGCAGCGGGGATCACCCTTCGCTGAACACGGTCCGTGAAAAAGTTGCCCGCACGGTCAAGGCCCGCGGAATAACTTACACCGTACTTCTTGATAAAAACAATTCTGTCGGGAGCCGGTTCAACGGGGGTGAACTGCCAACTACCGTTATCGTCGACGCTCAAGGCTACGTGCGCCGCCGTTTTATTGGGGCTCGCAGCCTGCCGGTTTTCGAGGCGATGATTGCCGAGGCCAGCCAGCCCTTGCCTTCGAATCAGAATAAGTTGGCTTTCGAGAACAGCAGCTCATCTCAGATCAGGAATAAATGATTTCAGTGGTTTCACATGGCTGGCAACAGGTTCTTGGGCAGGTTTGTCTACCCAGGTGGGAATAAATGAGACCACAAAACCTTCATACTACAGTGACCGAAGTGGATTACGAGCAAGCCGTGAACTCCTTTTATGAGCCGCTTTATGGGTTTGCTTACAGTCTCTCCGGGAACGAAAACGACGCCTGTGAACTCACTCAGGAAACCTTTGCGCGACTGCTGTCGAAAAGCGCCCAGGTGCGTGAGGAGTCCAAACTAAAATCCTGGCTATTCACCACCCTTTACCGGGTGTTTCTGGGCTGGAAAAGCCGCGAAAGGCGGTTGCCCCATTTTGAAATCAGCAGCGTTGAGCACGAAATACCCCCCGTTGCAGCCGAACTGGTGGACATGATGGAGCGGGACACAGTCCGCGACGCGTTGCTAAAAATCGATGAACGCTACCGGGTGCCCCTTATGCTGTACTATCTGGAAGAGCACTCCTACGAAGAGATCGCCGAATTGTTGGAGATTCCCATTGGAACGGTGATGTCGAGGCTTTCACGGGCGAAAGTTTTGATGCGCCAATGCCTTGCCGCCAGATCTATTGGAGAGCAGCGCACCATCGTGCCACTGAACCCGGCCTCTAATTCGACAAACTCGTCGTATGAATAATCAGGAAGCCAAATTGATTCTGCAAGCCTACCGCCTTGGGGGTCAGGATGCCGGGGATCCTCAGTTTCGAGAGGCACTGCAACAACTCAAACTTGACCCGGAACTGGCGGACTGGTTCGCCCATGAACGGGCTATCGAAGCGCGTGTCCAAGCTAAGATCCGGGACGCGGTCAAGCCGCCCCCACACCTGAAAGCCCATCTGCTAGCCCAGGGAAGGATTGTACGTCCTGCCCCCTGGTGGTGGCGTCCGGTTTGGCTTACAGCAGCTGCATCTATCACTTTACTCGGCATCCTTGTCACGATTTGGTCGTGGCGGCCGAGCCCCGCGCAATTCGCCGCGTTTCGGCAGGCTATGGTTCAAAATGCGAGGCAAAGAACCGACCACGTGAGCTTCGAGTCGCATGATCTTACGAAGATTCAGCAATGGCTTCAGGCCCGTGACATGAACAGCAACTTCGATTTGCCGGCTGCGCTGCGCAGCAATTCGACGGAGGGTTGCCGCGTCGTGGATTGGAGAGGCCGGAAAGTGACACTGATTTGTTACGTGTTCAATGGAAGGGATCACGTCGACCTGTTCGTAATTGATGGCACACGGTTCGGCGACTTCACACCGTCCCAAACGCCGGAATTCGCGCAGACCGACGGGCTCATCACTGCCAGTTGGACCAAGGGCAATAGAACCTATTTGCTGGCAACGTCCGGCGGCGAGGCGGTGCTGCGGAAATACCTATGAATTTTCGCCATTCCAAGAACACACCGCCGCTGTTTTGATTCCAGGACCTCCCGTTGAACTGCGTAGAGCACGAATGCATGCATGAGCTTCAGGCATCCAGCGACCGGCGGGGCCGATGGACGAACCAGGGACAGCCAACCCCAGAGCTTGGATTTCGGTCTGTCGTCGGGCTTGGACCCGGAGAGCTGGGTCGAACGACATGGGGATGATTTGTTCGGCTTTGCCGCCGCGCGTGTGCGAAACCGAGCCGTAGCGCAGGATCTGGTTCAAGAGACATTTTTGGCTGGGATCAAGAGCGGTGGGGGTTTTGCCGGGCGCTCCAGTGAACGGTCCTGGCTGTTTGGCATCCTGCGCAACAAATTAGCTGACTATTACCGGCTGCAAAACCGGGAAGAGGAAATCACGGATACGGAACTTCTCTTGTCCGAGGAGCGCGGGGCTTTTGGCACGGGAGGACTCGGCAAGGACGGCTGGGTAATGAAGCTGGCCCCGCAAGCCTGGGAAACTCCCGACGAAACCCTTATCAGCAAGGAATTCCAGGATGTGCTCAGGAGCTGTCTTTCACGATTGCCGGATAAAGTTGCCCAAGTGTTCCGGCTGCGAGAAATCGATGATGTATCCTCGGAGGAAATCTGTAAGGATTTAGGCGTCTCTCCGAACAATCTATGGGTAATGCTGCATCGCGCCCGGATGGGCTTGCGGCGTTGCCTTGAAGTGCATTGGTTCGAAAACAAACAACGAGACGAGTGAACACGGTGCTTTTTTCAGTGGCATTGAGTCAGTGACGGGACCCTAGGTCTATGTTGAATTGCCGCCAAGCGACACGTTTAATATCGCAGTCTCTTGATGCCAAGCTTCCATGGCATCGGCGCCTGCAGATGAAGGTGCATTTGCTGTATTGCGTCTGGTGCCGGCGCTATGCCGCTCAACTGAAATTCCTGCGCAGGGCAACCCGGGAACTCCCGCCAGAGGCCCTCGATGCAGCGCCTCAGAAACTTTCAAGCGAGGGAAAAGAGCAAATGAACGCGAGGCTGAAGGAGAGCGTTAAAAAACTCCCGCCTCCTGCTGAGTAATTCTGTTTGTAAGGATTTCGTCGCTCGCCCGACTTCCCAGTGTGCGGTTGATTTAGCCCCGATTGTTAGTAAGGAGGGCTCCTCGCACTGAATACGTAACCGGAGATGCCTGGCGCTTGGGCGTGAGGCAATCCTTCGGAGGAAAACAAAAAAAACAAAAATGCAGTTCAATCAATTATGAATCGCTTATCATCCACAAAACTGTGCAGCGGGCTGGGACTCAGCCTAGCCCTACTCGGAACGACAGTGAAAGCCCAGGACATAGGGGCTGTTTATACCACGGACAACGCAGCCTCTGCCAACCACGTCTTGGTTTTCCAACGGGAGGCGAACGGGAAAGTAACCAGTGCCGGCAGCGTTGCTACTGGTGGGACCGGCGCAGGGGCTGGGTTGTCGAACCAGGGCGCAGTCCTCTTGAGCCACGACGGTCGTTGGCTCTTCGTGTGCAATGCGGGCAGCGATGATATTTCGGTCTTTGCCACAGGATCCGGAAACGTTCAGCTCGTCAACAAAGTGAGCTCCGGCGGACACCGGCCACTGAGTTTGGCCATGCACCACAACCTTCTGTATGTGCTCAACGCAGGCGGCAGCATGGGAGACAAAGACAACGTGACGGCTTTTCTCTTTATCGACGGCAACCTGGTGGCTCTGCCTGCATCAACCCGCGCATTGAGCGGCGACAACACCGGACCGGCGCAGGTGTCCTTCACTAAGGATGGTGATGTGCTGATCGTGACTGAACGACTCACCAATCTCATCGACACCTTTGCTCTCGGCGACGACGGGTTGGCTGTTTCTCACCGGACCTCTCCATCGTCCGGCGCAACGCCGTTCGGTTTTGCGGTTGGGCGAAACGACCGCATTTTCGTCTCGGAAGCCGCTGGAGTGCCCAATGGCAGTTCCGCCTCTTCGTACAGCGTTTCGGACTCTGGAGACCTCGCGGTAATCAGCGCGTCAGTCCCAACCGAACAACAAGCGGCGTGCTGGCTGACGCTCTCTCTGGACGAACGCTTCGCATACACCGCAAATGCCGGAAGCGGTTCGCTCTCGGGTTTCAGCGTCGCGCCAGACGGGGCCCTGCACTTGCTGAATCCGGGTGGCATCGCGGCTGTCATTGGCGCCGGCAGCCACCCGGTCGACATGGCCGTAAGCCGTGATGGCAGATTCCTGTTCTCCCTGGCGAACGGAAACGGCACGATTAATTCGTTTCGGGTGACCTCAAACGGGGCACTCCAACCGGTGGGACTCGCTACGGGCGGTATCACTGCTAGTGCCACTGGATTGGCCGCCCAATAACATAATCCATGACGAAGCCATCAGCGGAAAAGGGGAAACGGGACCGCTGATGAGCCTTTGGATGGATTCCGGATCAACCGACGTCCTTCTTAAGTCCCAGTTTAATCCTGAGGTCCGCACCAAGCGAGCGGTGGGCGATTGGCGTGACACTCTGATAGATTGTTGCTGAAATCGTGCATTTTCCTCATCGTTTAATAAATAGTTTGATCGTGAAAGAGCCGAACAAAATATCCGCCGCTGAGATAACCGACCCCGCCGTTTATTTTAATCGCCGGACATTCATGCGGGTTGGGATCCTAGCGGCCAGCACCGTTGCCACGGGCCTGATTTATCGCCGGCTTAACCACGTAGGCTCTGTCATGACCGACACTCCTCCAATCAAGGAGTTGACAACTTTTCCCACCGCGACAGCGGATGCCAACGGCTTTCGTGTAGCCGACCCAGAGACCCCGCTTCAAGACATCACCCATTATAACAATTTTTATGAATTTTCGACCGACAAGGAAGGCGTTGCTCCGGCGGCTGCCGGTTTTGAAACCAAAGGCTGGCAGCTGTCAGTCGAGGGTTTGGTGAGAAAGCCCAAGGTATTTGACATCGACGACCTGTTGAAAATCAGTCCGGCGGAAGAAAGAATATACCGAATGCGTTGCGTCGAGGCATGGTCAATGGTCATTCCGTGGGCTGGCTTTTCCCTATCCAAGCTTCTCAACCTGGTCGAGCCGCTTGGCGACGCCAAGTATGTCTCCTTCGAGACGCTGCTGGACCCCAAACGCATGCCTGGACAACGGAGCGACGTTCTCAAGTGGCCTTACGTTGAAGGCTTGAGAATCGATGAAGCGATGCACCCATTGACCATGCTGGCCAGTGGGCTGTACGGTCATGCGTTACCTCTACAGGATGGCGCACCCGTCCGGCTCGTGGTACCTTGGAAATACGGTTTCAAGGGCATCAAATCCATTGTCAAAATCAAACTTGTAGCAACCCAACCACGCACCAGTTGGAACGAATATGCGTCGAATGAATACGGCTTCTACGCCAACGTCAACCCGCACGTCGATCATCCGCGCTGGAGCCAGGCCACGGAGCAGCGCATCGGCGAATCGCGACGGCGTCCAACTCTAATGTTCAACGGGTACGGGGAACAGGTGGCGCATTTATACGCGGGGATGGATTTGCGGGCGAACTTCTGAAACGCACACGCCGTCATGAAAGAGACTGACATTCGCTTCGCCAAGTTGCTTGTGCTCCTCAACGCCGCCGTGCCCGCAACACTGCTCTTCTGGGACGCCTGCCATCATCGGCTTGGGGCCAACCCAATCAATTTCGCAATCCTCACCACCGGCATGTCGGCGCTGACTTTCTTGTTACTCACGCTGGCGGTGACGCCGTTGCGAAAAATCACCGGGTTGAACTGGATTATTTTCTCCCGGCGCACGCTCGGCCTTTATGCCTTCTTTTACGCTTCTTTGCACTTTCTGATTTTTTTCACCTTCGACCGTTCGTTAAGCATTTCCAGCACCTTGTCCGAAATGGTCAAACGTAAGTATCTGCTGGTGGGAATCACCGGCCTTCTAGTCATGGTGCCGCTGGCCATCACGTCAACCAACGCCATGATCAAACGACTTGGTGGCAAACGCTGGCGGGCGCTTCACCGGCTCGCGTATGCGGCGGCCATCGCGGGCGTGGTTCATTACTACATGCAGGTCAAAGCCGATGTACGTCAACCGCTGGCGTTTGCGGCGGCGTTGGCCATCCTGCTCGGGTACCGGTTAGTGGTTTATTTGCGTCGTACCAAATCAACGCCAGCTGCAACTCAGGAAATCAAATCGAAGATGATTGCGTTGAGTGACTCACGAAGATGAGACGGTTGTTTTGTATTGGATTATTCTTCGCTTTCTGATTCTCTCTGATTCGCGTGGCCAAACAAGGGAGCGGAGCGTCGCCAAAAATGCAACTCGGCGAAGCCCAGGCAACCTTTGAGTATAGAAAAGTTTCGAGCACTGCGAACAGCACAGCCTGACGGTCCAATTTCCGTGTTTGACCTGAGCGAACCAATGATCGCCAACGATGGGCCTTTCGCACACAAAACATTGACTAATCCCTGTCTGGAGGCCCTTCGCACCGCTGTGGCTCATTTGCTTCGTTGCGCCAAAAGAGGCCATTAAACCCCTTGGTTCTCTCGTGTCGTCCGGTCCCTGCCCAGCTTAGGCTTCGCTCGAGTGCAGCATAAGGTTTGTTGCGAAGGTCTAACTCACCGCAATGAGCGAAACCCGCTCGTTTAGATCATTGCGGAGGATGGCCTTGAATTCCTTTCTCACAACTAGCCTGTGAGGGGCCCCAGGTGTCCTGGCAGCGCTGTGGTGAAACGATTGTCTTAAGGGTATGTGCTGACGCCGGCGGCATGTTGGGCCACCCAGAGGATGTCGAGGTCGTTGGGCAGATTCTGGTCCAGCGGTAGCAACTGCCCAGGTCTGAGCGCTGGCATCGTGCGGGGGTCCTTGAATCTGTGAATCTCGGAGTGACCATCGGCAAACGAGTAACCCGCGGCATTGCCATGATAGCTGGCCGGATAATCGATGATTTGCCACATGGTATCAGGATCTGACGCGTACCAGCCGTCGTTGATACTGTCCTCGCGTTCATCCAGGAACACAAATAAGTCAGTCGGGTCCTTGATGTCGGAAGTCTTTTTGTTCAGCGCGTATTTGGGGTTACCAGGCGCCGTCCACTTGCGCGACTCATTGCCGACAAAGTTATTCATCGACAGGCTGCGCACGCGGGGCACCCTGGCACTGCCAAAAATCCCCACTGAGTGATCGGCCGGGCACTTGAAAGCCGCGGGGTTTTTGATGTAGGGACCCAGATAGGCACCGTAGGGGTATTTGTCATGGTTTATCAACATGTCGACGTTGGTGTTGGCCCCATAGGGTTGGCCGGTTGTATTGTCCAACCAGCCCGCCACCCAAGCCTCGTTGCCCTGAGCTTGTCCTACAGCGGTTCCGTCCCGATTATAAACAATCTTGTCGGCGTTGTCCGTGGCGTACAGAGCCCACGCCAGCGTCATCTGCTTCGTATTGTTCATGCAATAAACACCCTGAGTCTTTTGCTTGGCTCGGCTCAATGATGGCAGGAGCAACGCTGCCAAAATTGCGATGATGGCGATAACGACCAGAAGTTCGATCAGAGTAAATCCGCAAAGGCAAACGCGGCGGGCGCAGCGTGGTACTGTTAATTCCGGGTGAAGGTTTCTCATATTGTCTCTCGTGCTGCCGCGAACTGGGAACTGGGCTGATGGTTAATCGCCCGGCACATGCCGAGCATTCATGCATTAGGACCGACCGGCCCGGGAGAATATTCCCGGGTTTAAAAGATTTTTTGACCGGTAGGAATAAGTTTGCCGTGCGAGCAGTGATCGCTGAGGTGAAACTCCGAAGGCCAGAGGAAGAGGGTGAGCTTGGCGAGCGAATCAATACCGACAAGCAGGCGCGGGGGAGCAGATGTCCAAGGCCAGGCCCCCAGACACAAATTTGGATCGTCCGAGACGCTTTATGAAACCAGAAATACGTTCTCGACCCTCGTTTGACTCATTCGATCGTTCTCAACCGGGACGGCAACGGTCATGCCTATCACTCTGAAGTTTCGAATTCGGTTAGCATCGGCCAGGCCGTTATGGGTAGGCTTTCTTATTTGTGGAGTTTTTCAGCAACGTCACTCAGAACATGGCGTCGGGTGGCTGGGCACGGTAGACACATGGATAACCTACCGAATCAGCAAGAATGTTCGTTTAGATGGAGGCGTGTACCTGGGCGTCACCCCTGCGGCCGATGCATGGCATCCATGGATCGGAATGACGTGGCAGTATTAACGGACTGAATTCAGACCGCTACGAGTCGCGTCCCTCAATTGAAGCTAACTCACCGCGATTAGAGACACCCGCTCGTTTCGCTCATTGCGAGTAATACCAGTACCGCGGGGGTCGGGGGTCGGTTCGCCATCCACCAGAAAGCAATATCGGTGATGGCCATGTGAAAGCTGCACCTGGGCAAACCAACAACCGTCCGCTTGCAGGCGCATAGGATTCGCCAGCGAATTCCACCCATTGAAATCGCCCACAAGACAAACGGACTGGGCTGTTGGAGCCGAGCAATAAAAGTTCACCGGCTTGGCCATATTTTTGGCGCTGTAACGGTCATTGGTGGATGTGCCAAAGGTAGTGCTCATAGTGATCCTTGACGTTTTACGATGAAATCTCCTAAAACCTCGCGTTCGGCGTTGAGCCAATTTTCCAAAGCGGTGTTCTGGCGATAGCCTCCCGCGAGCCAAAGTTCGTGTGCGCGTTGCTCGATTTCCCTTTGAACCTTCAAATGGTCAGCCACCGTGAAAACGGGGACCTTGCGTCGGCTTTGCTTCATGTTCCTGCCCTCCAGTGAGGTTGTCCGAAACCGATTGGTTCGTCACGGCGGCCTTGAGAATCTCCTCAACAATCGCCTCTGACAGATCACCACCGGTGGGAAAGACCATTTGCAGGTGGCCGGCGGCGTCAATGATGAGTGTGCGAAAGTTATGGTTGAAGGAGGCGCCGTCACGCTCGAATGTCACATCTGACATGCGCGCGAGTTGACCAATCTGCTCCGCTGGACCGGTCAAAAAGCTCCAATGCGTTGGATCGTAGTGATATTGCTCCGCATAAGCTTTGAGCACGCTCGGGTTGTCGAATTCTGTGTCAAAAGAAAAGGAGAGGAAGTGCCAATTAGTTGGACCACCCGGAACAGCAATTAATCTTTTGGCAGCTTGCTGAAAGTTTTTCGATAAACGTGGACAGTAATCAGGAATCGGACAGCGAGTGAAAAAGAAAGTGATCGCCAGCGCATGGCCCCGGAAGTCGCCCAACGCCACAGGCTGGCCTAGTTCATTGGTGAACTTGAAATCCAGAAGTGGATGCCTTGGCCGGGAACCTTCCGATTGGGTCCGTAGCGGCTCCCTGGACGGGCCTTTTTCTGACACCTGAAGAGTTCCGATCCTAGTGATGTGGTCAATCCAGCTTTCCGTATCTGTTACTCGGAGCAAAAACGAAATGCGATCGCCTGCGCGTAATCCGGTCAGTTCTTCGGATTGCTGAACGTTAAAGGGCATTGTCATCGCGGGCATGTACCCGACAACCGCTTCGTGCTGAACCAACACGGTTCTGCTGTCGGTCCCAATTTCCTTGATGACCCCGCGCACCGCGAATGAACGTACGCCCCTTTCGTTTTGCTGCGCAGACGAGGGGAGTTTGTCAGGAGCCGCTTTCGACCCGGTCGTAAACAGGCCGCTGCAAAACAAAATCCACAGAAATGACGCGCGTTTTGACCTCATACCTGTTGGGTCATGGATTCGGCAAAAGCTCAACTCGGTAGAACCATCGGTTTCCGGTCGCGTTTTGGTCCGTAAAAACGACCGAATTGGCTGCTGCCGTGTTGGTGCTTAGGGCACTCCAGCGAATCAGATCCAGCGCGCGCTGGACAACATAACTCAACCCAATCGTCGCAGAGTAGCTGAACTGGAACTGTGTGGAGGAGAGACTTTTCGCGGCACTGAGCCTAATCGGTGCCGGGACAACTACGTTTAGCGTCACTTCATTGGTCCCTCTGTCCCCGAGATTATCGATCGCCACGGCGGAGAACGTGTAGGTACCGGCGGCAAGGTTGCGTACCGATACCGAATAAGGGCTAGCGGCAGCGTTCCCGAGGGGGGTTGATCCTTGGAAGAACTGAACGTTGGTGATGCTGCCGGTGGTGTCCGCAGTGGTGACGGTCAACGAGAACGAGGCCGGCGCGGCAAATACCGAACCACTCCTCGGATTCGCGAAGGCCACCGCAGGAGGCACCTTCGTGGCCTGAACGACAATCGTCCCGGTCATAAAAGGGTGGACCTCACAGTGGAATGGGAAGCTGCCTGCCGAAGTGAATTTTTGGCTAAACGTATGCCCGGCTCCGAATACACCTGAGTCCCAAAGGCCCGTATCGCTAGTGGTGGTATGAGGAGAGCCAACCCAGTTCCAGGTGACCGTATTGTTGACGCCAATGTTCACGGTGCTTGGAGTGAACGCGTAGTTGATTATGTTTATACTGGCGTCAACGCCGAAGACCGGGAGCGACCAGCTGAAGACCGCAATACCCAGGCCACGGACAGCGCAGTGGAAGAGTCGATTTCCAATGGTGAAAATTTTTATATCTTTGATCATGTTGTTACCTCTCGAGGATTAGGATTTCGTTTGGGGGGCAGAATAAGTGGGAAGGTGAACGATAGGTTTTCTCCAGAAATGGGTTTGCCATATGCTGATGCGGAGACGGCGGCCGCGCCTTAGAGGTTCGTTTTCAATGCGGATGGCTGCTCTGTTGATCAAGGTCTTTCCGTCTGGGTTTCAATCTGAGCGAGTTTTCCATCGGACGGCCTGCCGGGGCTATCCCCGGCAAGCCGTGGGGTTCAGGCGGGAATTCGAGGCTCGTCTCCTTGTGAATTCTTAATCGGACTCGCGACGCGCTTCATCGGCTTCTTCCGCCAGTTCGTTCAGGCGGTTGAGAAAGTCCTGTCCTTGACCGATGAATAATCCATCGTCTTTGAAGAAGGCCACCGTTGCCACTGCACCTCCTTGCTTTGTCGAGATGGGCCGAATCACGGAGCAGAGGGGCAGGTTCGGGTCAATGAACTCGCAAGGGGTGGCGAATATTTGGTTGGTGTCGATCCCGGCGGCGTTATCGGTGCCATCGGGAGGGTTGGGCAAAGCGGGCGCGGCAGGCAACTGTGGGAAGACGGTATTACCATTATTATCCGTCAACATGGGTGCATTGCCGGCCTTATCCGTCCAGGTTTGATAGTGTTGGATCTCAGAGCCGCCAATGGCTCCCACGATCTGAATCACTTCGGGACTGGTTGCCTTGGGCAGGAACGACTGGTAGAGGCTCGCGCCACCTTGCTCGATGCTGGCAAAATGGAAACCAGCAGTGTTGGCGATTAACTGGATCATGAAGCCGTTGCTTGGATCCGTCGGTAAAGGGAGATCCGAGTTTGGAATCCCCGGGACGTTCACCAAATCAACGATTTGCGGGAAGGACGCCCCGAAATCCGGATTGAGCGCACTGCGATAACGGGAATAGAAGCTCGTATCCACAGTGAGCTGCATCAGATTGGTCAGGCGCTTGGCAGTTTTGTTCGAGCCGGTTGCCTGGCTGCTCGGCAACCTGCGAAACTCTTCGAGGCTGACGGGCTGGTGTCCTTTGGATTCGAGATATTTGTTGATGAAGGCCGCATGGCTGAATTCATCCCGGGTGTTGAGGTTGACGTAGGTTGCTTCGTCGCCATCGAGCACATTCAGGCCAAGTTGGTAGGACTCATTGCCCAGTGCCAATTCGTTATATTGCTGCCATAGGTCACTCTCCAGAATTTCGACAGCCGCCAGGAATCTAAGGATGGCAACGTCCCCGCGGGTTAGTCCGCGTCCAAATCCCGCAGCCTTGGCAGCGGTCCTGCCTATCAACAGAGTGCTGGCTGGTACCAGGGCGGTCCCGCCCAGGCCAAGGCGCTTCATAAATGTCCGCCTGCCGAGAAGTCCTTTCGGGTTAGTGACTGATGTTGGTGAGTTCGCCTTCTCCGCACCGTTTCGCGCGGAGTCTTCATGGATCGGTATATCTTGCATATTCAATGGTTTTGTTTTCGACTTTTGGTTTTCTTTTTTCTATTTGGTCAGATTGGCTGACCTTTTCGGTGTTGAGCTGTCCGCTCCTTGTCAGGTTTAGGTCGTTCATTCCTCCAGACTGCCTTTGGTAGAAAATATTCCCGGGAATGTGGAAGTATTTTGGCGCAATTCTTAACTATTGTTCTGTCGGGAACCCGCCGAGTGACTCGTGCCTCGAATCCAATTCGCTAGAGCTCTTGGTTGATGTGCTCGTGCCGGCGGAGTCGCGAGTTTCATCTTTATTGGTCCTGGTTGGATTCCTCTTCCCCGTGACGGCGAGTCAGCGAGTGATCGACGTCAAAGTCAGCCACTTCTCGGCCCAACTGCTCTCCCGTGGTGAGGTCGAAGAGGAAATGTTGGCCGGCGAAGATGCGGCTTAGTGCTGCTTCTTGGGCGGCGTCCCAGAAGTCGTCGAATGAGCGCTCGACCCCAGGTAAAACTTCTGACGTAACGGTGAAGTTGAAATGATGCCCCTTGAAGAAGGAACTTAACACGGCCGCCCCTGCACCACTAATCACGGCGTGTGCGCCCGGATACGAAGGATCGGGTGCCGTGGTGCCTACCTCCGGAAGCCAGTTTGGGTCAGCTACCGTCTCCGGATTGTTGTCCGTATCCGCAGCCCGAACAGCAGTTACTGGCCGCCAGAAATTGTAGGTATATTTTGCGTCATAGAACGCGATCACCGAATCGGCGAGCGTCAGGTTGAGCAGCGCAAAGAGGCGGGCGCTTTGGGCCGTGGTCAGGTGGTGCGCAGAAGCCGCCGTCTGGGTGATCTCGTTCCAATAATTCTGAATGGCTCCATTCCAAAAATGGCCTGTTAACGCCTGGTCCGCTGAACTGGCAGAACTGTTGGTGATCCCAAACGCTTTGACCTCGTTGAAGGCGTCGCTATACGTGTCGCTGGTCAACGCGGGCGGCGGACCGGGACGAAACTGATCGGCGGCTTCGAGCGCAAAAGGTGTCACATGAGACCAGTGAGTGAACTGCGGCTGTTTCGTGAAATTAGGTGGAGTTGACTGGTAGTTTCCCGGGGCGGTCCCGAAGACATACGGAATGGGTTGAGCGCTGGAGCCGTCATTACTTCTCAGAGCCAGGATAGTGTCTGCGACAGTTCGCCCTACGCTGATGCCTTCAGTCTTGTCCGCTCCATCCGGAATTGGCGCCAAGGACTCTTGGAGTTGGTTGTCCAGCATTGTTTGGAATGCAGGGTACAACTGCACAAGGATTTCGTGCGCCGCTGCGGCGGCCGCTGCATCCTGGGAAGCGAGTCGCGACACGCCAGTCAGAGGGACCAGATAAGGTTCGTGGGTTCCGTCGATGGCGTTGACGGCGTCATAAATGGCGGCGTGCATGATGGCAAAGCTGCGCGTGGGGTGAATGGTTGCCGGTTGAGCCCCATGCGTTCGGACAATCACAAGCAGTGCTTTGTTCCATTGCAGCACCGGGTTAGCGGACTCGTCAAAGAGGCCACCCTGGGAATGATGCCGCTCAGCACTCGTGGCTTCGCTTGAAGCTGGGACTTGGGCTCCGAGATGGGAGCACAGCAGCGTGGTGGCGGCGAAAGATAAGCACTTCATAATGGCGCGTCCCCCGAAATGTCCATTCGAGTTTGTCACCTTGACGATCGTTGTGACTTCCCCGCCGTGTTGGACGGGACCGATGTGAGTTGGCATATGTTGCATAGCTAGCGGTTTGATTTTTACTTTCTGGTTAAGTTGTGCGTCCGGCTGACCCTCTTCCGCATTCGCACACCGAATGCCTTTGCAGGTTCAGCTGACCCACTGCTCCTGACCGCTTACGGGACCCGAATATTCCCGAACTTTCTCTTTTTTTTGAGCATATGAGTTTGTAAGAGCTACCGCTGGTGTCGGAGCTCTTTGTTGGCCGGGCGTTGCGGTTGCTGCCAAAGTGGTTTCACGATGTTCCTCGCGGTAAAAATCGCCGCGGCGCTGGGGCTGATGAACCGCGCAAACGTCCTTGCGGAACAGAAGATCCAAAGTCCACTCAAAGGCCACGCGGATCTTTTTGTCCAACCCGGGCAATTTACTCAGGTAAATGGTTCGCCAAAGCCACCAGGCAAAGAAACCGGAAAAATTGAACCCGAAGATCCGCGCTACACCCCTTCGCCGGCCGATGGAGGCCAGCAGTCCAATTGTCTTGAACGAAAAAGGTCTCAGCGGTCGTCGGTTGAGTGATGCTGTGATATTGTGCGCGACAACTCTGCCTTCACGAATGGCGTGTTGTGCCGTCGGCGGGTGCGACTTCCCTGGCTGCCTTGCGTCCGGCACAAAAGCGCAATCACCCACGGCCCACACACCTGGCCAGCCGGGCACTTCCAAGAATTTGTTGACCAACACGCGGCCACATTCCTTTGCGCAAGGCAGGGAAGAAACCACCGGGTTGGGCACCGTTCCGGCAGTCCACACCAAAGTGCTCGCGGGTATTGGCGCGCCGCCGGTCAGGAAGATCTCCTTCTCCGTCATGCTCGTGACACGGGTGTTGAGGCAGATTTCCACACCGCGCCGCCCAAGAGCCTCCTGGGCATAACGCCCCAAACTTTCTCCCAGTTCCGGCAGAATTACGGCGCCGGAATGCACCAACACCACTCGCAGCATCTCCTCACGCAGATTCGGATACAACCGTACCGCTTCGCGGACGAAGTCATTCAGTGCGGCAACCGTTTCAACTCCCGCGAAGCCGCCGCCGGCCACTACAAAAGTAAGCAGCGGCTGCCGGTCGGTAAGAACGCATTTGGAGTTGGCTTCCTCCAGATGCCCGATGATTTGGGCACGCAGTTGAATGGCATCCGGAAGGGACTTCATCGCCAGCGCCAGTTCCGTCAAACCTGGCAGCTTGAAGAAGTTGGTAACCGAACCCAGAGCGAGTACCAGATGGTCGTAGGGGAGCGCATGTGAGTGGCTTCTGTAACCATCACCATGCGAAATCAAGACCCGCTGGTTGGGCAGATCGATTTGTTCCACATCACCGACGAGTACCTCGGTGCGTCGCAGGAGCTTCCGGAGGGGATTTACAATGTTTGTGATCTCGAGATCACTGGCGGCTATCTCGTGAAGCATCGGCGTGAAGAGGAAGAAGTTGTCGCGGCTGATCAGGCAAATCTCCACGTCGCACTCTCGCGCCAGCAACTTTTCCAGACGTAATGCGGCATAGACCCCGCCAAAACCTCCACCGAGGATTACGATTCGCCGCTTGGGCGGCTTGCTTTTTGTACGATCTGTCATGGAATAGTTGGCTGGTAAGAGTTGGAAGCCGGAGCTTTTTGCGTTGAGTTAGGGGACTGCGACTTGCAAAAGTCTCGTAGATCGCTTCCCTTCAGGCGAGGTGACGTACGACCCCGTGTATATCATGCCACAGCCTGAAACGGCTTCGCATGCGGCTTGTGATTTTTCGAAACAATGGTTTGAAACAATCGGAGCCATCCAAGACAGATCATAATCCCTCGGCCAGGGTGAAAAGGCTGAGGCATTGACAGCGATGTATCGTTTCTTGAGGGCTTTCCACGCGCCGGCGACTTGCACTGCTCCAAACAGGCCTTGCAGCAAGCGTTTTGTTTCTCAGGTTCGTAACGACGGTTGGAACTGTTTAATTTCGGATGGTTCTTCATAATGTGTTTTTCGGAATTGGAATAGCGCCAAGGGAGGATCAGGTTGTTGGGCTGGACCGCTCTTGTGTTACAGTGGATTTGGGGTCAGCAGCGACGACTGTGGCTGGCTCAAAACGCCGTTGGACGGCAGGATGACTTTCTGCCATGGCCTCCCGTACTTCTTCGGAGACATTGTGAGTGGCTTTTTTAAACTCCTTTATGCCTTGCCCGAGACCCTTCGCGAGCTCCGGCAGTTTTTTCGCGCCGAACAGAATCAAGACGATCGCCAGGATCAAAATGATTTCTCCGCCGCCGAGATTAAAGAGGGCTAACATTGGATTCATATATTGATTGGTGCGAGTTAACGATTGGTAATGTGCTGACGAGACACCTTCTCGTGGCGCTCAGTCTTTCAAAGTGCGGAGGTAGGCGATTAGCGCCTGCACATCCGCGTCGCTGAATTTTTTGGCGAAAGAAGGCATTTCACCTTTGACGCCCCCTTTGATGATGGTTGTAATCCTGGCATCGCTCTTGGCCAGGTCGTAGAGGCTGGGCCCTTCGTCCCCACGCGCATCATCTCCGTGGCAGGGAGCGCAGCTATGATCAAACAGGCTGTAACCTCGTTTGGCTTCTCCCTCCAGGACATGTGTCGAGCTGACAGAAGCCACTTTTGCTTGCTGTTCCTCATTCGCAACCGTGACCTTTTTTGGCTGAAAAATTGGCGACAAACCAAAAGTCACGCCGAGCAGTGCCAATGACACGGTTATCCCTAACAACAATCCTTTGATTTCGATCGACATAGTACCTCCAGAGTGGCTCAGCCGTTAAGCAACAACTCGCCACCCCAATAGCCGGCGGCTCCCATGAAACCAGCAGCGACAAAAGCCACGCTCAGATATATTCTGAAGGCTCGGTTGGAGGCGTGGTTGCCCACCACCAGGCGCCAAACGGCCAAGCTTGTCAATAGGCCGAAGGCGGGCCAGAGGAACATATGGTGATGGGCAAGGTTTCCACGCCCCCAAAGCTGCCCCCGGCTGATGACCAGCCCGGAAAGAACCGCCCCAAGTGACCCCAAAGCGCCCAGGATGAGTGTGTAGAATCCGGCAGCACGAAAACCGGCACGCCGGGATTTGCCGGCGTTCTCCGGCACAACGAGACCCGCCAAATCAAAGAGCGCGGAGGCCATGACCAGAGCAATCGGGAAATGGGTGGTTCCTCCATGCATTTTTACCCAAAGAGAGTTGTCCATAAGATGATTTTTCCTGTGATAGTCGGGAATCGGAGAGGCAGGCCATCCAGTGTTCTGGTGAGGACCCGCCTCATGCGGCCACAAGGCACTCAGCCCGCCAGTGGCGAGTCCACAACCGCCAGCGTATTGTGGCCTTCGACATAATTCACGCTGGTCACTCCCAGCACGCTGCGCAACTTCTCGGCAGGCACCTTCATCGGCCCCGCCTTGGGCGCGCTTCCTGGCTGCGGTTGGGGAAACGCGGTGGACATCGCCGTGTGGAACGTGATGTTGCCTTCGACTTTTTGAATGATCTGGTGGATGTGGCCGTTGAGTACTGTCACCGAGCCGAAGCGCTTGAGGTAGCCCAAGGCCTGCGCGCTGTCCTCCGTTCCCCAGCCCCACTTGGGAAAGATTGTCCAAAGCGGGACATGTGCAAAGAGGACGATCGGCGTGCTGGTTGAACGAGCTTTTAAATCGTCTTCCAGCCATTCCAACTGTTCGCGCCCGAGAACACCCAAGCCGCCTTCCTTGATGTCCATGACATTGACCAAGCCGACGAAATGCACGCCTTTCTGATCGAAGCTGTACCAGCCCGAGCCCTTCGATCCTTTGCCGAACCGGTCGCGATATTGCTGTCCGTTATCATTGAGGATGTCATGCTCTCCCGGCACGTAGAATACCTCGCGGGCTTTGCAGCTTTTCAAGATTTGGTCCAGCGTGTCGAACTCCTCCGCCTCGGCCAGATGAGTCAGGTCGCCGGTGTGCAGCATGAATGAAGGAGTCTTTGGCAGCGCATTGATCTTGGCTACCGCTTCCCGCAAGGTCGCGGCAACATCCTTATTGGCTTCCTTGTTGAATCCAATGTGGCTGTCGCTGATCTGGACGAAACTCAAATCGGAGCCGGCAGCAGCGCCCGCTGCGTCGGAGACCTGGTTGAGGGTTTGCGACTTGAGAATTCCACCCGTCATAGTCCAGAGGACCCCGGTCCCGGCCCAGGCCATGCATTTGAGGAAACCGCGACGGTCGATGCCGTCCTTGTCGTGATTATGTGTGATGATGTTTGACATACTGATTATCGAGCTAAGTTTGTTGGTTTATGTCGAGCGCAACCCCGAAATCACTCGCGGCTGTGCGTTCGTCCATCCAGACCATGGGTCCCCGGTTTCTATTCCCGAGAAAAAATCTCTTATATGGGGAATAAAATTGCGGCAGGCGCAGTCCTGCACCTGGGAAATTGCAGACTGAAGATGAATAATTCTGCCTCTGATATTGTCGACTCAACCGCTCTGATTCCAGGAGCGGGGACCGAATTGCTGGCCGAAAATTCCTCCAGATGGGCTAAAGTCATTCTCGGGAATAAAACTGGCACGGAAACGGTCTGGGCAGGAAATGGCCCAGAATCGCGGAGCACGGCGTTGGAAGAACAGGACAAACTTGCACGGTTCGAGCGAAGCATCATGCCGCACATGAATGCAGCGTATAATTTGGCGCGCTGGCTCGCGGGCAACGACTCGGACGCTCAGGACATCGTCCAGGAAGCCTACCTGCGGGCCTTCAAGTTCCTCAACGGATTCAGAGGTGGAGACAGCCGTTCCTGGTTGCTACGCATCGTTCGCAACGCCTTTTACGATTGGCTTAAGCGCAATAGACGGGAGGAAACCGGGACGTCGTTCGATGAAGAACTTCATAGCACGGATGACGAAACAGGAATGCCGGATACATTGCTCCTTGAGAAGGCGGACCACGAACTGGTGCGCAGAGCCATCGAGGATCTCCCGCGCGAGTTTCGTGAGATCCTGGTCCTGCGCGAGATCGAGGGATTTTCCTACAAAGAAATCGCGGACATTGCCGAGGTGCCTCTGGGAACAGTGATGTCACGATTAGCCCGTGCCCGCGAGCACCTGCGAACGCTTGTAGTCCAGCGACTGGAACTCAAATGAACTGCAAAGAAACACAAGAAGTTATCCATGGATATGTAGATGGTGAGTTGGACGTGTTCCACAACTTGGCGATAGAGCAACACCTGCAGGAGTGTGCAACGTGCGCGCGATCCTTTCAGGCACAGCAGTCCTTGCGCAAGGTGATGGCCCGGGGCTCGCTCTATTTCGAAGCTCCGAAAGGGTTGGAGAAACGCTTGCGTTCAGCGGTGCGCCGAGCGAACAAAGCCGAATCCTCCCGCTGGTCGTGGCGCTGGGACTGGACGCGAATGCTGGCGCCGCTGGCGGCTGCGGCCGTGGTCCTTCTGATTGCCATGCCCTTGGTAATGCGAACCTCGACCGAGGACCGATTGTCGCAGGACATTGTTTCTTCCCACGTTCGTTCGCTAATGGCGAGCCACTTGACTGATGTTGCTTCCACCGACCAGCACACGGTTAAGCCGTGGTTCAATGGAAAGCTGCCCTTTTCACCCCCGGTCACCGACTTGGCAACGCAGGACTTTCCGTTAATCGGCGGCCGCCTGGACTATGTGGAAAAT
>Ga0210409_10001291_pt1 | contig 33489 bp, 29 predicted proteins | sample IncBWH17MmetaG_FD_161649 | JGI IMG/M metagenome (GOLD analysis project Ga0210409, IMG submission 161649) | Forest soil microbial communities from Barre Woods Harvard Forest LTER site, Petersham, Massachusetts, United States - Inc-BW-H-17-M | ecosystem: Environmental > Terrestrial > Soil >...
GACTGGCGACCGGGGGAGGGGCTACTCCACGACCTGCCCCGAAAGATGCCCCGCCTGCGCTCCCTGCCAGAAAACCCGCTGAAATATGCGGTCGATTAGCTACGCCACTTAACCTATTTGCGATAGATGATGACGTCGACGTATTCAAGACCGGGGAGTCTGCGGCAACTTCCACGGTCTCAGTGCTCGTCCCGAGTTGTAATTGCGTATTTATATGATTTTCGCCAGGCATCACGTTAAGTCCAGCGATTACAGTTTTACGGAATCCTAGATGTTCCATTTCGACGCGATACGTTCCTGGAGGTACTCCCGAGAACGCGTATTGCCCGTCGCTCTCCGTATTTGTCGTAGCGACCACGGCGTTGTTTTCATCCATCAAACGTACGTCGGCTCCGGGGATCCCGGCTCCCATCGGATCCGTCACCATTCCGTTCAGACGGCCATTTCCGCCCGTGAGCATGGCTGCATGCGTCTGGGGAGAAAGTTGCACGCTTTCTGGAAGCGCTACGACCGGGCGTCTTCCGTAAAAAGGTTCGGAAAGCTGCTGGATAAAAGAGTGCGGCGCTCCCGCGACCAAAGAAAGTTCCACGCCATCCCAGTCTTCGCCCACGGTGTTATCCACAATCGCCCAGCCTTGCAGTAAGGGCTTTTTGTCCGCTTTCGACGACAAGACGATGCGGTAAGTGGTCTTCCAGATCGGCACTTCACTGATGTAGCTTACGTATAGGGAGCGCTCGCCAGTTCCTGTTGTTGATATTTCCATGCGGCGCACGTCCTGGTCGCGCGACGAAGCCAAGAGACCCAGATATCGGCCCACTTCAACCTGTAAATCTTTTTCTGCGATTTTCACGCTTGTCGCCGAATTGAGATCCACGCTGCGAACCTCGCCGCCATCGGTTATCAGGGAAATTTCATCCGTTTCGACCGTCCAGCCGGTGCCAGTGCCGGTGCGGGTTTTGCGCTCGACGCTTAAAAGCCTTCCGGCCAACGCCGGCCCGTTGCCGCTACGAACTTCCAATCGCGCTCCGCGCAACGAGCCAAGAAACTCCGCGATGGTGGGGCGTTCGCCGAGCGACAACCGCAGGGTCGCTAACCTCCGCGCCAGCGGGGCTTCGGAGTTGTATTCCACCCCGGTGATGCGGCCTCCGGAAAGATCGAGAACGGTCAGCGACTTCAACACGTCATTTAATTGCGCGCTGGTAAAGTCAATGTGCACGCTCTCGCTGCCGCGCACATGTCCAAGATGCTCAAAATAACCGACGCCGTTCTTGTAAAGCACAACCCGCCGGATCGGGAGTTTCACCGCGGAACGATTCGCCTCTGTCCGCGATTCGGCCGCTGCTTCAGATTTTTTTGCGTTTGCGGCGCTGGGTGTTTCCTGCGCGCGGATTGAAAAGGAAAAGAGGAGATGAAGATACAGTAATGGCAGAAGCTGCTTCATGAAGACCCCCGCCGAAAAGCAATAGCACATTTTGTAAGCAAGCCATTTGCCTATTTCTAAATGATTTGCCTAATCGTTAAAATTACTTTGAGATTAAATAAGAAGCGGCAGGCTGTTATAACGCGGAGACCATGCGGGCGATGGCGTCGTCAAACGTGGATTGGCCGTCGAGATACGGTTGCCAGAATTGCGTAAGGAGTTTGAAGTAGCCGTCCCAGCCGCGCGCGTAGATGCCTTCGCGAATCGCGTAGGGAGTGTAGCTCGTCGTGGATACCCTGCCGGAGGCGCTGTCGGTGGTTGTGGTAGAGATGACTGGGCGGATGACTTCGCCGGTGGTGTAGAAAATTAGCGCGTGCCACAGGTCGCGCGGGATGCCTTTTTCGCGCTGGCGGCATTCGCGGATGATGGCTTGCTGCACCGGTTCGGCGATGCCGTGCGAGGCTTCATGGAAAAGCACTTCCAAAGCTTCGACGTCTTGATTTCGCGGGTCAACGCTGGAAATGGTAACACGCAGGGGATCGAGCGTAGTGTAAGCGCCCTGTCGATTGGCGTAGGCGCAAACGTCCACGCGGATTTTATCCTTGGGCCACTTCGTTTGATAAATATCGGCGAGCCGCTGTGAGAGGCCCAGCCCCTGTTCGCGCACAAGAGGCGCGACGCGCATCACCCAGCGGCGGTTGGCCAGATCGTGGCTCGGCCATTGATGCGCGCGATAGATCGGCGCGGCTTCCTCCAACACGTGGGTTAGATTTGCGGGCAGACCTGCATTGCAGGTTTCCTTTTTTCTTCCAGACAATTCATCGCAGCCATCGAAATCACCGAGCTGATTTTTTATCAGGATCAGCTCGGTGGTGAACAGCAAATCCTTGTCGACATAGTTGGCCGCGTAATAGCTCAAGGCTTCGTTCCAGGCGCGTTGCTCCGCTGGCGTCAGAGCGGATTTCGCGCTGGGAGAAGATTTCAGCGTGGGCCGGTTTTTCCCGAGCGCCTTATCATTGTCGGCACCCGCCGGCGAGCCCGGCGAAGGGCCGAATTTTGCTTCCTGATAAAGGGTGTGATGAAGATTGACCCAAAAGCCGCTATGAAATTCAAAAACAGGCAGCGGGCCGTAGACCGAGCCTTCATTAGTTTGGGCCGCGGCGCGCGGAACCCACAGCGCGGTGCTCGCGAATAGCAAGAACAATGTAGCGATAAATGACCGGGCCATGCGATTTGGAAATAGTAGCGTTAAGTCTGCGCGCGCACAAATGCGGTGAACGCGGGTGCGATTTCTTTGGCAACACTCGTTACAAATTGTGGGATTGGCGATACTCGCGGACTACCGCGGCAACGTCGCGTTGCTGGCCGTCGACAAGGTAGTTGAGGTGACGCATATCTGCTCCGCTGATTTTGCCGCCTAACTCCGCCAATGCGACGCGCAGTTGCGGAAATTTTTCAAGCGTGGCTCGACGGACGATCGGCACCGCGTCATATGGCGGAAAGTAATGGCGGTCATCTTCCAGGATCACCAGATGCAGCGAATCGATGACGCCGTCGGTGGAGTTACCGGCCACGATGTCCACTTTGTGATCTTGCAACGCTCGGTAAATCAGGCCGAGATCCATCACGCTGGGTTGCTGGGCAAAATGCAAGCCGTAGCGCTCGCTCCATCCCTTAAAACCATCTGACCGCTCCAGAAATTCAAAACCAACTCCGATGCGCCACTTAGGGGCGACGGCAACGAGGTCCGACATGCGCTGCAGTTGAAGCTGCCGCGCGTCTTCGCCACGCATGACCATCGCAAAGGTGTTTTCGAAGCCCAGCGGCTCGGTCACTTCAAAATTAAATCGCTCGCCGTAAAGCTGCTTCACGCGCTGGTATACGGCGGAAGAGTCGCCGGTCGGGCTTTCGTTAAGAACAGCATTCAGTGCTGTACCGGTGTACTCAACGTAAAGATCGACCTGCCCCGATTGCATGGCTTTGTGCACCAGCAAAGTGCCACCGAGATTTGTTTTGCGCTCCACGTGAATGCCGGAGCGGGCTTCGATGTGCTGCGCGAGCAGCTCGGCGAGGACAACCTGTTCCGTGAAAAATTTGGAGCCGATTACGATTTGAGATTTTGGCGCGTGACAAGAAGTGAGGAACGCTAACGTTACAACAAGGATTAAGGAAAAGAGCCGGCGCATTAGCGCACTAATTTCTCATGCGCAGTACTAAAGGGGAAGGACGAAGTATTCTGATAGATCGGTAGGCGATGCGGGTAAAGATTATTGGACACGCAGGCGCCGCTCAACTAACGCGAGCAACACATCGGCGAGGATCGCTAACAGAGCCGCAGGAATTGCGCCTGCGAGGATGACTGCATCGCTGACCATCGCCACCCCTCGAAAGATAAACGTACCCAAACCGCCCGCGCCGATGGCAGCAGCGATGGTAGCGACACCAATGGTAATTACCGTAGCGGTGCGGATGCCGGCCAAAATAATTCCCAAAGCGAGCGGCAAGCGCACGCGAGTGAGAATTTGCGCGTTGGTCATGCCCATAGCTTCGGCGGCTTCCAACACCGCCGGATCGATGCCGGTGAGTCCTACGTAAGTATTGCGAAGAATGGGCAGCAACGCGTAGAGTACCAGCGCGACAATGGCCGTGCGCGGCCCGATGCCGCCAATAAATGGAATGGGAATCAAAAACCCAAACAGCGCCAGGCTGGGAATGGTCTGAAAAACGCTCGCCAGGCCGAGAGCAAAAGTCCGTAGCGCGGGACGCTGCACGATAACCATGCCCAGCGGCACAGCAATCACGATCGCAATCGACATGGCGATCAAGACGAGTGCGATGTGATCGAGCATGGCGCTCCAAATTTCCGCGCGGTGCGTAACCATGAACGTCCAGGGCGTCATGCCATCTCCCCCGGAACCGTGTGAAGCGAAGCGCTGAACGCTTTCACTTCCGGATGATCGATGCGCAAAAATTCCTGAGGTTTGGCACTGGCTACAATCCGGCCGTTTTGCAGCAGCACAATACGCGACGCCAGCAGAAGAGCTTCACGCAGATCGTGAGTGACGAAGACAATGGTTTTGCCCAATCGCTGGGCCAGCGCGGAAAATTCGCGCTGCAACTCGGAGCGCGTGACCGGATCGAGTGCGCCAAAGGGTTCGTCCATCAGCAGGATGGATGGATCCGCACCAAGGGCGCGAGCAACGCCGACGCGTTGACGCTGCCCGCCGGAGAGTTGCGCAGGGCGCCGCCCTGCAAACTCTTTCGGATCGAGTCCTACGATTCTTAACAATTCATTGGTGCGCTCGGCAATTCGCGCCGCATCCCATTTTTCCAACTTGGGAACCAACCCAACATTTTCCGCCACCGTGAAATGCGGGAACAAGCCGGCCTCTTGAATGACATATCCGATGTGGCGGCGCAATCGAATAGCATCCCAATCGACGGTGGACTTTCCTTCTACCACGACCGCGCCGGACGAAGGCACCAGCATGCGATTGATGAGCCGGAGCAGGGTAGTTTTCCCGCTACCGCTGCGGCCCAGTAAGACCAATGTTTCCCGGGAGTTAACGCGCAAAGAAAGCTCCGAGATAAGCGGCGTGGTCCTACCCTTAACGCTGTATGTCACGCTCTGGAACTCGATGATAGGGTCAGCGGTTGCTGAAGAGATGGGGGCCTCGTTTCCGGGGGTCCTAGGGGTCCTATTGACCGGCCGCATCGGGGGCCTATCATAGAGCATCTAACTCCCCGCACCGCAACGGAATCTGAAACACTTTAGGACGTCAGAGCTTGTCCAATGACTAGTTCAATCAAAAACCGGGGTAACGAATCATGGGCACCATAACCAGCGCAGCCCGGCTGCGCCATGACCTGTCGGCGCGATTAGATGACGCTCGCGCGCGCACCGATGAACTGTTTGCGATAGTGCGAAACGAATCCATGTATGACCGGCCTATCTCAGAGCGGCACCGTATTATTTTTTACGTCGGACATCTGGAAGCCTTTGACTGGAATCTTCTCGCCGAAAGAGCGTTCGGCTTAAGGCCGTTCCAGCGTACCTTTGATCAATTGTTTTCTTTTGGCATCGATCCGGTCGGCGGCGGATTGCCTACCGATACTCCTTCGGACTGGCCGCAGCGTGATGAAATTACCTCCTACGTGCATGCCGTACGCGACAAGTTGGACGAAGCGATAAACGAGGCCCTAAGCAAGCCAGACAAAGGCCACCCGCAATTGAGAACGATGCTCGAAGTAACCGTCGAGCACCGCTTGATGCATGCCGAAACCCTCGGGTATATGCTGCATCGCTTGCCCAGCGAGAAAAAAATTGGCGAACAGATTTCAAGAAAGGCCGCAAAGCCGCGCGTCAAAGCGAACCTGACTGAAATTCCCGCGGGCTACGCTACCTTGGGCCTGGTGAAAGAAAATGGCGACGAATTCGGATGGGACAACGAAATGGAAGCGCACGAAGTGGATGTTCCGGCGTTCTCCATTGAGAAGTGCAACGTAACCAATGGCGATTATTTGCGATTCATCCAGGCCGGCGGCTACAAGAATCGCGCGCTTTGGGACGACGAATCCTGGAATTGGAAAACCGCGAACAATGTGGAGCATCCCGCGTTCTGGCGGCGCGATGGAAATTTGTGGCTATACCGCGGAATGTTTGGCGAAGTGCGATTACCGCGTGACTGGCCGGTTTACTTGAGCCACGCCGAGGCTACTGCGTACGCGACTTGGCTGGGAAGAAAGTTGCCGACTGAGGCGCAGTTTCATCGTGCGGCATACGGAAGTCCCAAAACTTCCGGAACGGAACGATTCTATCCATGGGGCAATGAAGCGCCGACCGAGCGCCACGGTAATTTTGATTTTCATTCCTGGGAATCATCACCGGTGGGCTCGCATCCGGCGGGAGCCAGTGCTTTTGATGTGCAGGACCTGGTCGGCAACGGTTGGGAATGGACGCGCACGGAATTCGCACCGTTCCCGGGATTCAAGGCCATGTCGTTCTACCCTGGATACTCGGCGAATTTTTTTGACGGCAAGCATTACGTGATGAAGGGCGGCTCACCGCGCACCGCTGCGTGCATGTTGCGGCCGTCATTTCGCAACTGGTTTCAGCGCCACTATCCGTACGTATACGCAACATTCCGTTGCGTGGAAGACTAAACCACAAGGAACGCGTCCTTCTATGTCGACTCAAACGGTAGCAACTCGACACGTATCGGAATTTGCCGCGGAAGTTCGCGCGGGGTTAACCAAAGGCGGACAGCGCGAGCTACCGTCGAAGTATTTGTACGATGAAGTCGGCTCGGCCCTGTTTGAGGCCATTTGTGTGCTGCCCGAATATGGCCTGACGCGCGCGGATGCACGACTGCTGCAAAACCATGCGCGCGAAATCGTGAATCGATTGCCTTCGCCGCTGCAAGTGGCGGAGCTGGGCAGCGGCACCGGAAAGAAAACCCGCTGGATACTGGAAGCTCTGTCGCAGCGGCAAAAAACCTACTACTACCCGATCGAAATTTCACCGTCGGCTCTGGCTGCGTGTGAAAAGGAAATGGGGCAGATTGATCTGGTAAGTGTGGTGGGCTACGAACGGCCTTACCTGGAGGGGCTTCGCGCGGTAGCGGACCGCCGCAAAGAAGCGGATCACCTGCTGGTTCTCTTTTTGGGCAGCACCATCGGGAATTTTGACCGCGATGCCGGGCGCAATTTTTTGCGTGAACTGCGCGAGACTTTACTTCCGGGTGATGCATTGCTGCTGGGCACCGATCTGGAAAAAGATATCCAAACGCAGATTCTGGCGTATGACGATCCCGCGGGAGTGACGGCGGCGTTCAATCTAAATATTCTGGGGCGCATCAATCGAGAGCTGAGCGCGAATTTTGACCTTAAATTTTTCCGCCATGAAGCGCGCTGGGTCGCCGACGAACGGCGCATCGAGATGCATCTCTGTTCCTTGCGCAGGCAAGCCGTGGAGATACCCGCAGCGGGATTGCGGGTGATGCTCAATCAAGGGGAAACCATCTGGACGGAGAGCTCGCACAAATACAAAGTGGAAGAAGTGTTGGAGATGGCCGCCGATACTGGGTTCCACTGCGAAGGCCAGTGGATCGACGCGGAATGGCCGTTCGCGCAGAATTTACTTGTCGCGATCTAATGTGCGGGAAATAAAAAAAGCACGCGAAGAGCGTGCCCTTGAAACTTTTAGGTAGTCCCTGAGTCCGATTATTTTGCTGCGAAGAAATCCGAGTTAACGGGAGTATAGCTCTGCCACTTCTCCGGCAGGTCCTCGAGAGCAAAAATGGCGGTTACCGGGCAAACCGGGACGCAAGCGCCGCAGTCGATGCATTCCACCGGGTTGATATAAAGTTGCGGGACGCCTTCGAAGCCGGGCTCATCCTTGCGCGGGTGAATACAGTCCACCGGGCAAACGTCCACGCACGCGGTATCCTTGGTGCCGGTGCACGGTTCGGCGATTACATAAGCCATTCAAAATCTCCTTTGAAGCGAAACACGGGCGAGCAGCGCGGGCGTCTAATTAATAGGAAAATGTCACTGTGACGACGCTTCGGCGAAGACGCTTACTCATTGTACGTTAACGTGATTCAGATTCTCAACTTTCGCGTAGGATATTCCGGGGAACCGATGAAAAACATGACGATTAGAAGAATTGCGGCTGTGGCGTTGTTGTTTTGCTTGAGCGGCGTGACTTTCGCGGTTGCCGTCGCAGCACCCCAAGCCACCAAGCGGCCAGCGGTGCACGATCCGAAAATAATTGACGCGCAGGGCTATCAACAGTTAGTGGAGCAGTATCGCGGCAAACCATTGCTGGTGACTTTTTGGGCCACCTGGTGCGAGCCTTGCCGGGATGAATACCCGATGCTGAATGAGCTGGCCAAGCAATATGCTTCCCAAGGTTTGAATGTGGTAGGAGTGAACCTCAATGACGACGGGGACTTGATCCTGATGCGGCGATTCATCGCCCGGTATAATCCCATTTTCCCTAATTTCCGGAAGAAGATGGGTGGGGAATCCGAATTTGTGCAGGCGGTATTGCCAGGCTGGAAGGGCGAGATTCCGGCTTCCGTTTTCTATGCCAAGGATGGACGGCAGATTGGTCATTTGGTGGGCGAAAATAATCGTGAGACGTATGAAGCGGCTATACGAATGGTGCTCAGTTCTGGTGACAGCAGCACCGCTACCTCAAAGTGAAGGCATCAAATATCAGCTAGCTTTTGTTTTTGGGCCGATCAGTCATCGGCAAACTAAATCCGCGTCCGGAGACAAGACATGTTGGATATGAAAGGTAATAAGATCACTTTTTTTGGGCATAGTACGTTTTCTGTAACCACGCCAGGCGGTGAAGTGGCGCTGCTGGATTCCTGGGTGACCACCAACCCGAAGTGTCCGCCAGACTTAAAAAAGATGAAAAGACTCGACGCCATATTTTTAACCCATGCCCACAGCGATCATTTTGGAGATTTACTGACGCTGGCCAAGGAGCACAAGGCCAAAATCGTGGCCATCGCCGAGACCGCTATGTGGCTCGGCACCAAGGGATTCGGCGATCAAGTGAAGCCTATGGGCAAAGGGGGCACCTTACGTGTTGGAGATTTTGAAGTCACGCTTACTCATGCATTCCATTCCAATTCGATTGATGATAACGGCAAGATTCTTTACGGTGGCGAGCCGGCGTCATTCATCGTGAGGATGCCAGGCGGGTTGACTTTATTTCATGCTGGAGACACGACGGTATTTGGTGATATGAAGCTGATTGCGGAATTGTACAAGCCGGATATCGCGTGCCTGCCAATTGGGGATAACTACACCATGGGGCCGCGCGAAGCAGCTTACGCGATACGGCTGCTGGGCGTTAAGCATGTAATCCCTATGCACTACGGAACTTTCCCGGTACTCACCGGGACGCCCGAGCAGTTGCGTGCGGAAACCAAAGACATTGCCGGACTAGAGATTCATGCTTTGAAACCGGGAGAGAGTTTGTGAAGCTGCCAGAGAATTTGCGAAGCGGATTCATGGACGAGAAAGTCGAAGATTATCTTTACGCGTTGCTGCCCCCGCGCGACGAGGTGGTCAGAGATATGGAGGAGTACGCGGCCAAGCACAAAACTCCAATTATCGGGCCAGCGGTAGCCCGCATGCTGGCGTTGCTGGTGCAAATCTCGGGAGCGAAGCGGATATTCGAGCTCGGATCGGCCATCGGATATTCGACAATATGGCTGGCGCGCGCGGCCGGGCCGCAGGCGGAAATTACTTACACGGACGGCGACCCGGAAAATGCCAAACGCGCCAAAGCATATTTCGAGCGTGCCGGTGTGGCGCAACAAATTCGCGTGGAAACCGGCGACGCGTTGACATTGCTAAAAAAGACTACCGGCGAGTTTGATTTAATTTTTAACGATATTAATAAACGCGAGTATCCCGATGCGGCCAAGGTAGCGTTGCCGAGAGTGCGTCGTGGTGGGCTGTTTATTACTGACAACACTTTGTGGTCGGGGAAGGCGGCGCGAAAAGCGAAAGCTAAGGATGCCGACACCCGCGGGGTACAGGAATTAAACCGCTTGCTGTTTGAATCGAAGGATTTGTTCAGTGTTTTGATCCCGTTACGCGACGGCGTGACTGTCTGCCGTAAGTTATAGGAACCCAAGCCAGTTAAGTTTAGGCGGAAGAGCCGAAGTAATCTCGCCTCGTTGGTACTTCAGGTACCGCAGAACTATCCCCCAAAAACCTCCGTCTCATGACCCGCGTACCACCAGAAATGTGCCCGTTAGGCCAGTGATCACCACCTGTCCTAACGGGCAGACTCGACTCAGTTGCGGGACACAAATTCCGGCTCCGCGGCACCCGAGGTGGTCAGTCACATGATGCTCGCAGCCCTTCTCCTGTTGAGCCCGTTTCCCTTGCTCGAGAACGTCGACCTGCCGGTTTCGAATCCCACGGCGTCCACGGCAATCGTTGCTCAACTTCCAGAGACAACCTCGCCGGCGCTGACGCAGAAGGAATTTACTCCACCAAATACATCTGCTCCGGCTGCCCCCTCGGAAGGGTCCCTGCCTTCCAGCCCCCAGCCAAAAGCGAATAGCGACGCCGGTGCATCCTTTGCTGAACCGCACGCTTTCCCATCTCAGCCGGTAAAATCAGCAGTCCGTCACAACTCCGCCAGTCGCAACGAAAAGATCACCTGGTACAGCCTGATGATCGTGGAGCATGCTGGAGCAGTGCTGGACGCCTGGTCCACTCGGCGGGATCTTTCTCGAAACTTCGGAACCGAAGGAGATCCGTTGATGCGCCCATTCGCTCATTCCAGAACAATTTACGTGGCCACACAAGTCACCCCGCTGCTGATGGATATTCTCGGCAGGCGCATGATGACGAGCGAGCGCCCCTGGGTGCACAAGTTGTGGTGGGTGCCGCAAAGCGCAATGGCCAGCGTGTCGATTGAGGCGGGCGCTCACAACATTCTTATCGCTCCCTAAATTTGTAGCTGCTAAATTTCAGGATGCGGCGCTTTTACCGCACACAACAATCTCCCCTCAGAGGCGTAGTAAACAACTCCTCGCAGCCCCTTCCTGCGAGGAGTTAAGTTTTTGCGCGCTTTTGTTTGCGTTTTATTTCTTCTCGGTATTCCGCACCATCTTGACGTCGGATCGTCAAGCGATGGAAATCCGAGCGTAGCGTTCCGATGGCTGAGGTATAATGCGCTCGCGACTTTCGCACGAATAGGTTTCAGGATTCTAAGCCATCCAACAGATATGCCTTCCAACGATTCGAACACTATCCCATTGCATTCCAACGCACCGGTTGGATGGCCCGCTGACACGTCGAACTCGTCTGAACCATCTTCCCAAGGCGGATTAAACCCGGTTCCAAAGTCGCCGCGCTTCATTGTCGTGGAAGGGCCTTTGCGCGTCGGCAAAACCACGCTGGCAAAAATTCTGGCGGAAAAACTACACGCCCGCCGCCTCTTTGATTGCGACGACAATCCTTTTCTCTCCGATTTTTATAAAGAAAAACCCGGCTCCGCTCTTCGTACTCAGATGTATTTCCTGATGGAACGCCAAAAACGTATTCGCGAAGCCTTGGCCGCGGGCGCCCCGGCCCCGGTTCTGTCCGATTTTCTACTCGAAAAGGATCGCATTTTTGCGAATCTGAATCTCGATGACGAGGAACTGAAACTTTACGACCGCTACTACGAAATGCTCACCGCGGGTATTCCCGCTCCGGACCTGGTTATCTATCTGCAAGCCAAGCCGGAGGTTTTGCGCGCACGCATCGAGAAAAAGGCTTCCCGCGAGGAAAGCGAAATTTCGCCCGAATACATCGAAGAGGTGGCGCGCGCCTACGAACATTTTTTCTTTCATTACGCCGCGTCCGACCTGCTGGTGATCAATACTTCGGAGATCGATTTCGTGGAGCGCTCTGAAGATTTGCAGCAATTGCTGCGCCGGCTGCAGGACCCCGTCAAGGGAACGCAATATTTTCTGCCGCTGGGCGCGTCCGAATAGTCGAATAGCTCCTGCTTTATAACACTCAAAATATTTAATTCACGTAACTAGGCCGCTGCCACATACTATGCCCGCGCGATTTTGCTTGAGTCGAAACTGCAACAGCACAAAAATGGAGGCTTCCCATGGAAATATGGTCGAGGCGTAAATTCTTCCTCACTTCACTGGCGGGCAGCGCAATAGCCAGCGCCAATAAACTTTTCGGCCGCGACACAAACGCGGGAGACGCAGCCACTACTTCGTTCTTGCCTGCCGGGGAAACTGCCGCTCAAGCCAAGCGCCCGTTGATTATTTCCAGCGCGAACGGCCTCCACGCCCTCGATCGCGGAATGGATATCCTCAAAAAAGGCGGCGACACGCTGGACGCTGTCGTCGCTGCTGTGACCGTGGTGGAAGACGATCCCAACGATGATTCCGTAGGATTCGGCGGCCTTCCCAACGAAGAGGGAGAAGTAGAGTTGGACGCTAGTTGTATGCACGGCCCCACCGGACGCGCGGGCTCCGTGGCCGGGGTGCGCCGCATCAAAAACGTCTCGCGGCTCGCAAAAACGGTGATGGAGCGCACCAATCACGTAATGATTGTCGGCGAAGGGGCGCACCGTTTCGCGATCGACGAAGGCTTCGAGGATTTAAATCTCCTCACCGAACGTTCACGGCTGGCGTGGCTGGTATGGAAAGCATCCACGTCGTTCAACTGGCGCCCGGGAATCGACAGCCCCGAATATATTCAGAAATCCTCAATCGAAGGATATAACCAGCAAATCGCCGCCATTTTCGATACGCCTGAAAAACGCGCCTGGCTGCCCCATATTCAAAATGTGATTGCCCATCCGCCCACGGGCACGATTCCCTGCATGGCGGTGGATGCGAAGGGCGATATTTCCGCGACCACCACAACCTCGGGCCTGGCGTGGAAAATTCCCGGTCGTGTGGGAGACTCACCGATCATCGGCGCCGGATGTTTCGTGGACAACGAAGTCGGCGCCGCCGGCTCAACTGGCAAGGGCGAGGAGAATATCAAAATTGCCGGCGGGCACACCATCGTGGAAATGATGCGCCGCGGCAAGTCACCCTCCGATGCGTGCCTCGAAGCCATGAGCCGCGTGGCGCACAATTACAAGAACGACAAGAAAAAACTGGCCACCTTCCACATATTTTTCTATGCCATCAATAAAGACGGCCAGCATGGGGCTGCTTCGCTGTGGCGCTCGGGATACAACAAAGACAAACATGCCAACTACGCGGTGCATGATGGGACCCAGGCCCGGTTGGTGGAAACAGTACCTTTTCTCGACGAGGTTCCTCCAGGCGAGCCGGCCTAAGCTTAGAATTACCCTGACGACCATTAACCGGCGACATTCACCTTCATGGATGAAGTAAATATTTTAATTATTGGCGGCGGGATAGTCGGCTGCGCCATCGCCGCCGAACTTTCCAAACAATGGCAGGATGTGTTTGTGGTGGAGCGCTTTCCGCGCGTGGGCATGGCCACCAGCACGCGCAATAGCGGTGTGATCCACTCGGGAATTTATTATTCGCCCGGCTCGCTCAAGGCGCGCCACTGCCTGCAAGGCAATGCGCTTACGTTTGCGTTCTGTGAAGAGCACAATGTTCCACACCGGCGCACCGGCAAGCTGGTGGTAGCCACCGAGGCCCGCGAAGAACCGGCATTGGAAGCGTTATATAAGCGCGGCCAGGAGAACGGCGTCGAAGGCTTGCGATTGATTGGCCCGGCGGAAATTCGCGAGCGCGAACCGCACATCGCTGGGGTCACGGCCTTGCTTGTTCCCAGTACCGGGATCGTCTCGGCGGAAGAATTGGTGCGTGCATACGCACGCGTTGCCGTCGAGCAAAATGCCCACATCGTCACTCGCGCGCAAGTAACATCGCTGGAACCAACAGCGAAGGCCATACGCGTTGGGATACGCGTCGGCGAAGACGTAAATACGCCTCCGGGACAAGATGAGACCGCGACGCACGAAACTATTGAGGCGCGCTGCGTAATAAACGCCGCCGGGTTATATGCCGACGATGTCGCCACACTAATCGGCAACAATTCCTGGAAGATTTATCCCGTGCGCGGTGAGTACTGTGAAGTGCGCGGCCCGTGGCGTTCCCTGATTAACGGGCTGGTCTATCCCCTGCCCCATGCCGATGGACTCAGCCTGGGAATGCATTTCACAAAAACAATATGGGACACGGTATTGATCGGGCCGACGGCGCGATATGTGAAAGATAAAGATGATTACGAGCGCGATCGCTTAACCGTAGCTGATTTTGCGGAAGGAGCCAGAATATTAGTGCCTGAAATTACGGTCGCTGACTTGCAACTCGCATACTCCGGCTTGCGGCCAAAGCTAGTGCCGCCCGATCAGCATGGCATGGCCGACTTTGTGATCGAACCCGATGCCAGAGTGCCACAGATAATTCATCTTGTCGGGATGGAGTCGCCCGGCCTGACCGCCGCACCCTCTGTGGCACGCCAAGTGGCCGGAATGGTGGGCGAGATTCTCGCTTAGTTGCAAATCGCCGACGATGGCGTCAGACAACGCCTCACGTAACGATGACCCGCACAAATTTTTTCTTACCTGCGCGTAGCAGAAAATTCCTGCCTTTGCTCAGGTCCACTTCTTTGCGCGGATCATCGATTCGTTGGCCGTCGATTTCCACGGCGCCTTGCTTCACGAGGCGTTCCGCTTCGCTAACGGAAGGCACCAGCCCCAGCGTCGTCAATAAAACCTTGATCGTTTGTGGCGTGCCCGCCTGCAGATTTTTAACCGGCGCCTCCTCGGGCGCCTGGCGATCGCGAAAAACGCGCTGAAACAATTCGGCTGCTTTGCGCGCCGCGGCCTCCCCATGAAAACCGCTCACCACTTCTTGAGCCAGTAACATCTTCACCTCCATCGGGTGCGTACTTCCGCTGGAGACGTCGTGCTTGAGCTTGGCGATTTCTTCGGGCGTGCGATCCGTCACCAGTTCGTAATAAGACCACATCAGCTCGTCCGGAATGGACATCATCTTCCCAAATATCTGGTCTGGCGTTTCGGTAATGCCCACATAATTGCCAAGACTCTTGGACATTTTGCGCGAGCCGTCGAGTCCCACGAGAATCGGCATGGTGAAGGCCACTTGCGACTCCTGGCCGTACTCGCGTTGAATTTCGCGACCCATCAGCAGATTGAATTTTTGTTCGGTAGCGCCAAGCTCCACGTCAGACTCGAGCACCACCGAGTCGTAGGCCACCAGCAGCGGGTAAAGCAACTCGTGCATGGAGATGGGCTGCTGATTGGTAAGCCGGGTATGAAAATCCTCACGCTCCAGCATGCGAGCGACGCGGTATTTCGCGCACAGCCGCACGATATCGTAGCTGGACAATTTATCGAGCCACTCGCTGTTATAGCGAATTTCGGTTTTGTCGCGATCGAGAATCTTGAACACCTGCTCCAGATACGTTTCGGCGTTGGCATTCACTTGCTCGCGAGTTAGCGGAGGGCGCGTTTCGGACTGGCCGGTGGGATCACCAACCATCGCAGTGAAATCGCCGATCAGGAAAACCGCGGTGTGGCCCATTTCCTGAAAATGTTTCAGCTTTCGGATCACCACGGTGTGGCCCAGATGGATGTCCGGCGCGGTGGGATCGACGCCCAGTTTCACGCGCAGAGGCTTGCCGATTTTTGCTGATTTTTCCAGCTTGGTCTGCAGCTCAGCTTCGCGAATAATTTCCGCGCTGCCCTTTTTTAGATAAGCGAGTTGTTCCGCGACAGGTTTGAAGGTTGTGGTGGTCATCGATTTGTGCAAAAGCTCACCGGTGAGCAGGCTGGTTAGCCAATCGAATCACGCGCCGGCCTTCTATTTTGAATTGGCCATCCAGAATAATTTTTACCGCTTCGGAATAAATACGATGTTCTTCGCGCAGAATCTTTTCGGATAGCGTATCGGGTGTATCGGTGTCGAGCACCGGTACCACGGATTGAAGAATAATCGGCCCAGCATCCAGATTTTCATCCACAAAATGCACCGTGCAGCCGGCAAATTTCACGCCATATTCGAGAGCCTGCCGTTGCGATTCCAATCCCGGGAAAGAAGGCAGCAAAGAGGGATGAATATTTAAGATACGCTGCGGAAAACATTGGATGAAGTATGGGGACAGCAAGCGCATATAGCCGGCGAGGCAGACCAAATCCACCTGTTGTTCGCGCAAAACGGCCACAATCTGACGGTCGTACGCCTCACGCTCGAGCCCTCGCGACGGAATGATCTTCGTCGCGATCCCTCGCGCGTTGGCACGCTCAATTCCCTGCGTGCCTTCTCGATTGGCGATGACAATGGCGATGTTCGCATCTGGAATTCGGCCCGCGGCAACGCTGTCCGCAAGGGCTTCAAAATTCGAGCCGCGCCCACTCAGCAACACACCTATGCGTTTTTTCATGAACGGAAAACGTTAGCACAATCATTCACGTCGGCAAAATGTGGGAGAGCTGTGTCGAGGGGGACGAGGTGGGAATAAATTTGCGGGAGAATGGCGCTGTGCTTACAAACCCAGTGCGCCCGAATAGGCCACGCGAGCTTTGCCGGAATCGCTGCGTTCAATGCGCCCGATGCGGAAAAACTTCTCACGGCGCTTTTTTAGATCACCTTCCACGAATTTTACCTGCGCCGGGGGCACGACCAGAATCATTCCCACGCCCGTATTGAAGGAGTGCAGCAGCTCGTCGCCGTCGATTTTTCCAATCTTAGCCAGATACTTAAAGATCGGCGGCACCGGCCAGGACGACAGATCGATCTGCGCTTTGACGCCGCTGGGAAGCACGCGCGGAAGATTTCCAGGAATGCCGCCGCCGGTAATATGCGCGAGCGCCGAGACGCCTCCACGCGCCACAATATTTTTTAGCGCCGGCGCGTAGCACAAATGCGGCTTCAGCAATTCCGCACCAATTTTATTTCCCACTTCCGCAACATAAGTGTCGGGCCTAAGTTTCGCGACCTCGAATACCAATTTGCGCGCCAGAGAATAACCATTGGTGTGCAGCCCTGACGACGGCAACGCAATTAAAGCGTCGCCAGGCCTCACCGCTTTTCCGTTGAGCATGTTCTTGCGCTCAACCACGCCTACGATGAAGCCCGCGACATCATATTCACCCGCCGGATAAAACCCCGGCATCTCCGCGGTCTCTCCGCCGATTAAGGCGCAACCAGCCTTGCGGCACGCGCGGCTCATGCCGTCGACAAGTTGCTCCACCACGGTGGGCTCAAGCTTGCCCATCGCCAGATAATCGAGGAAAAAAAGTGGCTCAGCCCCCTGCACCAAAATGTCGTTGATGCAGTGATTCACAAGGTCGCCGCCAACCGTGGAATGCACACCCATGGCCATGGCGATTTTCAATTTGGTTCCGACGCCGTCGGCGCTGGAAACCAGAATGGGCTCTTTCCATTTTTTCGTGTCGAGAGCGAAGAGGCCGCCGAATCCGCCGATGCCACCGAGGACGCCGGGTGTGAAGGTACGGCTGGCGTGGTGGCGAATCCTTTGCTTCGCGTCGTCCGCTACCGCGATGTCGACTCCCGCATCTGCGTATTTCATGAAACCCTTGTCTGCAATTCAAACTCAGTATGAACTTTGCTGCACAAACCCAAGAACCCACTAATCCCGATACTGGGTTTTCACGTGATTACAGCTGCGGAGGATGCAGCGGAAATCTCACCGCGAGAGGAATTCCCGCAATTAAAATATATGAAACAATCTTCGCCATCGCACGCTACCGGGATGCAGGATAGCGTTGGCGTACGCAAAAAAACGCTCCCGAATCTGCCCTGGCTCCCAGGCGTCCGACGGCGCATCCAGAGACATATAAATCATCACCGGCGTGCCAATAATATCCTTGCGCGGAACGCAGCCCCAGAAGCGGCTGTCATAGGAGTTGCCGCGATTGTCGCCCATCACAAAATAACAATTGTCGGAAACTTTATACGGCGTGTGCAGCTCATACGGCTCGCTGGCTCCCACCGCATAAGGTTCGGTGAGCTTCTGCCCGTTAACCCACACAGCTCCATCGTGGATATCAACGCTATCGCCCGGCAGGCCTATCACGCGCTTCACGTAATCCGGCGTATCCGGCGCGAAGGGCGGCTTAAAAATAATTACCTGCTGGCGTTTCGGATTTCGCCATAGCGGCACATGCCAGCTTGTGAACGGCACTCCGGCGTCGTAACCGATGCGGCTCATGATCAGGTGGTCGCCAATCAGCAAAGTATTTTCCATGGAGCCCGACGGAATTACGCGCGCCTGTCCAATCGTTCCGTTAATCAGCAAAAATGCGAGGCCAACCCAAAACCACGCGATAATCTCGCGTTGAATTTTTGTGCCCACTGGCACGTGCGTCACTTCTTGTTTCTTGTCGCTGTCAGCCTTCACTTTCCACCACCACAGGCCTTTCTGTTGCGAGTTCATCAGCGGAATTTCCGTTCAGGTCGCCGACCACGCCGTTGCCGGCGCCCGCTTTGCCGGCGCGGACTTCCAGTTGCACCAGATCCGTCGGGTAAACGCCCGTGTAACAGGAAGTGCAAAACTTTCCTTCGCTGTCGTCGACTGCCTGGCGCAGCCCTGTCATTGAGATGTACCCGAGAGAATCGGCGCCAAGAAATTTGCGAATTTGTTCCGGTGAATTGGAGGAGGCGATTAACTCTTCCCGGGTTGGGGTGTCCACCCCGTAATAACACGGCGAAATCGTGGGGGGACAACTGATGCGCACGTGCACTTCCTTGGCGCCGGCCTCGCGCACCATTCGAACGATTTTGCGGCTGGTGGTGCCGCGAACGATGGAGTCGTCCACCAGCACTACCCGCTTGCCTTCGATCAATCCTCGCACAGGATTGAGTTTCAACTTCACGCCAAAATTGCGGATGGCCTGCGAGGGTTCGATAAAGGTGCGCCCAATGTAATGGTTGCGAATCAGCCCCATGCGAAAAGGAATTTTAGACTCGAGCGCGTATCCGACAGCGGCCGGAACGCCGGAGTCCGGCACCGGGACGACAATGTCAGCGTCGGCGGGATGTTCTTGAGCGAGCAAGCGGCCGAGAGCTTCGCGGCTCTCGTTCACCGAGCGGCCGAAAATAATGCTGTCGGGCCGAGAAAAATATACGTGTTCGAACACGCAGTGTTGTTGCTGCTTGGGCGGCGCGAAGCGAATGGACTCGATGCCGGATTTGGAGATGCGCACCATCTCTCCGGGCTCCACTTCGCGAATGTATTGAGCGTTGAGCAGATCGAACGCGCAAGTTTCGGAAGCCACCATCCACGCTTCCGCGGCGCTCTCCGTAGCAGGCAATCTGCCCAGTACCAACGGCCGAAACCCGCGTGGGTCGCGCACAGCATACAACTCGTCGGTCGTGAGCAACAGTAGCGAGTAGGCGCCTTCGACCTGGTTGAGCGCGTCGCCAATGGCACCGGATAAATTGCGCGCCGGCGAACGGGCGATCAGATGAACGATCACTTCCGTGTCGCTGTTAGTCTGAAAAATGGAGCCGCGATGTTCCAGCCTGCGGCGCCATTCCGCTGCGTTGGTAAGGTTGCCGTTGTGGCCCAGCGCGACTTTGCCTTTGTTGCAATCGATCATGATGGGCTGCGCGTTGAGTAACGCTTTGTCGCCGGCCGTCGAATACCTGGCGTGACCGATCGCGGCGGTGCCGGGAAGTTTTGCCAGCACCGCGGGTTGAAAAATTTCTTCCACCTCGCCCATGGCGCGGTGAAGATGCAGTTCGTGGCCATCGCTCGAAACTATCCCGGCCGATTCCTGGCCGCGGTGCTGCAAAGCATACAAACCCAGATACGCCAGGTTCGCCGCTTCAGGATGACCAAAGACGCCGAATACTCCGCATTCATCGTGAAAATGATCGTCAGCGTAGGCGAGCTTAGGATTCATTGTTTGAGTGCGCGCTCCAGCGAATGGGCCCAGATATCGCGAAGTGTTTCAACGGGCTCCTCGATTATGGCACTTCCATTGAGTTCGATGCGGAAAATGCCGCTAGCGGTAACTTCGCCGATTTGTACGGCGCTGACACCGTATTTTTGCGCAATTTGCAGCGCGGCATTTAGCGACACAGGCGAAACGGAAACTACCGCGCGTGCACCCCGTTCTCCAAACAAGGCGGATTCAGCAGGATCGTCGTCTTCTATTTTTATGTTTGCGCCGAGAGCGTCGCCAGCTTTCCGCGCAGGCGCGGAGGCAAAACAAGATTCGGCCAAGGTGACGGCCAGCCCTCCATCGCTGATGTCATGAGCAGCTTGAATTGTGCGCGACGCAGCCAGCGCAACCATGCATGGTTGCAGACGCTTCTCGGCGGGAAGATCGATGACCGGCGGCTGGCCGGCGACGATACCGCCAACAGTCTTGGAATATTCGGACGAGGAAAATTCTCGGGCTAGTTGGGCGTCCGAGCCGTTGGAACTCTTAAGAGCCGGCGAATCGCTTGCTCCGCCAATGCCATCAAGCAAAACCACAATGTCCCCGTCGTCGCGAAAGGCCATCTTCAACACATTCGTCGCGTCCTCAATCACTCCTAAAATGCCGATCACCGGGGTGGGATAAATGGAGCTGCCCAGAGTTTCGTTGTAAAAGCTCACGTTTCCGCCGGTGATGGGAGTTTCCAGTTCGTTGCAAGCAGCCGCCAGTCCATCAATTGCTTCGCTGAATTGCCACATCACTTCCGGCTTTTCGGGGCTGCCAAAATTCAAGCAATTCGTAGCTGCGATGGGTTTCGCGCCGGAACACGCCACGTTGCGCGCCGCCTCGGCCACGGCATGCATAGCGCCCAACCGCGGACTCAACTGGCACCAGCGCCCGTTCCCGTCGGTGGCCAGCGCCAATGCGCGTTTCGTTCCCTTGATACGTACTACGGCGGCGTCGCCCGCGCCCGGCACTGCGAGTGTGTTAGTCCGCACCATGGTGTCGTATTGCTCGGTGATCCAACGCTTGGAAGAAATTACGGGCGACGCGAGCAGCCGCTTGAAATTGTTTGTAAGATTTCGCTTTTCCGGGGCGAACACGAACCAATCCGCCGCCGATTCTTTCTTCGCCGGAGGCTTGGCTATCGGGCGTTGGTACACCGGGCCTTCTTCAGCCAGCGGATGCGCCGGAATTTCCGCGACGACTACTCCGTGATCTTTGACGCGCAAGAGCCCGCCATCGGCAACTTCTCCGACCACCACCGCGTCCAGTCCCCACTTTTTGAACACTTGCAAAACTTCAGGCTCGCGGCCCTTCTCGGCGACCAGCAGCATGCGCTCCTGCGATTCACTGAGCATGATTTCGTAAGGGGTCATGCCGGTTTCGCGCTGAGGCACACGGGCAAGATCAATCTCAATGCCGGTACCGCCTCGCGAAGCCATTTCAGTGGTGGAACATGTCAAGCCCGCCGCGCCCATGTCCTGTATCGCGACGACCGCGCCAGTGGACATGGCTTCCAGGCAAGCTTCGAGCAGCAATTTCTCTACAAACGGATCGCCAACCTGAACGTTGGGGCGTTTTTGTTGCGACTCCTCGGTGAACTCCGCGGACGCCAGCAGCGACGCGCCATGAATTCCATCCCTGCCGGTTTTCGCGCCGACATAAATCACCGGGTTTCCGGTGCCGCTTGCTTTGGCAAAAAACAAATTCTCTTTCTTGGCGATCCCCAGCGCCAGCGCGTTTACCAGGGGATTCTGCGAGTAGCACGGTTCGAAACAAACTTCTCCGCCGATGGTCGGCACACCAAAAGAATTTCCGTAATTGGCAATTCCGCGAATCACACCATCGAGAATGCGGCGATTTTTGGCGATCGTTTCCGGCGAAACCGATGGCGTTGAATTATCAGCCGTGATTGGCCCGAAGCGCAAAGAATCGAGCACCGCAATAGGGCGAGCGCCCATGGTAAAAATGTCGCGCAAAATTCCGCCCACGCCTGTAGTAGCGCCCTGAAACGGCTCCACAAAACTAGGATGATTGTGCGACTCGATTTTGAACGCAGCGACTAACCCGTCGCCGATATCGACCACGCCGGCGTTTTCACCCGGCCCCTGAACGACAAGTTTTCCGCGGACCGGCAGCCGCTTCAGATGAACCTTGCTGGATTTGTAAGAGCAGTGTTCGCTCCACATCACGCTGAAAATGCCCAGCTCAGTTATGTTGGGATCGCGTCCCAGGATTTGCTGCACGCGGGCATATTCCGGAGCCGACAGGCCATGCTCCGCGGCGATTTCCGCCGTAACTTTAATTTCTGCGCTTGCCGTCGCCAATTTTTCTACCTAGAAATCACGAGGAGATTCGAATAAACCGCGAAATCGCAAAAATAATTTCTCGAATGAATCTTTAAGCGCTCGCCTTCGCAGAAGGCACCAAAGACTCGACCATCGAACGGAAAATCACCAACCCATCCGCGGAATCCAGAGCAGACTCCACAGCCCTTTCCGGGTGCGGCATCAAGCCGGTGACATTGCGCTCGCGATTGCAAATGCCGGCAATGCTCTCCATGGAGCCATTGGGATTACCTGCGGCGTCATCTTTCCCGTCGGCACTGGTGTAGCGAAAAACGATTTGCTCATTTTTTTGTAATTCCGCAAGAGTCTGCGGATCAGCAGTGTAATTCCCGTCGTTATGCGCGATGGGAATTTTAAGAATTTGCCCCGTCGTGGCAGCTTGCGTAAAAGGTGTAGCGGTATTCTCCACGCGAATGTGAACGTGGCGGCAAATATATCGCAGCCCGATATTGCGCATGACCGCGCCCGGAAGCAGACCCGCTTCCAGAAGAATCTGAAAGCCGTTACAAATCCCAAGTACTAAACCACCGCGCTTTGCAAAATTCTTCACCGATTTCATCACTGGAGAAAAACGAGCGAGCGCGCCAGTGCGAAGATAATCCCCGTGAGCAAAACCGCCGGGCAAAATGACCGCATCGCAATTCGCTAAATCTTCAGATTGATGCCAGATGAACTCAACCGGCTGATGGAGAACATTGCTAATGGCGTAGAATGCGTCGTGATCGCAATTGGATCCGGGAAAGACGACGACTCCAAATTTCATGCGCTGGCGGCTCCAGGTGACTTGCAGGAACCATTATTTTAACACAGCGCGTACAGAGCAGCCACGAGCGGCCGGAATTCCTCAGCGTCTTCGCTTTTTGCCTTTACGGCGCGATTTCTTCACGGTGATTTTTTTATCGCCCGATGCGGACGCCAGTTCGCGCCGTTTTTTCGATGCCCAGCCAATTTTATTCATCTGCCGACCGCGAGCAATTCCCAGCCCATGCGCCGGAACATTTTCCGTGATGGTTGAGCCGGCGGCAATGAACGCACCGTCCCCCACGCGTACCGGAGCCACCAACGCGGAATCGCTGCCGACAAAAACTTTATTCCCGATGGTAGTGGGATGCTTGTGGAAACCATCGTAATTGCAGGTTATGGTTCCAGCGCCAATGTTCGTTTTGGAACCGATCTTCGCATCGCCAAGATACGTAAGGTGCATCGCCTTGGTGCCTTCGCCAATAATACTTTTTTTCAGCTCTACGAAATTCCCTACCCGCACGCCAGCTTTCAGATGATTGCCGCCGCGCAGACGTGCGAAGGGCCCGACGATCACCCCGTCATCCAGCCGGCTATCCGCGACCAGGCTGTGCGCCTCGACAACAACATCGTCGGCAAGAATCGCGTCACTTAAAACGCTGCCCGCGCGAACAATGCAACGAGCGCCGATTTTTGTTTTGCCCAGCAACTGCACGCCGGGTTCAATCACAGTGTCTTCACCGGCGATCACGTCTGGATCAATCAACACCGTTTCCGGCAGTTGGATGGTGACTCCTGCATCCATAAGCGCCAGGCGCTTCCAATCCCGAAATATGCGATCCACTTCGGCAAGATCTGCACGCGTATTGCAGCCGAGAACCTCGCGTGAATCCGCTGCCACCTGCGCAAGGACAGCTTCTCCCTTGGATGCCAAAACCGCGACAGCATCCGTCAAATATAATTCGCGATGCTTGTTGTTGGGCTTCACTTGCGCAAGAGCTGGCCAAAGTTTTGCCACCGTAAAACAATAAATAGCAGAATTAATTTCATTAATCTCCGCCTGATCGCCGCTCAGTTGAGATTCCTCCACGATCGCGGAGATGGCCGTGTCCGATTTTCGCAGAATTCTTCCGTAGCCTCGCGGATCCGCGACCACCGCGGTCAGAACTGTCGCGGCGGCATTGGCCGATCGATGAGTTGCCAGCAAAGCTTTCAGCGTTTCGGGTCGAACCAGCGGAGCATCGCCGGGGAGGACGATGGCAAATTTGGAGTTTCCTGATGCGCGGCGCGCTACTTGCATGGCGTGACCGGTTCCGTGTTGCGGTTGTTGCAGCACGGTCGTTGCGGCAAGTGGCTCGACGGTCGCCGCGACTACTTCGCTCTGGTACCCGACCACCACGACGGTCCGCTTGGCGCCCAATGGCGCACAGGCGCGAATCACTTGCTCCACCAGCGTCCGTCCGCCGGCGCGGTGCAGTACTTTGGCGAGGCTGGATTTCAGGCGCGTACCTTTGCCCGCGGCGAGAATGACTACGGCAAGATCATTGTTTTTCATGAGGGTCCAAGTTCAGTTTGTGGGAGCGAGCGTAATTTCGCAACGCGGCAAGACAACTTTGGCGGCGAAACACTAATCAGTTCACTAATCGGCGGCGGAAACGAACGGCCCCGTCAGCGGCCCGGTTGGCTCCATTTCGCTCATCGAAGCCTCGGCCGTAGTGATGGTCCAGAGCGAAGGATCAGCAAGCAGGCGCCCTACAAGCTGGGTGTGCAGCGCATGGCCGGCTTTATGAGCTTCCACCCGCGCAAGCAGTGGCAATCCCACCAGCGCCAAATCGCCGATCAGGTCCAAAGCTTTGTGCCGGCTAAACTCATCGGGGAAACGCAACGGACCATTCATAACCCCGCACTCCGTCAGGACGATGGCATTTTCAAGCGAGCCTCCCCGGATCAGACCCATGGCCCTCAGCGGTTGAATATCCCGCTCAAAACAAAACGTTCGCGCACGAGCCAACAATTGGCGGAAACTTTCGGCGTTGACGGTGATCTCAAACTGCTGCCGCCCAACCTGCGGATGCGGAAAGTCCACGTAACAACATACGCGAAAATCGTCAGCAGGATAAATTCCGATTCTGCGATCGCCTTCAACGACTTCCAACGGTTTCAAAACCTTCAAAAACCGCCGACGCCGGCGCAACCTCCGCAAACCACTGCGCTCCAGCATTTGCATGAACGGCTCGGCGGAGCCATCCAGTATCGGAATCTCAATGGAGTCGATATCGATAAAAATGTTGTCGATGCCGCAGGAATAGATGGCCGCGAGCAGATGCTCGGTGGTAGAGAGCAATACGCCTTGTTTCATCAAACTGGTTGCGTAACTCACGCGTGCAACGTTGTGGCCCTGGGCTTCGATGGGAAAGTTATCAAGATCCACGCGCCGAAAAACGATACCGGTTTCCGCGGGAGCGGGAGACAAGGTTAGGTGGCCATACACACCGGTGTGAAGGCCAACTCCCTCCGTGCTGGTAGGGGACGCTATAGTGGTTTGGAACATTGGGCCTGCCTAGAATAGCAGGTTGCAGGCCAATGGATGTCAACTTTGTGGCTTGTTTTGAATGAGTTACCTCATAATGGACCGTGAATAAATGACATGGCGTGGTTAAATAGCATCAAAACTCACGCTCCCCGTGTCTGTTGGTACTTTTGCCGGTGTCTATTCGTGCTTAAATGCAACTTCCATCCCCTGGCTCGCTCTGCGGACGAAGGCTTCCTTTCGGCAGCGGCGCGCGTCCCACTATAAGCAGTGTTATACTTTTGAAAGTTTCCAGACAGGTGGATCAATGAGTCGAGCGGCGCGTGTTGGGCTAATTTGCGTATCGGTAGCGATATTCTGCTATGCAGGAATTGGACATGTCCTGGGGCGCACTCCGGACGATAAAGCCTACAAATCGCTCACGGTGTTCGGGGAAGTCTTGCAGAAAATCCAGCAGGATTACGTCGACGAACCGAACATGCACACGGTTACGGCCGGATCATTGCACGGCCTGCTGGAATCACTCGACACGCAGTCCAGTTACTTGACTCCCCGCGAATACGACGAATACAAGAAAAAAATCCAAAGCCCCAGCACGGGAGACAGCGGCATCACCTTGAGTAAGCGCTTTGGCTACATCATCGTAATTTCCGTGCTGCCCGATAGTGCCGGCGCTAAAGCCGGAATTCACAGCGGCGACATTTTCGAATCAATTGGCGGCTTCACGACACGCGATATGTCCGTAGGCCAAGCCATGAATCTGCTCACTGGAGCGGCTGGTACGGGAGTAAAAGTGGCCGTCATTCGACGCGGCAAAGCGACCCCGGACGAAGTGGATGTGGTTCGCGAGAAGCTGACGGCGGTGAAAATCACAAGTCAGAAAGCCGATCCAGACATACTGGCGTTGCGCCTCACCTCGCTCGATCCCGGACGAGCCGATGAAGTGCGCAGCCGATTATTGGAAGCTGAAAAGCAGGGCATTCACAATGTCATTCTGGATCTACGCGAGTGTGGCCGCGGTCCGGTTTCCGAGGCCATTTCTGTGGCTCGACTTTTTGTGCCGTCCGGTACGCTGGCCACTTTGCGCGGGCAGACCGTCTCCTCACAAACTTTCTCTGCTGAACCAAAGCAGGTAGTTTGGAAAGGCCGCGTTTCGGTCTTGATTGACGCTACAACGTCCGGCGCCGCCGAAGTGCTGGCTTCTGCGATTGCAGCAAACCACCGCGGAGATGTTGTGGGTGAACGCACTTTCGGTCTGGCTTCAGAACAGAAATTAATCACCCTCGATGACGGCTCGGCTTTAATTTTGACGACTGCGAATTATTACAATCCGAGTGGGAAAGCGATTCTTGAAGAAGGAGTTACCCCAACGGAAGTGGTCCATGCCAACTTGGAAGATGATTCCGATGTCGACGACTCCGCGCCGGATGCCACACCCAATAAAGAGCTTCCGCAAGGACCGCGCCCACTTTCGCCGGAAGATCCCATCTACCGCAAGGCGCTTGAGCTGGTAAAGGCGCCGGTAAAGAAAGCCGCCTAATCTTCGGTGTTACCGAGTTCTTTCGCCACTTGCAGTTTTCCAACTCGTTTTAGAATCCGCAAAATCTCTGCTTTTCTTTGTATCTTCATTGCTTGCGCAACCGGCTGCAATCGCGGCCGGCAAAAGCGTCTGACCGAGGAAGACATCCACCGTATCACCCGGGAATTCGTGTTCGCAGCGAATTCCGCCGCGCCGCGGGGTTCAGAGGTGCATGGCGAGGTGGGCGCATTTGACAAAGTCGCAAATTCGTCCGACCTGGTGGAGATACATATTTTTGCCAAACGCCACGGGAAGGACTATCCGCCGGCAGTGACGCGTCTGATTAACGAACTCAACGGCATCGCCACGGCGCATGGCTTAACGCCGGATCAAACGGAAAGCGGAGATGCGATTTATATTAGTTATCGGCATGCTGGGGTGATTACTCACACCGTTCATATCCACTTTGCCGGAAGCACGGATGTATCGAACAACCCGGAGTCCTCGCCGGCGAGAAGTGATAATGAAACTCCCCGCCTGGCGATTATTCTGGACGACCTGGGCAACGATAACGCTGCGGCCCAGGCCGTTTTTGCCATGCCGTATCCGTTGACGATTTCAATTTTGCCGAATCACACTCATTCAGCCGAAATTGCGCAGCAAGCGCAGCAGCGTGGTGACCAGGTAATGCTGCATCTCCCGATGCAATCCGTCGCAAAAGAGCACCCGGAGGAGCAAGAACTTCATAGAGGCATGTCCCGGGTCGAGATTTCCCGGTTGGTGTCACAATTTCTTAATGAAGTTCCCGGAGTAATTGGCGTTAACAATCATCAGGGGTCGGCCTCCACGGCGGATAAAAAATTGATGGCTGAATTGATGCCAGTGTTAAGGGACCACAAACTTTTTTACGTAGATAGCCGCACCAGCGCGGCGACGGTCGCCTACGATACCGCGCAACAATTTGGAGTGCGCGCAGCATTCCGTAACGTGCCTTTCCTGGACGATGTGGAAAGTGTTTCGGCCATCCGCAAACAAATTGAGATCGCGATCGCTGGGGCCTCCAGGAAAAAAGATGCCATTGCCATCGGACATGCTCATCCATCTACGCTCGAAGCGCTGAAGGAAACACTGCCTGAGGCCAAAAGTCACGGAGTGAAATTGGTATTTGCATCGGAATTGGTGCGGTAAACACTGGCGGCGGCCTCGCCTGGTATTTTATTCGCCGGATACAGCCGGTGAATCACGTAAAAGAAAATAAATAGCAGCACAAAATCGAAAACACTTGCTTCGGGACCAACGGTGCCTCCGGTAAGCCACGCCGGACCATGGAGAATGGCGTCGGAAAGATGACCCGGCAAAACCATCCCGCTGTCCGGAACGGAATATAAAAAAGTCTCGCCGAAATCGAAAGCCGCGTGCATCCCTACCGCGAACCAAAGACTGCCGGTCCTCCGTACCGTAAAACACCAGAGCATTCCGACAACAAAGACACCGGCCACACCTACGCGGCCTTCGCCACTATTTTCCAAATGCACCGCCGCAAACAGCAGCGAAAGCAAACTGGCAGCGAGCCAGAAGCCTACGCCGGAACTTAATGTAAATAAAGTGTAGCCGCGAAACAGAAACTCCTCGAATAGCCCAACAAGTGTCAGACAGAGCCCCCACAAAACGGCCCAACGAACGATCTGCGGACCGTGTAATGCCAGCGCGCCAAAGGAATATCCGCCAAACGCGTAAATCAGTCCGATGACTGCGCTGATTTCCAGAAAGCCGAGCAGAACTCCCTGCCAGAAGAATTTTCCGAAGGCCTGCTGCACCGGTAAGCCATAGCATCCCACCGGACGATGTTCGAGGAAGGACATCGCCACAGCAGCTCCAAATGCGGAGATAAAACCGATCATCTCCGAGAATAAGGTGCCCTCAAACGAAAACTTGTCCGGGGTGGGCCGATAGAATTGCATTAACAGCATTTTCAAACCAAGGAAAAGCGCGGCTGTTATCACCACGTACAACAGCAACCGCCAGCCTGCGCGGAGACCTTCCGCATTAGAAAATATTTTGCTCAGTTCATTTGAGGAAGTGCTGGAAGCGTCGCGGTGTGGCTGGATGGATGGTGTTTCTTCGGGCCTCTCTTGCTCCATGCTAATCACCGAATCATTTCGTTGGTCTTGCACTTACACTTAGACGCGCGAAGTTAAGTAAGCACTCGCACGCGGCCTGCGTTATCGAGAACGGCTCGTGCGCGCGCGTCCCAACCGCGCCATAGTGCGTAACCACACTATGAATTTAGTCCCGGGCAATATTATTTCACATACTTGGGCGGCTCGCCTTTGGACCACGGATCGTAAGCGTGCGCGAATACCAGCCGCTCGGCGAGTGGCGGGTGGCTATATAGCCAGAAGGTAATGAAGGCGGGAGGATTTGGGTCGGAGAGATCTAGTTCGCCCAGGACTTGAAAACCGTGGGCGGCCACTTCTTCAGAATTAGGCACCAGGCCGTGAATTACTTCCAGGCCGTAAACATCGGCGGCATGTTCCTGCATGCGGCTAAAGCCGTTCACGATTGGTGAAGAAATAAATGACAGAATCTCCAGCCAAAGTAAAAGCACAGCAATAGCTGCCCAGTCTTCCGGTCCCTGAATTTTCCACTCCGCGCCCCAGCGTTGCAGAGACCAATGCAGCGCGCGATACATGAGATACAACGCGAGCAGTAATGCCATGGCAAAAAACAAGAATCCAGTAGCGATGTGGCCAAGGACGTAGTGTCCCAGCTCGTGGCCGAGGATAAACAGCGCTTCGTCGGTAGACGTTTTTTGAATGGTAGTGTCCCAGATAACCACGCGCTTGGATGCGCCGATACCGGTGACATAGGCATTTATTTGGTTGGTTTTCTCGCTGGCTTTCATCAGAAACATGCGATCACCGGGAATCGGGACGCCTGCTCGCCGCGTGAGCGATTCGATGGAGCTCACTAACTGCAGATGCTCCTTCTCCAGCGGCTCAAAGTGATTAAACAGTGGGTCGATGAACCAGGGGCTGACGAAAAAGAAAAAAAGCAAAATTGGAAGTGCCGCGAGCCAAAAATAAAACCACCAGCGCCTGGGGCTTTTTCGCATGGCGAGGCTCAAAATGAAAACCAGCAACACCGCCAAACCAACACTCAGCGCTTCTTCTTTGGCCCAATCCACGAGCCAGGAGCCCCAATGTTGAATGGATTGCTGGTAGCGCAGACTCAGCGCGTGCCAATAAACGCGAACGGGCAAGTCAAACAAATCGGTCACCAAAATCAGTAACGGCACAAAAACCAGGCACTGGGCCCATTTCTTACCGCTGACAGCTTCCGCGATGTCGCGGAATTTCGCAGCGATACCCAGCCGCAAAATCAACAGGAGTACGCTCACGCTTACAAAATAAGAAACGAAATACAAAGTGTAACCGGCGCGGGAATACGAAACGGCTTTTTGGTAGCGCTCCCTGGAAAGCCGGTATTGATCGGTTTCCGCCTGTGTGGGAGAGGGGAGCTGTTGGTTGCTCGCCGGAACATTCGGATTTGATTGCAAAGTTTGAACGGCGAGGGTGGAGAAATTAACGCGGTTCATGTTTTGCGCACAGAGGTGAGGCGCGGCAAAACAAAAAAACAAGGCTAGAATACAGACAAAACGGTGATCAAACACACACCGTCTCATACGACCTGGCGGGATTTTACCGTGAAGCCCGAGCAAAAAGTCCCCTGAAATGCGCGGCGAGTATGCCGCACGCTAAGCAGTTGCGCAACAGCGCGAATACTTTAGACGGGCGGAAATGACAAAGTGTCGCCCGTACTGTTACTACCCACTGTCTAGCGAGAGTCGTGAAGACACCAAAGCTCAATCTACGGTTGTGTGACCACGATTTCTCGGTGAGCAGTTTTCAAAGAATAATTGCGCACCGCACCCGTAGTCGCCAGTCCGATGTGAACGATGGAAGTCCAGCGCTCCAGTTTGTGGTGTCCGTAACGATGAAAAAGATAAGACCCGCCGATGGAAACACCGGTGGCACCGGCCTCGATGAACGCGAAGCCGGCGTGATTATCGACGACATCGTTGGTCAGAAATATTTCCTGGCGGCCACGGCGCCGCATGTTCAGCGTGGAGAAATAATCCAAAGTGCGGGCGGCAGCGACTCCAGCGAATAGCAGATCGTTTTCCTTGTCCCAGAAATGATGTTCGATTGGCAGGATGCTGGTCTTTGAAGATTGAGGCTGTCCGGCTTGCGGCTTGATATCTTTCGCCGGAGCTTGCGGTGGTTCTTGAGAATACAGCGGGCTTTCGATGCATGCGACTATCAGCAATGTTAGAAATCCTATTGACCGTTTCAACCAATGTCTCCGGATTGTTGGAACTTCTTAGGTACCCGGGTTAAGTATCTGGCATTTTCCCCGCCGAAAAGCGCGCAATTTCAGTTGGTACAACCTTCTTCTGCATGCCACCTGCGGCGCACCGATCTAGTGCTTTTCGGCTCCTGGCCGTGTGCGCCGCCTTGCCCGGCGTTACCTATGCGCACCGCGCAGACTGCGGCACAGTGGCGGCAGGCCATCGATAGCGTTATCTTGGAGCTTCGGGTATTTGTATTTGGCACGAGGTGACGAAATGTCAGGCCGAATGTTCGCTGCGTTCCTCCCCAAGTTGGTCATGGTGCTGCCGGTCGCGCTGTTTGCGGCCATGAGTGTGTGCCCAGCGGCTTCGCCGAAGGGACAATCGCAAGACCAGCAATCGTCCGACGCGCAAAACCAATCTGTAGCCGAGGCCGCACGGAAATCGCGTCAGACGGCGAAAAACTCCAGCAAACCTTCCAAGGTCATCACCGACGACGATCTTGATAAGGAAAACATAAAACCCGGGGCGCAAGGATTGAACGTGGGGGCTCCTGCAGAGTTGGAAACTCAGCCGCCCAGTGCTGCCGCGGTCGCCGACGCGGCCGCCACGCCTTCCACGCCGCCGGATCCCGCGACGGAAGCAGCTGCTTCCGACGATCCAGAGATTGCCAGGTTAAAAGACAAGATCGCCGATGCGGAAAAAGATGCCGATTTTGCACGGCGCGACCTGGCACTGCAACAGGATACGTTCTACTCCAATCCCGATTACGTACACGATACCGCCGGTAAAGCCAAGCTTGCCGGGCTACAGCAACAAATCAACGATAAACAGCAGGAAATAGACCGGCTGAAGCTGCGGCTGGCGGCGCTGGAAGAAGCGCAAAAGAAAAAACGTGGTAAGGCAGCAGCCCGGCCGCAAGCGCCTGCGGATCAAAGCACGAATCCAAACGCTGTTCCACCGGGCGCGCCAAAATCCTAAACACCGTTTTCCAAAATGGAAAACCTCGCTACAATCGTCTCGTCAAACCCAAATTCACTGTTTTTCCACATATGGAACGCTACTACTATACCTAGTGGTCGATTTTTGTTGACACCGGGATGCCTCCAGCGCACAATCGCGACATTCAAAAAATATTTTCAAAGTTAATTCCGTCAGACAACTGTTCCTAAATCGAAACACGATGCACGGGCTCCAGCGATACGTAATTACGGAGGCAACGATGCAATATCTGCCGGGATTCACGGTTCAGTGCATCAACCAGCTGTGCGAAGCGCGAGGTCACTGGTTGCGCGCGGATGCCACAGCGGCTACCTCGCGCGAAGGGCGCTGCCCGTGTTGCGGAGATTTTCTGCGAAATGTGCCACCGCCTTTGGCCCCCCGATTCCGGATGCGCCCTCGAGCATTGACTTCGCATCGTCCGCCGATGCGGCGACGATGATGGTTTTAATTGTCCTTCACCGGTCTCCAAACCGACGATCTGCCATTGGCTTTCAGTCTATTTTCCCAAAATCCTTCCGATCTCTACACTGATCCCCACCCCCCGTTTTTAGCAAAAGAGCAATGTATTGAAAGCAAAGGATTGGATGGGTTAAAAAGAGTGCAATAGTCCGCAAAATGATGAAAACAAATGGGTTGCTTCAAGAATCGCGTAAAAACTGGGGCGGGGGCAGATGCCAGCGTTTACCGTTGCGAGAAGAACTTAATGGTTGCGGCAAAAAAATCATTATCTATGTTATCATATAGTATAAGTAACTACAAGATTATTTAAGATTGGTAATGGGTCCGTTTGATGGCGCTTATAATACATAGCGCATGGTATGGCAACGAATATGCTCAAATATAATCATAGACTTGACAGGCATGGTTAAATCGTGACGGCCATGAATTCAGTGCTCCAACCGGCTACAAACACGTTCCACAAGATGCGATGGACCAGCTTTAGGAATGCATGGGTAACTGCAGTTGGCTGGTACCTTGAAACAATCAAAGCACCAGCCAAGTTGAAGACATTTGAGTTCGTAGATCCGGCATCGGATGAAACGGTTTATCTATACACGAGTAAACGATATTCAGTTTTCTGTGTGGGTGAACGCCGTTTTTACTTCAACCGGGTTGAT
>Ga0210409_10001292_pt1 | contig 33484 bp, 29 predicted proteins | sample IncBWH17MmetaG_FD_161649 | JGI IMG/M metagenome (GOLD analysis project Ga0210409, IMG submission 161649) | Forest soil microbial communities from Barre Woods Harvard Forest LTER site, Petersham, Massachusetts, United States - Inc-BW-H-17-M | ecosystem: Environmental > Terrestrial > Soil >...
GGAGGCGAGCGCCATCTCCTCGACCACATTGAGCAGCCGGCGTTCGAGCAGGTCGCGCGTGGAAGGATCGACCGGACGGGCGCCGACCATCCGCGCCACCGCTTCGCCACCTTCGCGCAGTTCCAGGATCTGCAGCACCGTGCCGCCCGCGATCATCATCACGACCACGGCGGTCGTGGTCGCGACGAAATGGTTCGGCAGCGCGTTTAGCCCTTCGCGCGCCCAAGCCCCGTGGGGCGCAAATACGTATAGATACGCGGTGCCCAGCACCACATTGACCGCCACCACGATCGCGATCACGGCTGCCACGAACAGCCAGATCAGTTGCCGGCTGGTCTGCCGCGCCTGGTGCTGCTGCTCGAAAAAACTCGTCGCCAAAGCCGCGGGCTCAGAACTGAACCTTGACCGCCTTGCGCTCCTCGTCGCTTTCGGTGGCCTTGAGCAGCTCGGCCGGCTGGAAAGAGAACGCGCCGGCGATGAAGTTGGACGGAAACTGCTGCACGGCGTTGTTGTAGGTCATCACCGCATCGTTGAACGCCTGCCGGGCGAACGCGATCCGGTTCTCGGTGCTGGTGAGCTCCTCGGTGAGCTGCATCATGTTCTGGTTGGCCTTCAGGTCCGGATACGCTTCGGCCACCGCGAACAGCCGCCCGAGCGCCCCGGACAGGCCCCCCTCGGCCGCGGCCAGCTGGCGCATCGCCTCGGGATTGGCCGGATCGCCCGCGGCGGCCGTGTTGGCCGACACCGCCGAGTTGCGCGCCTTGACCACCGCTTCCAGCGTTTCACGCTCGTGTGCGATGTATTTCTTGGCGGTCTCGACCAGGTTGGGGATCAGGTCGTAGCGACGCTTCAGCTGGACATCGATCTGCGCGAAGGCGTTCTTGAATTCGTTGCGCTGCGCAACCAGCCGGTTGTAGATGGCCATCGCCCCGAATACGACGGCTGCAATCAGCACGAAAAAAACGATCAACCCCATGGTCCGATCCCTCCCCGGTTGTCTGGATGGTCCGGGTGCGTGTCGAACCCGGTGCAGCGCGCGACAGACTACCCGCGATCCGAGGTCGGGCGCAACCTGGGTCGCGTTGAAACGAACGGGGCGGAGCTTGCGCGTTTACGGCTTGGCGGCGTTGGGCGATTCCTGCTGGCTCTTCTTGATGGCCTGCACCTCCTGGTCGGTGATCAAATCGAACAGTTTGACCACCCGCCGCACACCGCTGACCCGGCTGGCCGCCTTGGCGGCGATCTCGCCTTCGGCCGGCGTCACCTTCCCCAGCAGGTAGACGACGCTGCGATTGACGGTCGCCTCGACCACGCCGGTCGGAAGGCCCTCGGCGCCGAGCAGCGCGGCCCTCACCTTGCCCGCCAGCAGCGTGTCGTCGGTGCGGTCGCCCAGCGTGGCCCGGTCGCCCACCACCAGTTCATTGACCACCTCGCGCGCGTTTTCGACCTTGGACGCCACCTGCTCGGCCAGCGCGCGCTGCTCGGCCGTCTTCACCTCGCCCGCCAGCAGCACCTTGCGGTTGTAGCTGGTCACGTCGAGCTGCATCGCCCCCTCCGGGACGTTGTCGCTGAGCGCCTTTTTCACGCGCGACTCGATCCGCTGGTCCTCAAGCTGGATGCCCACCGACCGCCGGTCGGTCGCCACCACGGCGCCCCCCGCGGCCGCGCCGACGCCCAGCACCACGCAGCCGTCCAGCGTCGAGATTGCCGCCGCCAGGAACACCCATACGATTGCCCGCTTCATCCACTTTCCTCCTCGGCGCCGAAAGCGGCGCGTAGCCATTCCAGCCGGTCTGCTTCGGCGATCACGACGTCGAACCGGCACGGCGGCCAGCGATCGCCGAAATGCTGCTGCAGGTACTGCTGCGCCGCCCGGCGCAGCCGGCGCCGCTTGGCTGCATCGACGCTGGCCGCCGCCAGACCGGCGCGCGCGCGGCTTCGGACCTCGACGAACACCAGCGCCGGGCCGTCGCGCGCGACGATGTCCAGTTCGCCGACACGATAGACGACCTGGCGCGACACCACGCGCAGGCCGGCGCGCTGCAGCATCGCGCAGGCGGCCTGTTCGGCCGCATCCCCGATCCTCTGGCGCGCACTGCGCGCCACAAGAGAGCGCATCCCGACCCCTTCCACCGCCCGTGCGTGCAAGACCCAGGATGCGGCATTTGGTTCCGCCAGCGTGAAAAGGCCGCAGCGTTCGGATTTGCGGCAGCCGCGTCCGCCGCCCAGAATGCGACAGGCGAGCAAGCGCCGACCTGGGCGCTCGCGCCGCGGAGCGAATCGAAAATGGATGATCCGGAAACCCCCGATCTATGGTCCCGCCAGCCGCTGCTGACCGCGTCCGGGCTGGAGCAGCAACAGCTGCCGCGCGCATTGTATGTAGTGGCCACGCCGATCGGCAACGCGGCCGACGTTTCGCTGCGCGCACTTTGGGTACTCCGCAATGCCGATTGCATCGCGGTCGAAGACACGCGCGTGACGGCGCCGCTGCTGAAGCGTTACGGGATCCGGGCCCGCCTGGTCGCCTTGCACCGGCACAACGAGCGCAGCGCAACCGAACAGATCCTGGCCCGCCTGTCCAGCGGCGAGCGGGTCGCGCTGGTCAGCGACGCCGGCACGCCCGGTGTGTCCGATCCGGGCGCGCTGCTGGTTCGGGCCGCGCTGTCCGCCGGCGAGCGCGTCGTACCGATCCCGGGCCCGAGCGGCCTGACTGCGGCGCTGTCGGTGGCGGGGCTGCAGGCGACCTCGGTATGGCTGCTCGGGTTTCTGCCCGCGCGGGCCCAGGCACGGCGCCGCCTGCTGCAGAATGCGGCCGCGCGCAACGAGGCCTTCGTGCTGTTCGAGGCGCCGCATCGGATCGCGCACACCGCGCGCGAGCTCGCATCGGTGCTGCAGCCCGACCGCCGCGTGGTACTGGCGCGCGAGCTTACCAAGATGTTCGAGGCGGTGGTACAGACCTCGGCGGCCGATCTGCCGCGGGCCGTGGATGAGCAGGGTGAGCGGGGCGAGTTCGTTGTGGTGGTCGACAGTGGCCCGCCCGCCGATGCTGGAGCCGTCGCGCTGGACGAGACCAGCCGGCGCTGGCTGCGGGCGCTGGCCGCCGAGATGCCGGCGGCGCGCGCCGCGGCGGTCGCGGCCAAGGCAACCGGCATGGCTCGCGAGGCCGTCTATCGCGCTCTGCTGGCCGAGCGCACCTGATGCCGCGCGCCCTCACCCCCTCCCCTCTCCCGCTGCGCGGGCGAGGGGCGACCGATCATCGCAGTTACGAAATCGCTTCCAGGGCACCCTGAATCGCCCCTCGCCCGCGCAGCGGGAGAGGGGAGGGGGTGAGGGCGCGCGGGCGCTTTCCTCGACCACCCGTCACGCCTGGGCGTCGGCCACCACCTGCGCGATCACGCAGGTGAGCTTCTTCGCGTACGGAATCAGCAGGAATTCGTTCGGCCCGTGGGCGTTGGATTGCGGGCCCAGTACGCCGGTGATCACGAACTGTGCGCGCGGGAAGCGCTCGCCCAGCATCGAGATGAACGGTATGCCGCCGCCCTCTCCCATCCAGGCTGGCGGCATTCCGAAGTGGGCGAGCGAAGCCTGGTCCAGCGCTTCCTTCAGCCAGGGCGCCGTCGGAGGCGCGTTCCAGCCCGCACCGGCGTTTTCCAGGTCGAACCGGACCCGCGCCCCGTAGGGCGGATCGGCTTCCAGCACCTGCTTGAGCCGCTGCGCGGCGCGTTCGGCGTCCGCGGTGGGTGGAAGCCGCACACTCAGCTTCAGCGCCGTGCCGGGGCGCAGCACATTGCCGGCTTCCTTGGGCGGCGGCAGGCCCGCGGCCCCGACCACCGACAGCGTCGAGCGCCACGTTCGATTCAGGATCGATTCGACCGGATCGGTCGTGACCGGGTGCGCCGTATCACCGGGCGACGCATCGCCGTTGCGGGGCGCCCACGGAAATTGCTGCCAGACCCGGTCGCCCAGCACGCTCGCGGCCGTTTGCGCCTGCTCCAACCGGTCCTGCGGAATCGGAGCGTGAAACGCCGGGTCTCGCAGCTTACCGGTGCGCGAGTCGTCGACCCGGTCCAGCAGGATTCGCTGGATCCGGAACGACGAGGGCACGATGCCCGAGGCGTTGCCCGAATGCACGCCCTCGCGCAGCACGTCCACGCTCAGCACGCCGCCCACCAGCCCGCGCAGCGACGTGGTCACCCACAGCCGCTCGTAGTCGCCGCACCCCGAGTCCAGTCCGATCAGCAGTGCGACCTCGCCCAGCCGGGGCGTCAGGTGGTCCAGGTAGGCGGGCAAATCGAAGCTGCCGCTTTCCTCGCAAGTCTCGATCAGCCCGACGCACCGCGGGCGCGGCACCTCGCTCGTGTCGAGCGCAGCCAGGGCGGTCAAGGCGGCATAGACGGCGTAGCCGTCGTCGGCCGCTCCCCGCCCGTACAAGCGTCCATCCTGCAGCACCGGCTGCCACGGCCCCAGGCCCGTGCGCCAGCCCGACATCTCGGGCTGCTTGTCCAGGTGCCCGTAAAACAGCACGGTACGATCGCCGCTCGCGCCAGGCCGGGTCGACGGCGCATCGAAGAACACGCACGGGGTGCGCCCGTCCAGCGTCACGATCTCGGCCTGCAGACCCTTTACGGGCTGGCTGCGGGCCCATGCCAGCGCATCGCGCGCGACGCGCTCCAGATGGCCATGCTCGGCCCAGCCAGGATCGAACGAAGGTGACTTGGCCGGGATCCGGATGTAGTCGCTCAGCCGGGCCACCAGGTCCTGGTCCCAGCGCTCGTCGACGAACTGGCTTGCCGCGGAAGCAATCACGGTTGGGTACCGCCTCGTGGGTTGGCGCCGGCCGCAAGAATACCGTGCGTCGGTTTCACCAACCGCCTGTTCCCTCAGCGAACGTACAGCACCGTCGGCCGGTTCAGGAATTGCTCGAGCTGCCGCGACCAGCGCAGCGCCTCGGCGCGCTGCGTCGCGTCCCCGATCAGCACCCGGGTGAGGCCGGCCTGGCGCTCTATCCGCGGCGCACGCAACGCGACCGGCAGGCTCGCCGCATCCGGCGAGCTCAGCAGAAGCGCGAGGCGGTCGCGCAACGCCTCGGCGTTCATCGCGACTTTGAACGCTCCCACCTGCACCGACCAGTGCGAGCCGCCCGCTGGGGCCGGCGCCGCCGCAGGCGGATCAGCGGGCGCGCTGCGCGCGATCGGACCGGCCGGCCGCTGGCCGGACGGCAGCGCGCTCGAAACCGACTGGGACCCGGGCGGAACGACGGCCAGCGCGACCGCCACCGGTGCCTCGCCGGCCAGACTGGCCGCGGCGACCACCGGCGCTGGCGCGACCGGCGCCGCGGCGGGCGGCGGCGACGCCGCGCGCGCGAGCCGACCGGTCAGGACCCGCTCGACCACCACCTCGCCGCTGCCGGGCACGGCCAGCCCGAGGCGAGCGGCCGCCGCGTACGACAGGTCGATGATCCGATCGCGCACGAAGGGGCCACGATCGTTGATCCGGACGATCACGGATCGCCCGTCGTCGACGCGGGTGACGCGCGCGTAACTGGGGATCGGCAGCGTCGGATGGGCCGCGGTCATCGCGAACATGTCGTAGCGTTCGCCGCTCGCCGTGCGATTGCCCTGGAACTCGCGACCGTACCAGGACGCCATGCCGCGCTGCTTGAACGGTGCATCGGACGTGTCCGGCACATAAGTGCGTCCCAGCGCTGCGTACGGGCGGTTCGCGTAGGGATTGAGCGGCTCGTCGCGCGGGACCGCATCGGGCGTGGCGAGCAGGTCCGACGGGACCCGCTCGGGTGGGCCGTCCTCGCGATAGAACCCGGGATGTTTCGGAGCCGACGAGCACGAGGCCACCACCAGCGCGGCGACCGCGAGCGGCAGCCAGGGCAGCCAGAGCGCCGCCCGCGCTACATCTGGACCAGCTTGCGGTTGCTCTGCACGCACATCAACATTCCGCACGCCATGCCCAGCGTGACGAGCGCGGTGCCGCCGTAGCTGATGAACGGCAGGGGAACCCCCACCACCGGCAGGATGCCGCTCACCATCGCCATGTTCACGAATGCGAAGGTGAACAGGATCATCGCGATCGCGCCGGCCAGCAGCCGGGTGAACGAACTGGACGCCTGCAGCGCGATCGCCAGCGCGCGGCCCACCAGCACCATGAACAGGATCACCAGCACCAGGTTGCCGATCAGCCCGAACTCCTCCGAATACACGGCGAAGATGAAGTCGCTGGTGCGCTCCGGAATGAACTCCAGGTGGGTCTGGGTCCCCTGCATCCAGCCCTTGCCGAACACGCCCCCGGAGCCGATCGCGATCATCGCCTGAAGCGTGTGAAAGCCCTTGCCGAGGGGATCGCTCATCGGATCCACCAGCGTCAGGATCCGGTTGCGCTGGTAGTCGTGCATCAGCATCCATCCAACCGGCAGCGACGCCACCGCGCCGCCGATCATCACCGCCAGCCACAGCCACGGCAGCCCAGCGAAGAACATCACGAAGAAACCGGCCGCCATCACCAGCATCGCCGTTCCCAGGTCCGGCTGGCGCGCGATCAGCGCGACCGGCGCCAGCACCAGCAGGGCGGCGACCACGAAATCCATCCTGCGCACCGCTCCCTCGCGCCGGTCGAAGTACCAGGCCAGCATCAGCGGCACGCCCAGCTTCATGATTTCGGCGGGCTGGATCCGTACGCCCAGGTCGAGCCAGCGCTGCGCGCCCTTGACCGATACGCCGGCCACCAGCACCGCGATCAGCAGCAGCACGCCGATCGCATACACCGGCAACGCCAGCCGTTTCAGCGTACGCGGCGACAGCCCGGCGACCGCGATCATCAGCACGAACGCCAGCCCGAAGTTGCGCAGCTGCTCGCCGAACCGGCCCGGGTGGTCGGACGCCGCGGAGTACAGCGTCGCCAGTCCCACCAGGCTCAGCACGCCCACCACCGCCAGCAGCACCGGGTCCAGGTACGGCAGGCGGCTGCGCAGCCAGGGGCCGAGCCGTTGCGACATCGGGTTCATACTCATGGTCGGCCCTTGGCGTCCGCCGCGGCGACCGGCTCGTCGGCACCGTCGTGTGGGGCCGGCGTGGGCGGCGGCGGGATCTTGCCGAGCAGGTAATAGTCGAACACCGCGCGCGCGATCGGCGCCGCGGCCATCGCGCCCCAGCCCCCGTTTTCGACCAGCAGCGCCAGCGCGATCCTCGGCCTGGCGCCCGGTTCGGCCGGCGCGAAGGCGATGAACAGTGCATGGTCGCGATGGCGCTCGTCGATCTTGCTCTCGTTGTACTTCTCGTTCTGCGCGATGCCAACCACCTGGGCGGTGCCGGTCTTGCCGGCGGCGCGGTACGTGGCCCCTGCAAAGGCCGCCCGTCCGGTCCCGTTCAGATCCACGTCCACCATCGCATCGCGTATGAATTCCAGGTTGCGCGGATTGAGCTGGATGCGCGCACCCTCGGACGGAACGGTCGGCTGCAGCTTGCCGGTGCTGGGATCCTCGATCGCGCGCACCACATGCGGCTTCATCACGACGCCACCGTTGGCCAGCGTTGCGGTCGCGTGCGCCAGCTGCAACAGCGTGAAGCTGTTGTAACCCTGCCCGATGCCGATCGAAATGGTCTCGCCGCCGTACCATTTCTGGTGGAAACGCCGCTCCTTCCACTCGGACGACGGCAGCACGCCCGTCAGCTCTCCCTCCAGGTCGATCCCGGTGAGCTGCCCGAAGCCGAGCGGCTGCATGCAATCGTGGATCGCATCGACGCCCAGATCGTTGGCCAGCACGTAGTAGTACACGTCGCTCGACACCACGATCGACCGGTGCAGATCGACATTGCCGTAGCCGCCCTTCGGGGCGCGGCCTTCGCGGAATTCGTGCCCCGCATACCAGAAGTAGCCCGGATCGTAGGTGACGCTGTCGGGGCGGCGCTTGCCCAGTTCGAGCGCGCACAGCGCCAGGAACGGCTTGTAGGTCGAGCCGATCGGATAGGTGCCCCGCAGCGCGCGGTTCAGCAACGGCTTGTCGGGCGAGTTGTTCAGGCCGTCCCAGCTGAGCGGGTCGATGCCGTCGACGAACAGGTTCGGATCGAAGGTCGGCTTGGACACGAAGGCCAGCACGTCGCCGCTGTCGGGCTCGATCGCGATCAGCGCGCCACGCCGGTCGCCGAACGCCCTTTCGACGATCTCCTGCAGCTTGATGTCGATCGACAGGATCAGGTTGTGGCCGGGGGTGGAGGCGCTGCGCGCCAGCGTGCGTACGGGGTGGCCGCCGGCTGTGATTTCTACCTGCTCGAAGCCGGTGGTGCCGTGCAGAAACTCCTCGTAGCTGGACTCGACCCCGATCTTGCCGATGTACTCGGTGCCTTCGTAGTCGCGCGGATTGTTGAACTTGTCGATGCGATCCTCGTCGCCGGTACTGATGCGGCCGATGTAGCCCAGCACGTGCGAGGCCGTATCGCCCAGCGGGTACTGCCGGAACAGCCGCGCGCGCAGCTCCACGCCCGGGAAGCGGAAACGCTGCGCGGCGAAACGCGCCACCTCCACGTCGGTCAGGCGGGTGCGGATCGGCACCGAATCGAGGCGCTTGTAGTCGTCGAGCAGCTTGTGAAAGCGGCGCCGGTCGCGCGGCTCGATCGGCACCACCTTGGCCAGCTCGTCGATCGTGGCATCGAGGTTCTGAACCTGGTTCGGAGCGATCTCCAGCGTGTAGGCCGAGTAGTTCTTGGCGATGATCTCGCCGTTGCGGTCCTTGATCAGGCCGCGGTTGGCCGTGAGCGGAACCCGCGCGATCCGGTTCTGCTCGGCCTGCTCGTAGAACTCGTGGTGCCGGACCAGCTGCAGCCACGCGAAGCGCATCACCAGCGACACAAAACCGGCCAGCACGACCAGCGCGGCCACCAGCAGCCGGGTGCGGAAATAGAAGACTTCCCGCTCAGGATTGCGCAACAATTTCATGGCGGGCGCTTACGAACGGGTCGACACGGGTGCTTCGGTCATGCACTGGTCCAGAAATCCATATCGGGTCAGCTGATCGCCCGCGCCAGCGCAAAGGCGACCGCGGCGGCCAGGCCGCCGATGCTGGCCGTCTGCAACGCCGACTTCAGGCGCGGCGCTCCGGTAAATCCGCCCTTGACGAACCCGAACACGGCCAGAGCCGCCAGCGTGACGCCGATCGACCATGGTAGCGCCTGCGACGCCGATGCGCTGGCCATGTACGGCGCCAGCGGGACCAGACCGCCCAGAATATAGCTCGCACCGATCGTCAGCGCTGAACGGCCGGCGCGTTTCGGGTCCGGTTTTTGCAGGCCCAGTTCGAAGCGCATCATGAAGTCGCGCCAGGCAAGCGGATTGGCTTTCAAGCCTTCGACCACCCCACCATAGTGCTGTTCGGTCAGGCCATATTGCCGAAAAACTTCGCCAACCTCCTCGATTTCCGCCTCAGGCTTTTCCAGGATTTCCTGTTCCTCCCGCACCAGCTCCGAGGCGTAGTGCTCCAGGTCGCCCCGCGCGGCCAGATAGCCTCCCAGGCCCATCGCAATGGAGCCGGCAGCGATCTCGGCCACGCCGGCCGCGACCACGACCCCCGATCCGGCTACCGCGCCGCTGATGCCAGCGGCCAGTGCGAACGGCACCGTCAGGCCGTCGGCCATGCCGATCACGACGTCGCGCAGCAGGTCACTGGACTGGAAATGCGTTTCACGGTGCAGATAACTGCTCAAGGCGGCCTCCCCATGAACGCCTGAAACGGGCGCGGGTATCTTACGGGTCATTTGATGGGAGGTTGCATGGACCCGCTGGAGACCCGCTTCGCAGACTGCCTGCACTACGCGACGCACCGGCGCCGCCCGGGCGAGCCGTTCGAGCCGCCGATCGTCAACACCACGATCTACGCGCTGCCTGGCGAGCCGCAAGGCCAGTACCAATATGCGCGCTGGGCCAACCCGACCTGGACCGCCCTGGAAGAGGTGCTGAGCCTGCTGGAGGATGCGGAAACGATCATTTTCCCGTCCGGCATGGCGGCCGCGGCCTCGCTGCTGTACAGCCAGCTTCGCCCGGGCGATCAGATCCTGCTGCCCTCGGACGGGTACTACACGGTGCGGACCGCCGCCGAAAAATTCCTGGCCCCGATGGGCGTGGGCGTTCGCACCTGCCCGACGGCGGCACTGGAGCGCGAACCACTGGCCGGCCTGAAACTGGTGTGGGTCGAGACCCCTTCCAATCCGGGTCTGGATCTGGCCGATCTGCGCGCGGTGGCGCAGCGCGCACACGAGGCCGGCGCGCTGCTGGTCGTGGACAACACGACGATGACGCCGATCGGCCAGCGCCCGCTGGATCTGGGCGCCGATGCCATCGTGTCGTCCGACACCAAGGCCGTCAACGGCCACTCCGACGCGCTGTTCGGTCACGTGGCCTCGCGCAACACCGGCCTGATGGCCGGCGTGCGCGAATGGCGCCGGATCTGCGGGGCGATCCCGGGAGCCTTCGAGGCCTGGCTGGTTCAGCGCGGCCTGGATACGCTCGAGGTGCGCTTTTCCAGGATGTGCGACAACGCCCGGCTTCTGGCGCAGCGTTTCTCGCAGCATCCGAAGGTGCGCGCCGTCTGTTATCCAGGCCTGCCGTCGCACCCGGCCCACGAGCTCGCGCGCCGCCAGATGCCGGGCGGCTTCGGCCCGCTGATCGGGCTGACGCTGGCCGACGCCGCCGCGGCCGAGCACTTCATCGACGGTTGCCGCTACGTGCGTTCAGCCACCAGCTTCGGCGGCGTGCATTCGTCGGCGGAACGGCGCGCGCGCTGGGGCGAGGCGGTTGCGCCGGGGTACATCCGCTTCTCGGCCGGGTGCGAGCCGTTGGAGCCGCTGTGGCAGGACGTGGAGCGGGCGCTGCAGGCGGTGCCGGGCTAGTCTTCGTCCGCCTCGAGACGGATCACGCCGTTCGAGGGCTCCTCGCAGCCCGCATCGTCGAACGCCGTGTCGCCGGCCGGATCGGCCACACCGGTCGGGCGCAGTCCGCGAAAGTCGAACAGCGCCCGGTCCATCAGGTGCGAGGGCACCACACGCGCCAGCGCGTTGAAGATCGTTTGCGCGCGTCCCGGAAAGCGCCGCTCCCAGTCGAGCAGCATCTGGCGCATCTGCTTGCGCTGCAGCTGTTCCTGCGATCCGCACAGATCGCACGGGATGATCGGGAAATCGCGCTGCTGCGCGAAGCGCGCGAGGTCGGCTTCCTTCACATAGGCGAGCGGGCGGATCACCACATGCCGCCCGTCATCCGAGACCAGCTTGGGCGACATCGCCTTCAAGCGGCCGCCGTGGAACAGGTTCAGGAAGAAAGTCGCCAGGATGTCGTCGCGATGATGGCCGAGCGCGATCTTGGTGGCACCGAGCTCGTCGGCGACCCGATACAGGATCCCGCGGCGCAGTCGCGAGCACAGCGAGCAGGCCGTGGCCCCCTCGGGAATCAGGCGCCGCACCACGGAATAAGTGTCCTTCGTCTCGATGTGGAAGGCGACGCCGCGACGCGCCAGGTAAGCCGGCAGTACCTCGGCCGGAAAACCCGGCTGCTTCTGGTCCAGGTTCACCGCGATCAGCTCGAACGGGAGCGCCGCGCGGCGCTGCATCGTCATCAGCAGGTCGAGCAGGCCATGGCTGTCCTTGCCGCCCGACAGGCACACCATGACCCGGTCGCCGTCGGCGATCATCGCGTAGTCGGCGATCGCCGCTCCGGTCAGGCGCAGCAGGCGCTTTTCCAGCTTGTTGGCATCGCGCGCAAGGCGCAGCGCGGCCTCCCGGTCCGGGGCCGGCCGCGACGTGGCGCTCGATACCTCCGTCAACGGGACGCTCAAGGCGACTCCTTGAATCTGAACACTTCGATTCCGACGCCTGCGACGTCGTCGTACACATCGGGTTTCTCGGTGCAGACCCGCACCGCCACCACGCCCGGGCGTGCCAGCAGCGCGCCGGCCAGGTCGTCGATCAGCGTCTCCTGCAGGTTCACGTGGCCGCGCTTCAGGCGCGCCCGTATCGTCTCGCGCACAAAATCGTAGTCGATCACTTCTTCCACCCGATCGTGCTGCGGGGTCGACGCCGACAGCGCCACGAACAGGTCCACGTTGATGATCAGCCGCTGCGCTCCGGCGTGCTCGCGGTCGTACACGCCGATGTTGGCCTCGAACACCGCGTCGCGCAAGTAGATGCGGCGGCACTGCGCCAGGCGCGGATCGAGCAGCCAGCTCATCGCGAGCTTCCGTGCAGGAACATGACATCGCGCGGGCTCGGCACCAGGTGCTGGCCGGCGTCGACCAGCAGCGTGGTGCCCGTCACAGCGCGGGCGCGCGCCAGGTAGACGACCGCCTGCGCGATGTCCTGGGGAGAGCTGCAATAGCCGAGCGCGCTCAGTTGTGAGGCCCGCTCGAAGTTGCGCAGGCTCTGCCCGGGCGCCGGCAGCGCGATGCCGGGGGCGACCCCGACCACGCGCAGCTTCGGGGCCAGCGCGCGCGCCAGCAGGTCGGTGGCCGAGCACAGCGCCGCCTTGGACAGCGTGTACGAAAAGAAGTCCGGATTCGGATTCCACAGCTTCTGGTCGAGCAGGTTGATCACGACACCCTGGCCGCCATCGGCGATGCGCCGATGCAGCTGTCGCGCCAGCAGCACGGGGGCGGCCACATTGACGCGCATGTGACGCGTCAGCCGGGCCGAATCGAAATCCAGGGCCGTGTCCTGCTCGAACAACGAGGCGCTGTTGACCACGCAGGTGACCTCGCCCAGCTCCGCGGCACACTGCTCCAGCATCGAGCCGATGTCGCCGGCGGCCCCCAGGTCACGCTTGACCGTGCAGGCCCGCCGCCCCACGCGGCGGATGTCGGCGACGGTCGCCAGCGCGTCGGTCCGGGAGCGACCGTAATGAACCGCGACGTCGAAGCCGTCGTGCGCCAGCGCGAGCGCAATTTCGCGCCCGATCCGGCGCGCGGCCCCGGTGACCAGGGCGACCGGCGGGCCGGCAGCAGTGCGGGGGTGGCGTCTTTTCATCGATCCGGCTTCGAAGTGCGTGGTGTGCAGTCGGCACCTCAGCGCGGCCAGTGTACCGTTACAGCGATGAACGACCCTGCTCGAGGCGCGCTTCCGATCGACCGGCCCGCCGCAACTGTCGGGCCCGATGCCATGGCGGCCAGCGGGCGCCTCGTGGCGCACATCGTCGAACACATCGAGGCGAGCGGTGGCTGGATACCGTTCGACCGCTTCATGCAGCAGGCGCTGTACGAGCCGGGGCTCGGTTATTACGCTGCCAAGCCGGACAAGATTGGAGCACGTGGCGATTTCGTCACGGCGCCGGAGCTGTCTCCCCTGTTCGCGCGGGCTCTGGCGGCTCAGATCGAGCAGGCGTTCGGCGCTCTTCCGCACCGGCTGCTCGAATTTGGCGCCGGCAGCGGCGCGCTGGCGGCCGAGCTGATCGCGCAGCTCAAGCGCGTCGGCGTCGAACTCGAGAGCTATGCGATGGTCGAGGTATCGGCCGATCTGAAAGCGCAGCAGCAGGCGCGGCTGCGCGACTCCAACGTGTGCTGGCTGGATGCCCCGCCGGATCGTTTCGAGGGCGTGATCATCGCCAACGAGGTGCTGGACGTGATGCCGGTGAAGCTGTTCGCCAAGCGCGGCGGGCGCACGCTGGAGCGCGGCGTGGTCCAGGGCGGTAGCGGCCTGAGCCTGGCCGAGCGCCCCGCGGGCGTCGAACTGCTCGAGGCGGTCGAGGCGATCGAGGCCGACGCCGGGCCGCTGCCCGACGGCTACGCCTCCGAGGTCGGCCTGGTGGCGCGCGCCTGGACCGCAACGCTGGGACAGTGGCTCCAACGGGGCCTGGCACTGCTGGTCGATTACGGCTTTCCCCGCCGCGAGTACTACCACCCGCAGCGCGCGATGGGCACGCTGATGTGCCATTTCCGCCACCGGGCGCATCCCGATCCGCTCTGGCTGCCCGGATTGAACGACATCACCGCCCACGTCGACTTCACGTCGATCGCGCAGGTAGCGCGCAGCGCCGGACTCGAAGTGCTCGGCTACGCCTCGCAGGCGCGCTTCCTGCTCGATTGCGGGCTGCTCGATTTGCTGAGCCAGGCGCCCGGGGCATCAAACACCGCCGCGGCGCTGCGCCTGCTGTCGGAAGCCGAGATGGGAGAGCTGCTGAAAGTGCTCGCGCTCGGCCGGGGCACCAGCGGCCCGCTGCGGGGATTCGTCCGCGGCGACCGCTCGCACCGGCTGATCTGAGCCCTCGGTAAATCGCGATGGCTCCTTCTTTCCTTTAATGTAACGGGTCGTTTTGTTGACGGGCTGGGAGAGACCGATGAACGCATGGCGCGTTGCTGCGCAAGTCTGCTTTGGCGGGCTCCTGCTCGCGCGCCTCGCTGCGGCGGGCCTTGCGCAGGAAGAGCCGGCCAAGCCGGGCGGCGCGTCCAAGGAGGAAGCGGCAAAGCCGGACGCGGCCGAACCCAAACCCTTCCAGGAGGTGATCAAGGGAGCAACGGAGCACAAGGGCTACCTCACCGTCTGGCAGAAAGAGGGCAAGGTCTGGGTCGAGATTCCCGACGACCGCCTCGACAAACCGTTTTTCTTCGAGGCCAACATCAGTAACTCCATCGGCGAGCGCGGCGCCTACGCCAGCCAGATGGGCGCCTCGGCGATGGTGGTTTTCCACCGGATCGGCAACACGATGCAGCTGATCGCCCGGGACGCCGCACATCGGGCCGCCGCGGGCACTCCGGCCGAGCGGGCCGTGCGCCAGAGTTTTTCCGACAGCCTGATCGCCTCGGCGCCGGTCGTCAGCAAGCACGAGGACGCCCGCAACTCGGTGCTCGTGGATGCCAGGCCGTTGCTGCTGCGCGATATCCTGGGATATTCGACCGACCTGGAGTCGGCATTCCGCCTCACCTACGCGCTCGATGCCGCCAACAGCAGCTTTTCCGCCATCCGCGCGGACGAGCAGATCGCCGTGCTGAGCGTCTCGGCGCATTTCTCGATCGCCCGTCTGCCCGGCTTCATCTCGCCGGAGAACAAGTTTCCCCCTCGTCCGCCGCGTACCGTGCCCGACCCGCGCAGCTTCTTCGTCGGCTTCGTGTACAGCTTCACGCCGCTGCCGGCCGAGCCGATGCGGCCGCGGCTGGCCGACGACCGGATTGGGTACTTCCAGACCAATATCGCCGACTACACCGCCGACGCTGCGCCCAACGCCCGGGTGCATTACATTAACCGCTGGCGGCTCGAAAAGCAGGACCCGTCGGCGCAGCTGTCCGAGCCGAAGCAGCCGATCGTGTTCTGGATCGACCGCAACGTGCCGGAACGCTACCGGCCGGCGATCCGCGACGGCATCCTCGAATGGAACAAGGCCTTTGAAAAGATCGGCCTTCGCGACGCCATCGTCGTGCGGATCCAGCCCGACGATGCCGACTTCGACACCCTGGACGCCCGCCACGCGTCGGTGCGCTGGTTCGTCGGAGCCGACGTGGGCTTCGCGATCGGGCCGTCGGTGGTCGACCCGCGGACGGGGGAGATTCTCGACGCCGACATCGGACTGTCGGATGCCTTCACACGCCAGGCCCGGCAGCTGGTCAGCGAGGAGCTGCCGCCGCGCCCGGGCAGCCTGCCGCTGCGGCGTGAGTCACGCGCGGAATGCACGTTCGCCAGCCAGGCAGTCGACGAACTCGGGTTCGGAATGGACCTTCTCGGCGCCCGGGGCGAGGCGGCGCCCGACGGGCCCGAGGCGGACCGGCTGGCCCTGGCCTACCTGAAGGACATCGTTATGCACGAGGTCGGGCACACGCTCGGCCTGCGCCACAACTTCCACGCCTCGACGATCCGGACGCGGGCGCAGTTGGACGACCCCGACTACGCGCGGATCCACGGGCTGGCGGGGTCCGTGATGGATTACCTGCCGATCAACATCGCCCCTCCCGGCGAACGGCAGGGCGAATACGTGATGCCCACGCTCGGACCCTATGACTACTGGGCCATCGAGTACGGCTACCGCCCGCTCGAGACCGCGCAGGAGGACGCCGAGCTGGCGCGGATCGCGGCCCGCAGCACGGAAGCGGAGCTGGTCTTCGCGACCGACGAGGACGCAAGTTCCGGCGCCGACGGCGCCGATCCGGAGATCAACCGCTTCGACCTCGGTTCCGAACCCCTCGCCTATTACGAGAGGCGCTTCGCGCTGTCGCGCGAGCTGTGGGACCGGATGCAGTCGCGGTCGATGAAGGACGGCGAGAGCTACCTGGTCCTGCGGCGCAACCTCGAGCGGGGCTTCCGGCAGGTCGGGCGCGCCGCGCCGCTGGTGGCGAAGTACATCGGCGGCGTGCGTACGACCCGCGATCACGGCGGCACCGGGCGCGCGCTGGCCGAGCCGGTGGCGGCGCCGATGCAGAAACAGGCGCTGGCGCTGCTGTCCCGCGAGTTGTTCTCCGAGGACAGCTTCCGCTTCCAGCCGCGCTTCCTGGCGCGGGTCGGGATCGACTATCTCGACCGCGAACTGCCGGAGGCGAACGACACCTCGAGTTTCGATCTGGGATCGCGCGTGCTCAAGATACAGGCCGAAGTGCTCGATCATCTGCTGTCGCAGCAGGTCGCAGCCCGGATCATCAGCGCCGGATACGTCGCCGAGCGCCCCAGCGAGCTGCTGAGCCTGGCCCAGCTTTACGACGCCCTGCAGGGCTCGATCTGGAGCGAACTGGACGGCGGCCGGGACATCCCGAGAATGCGCCGCAACCTGCAGCGCGAGCACCTGAAGCATCTGGTGGCGGCGCTGCTCAAGCCGGCGGGCGACGCGCAGGCCGACATGCACAGCCTGAATCGCGCCAATGCCATCGCGCTGCGAGCGCGCGCGCAACGCGCGCAGGCCGCGCGGGGACTCTCACCCGAAGCCCGCGCGCATCTGCAGGAGACGGTCGCGACGATCGACGATGCGCTGAAGGCGACGCCGGTGAAAGCCGGAATCTAGGAAAGTTGGCCAGTTTGCCAAAGGCCGTCAGCAGCTAAGCCGCGTCGGCGCGCGCGAAAGCCAACCAGTCCTTGCTGTCCGGGTCCCCGATCTCGAAATACAGCTCATACGGCGGCCGCCAGTTGCGGATCTCTATCGATTCGTAGACGCCGGCGGGCAGGGAGCCCCCGGGCTCGATCTCGAGTTCAACGCAAACCACCTTGTACGGATCCTTGAGCAGGGTCCAACGCCCTATCCCCGACAGAAAAACGCTCGTGCGGTGGTGGGGGAAACTGACATAGCAGGATGGAAGGTTCACGATCTGCGCGGTCCCGTCACTTCGCAACACGATCCGGGTCGAAGACCGATCCGATGTGGCTGCAGGTGCCGGGCCGCAAACGTCCGGCCAGGCCGAGACCTTGTAGGTTCCCGCAACCGACGTAACGGGGGGAATCTCGAATGGTCGTTGTACGCATGCCGCAATGCAGATCGGCACGACGAGGGTCAGTACAGCCAACCGTGTGGCGCCACCCATTCTGATACCGCCGATTGCCGGGATGTCCACAGTTTGGCACGGGGGCCGCGAGGTTTTTGCCAGACTCGAGCTGCGCGTCCGTTGCTGATTCCTACCGGCCCGCCGGCGCTATCATCACTGGCGCGTTCCATCCGGCAAAACTTTTAAACATCAGACCGGGGGGCATCATGTCGAAGATCGTCGGGTCGCCGCGCCATGCGGCGATGATGGTGGTGGTGTCGGCGTGCGTCGGATCGGCGGCAGCGCTCGAATCCGGGCCGCACGGCGAGATTCTCTGGGACAACTACGGCATTCCCCATATCTACGCAGCCGACGTGGCGAACGTGATCCGCGGCTACGGCTATGCGCAGATGGAGGCCCACGCCGAAACCCTCCTCAGCAATCTCGCGCTGGCGCGCGGCCGCGCTGCCGAGTACTTCGGAGCGGGGCCCGCCGACGCCTATGTTCAAAGCGACATCCAGGTGCGGACCTTCGACATTCCCCGTCGCGCGCGGCGCTGGCTCGCCGAAGGCGGCGAGTTGCAGCGCACCTACCTGGAAGCCGCCGCCGCAGGTATGAACCAATATGCTGCCGCGCACGGCGAAACGATCACCCCGGCGCTGCGCCAACTGCTGCCGATCGCACCCGAGGACCTGCTTGCCGATTTCCAGCTGACCATCACGTTCACATTCCAGTCCCAGCAGTCGGGGGTGCCGCAGCTGCTGGCAGCCTGGCAGAGCGGGCAGATCGCGACCACGTCGCCCGCCGCGGCCGCCGCAACCTTGGCGGAGGGGGCCAGCGCCAAGGCGAGCGCCCTGGCCGGTCAGTTCTCGCAAGGTGCGCGCAACGGCTCCAACGGCTGGGCGCTGGCGCCGCGCCGGTCGGCCGACGGGAACGCGATGCTGGTCGGCAATCCGCACCTGCCGTGGGGCAACAACCAGCCGATCCAGGGGCTGGGTCTGTACCAGTGGTTCGAGGCCAATCTGGTGGTCGGGCATCCCAAGCACCCGCAGCTCAACGCCGAAGGCGTGTCGTTTCCCGGCGCCGCCTTCATCGGCATCGGCTATAGCGATGACGTCGGCTGGACCCATACCAATAACACGATCAAGAACGCGGACCTTTACGAGCTGACGCTCACCGGCCCCGACAGCTACCTGTGGGAGGGGCGACCGCGCAGCCTCGATCATCGCAGCGACCGCATCAGGATCCTGCAGAGCGACGGCAGCTACCTGACGCAGGCGCTGGACATCGTCAGTTCAGTACACGGCCCCGTCATCACGCCGCCGCGCGGCAACAAGGTGCTGGCGCTGCGCGTGGCGGGGCTTGACGCGCCCTCGCCCGTATCGCAGTACTGGGCAATGATCCGCGCCCGCAATCTGCGCCAGTTCATCGAGGCGAACTCCGCGCTGCAGATGCCATTTTTCAACGTGATCTACGCTGACCGCGGCGGGCACATCATGTACCTGTTCGGCGGCCGCCAGCCGGTGCGCTCCGGCGGCAGCTTCTACGACTGGGCCGGAATCCTGCCCGGCGATCGCGCCAGCGCCCTGTGGACCGAGACGCTCGAATGGGACGAGCTGCCCAGGGCGATCGATCCGCCCGGCGGGTTCGTGCAGAACGGCAAAGACGCGCCCTGGACGGCGACGTTTCCCACGGCGATCCGTTACTCGGACTTCCCGGCCTGGATCGCGCCGCTCGAGATGGATCTGCGGCCGCAGCACAACGCGAACTTTCTGCTGTCGCAATCGAGCTTTACGGTCGCCGACGTGCTCGAGGGCAAGATGTCGACCCGGATGGCTCTGGCCGACCGGTTGGCGCCGGACCTGATCCAGGCGGCGCTCGCTTCGCGGGATCCGAACGCGGTCGCCGCCGCCAACGTGCTGGCCGCCTGGGATCATGGCGCCGATGAGGACAGCCGCGGCGCGCTGCTGTTCGAAGCCTGGTACGACGCGTATGCCGGCAACCCGGCGGTGCCCAAGGACAGCTCGTTGCCGCTGTACTTCAGCTACCCGGCGTTCCGCATCCCCTACGACCCGGCCGACCCGCTGCACACGCCCGAAGGCCTGCGCGAGACCACCCTTGCGGTGCAAACGCTGAGCGGCGTCGCGGCGCAGTTCCAGTCGCGCTACGGCGCTCTGGACGTTCCGTGGGGCTCGGTCCACCGCACCGTGCTCGCCACGCGCGACGCGACGCTGCAAACGGTGATACCGCTGTCCGACGATCCGGAAAGCGGTCCTGACGACGTGTTCGGTCCGACCCGCACCGTCTGGCCGTTTCCGGCGCCCGACGGGCACATCTGGCACTACGGGGGCGACGGCTATGTCCAACTGGTCGAATTCACCCCGGCGGGCGCGCGCGCGCAGGCGCTGCTGACCTACGGCAACTCGTCGCGCCCGGGCTCGCCCCACATCACCGATCAGTTGCCGCTGTTCGACGCCAAGCAGTTGCGACCGGTTCTGCGCACCCGCGCGGACGTCGAGGCGGCCACGGTGACACGCGAGGAGTACTAGCGGGCACGCTGCTCGTACGCATCCTCGATTCGTTCCAGGTGGCGCGGCAGTGTGTTCGCAGGAAGTTTCGCTCGACTGAACCAGGCAACCCGGTCCGCTTCGCTGCTGGTGCTCAGGACACCGCTGACTGGCACGCACAGAAAGGTGAAAACCAGGTCGTGCTGGGTTGGGACGGGATGGACGCCGAGCAGCCGTTCCACCCGCACCTGAAGACCGACCTCCTCGAGCACCTCGCGCACCACCGCTTCCTGTGGAGTCTCGCCCGGCTCCACCCGCCCGCCGGGCAGGTTCCAGGCGTCGCGATCCGTGCGATGGCACAACAACACATTCGCGCCCGAGTCAAAGATCACCGCGAACGCGCCAACGGTTTGCATGCGGCCGCGAGTCAGTATGCGATCCACGCTGCCACGAAACACAGCGTCGCGAGCGCGATTCCCACAGCTGGAATCCGGAACCAGTAGCGGATCGCCAGCCACAGGTAGATGCTGCCGACGCCGACGGGCAGCAGCAGAACGGACTTTGGCAAAGCCACCGCTCTGGCGAACAGGCCGAGAGTGACGCAGCCGAAGCTGAACAGCAGCACGCCCAGGCTGTGGCTGAAGTTGAAGCCCAGCCAGGCGCGCCAAATCGTGGTGCCGCCACGCGACAGGCGCAGACCCGAGGACCGCATCGCTTCGACCACCGCCGGATCGTCCGGCGCGAGGCGACGCGGACGGCGCGCGTCTGCGAACGTGTAAACGGCGTGCAGCAGGCCAAGGACTCCAAACACCGAGCCGCCGATGATCAGCAACAGTTCCGTCACTTTAGAGGGTCCGGGTCCCGCCCGCCGCATGCTCCACGCGGCGCTTGCTGCCCCGCCTGCATCCTTCGCGTTGGCAATCATTATGCCGGCGTGCACAATGCAGCTTGCCGCCGGATCGCGCGCCGCCACCCACCACGACCACAACTATGTCAGCTGAGATGTCGCCGGTACGGTGTGCCGCCGACGACCGCAACGTCGACGAGATCGCTTACTGGAACGGTCCGGGCGGACAGCGCTGGCTCAATCGCCAGGCAACCCAGGATGTGCTGCTCGCACCGATCGGCGAGATCCTGCTCGAGCGCGCGGCCCCTCGTGCGGGGCAGTTCGTGCTGGACATCGGCTGCGGGTGCGGCGCCACGACGTTCGCTCTGGCCCGGCGCGTGGCGCCCGGCGGCCACGTGCTGGGCATCGACGTGTCGGCGTTGATGCTGCAGCGGGCGCGCGAGCTCGCTCCAGTCGACCTGCCGGTCGAATTCGCTCTGGCAGACGCCACGGTGTATTCCTTCGAGGCCGGGCGCGCCGACCTGCTGTGTTCGCGCTTCGGCGTGATGTTCTTTGCCGACCCGGTGCGGTCCTTCGGCAACATGCGACGCGGCTTGCGAGCGGGCGCGCGCCTGGCGTTCGCCTGCTGGCGACCGGCTCGAGAGAATCCGTGGCTGATGGTGCCGCTGCAGGAAGCCTACCGGCACGTGCCGCGCCTGCCCGAGATCGGTCCGGAAGATCCGGGGCCGTTCTCGTTTGCCGACGAGCGCCGCGTGCGCGCCATTCTCGAGTCGGCCGGATTTTCGGCGATTCGATTGGAGCCGGTCGATCTGTTGCTCGATCTGGCCACTGGGGGCGGGCTCGAGGCGGCGGTCGGCACGGCGGTCGGAATGGGACCGGCCAGCCGCGCGCTCGATGGTCAGCCGCCCGCGCTGCGGGCTGCCGCGGAGGTGTCGATTCGCACGGCGCTCGCCCGGCACCAGGTCGGCGATTGCGTGCCGCTGGCCGCCGCTTTATGGGTCGTCACCGCGACGAGCGCGTGACCGCCCCCGCAGGATATCTGCCCGCCTGGAGTCCTCGATGCTGGCCTTGAAGCCCAATTGCGAGTGTTGCGACAAGGACCTGCCGGCGGACTCCCTGGAGGCGCGGATCTGCTCGTTCGAGTGCACCTTCTGCGCGTCGTGCGCTGAGGCGGTCCTCCAGAACCGGTGCCCGAACTGCGGCGGTGAACTGGTGGTTCGGCCCCGGCGGCCGGCGGACAAGCTGGCCCGCTATCCGGCGTCACCGGAACGGGTCACGAAGAACGGCGGTTGCCTGCCGACCGTGTAGGAGCCTGCTCGATACGCTCACGCCCTTGCCTTCTCAGCCACCGGCTCAAGAACACCACCCTCACCCCAACCCTCTCCCGCAAGCGGGAGAGGGAGAACAGATCGGCAACGCGTTCATTTCCTTGCTCTGCCGCGCAGTCTCCGAGGTTCAACGCTACGCGCCCGGCGCGTGGCTGAGCGCGTCGACCCGGACGCCCAGCAGGCGGATGCGCCGGTCCAGCTCGACCCGCTTCAGACACTGGCCGGCGGCGGCGCGGATCGCGCGCGCATCGTCGGTGGGTGCGTCGAGCGTGTGCGCGCGGGTGACCGTGCGGAAATCCTCGAAGCGCAACTTCAGCGCGACCGTGCGGCCCACGTAGTGCTTGCTCTGCAGGTCGTGGCCGACCTGCTCGCACAGCTCGGTGAAGATGCGGCTCAGCGCGGGGCGGTCCCGTACCGGGTGCAGATCGCGGTCGAACGTGGTCTCGCGGCTGATCGATTTGGGTTCGCTGATCACCTCGACCTCGCGCTGGTCCCTGCCGTGCGAGGCCTCGTGCAGCCACCGGCCGTAGCTCGCGCCGAAGTTGGCCACCAGCCAGGCCGGATCGGCCCGGGCCAGATCACCGATGGTCCGCAGGCCGAGCTGCTCCAGGCGCGCATTCGCCTTCGGACCGACCCCGTTCAGCCGCCGCGCCGGCAGGGGCCAGATGCGCGAGGCGATTTCGGCGTCGGTGACGACGGTCAGCCCGTCGGGCTTGTCCAGCTCGGAGGCGAGCTTGGCCAGCAGCTTGTTCGGCGCCAGCCCGATCGAGCAGCCAAGGCCCGTGGCCACCTGCACGGCCTGTTTCAGCTCCCCCGCGACTTCGCGCGCGCACCACCACGCATCCTGGAGCGATTCGATCCGCGGCGCGACGATGTCGGTCAGGTCCAGGTAGATCTCGTCGATGCCGCGGTCCTCCACGCGCGGCGCGATGGCCCGCGCGGCCGCCTTGAACGCCCTCGAGTGCCGCCGGTACTGCTCGAAGTCGGACGGCAGCAGCACCGCATCCGGCGCCAGACGAGCCGCCTTCATCAGGCCCATGGCCGAATGCACGCCGAGCGCGCGCGCCTCATAGGTGGCCGTTGTGGCAACACCCCGCCCGGCATATTCGCGCAGGCGCCAGAAGCGGCGATGTGACAGGCCGGTGACCGGATCGATCACGGTCACCGGTTCGTGCCGCCGCCCTCCGCCCACGACGACGGCGGCACCGCGCAGTTCCGGGTAGCGCAACAGCTCGACCGACGCGAAAAACGCGTCCATGTCGAGATGGGCAATGATCCGGGCGGGCGGTGCCGTCATAATGAGCGACCCCTGTGCGATCGACCCTCGTAGTCCAGTTTACGTCCTCAACTGACCTGGAGGTGCCCGCGATGAGCGACTTCAATTCGGAACACAACCGCGCAGTCTGGTTCGACATCCCGGTGGCCGACCTGGAGCGGGCGGCCTCGTTCTACCGCGCCGTGCTGGCGATCCAGATTCACCGCGAGCAGTTCCAGGGAGGCGCTTTCTGCGTTCTCGAGCACGCCGGCGGCAACGGCGGCTGTCTTATCGTTCAACCGTCCGATATCAGTGCGGGCGGCATCCTGATCTACCTGAACGTGGATGGGCGCATCCGCGATGCGGTCCAACAGGCCCAGCAGCGCGGCGGACGCATCATCGAGCCGGTCCATCCGATCGGCCCGCACGGCTTCCGCGCCGTGATCCTGGACTGCGAAGGCAATCGGGTCGCGCTGCACTCGCAGCGCGACGCCTGATCACGGGCCGTTCAGCCTGGCCAGGCGCGCCTCGCGCAGCGCGCGCGCGATCGCCGCCGGGTCGTTGTGGTGTCGGGCTGCCAACGCGCCGGCATCGACTTCGCGCAGCGCCGCCAGCGCGGAGCGCCAGCGGTCGGCGGATGCACCGGTGAGCGCCTCGTAGGCCGCCAGCAGCAGCTCGAAGCGCTCGGGGCGGCGCAATGCGTCCGCGCGCTCCAGCACCTCCAGGCGCTCTTCGGGCGTGCCCGCCTGCTCAAGGCGCGCGCGCAGTTCCAGCAGCAGGCGCGCCAGCTGCACGCTGTCCTGATCCGCGCGCAGCCGCGCCAGCAGATCGTCCAGCGCTTCGCGGGAAGGCAGTGCGCTCGCCAGGATCGCGAAACGGGCCGGCAGCGGCAACCCGCGGTCGGCCGCGCGATTCAGCGCTGCCAGCCGATCCGCACCGATCTGCAGCTGCGGGGCCCACCGCTGCAGCAGGCCGCACTCCCCGAGCACCGCGACCATGCGCGAGGGGCGCGCTTCCATCAGTCCGCGCGACAGCTCCTGCCAGGCCCGCTCGGGCACCAGCGCATCGGCCTCGCCCTGCCGCACGATGCGGCGCGCCAGCGCCAGCGTTTCGGGCGCGATCTCGAAGTCGGGCAGGTGGGCCGCGAAGCGGGCCAGCCGCAGGACCCGCACCGGATCCTCGACGAAGGCCCCACCGACGTGCCGCAGCACGCGCGCGCGCAGGTCGCGCTGTCCGCCGTACGGATCGACCAGGCAGCCGGCCTCGTCCATCGCGATCGCGTTGATGGTCAGATCGCGTCGACCCAGGTCCTGCTCCAGAGTCACATCGGGCGCTGCATGCACGACGAATCCACGATAGCCGGGGGCGGACTTGCGCTCGGTGCGCGCGAGCGCGTACTCCTCGTGCGTCTGCGGATGCAGGAATACCGGAAAATCCCGGCCGACCGGCCGAAATCCGAGCGCCAGCATCTGATCGGGCGTGCTGCCGACCACGACCCAGTCGCGGTCGCCGTGAGCATGCGGCCGTCCGAGCAACTGATCGCGCACCCAGCCGCCGACCGTGTAGATCTGCATGAGCCCGACTCCTTGCAGGCCGTTGCAAGACTACTGCGCGGGCCGGCGCTTGCGAAGCAGCGCGCCGGCCTCAGCGGCGCGCGCGGGCGCGAAATCCGCCAAAGCGGGTGCGCGGATGAAGTCCGGCCAGGTACAGCACCGCCTCGGGCTCCATCGGCGTGGGGCGGATCCCGAGCTCCGGGGCCGGCCAATACGGCTGTCGTGAAGCGACGCTGTCGATCTTGAGCGAATCCAGGTTGTCGCGCGACATCACCGGTTCGCCGGGCAGCTGTTCGAAGATCCACGCCATCGTCCTGGCGACCGCATCGGGCAGCCCCAGCACCAGGCGTGGGTGGCCGCTGGCACGGGCCGCGAACTGCACCAGCTCGCGCAGCGCATAGATGCGCGGACCGCACAGTTCGTAGGTGCGCCCGTAGGTCTCGACGTTGTCCAGCGAGTTGACGATGGCGGAGGCCACATCGGCGACCCACACCGGCTGAAGACGCGCTTCGGGACGCCCGATCGCCAGCACCGGCATCGAGCGCGCCAACCGCGCGAACAGGTTCAGGAACCGATCCTCGCGTCCGAACACCACCGATGGCCGGAACACCGTCGTTTCCACCACCGACGAGGACTGCGCCGCGCGCTCGCCGTCGCCCTTGCTGCGCAGGTACATCGACGGCGCTTTCGGATCGGCCCCGAGCGCACTCATGTGCAGCAGCCGGCGCACGCCGTGACGCTCGCACGCGGCCACGATGCGCCGGGGAAGCTCGACGTGCGCCTGCAGGAACTGCGAACCGTACGACGCATTGGCGGCCGGCGGATAGTTCCCGTGCAGGATGCCGACCAGGTTGATCACCGCGTCGCATCCGCTCACCAGGCGGCCGAGCACGACCGGATCGTGCACATCGGCGTCGATCACGTCGGCGGTCGGCAGCACGATCAGCCCCTTGACGTGATCGCGCCGCCGGGTCGGAATCACGACGCTGGCCACGCGCGCGGCCAACCGGTCGACCACGTAGCGGCCGATGAACCCGCCGCCGCCGACCACCAGGATGCGTTGATGTCTCATCGGATTGTCGGTTTGCGCGCTTGCCCCTTCCCGCTCCGATTGTATAGCCCGGCGCACCGGGCCACTAAGTCACGACTGGGTCAGGGCAGATCGGTGTCGGCCGGCATGTTCGAAGAGACCGGCCGCAACAGCGACTTCAGGTCCACGCCGGTGCGGCCGGCCAGTGTCGCGTAGATCATCGTGTTGACCAGCACCCTCTGCACGTAATTGCGGGTCTCGTTCAGCGGGATGGTCTCCACGAACACGGCACCGTCCATCGGGGCCGCCAGCGTGCCGCGCCACTGGCGCAACCGGCGTGGGCCGGCGTTGTAGGCGGCCGAGGCCAGCAGCGGCTCGGCGCCCTGATCGTCGTACACCAGCTTCAGGTAACTCACGCCCAGGCGCAGATTCACGTCGGCCTCGGTGATCCGGGACGGCCGATAGTCCTGCAAGCCGATGCGCCGCGCGACATAGCCGGCCGTTCTGGGCAGCAGCTGCATCAGCCCCTGCGCACCCGATCCGGAGCGGGCGTCCTCCACGAAGCGCGACTCCTGCCGGATCAGCCCGTAGATCCAGGCCTGGTCGATTCCGAGCGACTGCGCCAGCTCCGACAGCGTGCGCTGGTAGGGGGTCGGGTAGCGCTGCTGCATGTCGATTTCGCCCCGGGTCCGATCCGAAGTCGCGATCATCCGGTCCAGCACGCCCTGCCGGCGCGCGTATTCGGCCGCTGCGCGCAGCTCGTGGTCGCTCATGCCGCGCAGCTGCCAGGACCACTCGTGGTTGCCTTCATCGCGCAGTCCGAGGCGGAACAGCTTCAGGGCGCGCACGAATCCGGTCCGGCGTTCCATGCCCGAGATTTCCTCATCCTTGATCGGGGCGGGCGCGGCCGGCAGCTCGAGCGGGCGACCGATCTCCTCGGCGGCCAGGCGCGGATAAAATCCAAATGACCCGGCGATCGATTCGAACCGCTGATGGGCTCCAGCGACGTCGCCGCGCGCGAGGCGGGCGCGCGCATCCCAGTAGATCCAGACGGCTTCGTGCTGCTGCTCGGGCGACATACGTGCCAGAGTGCTGTTCAGCCCGCTCCAATCGGGTCCTGCGGGGGCGCGCAGCGCCGCGCGCGCCTGCCACCCGAGCGTCTCGCCGGCACGCGAGAAGCCGCCCTCAGGCGCCAGCTCCGGCCCGGCGCGCCGGAACCAGTCCAGGGCCTCGGGCAGCAGCTTCATCGTCGCGATCTCGCCGAGCCGGCTCCACAGCGCGCCCCGCTGCGCGGAGGTCAGCGCCGGGTCCAGGCGCTCGGCCAGCGCGCCGGCGCGCGCCGGATCTTCGCGCGCCAGTTGCGCGATGGCAAGCAATGCGATCTCGCGGTGTGCCGCATCGAGCGCGTGCTCGCGCGCGGCCAGCCATTCGCCCGGACGATCGAGCGCCTGGCGCAGCTGCACCTGCGTCGGCTCGTCCAGCCGGGCGAGATTGGTGCGGGCCGCCGCGATCTGGCCGTGCCCGGCCAGAACGCGCAGCCGCTCCCAGATCGACAGGCGGCCGTCGTCGATCAGCCGCTCGGCGAGCGCTGTACAGCCGTCGCCGCCCGCATCGCCCACCGCGACCAGCAGCGCGCGGGCCTCGCGCGCCAGATCGTCGCGGTGCTCGCCCGGGTCCAGCGCATAAGCGGCCAGCGCTGCGTAGCACCGGATCTGCTCATCGTCGCGGTTCCAGATCATCTCGCGCGCCTGGGCCTGGAACGTGACGTAGTCCGCGTGGGCTCCGAGCGCGAGCAACCAGTCGGCACGCAAGCGGTCGCTCAGCCAGGTGCCCGGATAACGCTCGAGGAACGCCCGCACCGCGGTGCCGTCGTCTTCGCCGGTTTTCGCCTGCAGCGAAGTCTTCCAGTACTCGTAGTAGGGTTCGAGCAGGTGGCCGGCCACGCGCGGCGCCAGCGATGCCAGAAGGTCGCGATCGCCGTTGCGGGCCGCATCGCGCGCTGCCAGAAGCGCCTCGTCGGCGGGCAACAGCACGGGAGCGGGCGCAGGACCCGCCGCGGGCTGCTCGTGGCCCGACTGCTGGGCTGCCTGGGCGGCCGCGCCGGTCAGCGCGATCGCGGCCGCGATTAAACTAAGGAAACGCCGCATGCGCGCCACTACGATCGTCCACTGTGATTGTCAGGCTAACACAGCGGCGAGCGCCCGCATCGCTGGAAATGAATAAGGGACCCGGCTCATCACAGACGACGGTGCGCCCGAAGCGCTTTGTGGATCCGGTGCGCGCCCAGTGGCGGCGCGACCTGCGGGCCGCGCGGGACGCGCTGACCGACCGTCCGCAGCGCGAAGCGCGGCTGCTGGCGCGCGTGGAGCAGTGGCTGAACACGGTGGACGTGCGGCGCCTGGCGTTTTTCTGGCCGACCCGCGGTGAACCCGATCTGGCGGCGCTGGTGGCGCGCTGGCTGAAGGCGGATCCCTCGCGCTCGGCGGCGCTTCCGGTGATCGACGGCGAGCTGCTGCGCTTTGCCCCATGGACGCCCGGGACGGCGCTGGTCGCGGGTCCATTCGACATTCAGGTCCCGGACACGCCGCAGCGGATCGATCCGCAACTGCTGCTGATACCCTGTGTGGGCATCGACCGCCTGCGCTACCGCCTCGGCTATGGCGGCGGGTACTACGACCGTACGCTTGCGCAGATGTCGCCCCGGCCGGTCACGGCCGGTGTCGGGTTCGACTGCGCGCGCATCGCGACGATCGACCCGAAGCTGCATGACCTGAGGCTGGATCGGGCGATCACCGAGTCCGAGGCCTGGTAGGGCTTTCAGACCCGGCTCACCGGGCCGCGCGCGAACTCCTGCAGCAGCCAGTCGCGCAGCTGCTCGACCGCCGGCCGTTCGCGCGAGACCTGGCTTACGACCATGAACATCCCGTAGCCGGTCGGGACGCGGATGTCCGGAAAGGGCGTGACCAGCTGGCCGCTGGCGACCATTTCCTCGCGAAACGGCCGATAGGCCAGCACCACGCCCTGGCCGCGCGCGGCCGCCAGCATCGACTGATCGATGTAGGCAACCACCATTACCGGTGCCTTTGCGTCGCCATCCATCTTGACCCCGGCGAACTCGAACCAGCGCGCCCAGGATTCGGTGGAGTTGCCCGGCAGGTCGTCCTCGATCTCGATCAGCGGCAGGCGCAGCAGATCCGTGGGCGATTGCAAGCGCCCGCCGAACCGGTTCAGCAGCTCGGCGCTCAGCGCCGGAGTCACATCTTCGTCCAGCAGCGGGATCGCGTGGGCCGGCGCATCCTGCGGCATGCAGCGCCGCAATGCGATGTCGACCCCTTCGGCTTCCAGATCGACGCGCCGGCCCTGCGCGTCGAGCCGGATCTCGATGTCCGGATGCGCGCGCTGAAACGCCGCCAGCCGCGACACCAGCCACATCGTGGCGAACGACGGGTAGGTGGTGACGACCACGCGCGGCGGCCCCGTGTGGCCGCGAATCTCCTCCACCGTCCGATCCACCGCCGCCAGCGCCTGCCGCGTGCTGCGCGCCAGCCGCTCTCCGGCCGTGGTCAGCCCCAGAGCCCGCGTTTTGCGGACGAACAGCCGATGTCCCACGTCGTTTTCAAGCGCCGCCACCTGCCGGCTCACGGCCGACTGAGTCAAATGCAGCTCGGCGGCAGCCAGCGTGAAGGACAGGTGCCGCGCTGCCGATTCGAAGCCGCGCAGCGCCGCCAGCCCGATCGGCCGCCTCCGCGCCGGCCGGCGCGATGCGGCCGGCGCGGATACGTCCTTTGATGCAGCAGCTGCAGGGCGAGCCATGATTGCGTATTGTGCATGGATAAACCCTGTGTGGGAATCCTAGCCGACCGCGACCAGCGCCAACGAGGCCGACAGCAGCAGCGACACCGGAGCGAACAGCGCGACGACGAACAACACATCGTCCAGAGAGTGGAAACGCAGCGTCTTCATAAGAGCCTCCTTCATTGCAGTGAGCGCAGCTTGCGCCGGCCAGCGCACTGCAACAAACGAATAGATCGAATTCCATGGATGCGCAATGCGCATGCATCAGAGCGGGCCGCGCGGCAGCTCGCGGCGGTCAGGTCCGCTGCTGACGCTCAGGTGAGCGGCGAGGAGATGTCCCTCTTTCGATTCATGGCGCTGCCGGCGTCGAGCCGCCGGCGGGCGCCGCGGCAGCGTGTGGGCGCAGACTCCAGGGGCCCCATAGCCGGTCGGTCGAGAAGCATGCCCAGGCCCAGCGGGCACAGCGCACGACGGCCAGTGCGAGCCACAGAGCCCAGGCCAGCATCAGCATCCGATAGACCCACAGCGGCAAGCTGAAGACCCAGGCGGCGGGCGGCGCGCCGTCGCTGCGGTCGGCATACCAGCGCAGATCGTACGGGCCCGACCCGTTGCCGGTGATCCGCATCTGCGGCGTGCCCAGCAACCCGGTGCGTATCGCGTCGAACAGGACCAGCACCGAGACCAGCGCCGCCGCGGCCAGCGCGAGCTGCATCAGGTTGAATCGGGCACCTTCGAGCCCGGCGCCGAATCGGGCCCGTGCCTGCAGGGCCAGCAGAACGGCCGCGACGAAGACGGCGCCGCCCAGCGTGGCTTGCGCAACCCCGATCCCGAGCAGCAACCAGTCGACAAAGCCCAGCGGCGTCCAGTGCAGTCGCCCCAGCGCCGCCGCCGCGGCCGCGATCACGCAGGCAAGCCCCCAGAACAGCACGGCGGGGCCCAGCACCGGACCGCCGGTGACGAGCACCCAGCGGTCTTGCGGCAAGTCGATCGCGGTGTTCAGGTTCACGGCCGGCGCGCCGAGGTTCGCCTGCGCCCCACGGAAGAGCGTCTGGATGCCGCGCATCTCGCGCCACTCCAGCGTGGCCGTGTGTGACCCGGGCGCCAGCGGCAGCGTCACCCGTCGACCCTCGGCACGGATCGGCTGCAGCTGACCGTCGATGTGAACCGAGCGCAGCTCGGCGCCTTGCGGCAGCTCGATCCCGTGGTTGCCTCCCTGGCTGGAACGCAGCGCGATCGTGGCGGTCACGTCCGTGGCGCGGCGGCCGGGCAACGTGATGAAGTCGACCCGGTCGATCGTCAGCGTCGATCCCGGCACGCCCTCGGGGCGGACGAGGTCGATCGTCAAGGTCTCGCCCGGCCACGGCTGCCACTGAGGCAACCAGCGATCGTCCTGCTGGCGCTGCGTCGGAGCAAGGCCGCCAAAGCGGGCGTGCCACATCGGCGCCACATCGAGGCGCCAGGTTTCGGCCTGATTGGGTTCATCGGCTGCACGCAGCATCAACTGCGGCTGCGCGTTCAGGCTGCTCGAGAATCCGCCGTTCTGCCCGGCGCCCAGCGTGACGACGGCCACACCGCCATCGACGCGCACCGAGGCATCGGTGACCGCCTCGCCAGCCAGCAGCGGGACACGGACCGCAATGGGCGTGGGCGAAGGGCCGTCACGGATGATCTGGGTGGCGATGGTCCACTGCTGGTCGAGCTGGATCGTGCGGATCACGCGAACGAACGCGGGGGCGGTCTCGGGCAGATCTTCCCGCTGCCCGGTGCGCGGCGCGACGCGCGCGCGGGTCAACGTCAGCGCGCCGCTGGCCAGTCCCCGCGCGTCGACCCCTTCCAGGCTCCAGCCGGCCAGATCGGCTCGTACGAACCTGGGCGCAAGCGGCAGCGCGATCTGCACGAATTCGGCGTCGCCCACTTCGGCGCTCATCGTGACGTGATGAACCCCGGGCGACAGCCGCAGCCATAACAGGCCCCTGGCGAGGTCGTCCCGGCGCAGATTCGCGGGCCCGCCGTCGACCCGAACCTCGGCCGGGCGCCAGCTCGCTCCCCCCGGAAGCGGCAGGAACACATCGGCGCCGGTGTGAAGTTCCAGTTGCAACTGCAGTGAACCGTCGTGCGCGCTGACCCCGAGTTGCTCGAGTTGTGCACACTCGGGCTGGCACGCCGCGGGACGGCGCAGTCGCTGCCTCAGCTCCTGTAACCGCGCGTCCGACGGCCAGTCGGAAACCGACGACGACTCCGAGCCGGGTGCCGGCGTCGCCGCGCGTGCGTTGTCCGCAACGCACCCGCCCGCTGCGACCAGCGCCACGAGGGCCGCGAGCCCTGCGACGAGCCCGGATGCGCGCGGTCCAGGGGCCGCCGGATCGGTCGACGTCGCTGCAGCGCCACCGCCTGGGCCGCCGGCGGGCCGCCGCCGCGCATGCAGCCAGATCGCGCCGGCGAGTAGCAGCAGCGCAGCGACCGTCATCGCCCGCGTCAGCCATGGCGGCTCCACCCACAGGGTCACGCGCTGCGCACGCTCGACCGGTCCCGACCAGCGCAGCCAGTACGAGTGCCAGTTCCAGTCGGGCAACCCGGGGCCCGTCTGGATTTTCGCGTTCGGATCCAGGCCCGCCAGATCACGCAGCCTTGAAGGCATTGCCCTGCTGGACAGCGCTGATGACAACGGTGCCTCCGAAGGCTCTTGTCCCGGCGGCCCCGCCTGCGCGGCCTCGTCCAGCGCTTTCTTCTGCTCGTTGGCGATCAGACGCTCCCGCTGCCGCATGGCGAGGGGCGCCGCAGCGGGAGCCGGGGCGCTGGCAACGTTGGCAGCGATCGGCATACGCGCTCGAGACGCTGCCAGCTCCTGCCCCCGCGTGACTTCAAGCGCCGGGTAGATTGCGGCGCGCAACTCGTGCACCGCAAACGGGAGCAGCCCGATCACGATCAGCGTCAGGGTCGCGCGCCACGCGAACCGCACCCACGTCGCAAAGCGCCGAACGCGTTCGCTGCCGCGCGCATCGAGTGCGACGCGCAACGCGCTGAGCGCGAGCAGCACGAGCCACGGCCAGGTCGGCGCGCCCGGCAGGTGCCAGATCAGAACGAGCGCCGCACCCAGGACCAGCGCCGCGGTGCGCCCATGCAGCCGCAGGCTTGCGGCGACGACCAGGAGCACGAAGAAGAAGTCCCACAGAGTCCACTGCGCCACCCACGAGCCGGCCGTCGCATCGGCCCCGCCCGCGTGCAGCAGGCGCCAGCCGGGCGGCAGCCGCAGCTCGATCGACACCCGGTCGAAGTCGGCCCGCCATCCCGTCACGGGCAGCGCGTGTTCAAAGGCGATCCGGCTGTCCGCCTCGATCTGCGCCTTGCCCTGGCGCACCTCGACCCCGGCGCCGGCGGCGTCATCCGCGCCTCCGTCCGCCGGCAGGCGCGTGATGAACTGCTCCTGGCCGCTCACGGCCACGCGCCCGACCGCCAGGCCCGGCACCGCGTCCAGCCGCCACGAGCGCGAAATGGTGCCGCGGATCGAATCGCGGGCCGTGAAACCGCCGCCGTCGAAGTCGAGCCAGAGCGTGCGGTCCAGAGACAGCTTGTCGGCTGCCGGCTCCGGATCGCCGCGGCGCCGCTCGATGAACTTCAGCGATGAGCCCGGTGGCATCCGGAAGGCTGGCAGGCTCTGCCAGTCCCCCGGCACCCCGGCCTGCCGCGGGTCCAGGCCGATCGCCCCGCCTGCGCTATCGACCGTGACAATGCGAAGGTCGTTGTGCGCAGAAAACG
>Ga0210409_10001293_pt1 | contig 33482 bp, 20 predicted proteins | sample IncBWH17MmetaG_FD_161649 | JGI IMG/M metagenome (GOLD analysis project Ga0210409, IMG submission 161649) | Forest soil microbial communities from Barre Woods Harvard Forest LTER site, Petersham, Massachusetts, United States - Inc-BW-H-17-M | ecosystem: Environmental > Terrestrial > Soil >...
TCAATGGCAGTTTGATAACGGCATAACGAAAGCCAGCCTGGCCGACGGCCCCGGTGTCGCCGGCGCCGCCACCCCAACTCTCACGCTCAGCAACGTTTCTCCAGCCAGTGCCGGCTTGTATTCCGTCATCGTCAGCAATGCCGCCGGTGTCGTCTCGAGCTCCAACGCAACGCTCACGCTCCTGCCCTCGGCTCCCGTCCTCATCAGCCAACCCGCTGGCCAGTCCGTCCTGCCGGGACAATCAGTCACCTTCGGCGCTCATGCGCTTGGCACTGGCCCCCTGGCTTATCGCTGGCTGCGAAACGGCAGCGCCCTCAACGACGGCGCCAACCTCGCCGGCTCCGGCACCCCCAACCTCATCCTTTCTAACGCTTCGGCGGCAGATGCCGGCAGCTACTCCGTCGCCGTAAGCAACGCCTTCGACCAGGTTACGAGCACTGGCGCCGTGCTGACGGTTGCGGGAGTGACCGCTCCGGGCATCTCCCTCGAAACCCTTTACTCCTTCTCCGGAACCGCTGACGGCGCCGCGCCAAATGGGCTGCTCCAGGCCGCGGACGGCCTCTTTTACGCCACCGCCCAGGCCGCGGGCTCCAACTCCGCCGGCACTCTCTTCCAGTTCACTCCCGGCGCCGCGGTCACCCCGCTCTATTCGTTCACCGGCGGGGACGACGGCGGCAGCCCGTTCAGCCCGTTGCTCCAGGGTCTCGACGGCAAACTCTATGGCGCCACTTTTCAAGGCGGTTCCAACGACAATGGAACCATCTTCAGTTTCTCGGGCGCTCGCTCGCTTGCCACTCTCCTTTCCTTCAACATCACCAACGGCGATCTTCCGTTGGCCGGTTTGACCCGGGGCGCCGGCGGCTTCCTCTACGGCGTCACTTCCCAGGGCGGGACCTCCCACCGCGGCACGGTTTTTCGGGTCGATACCAACGGGCTTCTTTCCACCTTATACTCGTTCTCCGGGGGTGCCGATGGCAGTCTCCCTCGAGGTGAGCTCGTTCAAACTCCGGATGGGAGTTTCTGCGGCGCCACCTTTAAAGGCGGCGCATCGGGCTTTGGTACTCTGTTCCGCATCGCCACCAGCGGCTTCTTCACCAGCCTCCTCTCCTTCAATTCCACCAACGGCGCCTTCCCCGCCGCCGGCCTGCTCCGCGCGTCCGATGGCATGTTCTACGGCACGACCCGCAGCGGCGGCGCCTTTAACAGGGGCACCGTCTTCGCCCTGAACCCAAACGCGAGCCTGGCCACGCTCTATTCTTTTGCCGGCCCGGACGGCGCGCAGCCCGCCGCTCCTCTCATTCAGGGCAGCGACGGTAATCTTTACGGCACCACCGCCGCCGGCGGGACCTTCAGTCAGGGTACCTTGTTCCGTCTCACGCCCCGTTCCGGGTTCATCACTCTGGCCCACTTCGACGGTTTCAACGGCGCGCAACCCCAGGCGGCTTTGGTTCAATCCACGGATGGCGCGCTCTACGGAACAACGCGCGCCGGCGGTGCCTATAACCGGGGCGCGATTCTCAGGGCGCTAGTAAGCGGCCCGCTCCAAATCACCAGCCAGCCCGCCGGCCAGACCGTGTTCCAGGGCGCCAACGTCAATTTCGAGCTGGCAGTTTCCGGCAGCTCCCGCTTTTCGTTCCAGTGGCAGCGTGACCAAACGAACCTCACCGACACCCCCCATGTCTCCGGCACGTCTTCCCGCGTGCTGACCCTCAATAACGTCACCCTGGCCGACATCGGCGCTTATTCCGTCGTCGTGACCAATCTCCTCGGAGCTACCAACAGCACACCAGCGTTCCTTCAGGTGACTTCCTCCCCGCCCTTCATCGTCACCCAGCCGGCCAGCCTGGCGCTCGAGCCCGGCATGACCGCAACATTCACCGTGGCCGCGCTCGGCGACCTCCCGCTCGCGTTTCAGTGGCAGATGAATGGCGCCAACCTCACCGACCACGGAAATATCTTCGGCGCCGCGACCAGCACGCTCCGTTTGACCAATGTGACCGAAGCCAACAACGGCTCTTACACCGTCGTGGTCACCAACGTCCTCGGCTCGGCCCCCAGCGCCGCCGCCACTCTAACCGTCATCCCCCAAAGCGCGCCCGGCACCCGGCTCGCCACTCTGGTTGGCTTGACCGGTGGAACCGATGGCGGCACCCCCAACGGCCTGGCGGTCGGCGCCAACGGCTTGCTCTACGGCACCACCCAGTTCGGCGGCGCCGCGCGGTTTGGCAGTGTCTTTTCGCTCACGACGAATGGTGATTTCACCACCTTATTTTCGTTCGGCGGCGTTAGCGGCATCGCCCCCAGGGCCGCGGTCGTTCAAGCCGCTGACGGAAACCTGTACGGCACCTCATCGCTGGGTGGCGCCTTCGACCAGGGCACCATTTTTAAAATGTCGCCCGTCGGTGACCTGGCCGCCATTTACACCTTCACCGGCGATATTGATGGCGCCTGGCCCTACGCCGCACTCGCCCAGGGCGGCGATGGCGCTTTCTATGGTACCGCGCAACTGGGTGGCGCCGCCGGCTTCGGAACTGCCTTCCGCGTAACACCGGACGGCTCGCTCGCCACGCTCTACTCCTTTACCAACGGCGCCGACGGCAGCGACCCGGTCGCACCCCTGGCCTTCGCCGCCGACGGAAATCTGTACGGGGTCACGGGAGGCGGCACTAACGGGTACGGCATCGTCTTCCAGCTCACCACTAATGGAGCGCTCACCACTATTTATTCTTTCACCGGCGGAACGGACGGCAGTTCCCCCAACGGGCCGCTCGTCCAGGGCGACGATGGCAGTCTCTACGGCACCACCGCCCACAGCACCTTTCGTGGATTTCAGTTCTATGGCACCATTTTCAAGCTAACCACCAACGGTGTCTTCTCAACCCTGTACACCCTCAATTTCACCGATGGCTCCTATCCCGCTGCCGGGCTCACCCGGGGCAGCGATGGTAATTTCTATGGCACCACCCACGACGGCAGCTCGGCGCTGGACGGCACGCTGTTTCGCGTCGCTCCGAATGGCGCGTTCGCTACGTTGGTCAAATTCGATGGCTTCAACGATGGCGCGCACCCGGCCGCTCCCCTCGTCGAAGGCCCCGATGGCAGCTTCTACGGCACGACCAGTTCCGGCGGCCCGGGCGGCCGGGGAACGGTCTTCAGATTGACTGCCAACGCGGCCCCCCAAATCACCGCACCCCCGGCCAACGTCGTCGCCCTCCTTGGAACCACAGCCTCCCTTGCGGTCGCAGCCTTCGGCGCCCCCGCGCTGTTCTATCAGTGGCAACACAACGGCACCAACCTGCTGGACGGCGGCGGGGTCTCAGGCGCCGGTAAGCGCGTGCTCACTTTCACCAACATTTCATTCGCCAATGCCGGTGTCTACTCCGTCATTGTCAGCAACGCGCTCGGCTCAGTGACCAACTCGGGCACTCTCGTTACCGTAGTCACCGCGCCTGTTTTTCAAGCCGTCGTCCAAACCAACCTGAACGTCCGGCTCGCCTGGTCCGCCATCTCGGGCCAGCGCTACCAGCTCCAGTTCAAATCCAGCCTGCCATCACCCACCTGGAGCAACCTCGGCGCCCCCGTCACCGCCACCAATGCCGTCGTCACCGTGACGGACCCTTTTGGTTCGAACACTCAGCGCTTCTACCGTGTTCTTTTATTACCTTAACCTCGACCTGGGGCGGGGACGGCCACGTCCCCGTTACCCCGCCTGTATCTGGGTCCAACGGTGGTTACAACTGCGCACATTCGGCTAAGTGGTCATGACCACTAAGGTTGAACCCGCTTCCTGCCTTTGCGCCTCTCCACCTTTGCGCCCTTGCGTTAAGCTCTGTTTTGCATCGCTACTTCTCACGGCGGCAGCATTTCAAGCCGCAGCACTGTCAGCGAATACGGTTTGAATTGGCGTTGAAAATCCGACGTGATGCCCTCCAGCGGCGACGTGACCGGCGCAACTCTAGCCGGGCTTTCGAAGCTGTTCTCATCGGCGGGCCCGGTTCCGGCCAGAACCGTTTCCGTGCCTTTTGCGCCCAGCAGGTAGGAACCCGTGACATGAACCCCGGCCAAAGCCTCCTGGCCGGCCGGGTTGACCACCTTAAGGATCAGCTCCCGGCCTGCCTTCGCGGCGGAAGCGAAAAGGCGCGGCGCCGAACTGGCGGCGTTCCCGGCCTGCGCATCAAGCCCGGCGATGCGAGTAGGCAGCACGAACTCGCCGCGGTTGCGGCTGAAAAGTTGCTGCACATAATAATTCGGAGTGCCATAGACCCGCAGATTGTCACACCAGATCAGGTCGGGCGTCCATTGCCAGCCATCGACGTGCGCGAACAGCGGCGCGTAAGAGGCCATTCGGACCACATCCGCGTTGCGCTCCAGGCCGGTCATGTAAGCGGCTTCGGCAAGCGCGCATTCCAGGTTGTTTCGATTATCGGGGCTGACGGTCGCCACGCTCTGGGCGGCGTACTCGCCCGTGAAAACCTTCGGCCCCGTGCGGTCGTAATTGTCGTAACGGGTCGCATTTTGCAAAAACCATGCCGGTGCGGCATAGCAGTGCTCGTCCACGATGTCAGCGTTGAGCTCGCGCAGTCTGCCCCAGGCGAATTTGAATCGCTCGTCCGCTGGACTCGGACCGGCGCTGGACACGAGCTGGATTTCCGGATACCGCTGCTTCAGGGCCGTCGCGAAACGCACGTAACGCTCGAAGTATTGCGGACCCCATTGTTCGTTGCCGACACCGAGCAGCTTCAAATTGAATGGAGCCGGGTGCCCCATCGCGGCCCGCCGCGCGCCCCAGGGACTCGACGGCAAACCGTTCGCAAACTCGACCAAATCCAGTGCATCCTGGATATAAGGCTCAAGTTGGTCCAGCGGGGCGAGCTCGCCCGAGTTGAACTGACAGGCCATGCCGCAATTGAGGATGGGCAGCGGCTCCGCCCCGATATCCTCGCACAATTGGAAAAACTCAAAGAAGCCGAGCCCGAACGACTGGAAGTAATCGGGCGCAGGACGATGTTTGAACTCGTCGTTCCAACGGTTGATCATGAGCTTGCGTTTCTCCGGCGCGCCGATCGTGTTTTTCCACTGGTAACGATTAGTCAGGTACCGGCCCTCAACAATGCAGCCGCCGGGAAAACGGACGAAACCCGGCTGCAAGGCGGCCAGCTTCTCCACGAAGTCGGCGCGCAACCCGCCGGAACGATTTTTCCAGGTATGCCGGGGAAAGACGGAAACCATGTCCAGCTCGAGCGCGCCCTTGCCATCGATCAGCAGGTTAAACCGGGCCTTGGGGTCCGTCGCGGTGGCTTGAAGTTTTGCGGAATATTTCTTCCAGCCTGTAGAGAAGCCTCTCAGGTTCGCGGCCGCGAGCTGCTTCCCGTCCGCGCCCACCAGCGCAATGGACAGGGTGGGACCGGGCTGCGATTTCGAGAGCGCCGAGTCAGGCGTCCCGGCCCGGATGCGGGCGGAAAAGTCGTAAGTTTCGCCCTGGCGAACCCCCATCCCATGAAAGCCTTCATTGGACACGCCGAACAAGCCCGTGCCTTCGGAAGTGATCCTCAAGTAATGAGGGTTGTCCGTATCGAACGGCGCTTGGGTCGAAATCTCCAGGTTGCCGCGCGCGTTGCCGGGCGCAAGCCGGCTCCAACCCATCAATGGGTCGGGGAACTCAAACGAACGGTTTTTTACCAACTCGGCATAAAGGCCGCCGTCCGCACCGAAGTTAATGTCTTCGAAGAAAACACCCCACATCGCCGGGTTGATGGCAGCGCCGGGTTGGTCCGCGCGGATGGTGATCGTGATTGGCTCGGAAGCTTGCAAGCTCGGCACCGAGCCGATAACCAGGCAGACGATAAGGATGACCGCCAGCGCCGCCACGCACCACAGTGCGACGCAATGGGGCGGGGACGGCCACGTCCCCGGCCCGCGCAGATGGATCGGGTCCACCCGGGGACGTGGCCGTCCCCGCCCCGATGCGTCGTCAGGTTTCATTCGTGTGAGCACGGACGATGACGAGTCTGACTCGAATGTTATGTCGTTTCTCATGGTAATTGTAAGCGATAGAACACGTTGTTGGAGCTCAGCGGCAATGCCAGCGGATTGCCCGCCGCCGTGGCGTTAGTGAAAAAAGTCCACGCCACCGGCGGAGACAAATTGGTCGCAAAGTAAAGGTTCATCGACGAGGCCCAACTCGGCCAACCGAGTACCAGATTAGTAGGCGTCGTGGCAAAAGTCACGGCCGGCGGAACGTAACTGGCGGTGTAGCTCGCGCCCGGGGCCCGGACACTGATCGAGTGCGAGGGGCCGCCGCCGTCTGACCAGACAACAAAGGAATAATTGCTGCCCGCAGCAGTTTGTGTCGGCGGCGCCGCGAGCGTGCGGGTTAACCCGGCAACCGCCAGCTCCGATGCTGGAGTGGTGAGCGGTTGGCTGTCGAGCGACACCTGCAAGCCGGACGGCACCGTTTCGAAATTCAGCGTGACCACCCTGGGCAGAACATCGGCGGTCGCCAGGCTTTGGTTTCCGTCAGCGTCCGTGACCAGCAGGTTCAGGCGATAAAAGACGTTGGTCGAAAGCGGGCCTGTCGTAGGGATTTGGAACGAACCGTTGGGAATCCCTGATACCGGGCCGAAGACGGAATCGAGTTGGCCGTCGTAATGAAACTCCGCTGACCAAGCAAAGCTCGTCGCCGGCAACGAGGCATCGGAGAGATCCGTAGCGTTGCCCGCATACGTGATGACATCGCCGCCGGTGTAGCGCGCGCCGGCCGCCGGTTGAGTAATGACCGCCGCGGGCGCGAGAAGGCTGGCCAAAGTGAGAGGCTGTGAATTGAGCTTCACGGAGTCCAGCCGGCCGTTGAAGTAAGGGTCGGCCGGAAATTGGCTTCGACCAAAGTAAGTCCCCGTGCCGCCAACGTCTGACGGGAGAAGATTCACGCTATTGTTGATCGCCGCCACCTGACCGTTTGTGTACAAAATGCCCTGCCTCCCATCGAACACCACCGCCACATGCGTCCACGTGTTCACCGGCAAGGCCGCGAGCCCTTCGATGACCTGGACGAAGTTGGCGTTTTCAGTAGTGATGGCGCACTGCATGTTGCCGCTGGAGTCCATTGGCGTCAGGAAGACCCAACGAGTGATATCCTGTCCGAAATCAAAGATTCGCTGCCAGGCGCCGCCGCCGTACCATCTGACCCACCCGGCAAAGGTTTGCATCGAGCCGACTCCGGCGGGCAGTGCAACGTATTGGTTGTTGCCGTTGAGGTTGAGAACATTGCCTCGAACCGAATCGGCCTGAATGGAAGCGCCATTGAGCGGCGCACCGTTGAAATGGTTGCTCGCGTCCTGGAACCCGGTGTTAAACGGGTAATACGACGCCCAGGCTGCGACGGGGCCGGCCGAAGGCGCCGGAAAAATATCAACGGCATTGGTCGCGCTTCGCCCAGAGGAGTCGGTCGCTGTCAGAAGTATGTGATAATAACCATTGGTCGCCGGGGCGCCGCTCGTCGGAACTGTGAAAGAACCATTAGTCACACCGGAAAGAGGCCCGAGAAAGATGTTGGTCATGCCGCTGTAACAAAACTGCACGGTCCACGTCAGTCCGGTCGTTCCGATAGCGAGATCGCGAAAATCGGCCGCGGAGCCAGACAACGCGACCGTGTCGCCTGGCGCGTACGTGGTGCTTGGCGCCGGTTGAGCGATGGTGACCTGAGGCGCGATGAGCTCGGCGGGTGACAGGACCCGGCCGTAAACGCGGAAACTGGCGAACTGGCCGTTGAAATCGGGATCAGCGACAAACTTGCTATGGCCGAGGTAGTTTGTCTGGGCAAGGACATCGAGCGGGGAAATCGTGATGCTGTTGGTGGCGACCGGCGCTCCGTTGACGTAAAGATTACCTCGGCTGCCGTCCAGAGTCAGCGCGATGTGGGTCCAGACCCCGGACGGAAGTGGACCGGGACCGGCCACAGTCTGGGTCACGCCGGCGGCCCGGATATCGCACCGAAGTTTGCCGTCGCCGGACAGAGGGGTCAGCATCACGTAGCTTGAAGTGTCTGTGCCAAAGTCGAAGATGCGCTGCCACGGAGTGCCGCCGTTCCATTTAACGACCGCAACGAAGGTTCGGGCATAAGCAACGCCCGCAGGCAATTTCACGTACTGGTTGGTGCCATTAAGGTTAAGAACGCGCCCATGAACGGCGTCGGTCCGAATGGAAGCACCCCCCTGCAGCAGCCCGTAGTACTGTCCATTTTCGTCTCGGGCATCGGCCCGGAAATGATAGACCGCCGACCAGTCGCTGGTGAACACCGGCCAGTTGTCGGCGGTCCACGAAAGCGGCTCCAGGTCGAAATCCGGCACGCCGTAGGCGTTATAGCCGGCGGACCACGCTCCGGCATCATAGTAGTGATAACTGAACTCTTGCGCGCCATTCTCCGACAAGATTCCCATATGGCCCGGGCCCGTGAACTTTCCTGTACCCTGGAGAAAAAGAGTCCCGCCTCCGTTCACCATATCGACGCCGTTCCGATCCAGGTACGGCCCGGTGATGCCGACGCTACGGCCAACGCGGACGTTGTAGGTGCTGTTCACACCGATGCAGCAGGAACCCCAGTCCACGAACAGGTAATAATAGCCGCCGCGCAGGAACAGACATGACGCCTCGATCGAACTATTCCACGCGACACGGTAGGTTGGCGAGTTGGGCGCGATGCGCAGGCCGGAGCTCGGATCAAGCTGGATGACATAAATCCCGTTCCAATACGACCCAAACGACATCCAGGGGTTTCCGCCCGCATCAACCGTAACGCTGGGGTCGATGGTGTTGTATGGACTCCCGTTCCCGGACTGGATAACTGGACCTTGGTCGGTCCAGCGGTAAGTTGGGTCAGTGGGGTCGAGGGTTGGGTTGGTGACCAGTCCAATCGCTGAAACCTGGCTGCCCCAGCTCGAACACGCGTAATACAGCCGGTACTGGCCATTGAGGTAGAAGATGTCTGGCGCCCAGAACAAGCCCGTAAAGCCTGGGACCGCGTTGCTTGTCCACGAGGGAGCGGAGGCAAACACCTCTGGGCCTCCACTCCAGAAAATTTTATCTGTCGAGGACTTCGAGATGATCCCTTGCCCCGTGCCAAAAATGTAAAATCGGTCCTTGCACTTGATGATCGTGGATGGGTCGTGGATGCCCAGGTTGCCGCGCATCGCTGGGGCGGCTAGCGCCGCCACCGCGAAAAAGTTCACCAGAGCCCAGGATTTAATTAACATCGCTACGTAACTAAACCACAAACCTCCTCCGAATCCAATCAGGACGACCACATCCTCGTTACCATCTCCCTATTCATTGCTGCGCGTTCAAAGGCCCCGATCATCGCTCAGCCTTCAGCTCAAAGTCCGCCGGCCTCATCCCCGGCGTGTACTTCCCAAATCCAAACCAGCCGGGCTTGTATTCACCGACGAACTTCACGTCCGCCTTGGCAGGAAGTTCCGATTCCAATCCGGCAGCCCAGTAGCAGGCGTTGACGAGCAGGCGACGCAGGCCCTCATTCTGGAGGTCCACTGCCGCGCCCATGGTGGTGGTGCAGATCTTTGAAGTCTTGCCCCGCGCGCCGATGTAGCTTCGCACCCAGACCAAGGGCATCATTGGGTGGTTCTTAGCCCCCTCGATGGGCGTGTCGGTGGGTTTCATTCCGCCGAGCACTTCGCCGCTTACCAACACGGATGCATCGGCCGGCAAATGCGCAACGGTATAAACATCTGTCGGGACCCAAATATCCTGGACACCACGCAGTAGAGGGTGGTTTGCGTTGGCTGTGTCGATGACGCCGCGGGTGCTTTCCTTCCCGTGGTCACCATGGTGGCTCACCCAGGTCTCGCCCAGGACCTGTTGTCCAAAACCACCGGGCCATTCCTGGTTGCGCCAGTCGTACTTGGCGTAAGGACTCTGCCGATTATGCTGGTATTGAAAGGCGTGGGTGCTGGTGCGCAACGCGATCAGTGGTTTGCCGGAGTCGAGATAATCGACAAAGTGCTTCATTTGCGCATCGGGCAGTTCGCGAAAGCGCAAGGCCATAACGCAGACGTCGGCAGAATCGAGCGCTTCCATTCCCGGGATATTCGTGAGAGTTACCGGGTCGATGGTATGGTCGATCGGATTGACAGCGAACAACACGGTGCACTTGAACCCATGCCGCACCGCCAGGATCTTGGCCAGCATCGGCAGTCCCTCCTCCGACCGATACTCCTCGTCTCCCGAAGCAAAGACGATGTGCTTCCCATGCCCCGGACCTTGCTTGCCCTCATACACTGCCCAATCTGCTCCCTGTGTCCAGTTCGCGGTAGTGAATGGGAAGAACAAGGCGAAAATGAGACAATGTCGGATAGTGTTCATGGAGCAAACGTCGGCTAAGAAATAGCGTGCGAGCGCCCTCCTGACAATCCAGAATCCAACTCATCTCATATGCAACGTTGCGCCTGGCCAAAAACGGAAATGGATATTGCTTACCACGACCAGGAGTGGGGCGTGCCCGTTCACAACGAAAAACGCCTGTTCGAGTTCTTGGTCCTGGAGGGAGCGCAGGCGGGGCTCAGCTGGTCAACCATTCTGAACAAGCGTGAGAATTACCGCAAAGCGTTTGATCATTTTGACCCTCGCAAAGTGGCTAGGTACAGGTCGGCGAAGATGCGGCAATTGGTTCGCAACCCGGGAATCGTGCGGAGCCAGCTCAAGCTCCACGCCGCCATCGGCAACGCCAAAGCCTTTCTGGCGGTGCAAAAGGAGTTTGGAAGTTTTGATGCCTACATTTGGCGATTTGTCGGCGGAAAACCGATTCAAAACTCACGCAAGAGCATGAAAGAAATACCAACCCGGACGGCTGAGTCGGATGCCATGAGCAAGGACTTGTTAGCGCACGGGTTCAAATTCGTAGGCCCCACGATTTGTTACGCCTTGATGCAGGCGATTGGAATGGTGAACGACCACACGGTGGACTGTTTCAGGCACGCGGAGATACGAGCGTTTGCGGATCTGAAATACTCGGGCTAAACCGGCACGAGCGCGGCGGTCTTGCCGGAGGCTTTTCGCAACGTCTCGAGCGCCTGCGTCGCGGCGGAGCTCATCCAACCGCGATCATCGTGAACCAATTGGTCCAGACGCTGGCTGGCCCGCTGCGCCGCCTCGGTACGAGCCCAATGAGGGTCGATTTGTTCCAGAGCGGCCATGCCAGCCTGTCGCACGGCATAATCCTCGTCTGTCAGCGATAGAATGAGTGCCTCCAGGGCGATGGGATTGCGAGCGGCTCCCAGGGCTTGCGCCGCGGCGCACCGAACCTCGCTGTCCAAATCACCCAATCGGGAAAGCAGCGGCCTGGCGACCTGGGGATCGCCGATGCGGCGCACGAACTCAATTGAGGTCAGGCGGACTTCAATGTTCTCGTCAACGAACAGCTCCAAAAAGTAGGGCAGATGGGCCGGATCGGCGCAATCCGACAACACCTGAGCCGCGGCCACGCGGGCCAGGGCGTCCGGGTCGTGCAAACTGTTCAGCAAGGCCGCGGTGACAACCTCACTGGGCTCCGAGCCCAATGAATAGAGGGCGGCAGCGCGCACCGCCGGTTCGGTGTCCCGGACCGCTTTCAGCAGAGCTTGGAGCCGGCGGGGTCCTTCGGCCTGGCCTAAGGCTTGAGCGGCCGCGGCGCGCACTGCGCTATCCGGATCGTCGATGGCCACTAAGAGCGCTGCCGCCGAACGCGGATCGGTGAGCCCGGCGAGAGCCTTCGCCGCGGCGCAGCGCACATTCGGCACTTCATCTCCAAGACTGGCGATGAGCAGCGGCACGGCACGCCGGTCGCTGGAATTAGTCAGATGCTCCACCGCCTTGCAGCGGACGCGCGGACTGCTCGAACAGAGACGCAAACTGTCAAACCAAATCATAACGTCGGGGTTGCTTGGTTCTCAAACAACAGGACACTGGTGTCTTTACCCGGGACACCTTGTCCCGCTTCTGCCGCTTTCCGCTCTTGCGTATCGCGCATTGTTTGACCGCGGTTACCTCTCTAGAGCCTCTCTCGTGCCAACGAAGGGATACAGGATGAGGGGCAGCGCGAAGAGCACCGATAGGGCTGGTCGGAGGTTGGTGGTCAGCGACCAGTAATCAGTCGTCAGTGGCCAGGAAAGAAAATTCCCCTGCCACCGGGAGGGCAACAGGGGAAGCGATTATATTCAGCAACCAGCTTATTTACTTGATAAGCGTGAGAATACCGGCATGGGCGGCCTCTGTGCCGCCGCTGCTAAGTGTCAACATGCCCTCGTGAAGCCCGAGAGCCGCACCCTTGACTGCTGTCACGGTAACGGTGACCACCCCCGAGCCACCCGGTTGCAGCGTGATGGTGGACGGCGAGACCGAATACGAGACATTGGGGTCACCGCCGAGGACAGCGAGCGAGTAGGTCAGGGCCACGCCGCGCAGGCTGGTTAACGTAACGGCGAACGGTTGGCTCTGGCCTGAGCCATCCGGCACGGCACCGAAGCTGACACTCACTGGATCGAGCGCCACCGCGGCGTTAACCGCTGCGAGCAGGTCTTCCCGGCCGGTGCCGACGACGAGGACGTCGGCCAAAGGAGCACCAACCACCCAATCCTTCAAGATGTGCCGATTAGCCGTGTTCACAATGGCCGAGCGGATTTCGGCCGCGCTCCAGTCCGGGTAAAGCCACCGCAAAACAGCGGCCGAGCCCGCAAGGTGTGGAGTCGCCATGGAAGTGCCCTGGAAGAAAGCCCAACAGGAGGCGCCGCCACAGTAGGCCAGCGGAATCGAACTCAGCACATTCACGCCCGGTGCAACGACATCCGGTTTGATTCGGAAATCAACCAAGGTCGGCCCCCAACTGCTGAAGCTGGCCATGAAGTCTGCGTTCGGCGTCTCGATATAGAACAGCGAGGCCGAGATCGTGACTTGCGCTCCATTCAGGCTCACGAACGCTGCGCCATCGGCTTTGCTCAGCATGACGGCGGGGATGGTCGGCTGATTCGGCGTGCCATCCTGGCCCATGGCGATGGGATCGCCCACCACGTTATTCACCATCAGCACCGCCAGGGCCCCGGCGTCCTGAGCATCGCGAATCTTCGTCGAGAACGAACAGGTCCCGCGTGAGATCAAAGCGATTTTCCCCGCGAGGCTGCCAGCCGGGAATGCCGCGCAGCCCTTGGTCAAGGAGCCGGCATCCAGCACCACAGCGAGCGGCGCGGTCAAATCCGCATTGGGCGTCGCAAAGTCGCCAACCGCCGCGCCGTAGGTATTGCCGTTCGCAGCCACATGAGTGCCGATATAATGAGGAACCGTGCTCGCGCCGGCCGTCAGAGCGCGGGCGGCTCGCCCCGGTGACTCGACCGTAAAATAGCCCGGACCACTATTGCCGGCAGCCACGGCCACGACCATGTTCGCCTGGTCGAGGTGATCGACCGCGGCAGACACCAAATCCTGAACGCCACGCGCGCCCCCGCCCAGACTCATATTGGCGATGTCAAACCCGTCTTCATAGGCTTCTTCGAGCGCCTGGAAAATGTCTTCGGAACGGGCATTAATGACGTTCGCGGGGAAGATGTTGTAATTGCCCAGCAGGACGCGAGGAGCGACGCCCGAAACCATGTAGGGGATGGTCACGCCGTCGACGGTGGCCGGGGTGCCGAAATTGCAGCCGACCGTGCCAGCTACGTGGGTTCCGTGCTCCTGGATGGCCTGCGCGGTGTATCCCTGGGTGGGAATGCGGTTGTTGAAGACTTTGGCGGCGATCACTTTGTTGTTCGTGAAGCGATGATCGCCAAGCTGCTGACGTGCGGGATAACCGGCGTCACTGAAACAGGGATGGTTGACGTCGATACCGGTATCGATGATCGCGACCTTTACCTCGGCGCCGGCGTTGGCCGGTCCGCCGCCGACCTGCCAAGCCTGGACCGCCTTTATCAGACCGAGGTCGGGGTCATCCACGGTCGGGTAGTAAAGTCCTTCAGGCTGGGCATCCAGAACCTGTGGGGCCTGTTTGATAACATCCAGGCTGGTTCCGTTCAGATCAACCGAGACGGCATTCAACGAAATGTCGAACGAATGTGTCACGTTGGCCGCCGGGGCGTTGGCGCGCAGCCAAGCTTTGAAGTCGTTGCGCAACGCGCTCAGTTGCGCGCGATAGGATTTTACAGTCGTGCTGTTAAAATCAATCTTTTTGCCTTGCGGTGGTTTGGTGGCCGCCGCCAGGCTCAGTGGGTCGCGTCTGAGCAGCACGATGGCTCTGGTGGCGTCCGTATAAGACCGGACGACGGCAGCGTCAGACGACGACGCCTGGCCGAAGGCCACTGGCGGTCCGGCCACGATAGCACAGCCGAGGATGCACACGCAGGCGGGAGCGATAGAGACTTTCAGGAATCTTTTCATAAGTTCGGTGGATTTTTCCTGGTTTATCTGTGAGTTGTCACCCCAGCCGGCAGCCCGAGGCCGGTCCGCGTGACGAGCAACCAGCTGGAATTGGTTAATTCATGCCCCCATTAGCGCATGTTGTCAAGAAAAACTCTCCAGGCTTTTGGCTTCCCAGGGTTACGGGGTGGGTTTATGGTCGCAACCGGCTACCTACCGCAAATCGTGTTATGAAAACCTTTCTTGCTGCAATTACGTCCTGGATTTTACTGATAGCTCCCCGCGCATGGGCTGTGGAACTTGTTCCTGACAAAGTGGTTTCCGCGGTTCGGGACCGCCAGGATGTTCAGGTGCCCGACGGCGTACATCTGACCGGCTGGATTGGGAAGCGCATCGAGGTGAATGAGGCTGGCCGGTTGGTCAGGCTCGACCCGGGCCGTCTCCTGGAAGGATATCGCAAACGCCCCGGCCGACAATCCTGGGACGGCGAGCACGTTGGGAAATGGCTGCACGCGGCAACACTCGCGTGGGTTTACACCGGCGACCCGGCGCTGCAAACCAAGCTCGACTTCGTTGCGGCCGAACTCTGCAAGTGCCAGCTCGACGATGGGTACCTGGGCACGTACCTCGACAAGGACCGCTGGACCGAATGGGATGTTTGGGCGCATAAGTACAATCTGATCGGGCTGCTGACCTACATGCGCTACACTGGCAACCTTGCGCCCTTGCCCACCTGCCGCCGGATGGCGGACTTACTCTGTCAAACATTTGGCGACGAGGCGGGCGAGCGAGACATTATCAAGGCGGGCCAACATGTGGGCCTGGCGCCAACGAGCGTGCTCGAGCCCATGGTGCTGCTGTATCGCCTGACCGGCGAAAAGCGGTACCTGGATTTCTGCAAATACATTTTGCGCGCCTGGGAACAGCCGAACGGACCGAAGGTCATTTCCACGTTACTTGGCGCCAAGCGCGTGGACAAAGTCGGCAACGGCAAAGCTTACGAGATGTTGTCCTGCCTGAACGGCGCGCTCGAGTACTACCGGACGGTTGGTGAGCGACGAATTCTGGAAGCCTGTCTGAACGCCTGGCGGGATATCGTGGACCGGCGACTGTACATCACGGGCGCGGCCAGTTACGGCGAGCTTTTCCACGACGACTATGATTTGCCGAACGTCAACAATGTTGGCGAAACGTGCGTTACGGTCACCTGGCTGCAGTTCAACGCGCAGTTGTTGCGGTTGACGGGTGAAGCCCGCTTCGCAGAGCAACTCGAACGCGTCGTGCTGAACCAGCTCTTTGGCGCACAGCTGTGTGACGGTTCGGCGTGGGGTTATTACGTGCAAATGGAAGGCAAAAAGCCGTACAGCAGCACTCTCGACGGGCACTGCTGTTTATCGAGCGGACCGCGCGGCGTCGCGCTCATTCCTACGTTCGCCGTTACGACGGATGTGGATGGAGTGGTTGTGAACCTCTACGACGCCGGGACCGCCAGGCTTAAGTTACGTGATCAGACCGCGGTGGTGGTGACCACCGACACACTATATCCGGGCGATGAACGCATTCGGCTCGCGGTCAAACCCACCGTGACGAAGATATTCTCGGTCAAAATGCGAGTGCCGGCCTGGTGCCGTGACGCCTCGGTCCAGGTAAATGGACGAAAAGTGAAGGCCGAGATAGGCGCGGACGGTTACCTGGCGATCAAACGGAAGTGGGCGAAGAACGATGTGGTCCTCCTTCAGCTTAAGTTGGAACCGCGCGTGGTGCTCGGCGATCACAGGAACGCGGGAAAGATCGCGGTGCTTTACGGCCCGCTGGTCCTGACCGCAGATGAGGCTCTCGTCGAGCCGGTTTTCACCGCCGGCGGTGAGAAACCGCCTCTGAGCGCCATAGCGGCTGCGGCTTCGGATGTGCAGTCTTTGAAAGTCAGACTTGAGCCGGCTCCGCCGCAGCTGAAAACCTGGCCGGGGGCGCAGGTGTTTCGCATCGAAGCGGTAACACGCCGCGCCACAACTTCACTGAAACGTGATAGACCGCTGGAGGTCCGGCTCGTCCCCTTCGCTGATGCGGGCGAGACAGGAACTGATTACAAAGTCTGGTTGCCTCTGCCACGCACCGATGGAAGCAGCAACCTCCTGGTGGAAGCCCGGGAGAGCCGCTCGCGCCGCGGCAATCTCGACGGCTCCATCACGGATGAGGATTTCCAAAGCATGGTGGTGACCTTTGATGGCAAGCCTTCTGCCGAAGACTGGTTTGCCGCTGCTTTGGATGAGGCAGTGCCGATTCGGCGCATCGTTTTCGCGCACGGCAAAACTTTTCACGATGGCGGCTGGTTCGATGCCAACGCCGGGAAACCGCGGGTCCAGGTGAAATCCGTTAAAGACGGGGCTTGGGAGACCCTCGGCGAACTGATGGACTACCCGGCCACCAGCTCAGTCGACGCTGCCGGTCTCAAGGGAGGTGAGAGGTTCAACTGTCAACTGGCGGCGCCGACAAAGGTCTGGGCCGTGCGCGTGATTGGCAAGCCTGCGTGCGGCGACAATCCGAAGCAAGCATTTTCGTCCTGCGCCGAGCTGCAGGCGTTTGAGTGAAGCGTGAAACGGGGAACGTGAAACCTCAAGAGTGCCAGGGAGCGAAAACATGAACGCTGAAGGGGTGCAAGCGGGTATATGGACGGTGGGCGTGCGACTCCACTCGTATGATGTGGACTTCAAGCGACGGGCGACGCTCGACGCAGTCTGCCGCTATTTCCTGGACGCGGCGTGGAACCACGCGGAGGCCCTGGGAGTTGGTTATACGCACCTGGCCGACCAGAAAAAGTTCTGGGTGCTTTCTCGTTTCGTGATGAAAATCCAGCGACTTCCTCAATGGGGCGAGAACGTGACGCTGAACACCTGGCCGAGAGCGCCGCGAGGCATTTTTGCGCTACGCGACTTTGAGGTGGTTGATTCGCAAGGCGCACGGGTCGTAGGGGGCGCGAGCGCGTGGCTGGTCTTGGATGCGCACAGCCGGCGACCGCAGCGGCTAGACAAGCTCCAATGGTCCTTGAAACGGTTTCCGGTCGAAAGGGCAACGGAGCAGGAGCCGCAGAAGCTGGCCGAGCGAGACAACGGCGCCGAATGTTTCTCGACCCTGGTGAGGTACGGCGATTTAGATGTCAACGACCACGTGAACAGCGCCAGTTACATCCGCTGGCTGCTGGATGCCTATCCTGCGGAATTTCACCGAAAACACACCGTCCGGTTGGTGGAGGTTAATTACCTGGGCGAAACGAAAGGGGGCCAGAAGGTGTCCGTGCTCAAAACCGATGGGGAGGCGGGGCAGTTTTGGCATGAAATCCGGGCCGAAGCTGAGGTGACGTGCCGCGCCCGCCTGCTGTGGGATTCGCAACGAACTGAATAAAACCCAACCGCCACCCCGAGTGCCACCCACGCCCGCGACGCCAAGGGGAGGATCACTCAAGAACACAGAACCGGAAACGGCGAATCGGTGGAGTGTCCCGCGAGAGGTCCGCCGAATCGTTTGTTCTCAGGTTGGCCGATCGTGACACGGATGACGCCGGGCTCTGTCTTCTGAAGTGCAGATTGAGGAGTATATAAGTATATGTGATGTATATTTACTATGCCTGTGTCCACTTTAGTATTGCTAACTTCTACCAGATCTGCTTGAATCTCCTCGGTTGTCGTTTCGGAAGGCAAAACCCGCTGAGGATCCGACCAAGCACGTGTTCGCTGGCTTCTCAACGAGAATCCGCCCTTGCGCGCGCAACTATTACGAATACATAAATATCACGCAACACGAAAGGCATTCACTTATGCGAAAGACAGTTCAGGCATTGATCGCACTAGGGCTGGTTTGCAGCGGCTCGACTCGCGCAACGACAGTTCTCTTTGACTTCAATTCCGACCCCTCGGCGGGAGGGCTGGCGACCGTTTACGGCAGCGCAGGCTGGGTCGGCACCGACGGCGCCGGCGTAGCCACCAACGGCTTGGACGGCTATTTGCAGATCACCCCGGCGGTTAACAGCCAGGTGGGAGCGATACTATTCTCAGACTTTGATAATGGCGCCATCGTCGGCGGGCTGCATTTCGAGGCCGATGTGCGAATTGGCAACGGGAGTTCGACGCCCGCGGACGGTTTTAGCATCTGCTACGCGCGTGCGACTGATCCGGCACTGAGCAATCCCACGGCCGAAGGCACCTACGCCAGCGGCACCGGGAACGCGCTGGGGCCTGAAGAGGGAACCACGACGGGCATCAGCGTGGGTTTCGACGCCTTCAACAACGCCGCAGGTGATCCGGTCGGACTTGACGTGCGGGTCGATGGTGTGCTGCAAACTTTTCCGCTGCCGACCTTGAACGGCTCGGCGACCGATACGACCTCAATCCAAACGGGACCGAATGACGGTACTTTCAGCCGGACGCTCTTGGGATGGGCACACCTGGTTGTGGATTTATCCACCAGCGGCCTGTTAAACGTTTATTACAAGGGCAGCCATATCCTGACCGATTACGCGACCTCGTACATCCCCGGTCCCGGGCGGTTGCTGGTTGCGGGGCGGACCGGCGGTCTGAACGAATACCAGGACATTGACAATATCGCCATCACGACGGTGACGATCCAGGCGGCGTTAGGCCAGGTGACAGGGTTCGTCGACGGCTGCACATTTGTCCTCAACGATTCGGGTCCGAGCGTAGTGGATCCGGCGACCATCAAATTACAGATCAACGGCGGGACACAACGGACTCCGACTTCCGTCCAGAAGAACGGGACGGTGACGACGGTGGTGTATCACTCATTTCCGAGCCTGCTGGTTTCCGGCTCGACGAACCAACTTGCGGTGTCGTTCAAGGATACGAGCGGCGCGCAGCTTAGCGGGACGCGCTCGTTCGTGGCGCCGACCTACTCTGTGATTCCGTCGGGCGATGCAGTAACGGGTGTCAATACGACGGCGCCCGGATTCAGGATCCTGCCATGGCAGTCGGGCTCGGAGCCCAACCGTGTGTATTGGGCGAACGAGCAACTGGCTGGCTTGCGCGGCGCGAATACCGCGAATCTGACCGCAGCGACCGATGCCGGGTACATTGACTTCACGGCCGTAATCAATTTCAACATTGCGGGCATCAATCAAGGCGGCACCGCGGACTCTGGGGACTTCACCATGGCCGACGGCTATGCCGACGCGGCCGTTCCCGGCATCCCGGGCGCGAACGGTTTGACGGGCAGCAGCGCGTTGGAAGCGCTGGCGTTTGTGCGCTTCGCCACTGCCGGCGTGTACAATATGGGCGTCAACAGCGACGACGGCTTTGCGGTGACCGAGGGGCCAAATCCGAAGGACCGCCTGGCTCTGACACTTGGGCAATTTGACGGCGTCAAAGGGGCGTCCGACCGGATCTTTCCGGTGGTCGTGCCAGCGGCCGGCATCTACCCGATTCGTTTGCTGTGGTTCAACGGCGCCGGCGAACTGCCCGGCAACGGCGCCAGTCTTGAGTGGTTTACCGTTCAGAACGACGGGACAAAAATCCTGATCAACGACCCAAGCCCGACGAACACATCCGGCGTCACAATGTTCTACAGCGGACCGGCGCTGCCGGCTTATGTTTCCCAGCTCGTGCCCTTTCCGGGGCAGACAAATGTGCGCGCCGATTATGTTTTAGCTCAATTGACCGACGGGGCCACCCAACCGAATCCTACCACCATGCGCCTGCGGATCAACGGAACCCTCCTCACGCCGTGGGTGTCCCGGAACGGTAAAGTTACCACTGTGACCTTGCCGCTCGACAACGCGCACCTCATGCCGCCGGGCACTAACACCGCAAGCCTGACCTGGACTGATAACGGCTCGGTCATGCATACTAGTTCGTGGTCTTTCACTGTGGAACCTTATGTCACCCTGCGCGCGGGATTGAGTTATCCCGCCTCTTCAGTGGACAAGGCGCAACCGGGCTTTGTCCTTGCCGTTACGCAACTGGATCCCTCGATTGCCAATGATGCCGGCGACTACATGGCCGCCCAGCTTGACAGCTACAACAGCCTGCTTGCCGGCCTCTACTTCCCCTGGTACGGCACCAATACGGCGAATACAGTCTCCGGCGCAGAGCTTGGCCTCGCAGCGATCACCAACAACATCTGGTACTGGTCGAATGCTGTCGACTTCAACATCGTCACGTCTCCGGGCGACTTCACATACGATTCCGCAATGCCCGGCATCCCCGGCGTAACCGGTCAGACCACCTACTCGGCGGCGGGTTTTCAGTCATTCGTCGTGTTTCCGACCGCCGGCTTTTACCAAATGGGTGTGAACAGCGACGACGGATTCCGGGTCACGGAGGGCCTGGGCGTCACGCGGCAGGTGCTGCACGTGACGGGCGCAGGTATAGATACCGATGTGGCCGCCGTGGTGACCAGTGTGGACAACGCGGGTTATGCGCCTAAGCCGCCCGTGACACCGGTGTCCGGGCCCGTCGTGTTCGTCCCGGTGCCTTGTCCCAACCTGCCGGGCCCTGTGAACCTCACCGGAAAGATCGGAGTCGTCGATTACTCGAGTTGTGCGAGTGGATTTGATGCCCGTCAACTGGCGTATAACCTCCAGACCAACGGCGCGTTGGCTGCCATCATCGTGAACAAGCCGAGCTGGGGACTACCCTTTGTGGAGACCTCCGCCGGCCCTCCGGTGACCATCCCAATGTTGGTGGTTAATGGCTATAACGGTCAGCGCGATTTCTGGGTCACCGACTCGGGCCTGAGCGCCACCATTGGCTCCGATGCCAACCTGGTTCTTGGCCAGGCCGATTACACGAAAGGCATGGGCCACGTGGACTTCGGATTCGCGGTGCCCGCGCCCGGAGCCTACCCGCTGCGCTTGCTCTACTTCCAGGGCAACAACGGCGCCGGCCTGGAATGGTCCACGGTTCAAACCGGCCTCTTGCCGGAAGGCACCCGTGTGCTGGTGAATGACCCCACCGCCGCCGGCTCATTGCAGGCCTTTCGTGCAGTCACCGCGCAGCCGCAGCTCAATCCGGCGAAACTGGCGAACGGCGTCGTGACCATCAGCTGGGCGGGTGCGGCGATTCTGCAGCAGGCGACCCGGCTGAACCCGGCCGACTGGGCAGATGTCCAGCCGCAGCCCGGCAACACCAGCTATTCGGCGCCGGTCAGCGGCGGCAACCTGTTCTTCCGCCTGAGGGTGCCGAGCCTGGCTGCTCCGTAGGCACGGGCGCGCCGCGGTAGCAATACGTAGTTTACGCGAGGAGACCGGGTTACGAAACCCGGTCTCTCTCTCTTGTGGCCCTCGCGCACTGCAGGCTGGTCAGATGCGAGCTTTTCAGCGCGCGTCGTTCATACTAGAGTAACCCAATGGGTGATCGCGCAGAACGCCGAACGGTAGTGGAACCTGAACCGAAGCCAGGGCAATGGCTGGAGGCGCGGGACTTCGCCGATGTGGTGCGGTTGACGCCGCTGGTCTCGATGGATCTTTTGGTTCGGGCGCCGGACGGACGGGTGTTGGTTGGGCGACGGGTCAACGAGCCTGCTAAGAACTGCTTTTTCCTGGTCGGGGGCCGGATCACCAAAAACGAGAGCCGGGCGGCAGCGTTTCGGCGCCTGACCGTGGAGGAACTTGGAGTGGAGTTAAACATCGAGCACGCTCGGTTTCTGGGAGTCTATGACCATTTTTATCCGACGAACCGGTTCGAACGGGAGGGATTCGGGACCCATTACGTTGCGCTCGGGTATGAACTGCGGTTGTTCGTCGAGCCGGCGGCCCTACCCAGGGAGCAGCACGGCGAATATGCGTGGATGACGGAGACTGAATTGCTGGAGTCCCCGCAAGTGCATGAGAATACGAAGGAGTATTTTAGGACGGCTGGAACCTTAAAACGTCAAAAGTTTGAAACGTTAAAACGTCGAAAAGGCGCTGAGGCCGAGGACGAATGAGGCCTTGGGCTAGACCGAACAAAACGCAGCTTGAATTGTCCATAAATCGATATTTTAAAGAATACACGAATTTCGATGCGGAAATTGAGATTTCATGCAGAAGGACTAAGTCTGCGCTGCCGCTGGAGCTGGTCCTGGCTATGGTTTGCCTTGGCTCTGCCGGTGTTCCTGTGCCCTGCGGGGCTGCTCGCCGCAACCTTCACTGCGTCGCTGGACAGAGATACGCTCACGCTGGGTGAAACCGCGACCCTATCGTTGGCATTCGTCGGCGGAACGCCACGCAGCGTGCCCACCCCTCCCAATATCCCGAATTTGCAGATCGCCTATCTCGGCCCCTCGAGCCAGTTCAGTGTAATCAACGGTGAGGTCAGTTCTTCGGTGACTTACAATTTTCAAGTGACCCCCCAAAGACCGGGAGATTACACAATTCCCGCCGTGTCCGCAGAGGTCGGTAGTGAAAGGTTCGCCAGTCAACCGCTCCTGCTGAAGGTGCTTCAGCCGACAGCCCCGTCGGCTCAGGCCATCAATTCAGGCTCGCAACTCGCTTTCCTAAAACTGCTGCTCCCGAAGAACGAGTTTTACGTCGGCGAAAGTTTCACACTCCAGGTACAACTTTACGTCGCCAACCAGGTACGCCGCATTGGTGGATTCCAGCTTACGGGCTTCACGGCCGACGGCTTTGTCCTCGGCAAATCGGCGCGGGGTCAGGACCGTCAAACCCAGGTTGGAAATACGGCTTACACTATCATTTCGTTCATCTTCCCGATCACTGCGATCAAGGCCGGCTCGATGACCCTCGGTCCCGTCACCGCTAACGTCGTGTTGGGCGGACGAGACGCGTTCGATCCGTTTGGAGTTTTCGGCGGTGGCAGTGACCAAAGGCAACTTTCCCTCGCGACTGACGCTGAGCCCGTGAGGTCGTTGCCGCTGCCTCGGGAAAATGCGCCGGCCAGCTTCAACGGCGCGGTCGGGGTTTATACTATGACGGTGACGGCCGGGCCGACCAATTTGACGGTGGGCGATCCCGTCACGGTGAAAGTGCAGATTTCGGGCCGCGGCTCGCTGGACGGGCTGACGTTGCCGGAGCAGCCGGAGTGGCGCGATTTCAAAACCTATCCGCCCACAACCAAGGTGGAGACGACCGATCAGCTCGGCCTGCAAGGGACCAAAACCTTTGAGCAGGTGGTGCAACCCGAAAACGCGGACATCAAAGCCCTGCCGCCCATGTCGTTCAGCTTCTTTGACCCGGACCAAAAGACGTATCGCACCCTAACACAACCGGCGGTGCAGCTGCTGGTGCGGCCCGGCGGCTCGACGCCAACGCCGACAGTGCTGGCGGGAGCCCGAACCACCCAGGACAATACGCCTCCGACGCAGGACATCGTGCCAAACAAGCAGCGACTGGGAACACTAGCCCGGATTGGCCCCCCGCTCGCCCAGCAAACCTGGTTCCTGGCCCTCCAGGGCGTGCCCGTGCTCGCCTTCCTTTCAATGGTAGTCTGGCGCCGACGCACCGAAGCCCTGGCCAACAACCCGCGGCTGCGGCGACGGCGTCAGGTCGCACAGAATGTCCGAGACGGGCTGCAGGATCTGAAGCAAGCGGCGACGGAGAAAAAATCAGACCAGTTCTTCGTGACGGTGTTCCGCCTGCTCCAGGAACAATTGGGCGAGCGGCTGGATGTGCCGGCGTCGGCGATCACCGAAGCGGTCATCGAGGAACGGTTGCGCCCGCGAGCCGTAGCTGAAACGACATTGACCGGCCTGCAGGACCTCTTCCAGATGTGCAACCTTGCCCGCTACGCCCCGATCAAGACCAGCCAGGAGTTGGCGGCGATCATACCGAAGTTCGAAGCCGTGCTGCACAAATTGGAGGAGTTGGAGCTGTGATTCCGATTTTCAACCCAAAGACGCAAAGAGCCAAGGACGCAGCACCATCCTGTGGCAGCCGAAAGACCGTTAACCGCGGAATGCGCGGATCATGCGGATGCAGACAACTGCACCTGCTTGTCCGACTCTCGGCCAGGCCGCCATTCTCCCTCGCGGCTTTGCCTCTTTGCGCCTTTGCGTTACTTCTGGGGGCTATTCTCGCTCTGCAAGCCTCAGCTGAAACATCCACGGGCGCGTTTGACGCCGCGAACAAGCTCTACGAACACGGCGAGTTCGCCCAGGCAGCGACGGCCTACGAGAAAATGGTGCAGTCCGGGCAGGCTTCCGCCGCGCTCTATTTCAATCTCGGCAACGCGTTTTTCAAAGCGGGCCAAATGGGGCGCGCCATTGCTGCGTATCGGCAGGCCGAACAGCTCAGTCCACGTGACCCGGACCTGCGCGCAAACCTGCAATTCGCTCGGAATCAAATCCAAGGCCCGACCCTTTCGACCACCTGGTGGCAACGCTGGATGGCGAAGCTGAGCCTAACCGAATGGACATGGCTGACGGTGGCGGTGATTTGGCTTTTGTTCCTGGTGCTGACGCCTGGGCAATGGCGTCCGACCTGGAAACGAGAGTCGCGTCCCTACGTCTTCGCGCTGGGAGCAGCGTTGGTTTTGTTGAGCGCCTGCTTTGGCTGGGCGTTGCACGAGGCCCTTTATTCACCGGAGGCAATTGTCGTTGTCCGCGAGGCCGTGATTCGCCAGGGCCCGCTGGACGAAGCGCAACCCGCATTCACGGCGCGCGATGGCTCTGAGCTCAAGGTGTTGGACAAGAAAGACGAGTGGTTTCAGGTGACTGCGGACTCGCGCCGCGTCGGCTGGGTTCGCCGTGACCAGGTACTCCTCACGCCGGGGGCTTGACGCGAAGTAAAATCGCATTGACGCAGGCGGCTCTTGGCCCGCAAAGTCAGACCACGATGTTAGGAATTCTATCGTCAACCATTCATCGCCCGCCATTCATCGCGATCGCCTCCGGCCTCGCCTTGATGGGTGCCGCCGGCCACTCTTCCTGTGCTTCCGCGCCACCCGCTAAGCTTATGCCTGCAGGTCAAGGAGTACAAATCACCGAATTGGCCGACCGGCTTCGCATCGAGCTGAACGGCCGGCTCTTCACCGAATATTTTTTCAAGGACGTTCCGCGCCCCTACTTTTACCCGTTAATCGGCCCCGGCGGCGCCGCGATGACGCGCAACTGGCCGATGAAAAACACGCCGGACGAGGAGCACGATCATCCGCACCATCGCTCGCTCTGGTTCGCGCATGGCGAGGTCAACGGCCAGGACTTTTGGTCAGAACAAAAGGCTTTCGGCAGGATCGTTCATGACGGCTTCACGGCGATTAAGTCCGGCGAAAAATCGGGTCTGATTTCGTCCCGGAACAAATGGGTTGCCTCGGACGGAAAGGTGATTTGCACGGATGAGCGGACGCTGCGGATTTACAATCCCGGGGCGGCGGATGAACGCGTGTTCGACTTTGAGATCACCTTCCACGCATCCAGCGGGGACGTGACCTTCGGCGACACGAAAGAAGGGAGCATGGCGGTCCGCCTGGCGGAGACGATGCGGCTCAAGGGAAAGGTCGGCCACGGCCACATTGTCAACAGCGCGGGCGTGCGTGATGGTGAAACCTGGGGCAAACGCGCGGACTGGTGCGATTACTACGGCCCGGTGGACGGAAAGATCATCGGCATTGCGATTTTCGACCATCCACAAAACCCGCGGCATCCCACGTGGTGGCACGTGCGTGATTACGGCTTGTTTGCCGCCAACCCGTTCGGGCAGCATGATTTTGAAAAGCTTTCCGACAAGACGGCCGGAAACCTGGTTGTCCCCGCCGGCCAAAGCATCACCTTCCGCTACAGGTTTTACCTGCACGCGGGCGATGAGCAGCGGGCGAAAGTGGCGGAGCGCTACCAGGATTACGTGAAGAGCGGCGCCGGGAACTAGAGCCTCTTCTCGTCTGCATCGATAAAATCCACGAAAGTCTGGACGTCATCCCGACGTGTGAGCCCAGCGTGTTCCTTGCGCATTTTAAGGCGGGCTTGCATTTCGGGATCGTCTTTTCTGGGCGAGTTCAACATCCGCTCCCGGTGTGCCGCTTTGACCGCATCGGTTCTTTTGACGTGATGGAGCACCCAATCGCAGACCTCCCCGTCGGTGCATGAACGGCGGACAACCTCGATGAATTCATTCGGATCGACGCCCGCGGTCTCGAGCCACAACCCGTCGAAGCCCTTGCACAGGTTCGGTTGGTAATCGGGATGCAGTTTGCCTGCCAGGTGGAGGCGGATTTTATCGATGAAACGCGGCAGGTGCATCCAACCGCACATCGTCTCGCGAGGACTCCGGGGATAAATGATGTCACTCATGTCCGAATAGATCGCCGGACGCCCGGGCGCTGTCAATCATCCGGTGAAATTCGGACACGGCGCGGCTGCGCTACGATTTCCGCGTATATGTCATCTCGAAAACCTTGCTCTTCTCGCCCAAGGTCAGATCGTGCATCTCCATCACATGCTTGTCTGGGCTGACAATACGAATGATATACTTGGTCGGCTTATCCTTTTGGCCGGTCATCGGTTCGTCCATCTTGCCAAGGAACGTCAGGACTTTTCCGCCCTCATCGGCGCTGCCTTCGCTGATAAAGACGCCCGTGCTCATGGTATCCGTCCAGGTGCTGATGTATTTTTTCTTAAAGTTGTCATAGGCCGTTACGCCCCGACCTTGAAATGGCTGCTGCATCATTTCTCCCCTGAAGTCTTCCTGCAAATACCGGCCGCCGAGCGTCCACTGCGTTTTGGCAGTGCCTTTGGATTCCGTCGCGGGGCCGTCCTGACCGCCCATCCAGAAACGCGCTTGCACCTCCCACTCGCCTACCAGTGGGTCGAGCACTTTGTGCCCCGCGCCGGGAGTGGCATAGGCTTGCTGTTTCTTCATCATTTCCTCCATGTTCGGTTCGGCCGCCTTGGCGTCAGCAGCCGCCGGTTTATCTTCGGCGAGACAGCGGTTGGTGGCCATCGCACCGGCCAACGCGAGAATCGCAGACATAATGATTCCGTACGGCTTCATAACAGATCCTTTCTTTGGTTTGGGTTGTATAGCGGAACACTACTCCCGCCAGTGCAAATGTGCAAATCCTGCGGCGGCGCCCAAACTACAAGAGAACCACGAAATCCACGAAAGCGTGCTTGTTGTTATTGTAGTTCGTGTATTTCGAGGTTCTCCACCCACTCCGTGGTTCTCCGCACCTCGCTTGACCTGCCGAGGAGATTGGCTTCAATTCCATTATGCAAGCGATGGTCCTTGAGCGCGCCCGCCAACCGCTGCGCCACATGCAACTGCCTACCCCCACACCGGACCCGGGGCAAATCTTGCTCCGCGTGCGGGCCTGCGCGGTGTGCCGAACTGATTTACATGTGGTGGACGGGGAACTCGCTTCACCCAAGCTGCCACTGGTCCCTGGACACGAGGTCGTCGGCATTGTGGCCGAGGCCGGGGCCGCGGCAACGCGATTCCGGAAGGGTGACCGCGTGGGAGTGCCGTGGCTGGGCTGGACCTGTGGCGTCTGTCCGTACTGCGTTACGCAGCGCGAGAACCTGTGCGATCGCGCGCGCTTCACCGGCTACACACTCGATGGCGGATATGCCGATTACATGCTGGCTGACGAGCGGTTTTGCTTTCCTATCCCTCCAGTATTTGGCGACGCCGAAGCCGCTCCCCTGCTCTGCGCGGGCCTGATTGGCTACCGATCGTTGGTCAAAATCGGCGACGCCAGGCGGATCGGGATTTACGGTTTCGGGGCCGCGGCGCACCTCGTCACGCAGGTGGCGCGGTTCCAAGGCCGCGAGGTTTACGCCTTCACCCGGCGAGGCGACCTGCAGGGACAGGAATTTGCGAAGTCTTTGGGAGCGATCTGGGCCGGCGATTCTGAAACAATGCCGCCGGATCAACTGGACGCGGCGATCATTTTTGCGCCGGTGGGTGGGCTAGTGCCGCAGGCACTAAAGTCGGTGGCGAAGGGTGGCACCGTGGTTTGCGGCGGCATTCACATGAGCGATATACCATCCTTCCCTTATGCGTGGCTCTGGGAGGAGCGCAGCGTTTGCTCCGTCGCCAATCTCACGCGGCGCGATGGCGAGGAGTTTCTTCCACTCGCCGCCCAGGTGCCTGTGCGCGCGAAGGTTCAGACCTTTCCGCTCCAAGATGCAAATGAAGCCTTGGAGCGCTTACGCACGGGCAGAATCGAAGGCGCGGCCGTGCTGGTGCCGGCGACTTGAACTTGTCACCGCTCCGCAACGGAAGGGGCGCCGGATTCCAATCGTGCGCCTGCCCCAGAAAATCAACCGCGCGAATGGGATCATGCGCCCCAGTCCGCAGTCGTTGAGGCATCATTTGAACTTCAGCTTAAGACCTTCGACTCCGGCCGGACGAACGCCTTAATCGTGGCGCATGGCCGCCCGGCGACGGCTGGCTCGATCGCGTATGCGCCGACCGCAGCCGGCACAATGAAGGTCTCGGCGTAATGCACCTCGAAGGGTTCAAAGGCACCCTCCGGACTGGTGACAACGGCGGCCTTCCCTTCGACCAGATTGAGCACGTTCACCGTCGCCCGCGTGTGATGCGCGACCGGGCCGGTGAACCAATGACGGCGCGTTTCGATGAATTCGTATTCATGCAAGCCCGTCCGCTCCTCTCGCCACCCCTCGCCAGTGCCCACTGGCCCGATTACATTAATCAAATTGCGTTTGACCCAATCGGTTGTTCGGTCCCATTGAATATTGGCCAGTCCGTGGTCCAGATGGATCGGCCGAGGTTTGCCGTCGAGGCCGAGCCGGCCCCAATCCCACATCTTGAACGTGAAGATGTAGGGTGTCGCGCTGATTTCAAGCACCATGGAGTTCGCGCCAGAACAGTGAACCGTGCCAGCCGGGATCAGGAAGTGGTCATGCTTTTTTGCCGGCCATTGGTTGGCGTATTTCCCGGCGGTGAATCCGGCTCCGCTCGTTTGGGCAAGTGTGAGGTCGCGCGCCATTGCGGCGCGGTCCACACCCTCCTGCAGTCCCAAGTACACCGTGGCGTCCGGTCCTGCATCCATCAAATAATAGCTTTCGTCCTGCGTATAGCGAAGGCCGAAGTGCTGGCGCATGTAGTCGGTCAGCGGGTGAACCTGGAAGGAGAGATTGCCGCCGCCCATCGTGTCGAGAAAGTCAAAGCGGATGGGAAACTCGTCGCCAAACTGTGCCTGCACAGCCTCGCCCAGCAGCTTGCGCGGCTGGTCGAAAACTAAATCCAGCGCAGGCACTTCAAACTGCGTCGAGCCTAACCCGAGCAACAGGCTGTTTTCCTCTGGAACGCAATCGAAGCACCAGCCGAAATTCACCGCGCCGCGGTCAAGGTCGCATACCTCTTTCATCCACTGGCCACCCCACGGCGCCGGGTCGAAAAACGGCACCACTCGGAATGGACGCGTCACGGCGTGACGCAAGCCAGCGCGGACAGCTTCGCCTTCGGCCAGCTTTGGTTCGAACGGATGATTCGTATCGAGGACGAAATCCCAGCGGGCAATCAGCGGACGTTTCCACCGGTCTGCGACCCGCCAATCTACGAAGAAGGCGCGTTTGTACTTCAGGCCGGCGGGGAACGTGCGGTTTTCCACCCCGAGGTTGCTGGTTTCATTTCGTCGGAAACGGTTTTGGGCCTCCCAGCGTGCCAGGTCTGCATGCACGAGCACATCGCCCTCCGCGATCAGACTCGCACCGCAGCCGACCACCAATACTAACCCCTGGCTGACACCTTCTATTGCCGCGCGCAGATGGTCGATTCTGTCGGCGTCGAAAAACTGGGGCAGCGTCAGCTCGCTCAAAAATCCAAATACCGGGTCATCGCCGCCGAGAAACGGCGTAACCAAGGCATCAACATCCGGCCCCGGACGCTGGGCGTCAGCGGCGCGGACGGTTAGCGCAGGCGAGAGCCGGCCTCGGAGTTTGTTGAGCACTTCATCTGCGTGGACGCCGGGATAGCACTCGACCGCAACGACCGTTTTGCGCGCGCTGCGAAGTGACACGGCATGCTGCAGGCGCGTCCCGATCGCATCCCAGCCAATAAAGCATGCGCCTTTCGTCCCGGGCACCGGGATGGTTGGTAACTTATCGTAGTTGGATTTGCGCATTTGTTGTCAGATCGGCCAGGCGCCCCTTCAGCCAATACTTCTCGCGCGAAGCACTGGCAAGCCTTGAAACATCTGGAATACCGCAGCTCCCACTCATAATCGACTGAGTGGATGCGTGCCCACTGGGGCGTGCGGCGAGACTCAGTTTACGCAAAGCCGATTAAAAATCGGCCTCGGGTTTTTATGGGATTGGCGGGGGATTGTACGGATAGACAGACCGCCTCGCTTTGTTGTAGAAATTCCTCGTTACTCTACTATGAGTCCTTTAATTGGCAGCTTCTTCGGCGACCCGCGGTTCAGTGTGTTAGCCGTGCTCTCCCTCAGCTTTGCGATGTACGTCGCATGCCTCGCTCTCAGCGAGCATCGCCTGCGACACCGCAGGGTCCCGATCCGCTGCCGCCGACGGCGCGGGCACCACCGGACACCCTAACCGCACCCCTTGTCCCGCCACGGGCACGGAGGAAGGCCGACGCGGGCGAATCCCGAAGGCGTGCTTTTCGCAGACCAACCGACGGCGATTCTCCCTCACCCGTTGGGAAGGTAACGCTGAGATTTTGCGGAACCGATTGCTCGCGCCCTGCCTGCGAAGGTTCATGGGGAGCTTCCAATACCGAATTGGGCGTGCGTTGGGAGCCTGGGCCGGGGCGGGGACGGCCACGTCCCCGGGACTGCCCAACAGCGGCATCTCTACAGGGACGTGGTGGTCCCCGCCCGGGTTTATGGAAAGGGATTCCTCCATTGGACGTCTGCCATGCACTCGCATCGTTGCAGAGCGGTTAGCCGGCTGCTACGTTCCAGTCGGCGATGCCGGACATTGTTCTCACTACTCTTAATGCCAAGTACATCCACGCGGCGTTCGGTCTCCGGTACCTGCTGGCCAACATCGGCCCGCTCCTGCCTCGAGGCGTAATTGCGGAGTTTGACATCAACCAACGTCCCATCGACATTGCCGAAGACCTGCTGACCCGGAACCCGAAAATCATCGGATGTGGCGTCTATATTTGGAATGCCGCTCCTACTTTGGAAGTAGTCGCTATCTTGAAACGCCTCCGGCCCGATATCACCATCATCTTGGGCGGACCGGAAGTTAGTTACGAAACCGAAACCCAAGCCATCGTCGAACAGGCGGACTATGTAATCACCGGAGAGGCCGACCTGACCTTCGGCGAGGTGTGCGGCCGCCTGATGGCCGGCGACCCGCCCACGGAGAAAATCATTCCTGCCGAGCTGCCTGATTTCTCGAGGCTGGTCCTGCCATACGACTTGTACGATGCTCGCGATGTGGCGCATCGCATTATTTACGTCGAGGCTTCGCGCGGCTGTCCGTTCACATGCGAGTTTTGCCTTTCCTCACTGGACATCCCCGTGCGCCAGGCTCCCTTGCCCTTGTTGCTCGACCATCTGGAACGCCTGCTTCGGCGCGGCGTGAAGCACTTCAAATTTGTGGACCGCACGTTCAATCTCAAAGCAAACATGAGTCGCGCCATTCTGGAATTCTTCCTTGAGCGCTGTCAGCCGGGGCATTTCTTCCATTTCGAAATGGTGCCCGACCGGCTGCCGGAGACCCTGCGTGACGTGATCGCCAAATTCCCTCCGGGCGCCCTTCAGTTCGAGGTCGGCGTTCAGACCTTCAACCCGGAAGTTGGCGAGTTAATCAAGCGCCGGCAGAATTACGAACGTCTGGAAGATAACTTCCTTTTTTTGCGCCACCAAACCGGCGCACATATCCATGCCGATTTGATTGTTGGGCTGCCGGGCGAGACTGTGGAAAGCTTTGCCGCAGGTTTTGACGGTTTAATTAAGCTCGAGCCGCAGGAAATCCAGGTTGGCATCCTTAAGCGGCTGCGGGGCACACCCATCGTGCGGCACGATGCCGAATGGCGAATGGTCTATAGTCCCGACCCTCCCTACGAGATCTTGCAAAATCGGCTGATCGATTTTCCGACGATGCAAACACTGCGGCGCTTTGCCCGCTATTGGGACCTCGTGGGCAACAGCGGCAACTTCGTCGAAACCACCCCATTGCTCTGGAGCGCAGAAGCGCCAGCGGCACTTGAGGATGAGCGGCCTGGCTCGCCCTTTTATGCCTTCATGCGCTGGAGCGAGTGGTTGCACACGCAGGTGGGTCGGACGGACGGCATCGCCTTCGTTCGCCTAATGGAATTACTTTTCAAATACCTGACCACAGAACTCAAACTCGAAGCGTTGCGCGCAGCCGCCGCGCTCTGGCGTGACTACCAGCGTGGTGGCCGGCACGACAAGCCAGGCTTCCTCAAAGAATTCATCTCCACCGAGCCCAAAGCGGGTCCTCATTCCCGCGGATTATCCAGTGCGACGAAACGCCAGGCTCGCCATGCAGCTTTCCGTCTCATTTCACCGCACCCCTGGTCATGAGCGGGCATCTGCTGGAACTGTCCCCTCAACTTGCGCAAACTACGAACCGGGTTACCCTCTTTGCATGAAATTTCTTTTGGCTATCCTGGCGTACTTGGTCATCAGCCTGATTCTGGGCTGGGGCATTTTGCTGATTGTGAAGGGGCAGCCGTGGCTGCTCATCGTTTCGTTCGTCGTCTATGTGATTTCCTTCGCCAAACTGGGCTGCCTGCCGGGCAAATCGCACTAAGGGCACCCTGGCTTGGTAGGGCGTGCGCTCCTCAACGCCCCGCGAAACAAGCTGATCTGCGTCGCGCGCTGCAACTCAGGTTCCGCCCGATGTCCCCCAGGCTGCTTGCGGACTAGCAGCCATGCCTCCAGCGCCGTGGACGCCCAATCTGAGTTTTGCGGTTGCGCTCTCGTTGCCTGTTCCGTATCAAGCGAGCCGAAATGCGAGCTGTTATCCAGAGAGTTGCAGCGGCAAAGGTGACTATCGATGATAAGGTCAGGGGCGCTATCCAGCATGGTCTGGCGGTTCTGCTGGCGGTTGAGCCTGCGGATACAACCGAAGATATCGAATGGCTAAGAGCGTGTTTGAAAACTCAACAAACCCAAAGAAATTCTCAGAATTGACTGTACTTTTTTGATCACTTACCCCAGCAAACTGGGGATGCGATACACTTGCGATCTCACTGA
>Ga0210409_10001294_pt1 | contig 33459 bp, 25 predicted proteins | sample IncBWH17MmetaG_FD_161649 | JGI IMG/M metagenome (GOLD analysis project Ga0210409, IMG submission 161649) | Forest soil microbial communities from Barre Woods Harvard Forest LTER site, Petersham, Massachusetts, United States - Inc-BW-H-17-M | ecosystem: Environmental > Terrestrial > Soil >...
CGCCCCCACCTCGTCGCAGCGCGCGCGCAGGCTTGCGAGGAACGGCGCGCCGAGCGCCACGGCGCCCGCCAGACCCTGCACCGGCTCGACGATCACCGCCGCGGTATTGAGGGTGACGTGCTCGGCGATGGCGCCCGCCGACCCGCGCGGGATGAAGCTTACGTCGAACGGGGTGCGCGGAAATCCGTACCACTTCGCCTGCGCGCCCCAGGTCACGGCGCCGGCGGCGGCCGTGCGTCCGTGAAAGCCGCCCTCGAGGGCCGCGACGTGCGCGCGCCCGGTCATGCGCAGCGCCACTTTCAACGCATTTTCGTTCGCCTCGGCGCCGCTGTTGACGAAGAAGACGCTGCCGAACGGCAGCTTGGAGAAGCGCACCAGGCGCCGCGCGGCCTTGGCGCGCACCTGCATGGCCACCGCATTGCTCTGGAACTGGCAGGCCTCGGCCTGGGCAGCGAGCGCCGCGGTCCACTCCGGGTGCGCGTAGCCAAGGCCCGCGACCGCGTGGCCGCCATAGAGGTCGAGCAGGCGCTCGCCGCGGGTGTTGGTGAGCCACACGCCCTGGGCCGAGGCGACCTCGATCGGATACCGCGCGAACACCTGCGCCTGGAAATCGCGTGCCGCCGGGCGCAGCGTGCGGCGGGTGCCGCTCTGCGTCGTCGCCGCCGGGAGCTTTTTCGGCATGACCGTGCCTTTCAGGTCCACCCGGGCGCCGGCTGAGTGAGACCCGAGGTCTCGGGCAGGCCCAGCATCCGGTTCATCCACTGCACGGCGCCACCTGCGGCGCCCTTGGTGAGATTGTCGATCGCGCACATGACGGCGACGGTGCGGCCGTTGGCGGCCGCCGACAGGTGCGCGTAGTTGCTCGCCGCCACCTCCTTTACGTGCGGCGCACGCTCGCCGACCCGCACGAACGGCGCGCGTGAGTAGTACTCGGACAGTGCGCCGCGAGCCGCAGCGCCGTCGAGCGCGCGCTTGAGGCGCGCCTGCACCGTGACGTGAATGCCACGCGCGAACGGGCCCGAATGAGGCACGAAGGCGAGCTCGGCCTCGACGCCGCTCGCCGCGCGCGCGCAGGCGACGATCTCCGGGGCGTGGCGATGCTTCAGCGCGTTGTACCCGTAGAGGTCGCCGTGACGCAGCGGATGGTGCGTACCCTCGACGGGCTTGCGGCCCGAGCCAGTGCTGCCGGTGACGCCGCTCACGAACAGTGTCGGCTCGACGAGCCCGAGCGAGAGCAACGGCACCGAGGCGAGCAGCACGGCGGTTGCGAAGCAGCCCGGGTGGCCGACGTGGGGAGTGCGCAGCTCCTGCAAATGCTCGGGCAGCGCGCAGCTGAAGTCCTTGAGGCGCGCCGGCGCGGCGTGGGCGTGGCCGTAGACCGCGGCGTAGGCCTCCGCCGAGGAATAGCGGAAGTCGGCCGAGATATCCACGACCCGCGCACTGGTTCCGGCCCGCGCGGTCTCGGTGAGCACCCGATCGACGAGTCCGGCGGAGACGCCGTGCGGTGCGGCCGAGAACACCGCCGACCGCGGCGTTTCGGCGAGGAGCCGCAACGCCTCGCCGAGGGTGCGAAAGCGCGTCTCCGGGTAGGCCGCCGCGAGGTGCGGAAAAGCTGCCGCCACCGGCTCCCCGGGCGAGCCCTCCGACATCACCGCCAGGAGCTCGAGGCTCGGGTGTCCGGCGATGAGGCGCAGCAGCTCACCGGCGACGTAACCGGTGCCGCCCAGTACCACCGCGGGTACGGGGCCACCGGAGGCGGTGCCGTCGCGTGGGCTCATGCGGCCGCCGCGGCGGTGAGCCCGAGCGCCTCGATCACGCGGTCGCCGAGCGCGGCGGCGCTGCTGATCGCATTGCAGGCCGGCACGCCCATCTGCGAGGCGATGATCTCGACGCCCACCTGGTTATCGGTGCACGGCCCGGTGACCACGCACGGTTCGATCAGGAAGCGCTCGCGCAGCAGCTTCACCCCGCCCCAGGCCGCCACCGGATCGTTGGCGGACAGCACGACCCCGGTGAGCGTGGCGCGGATGTCGGGACACTCGAGGATGGCATCCACGCCGTAGGTGCCGAGGATGCCGTCGCCGAGCTCGAACACCAGGACGTCGGGCTTGCCGGTGGCGAGCTCGGTGAGCATGGTGCGGGTGAGAGCCGGACCGTTGGCGCGCGTCGTGGTGACGACGCCCAGGTCGGTGAAGATCGCGCAGCGGCGCGCGCCCGCATCCTCCATCGCGAGGATATCGCGCCGCAGCGACACGCCGGTCGCCTTGAAGGCATCGACCGTGAGCCCACGGTGGCGCATGCGGGCGATGATCGCGCAGGCGGCGGCGGTCTTGCCGGCCTCCATGCAGCTGCCGGCGAGCGCCACGACCGGGATACCGCGCGTCTCGAGTTCCGCATTGGGGTCGAGCCGCTTGTAGCCGGCGCGCGCCGGCACGCCGATGCGCTCGCCGAGGTAGGGGAAATTGAGCGCTACCCCCAGCACGCGGCAGTCGAACGGCTTGCCTTTCTCCGGGTTGATCGAATCGCACACGCCGAGCACGCCGCCGATGTTGAGCATCTGGATGACGTCGCCCGGCTTGAGCGATTCCGGCACGTGCCCGGAGTAGCCGAACAGCGCCTGGCGGTGTCCGAGCGCGCCGACCACGATGTCGCCCTTGCCCAGCTTCGCCATACGGCCGCTGACCAGCTCGAGCGTGTTGTAGGTCGACTTGTTGTTGAGCACCTCGACCACGATCACGACGCCCTCCTCCGCGGGGATGTCGGCGGAGACGCGCACCTCGTGCGAGAGGCCGCAGGCCTGGGTGACCGAGGCGAGCTTGTCGACGATGACGCTGCGCATGCTGACCATGTCAGCGCTCCGGCACAGCGCGCTCGCCGGCGCGCGTGTAGAACACGCCCGGGAGCGCGACGATGCGCGAGAAGCCGAGCGCATCCGCCGCCGACCACTCGCCGGCCGCCTCGCCGTACACGCCGCGCGAGGCCGCCATGAGCGAGTAGGGTGACTCGACTCCCTCGATGAAGAGATTCCCCGTCTGGAGCTTGAAGCGCACCTCGCCGGTGACGCGCTCCTGCGAGGAGGCGAGCAGCGCCTCGATGTCCCGGCACACGGGATCCAGCAACTGGCCCTCGTGCACCAGATCGCCATAGGGCGCAGCCACGAGCTCCTTGATGCGCTGCTGCCGCCCGGTGAGGGTGAGCTTCTCGAGCTCGCGGTGCGCCGTCAGCAGTACTTCAGCCGCCGGCGCCTCGAACGCCACGCGTCCCTTGGTACCGATGATGGTGTCGCCGAGATGGATGCCGCGGCCGATGCCGAAGGGCGCCGCGAGCGCTTCCAGTGCCTCGATGATCTCGACCGCCGAGGCGGCGCGCCCGTCGAGCGCCACGGGCCTGCCCTGCGCGAAGCGCAGCACGTGACGCTCGACCTGGCGCGGCCGTGTGAAGGCATCGCGCGTGAGCAGCCACGCATCGTCGGGAATGCTGCCCGAGGAGGTGAGCGTTTCCTTGCCGCCGATGGTGACGCCCCAGAGTCCGCGGTTCACCGAATAGGCGGCGCCGGCGGGCGGCGCCGGCAGGCCCCGCGCCGTGAGGTAGTCGAGCTCCTGCGCGCGCTTGAAGGCCTGGTCGCGCACCGGCGCGAGCACCGCCAGGTCCGGCGCGAGCGTGCGCAGCGCGACCTCGAAGCGCACCTGATCGTTCCCGGCCGCGGTGCAGCCGTGCGCCACGGTGTCGGAGTTGAGCTCGCGCGCCATGCGGGCGATGGTCTGCGCCTGCATGACGCGCTCGGCGCCGACGCACAGCGGGTAGAGCTGGCCGCGCCGCACGTTCCCCATGATGAGAAAGCGCAGCACCTGCTCGAAGTAGGCGGCACGCGCGTCGACCTGATGGTGCGCCACCGCGCCGAGCGCGCGCGCGCGTTCCGCGAGTGTGCGGGCGGCCGCGGCGTCTATGCCGCCGGTATCGACCGTCACGGTGATCACCGGCCGGTGGTAGGTCGCGGCGATCCACGCAACGAGGAACGAGGTGTCGAGACCGCCGGAATAGGCGAGGACGATGGGCGTGGTGCCCGCGCCCGGGGGGCCGCTGGAGCTGTGCGACATGGGTCAGATCCTGAACTGGGCGCGCAGGCGGGCGATGAGCTCATCCTGCGAGCGCGCGCTGGCGGTGGCAATGAAGATGGTGTCGTCGCCCGAGATCGTGCCGGCGACCTCGGGCCATTCGGCCTTGTCGATCGCCACGGCCACCGATTGCGCCGCGCCGATCGTGGTGCGCAGCACCGTGATCGAGGGGCCGGCGCGGCGCAGCTCGCGCACGAACTGGGCGAGTGCGGCGAAGTCGCCGTTGGCGCGCGTCAGCTCATCCGGCGGCAGCACGTAGCGGCCGCTCGCCTTGAGCACTCCGAGGTCGCGCAGGTCGCGGCTGATGGAGGACTGGGTCGCGTCGTGTCCCTCCTTTTTCAGCAGCCGCACCAGGTCCTGCTGCTTGCGCACCAGGCCGGCGCGCAGGATGCGCACGATGGCGCCGCGGCGCTCGAGTTGCTCGCTATCGTTCAGCATCGGCACGGCCATTCTGCATAAAGATGCGCGTATTGTGCATATTAATGCGCAAGCGTCAAGCGCCCGCGGGAGGTGGCTCCAATGCCGCGCCGCTCTTACCGCCACGGGGCGCCGCAGATTGGGGGGATTCCATGCAGTCACGCGCACGCAGCGCGCTGCCACCTTCAAAATCGCGGCGCGTCGGCGACTGCAGCAAGTAGCCGCCCGCGCCTGCGGCGGAGCGACCCGCTACTTGGTGATGCTGAAGACCAGGTCCGCGCCGCGCGCGGTGCCGAGCTCGGTCCGCACCACCCAGTGGTCACCGAGCGTGTAGCGGAGCTTCAGGGTGTTGAGCGTCTCGGTGAGGCTCACGCCGTAACTGACGTAGAGGCGTGGCGAGAGGTAGCGGCCGAGCACCAGCGAGGTCTCATTCGCGATCGGGTCGGTCTCGAGGCTCACGTCCGGGAGCCCGACCTGCGAGCCGACCTGCGCGGCGAGCAGCGCTGCGCCCTGCCCGAGAGCCGCGCTGCTCGCGGTCTGGGTGGCCTGGGCCGAGCCGCCGGAGAGGATGAGCGAGACGATCTGCGACTGCGGCAGCGGCGGGTCGGAGAAGAACGACATGCGCGGCTGCAGCAGCGTGCCGCGCACGTTCACTCCGGCGGTCACGTCGGGGAATTCCTTCTGCGCGCGCAGATCGACGCCCGGATCGTCGACCGGGCCGCCGGTGAAGATGAGCCGGCCGCGCTGGATGTCGAGCTTGCGCGCATAGGCGAAGTACTTGCCGTCCGCCACCGACAGCTCGCCGGTGGCGCGCGTGATGGCGTCGTAACCGCTTCTGATGTTGACGCTGCCGGTGAGGCGGCCGGTGAGTCCCGAGGCATCGACCGAGACCTTGTCGCCGAGGACGAGTGTGATGTTGCTCATCACCACGAAGCGCTCCGTGGGGCTTGGCAGCTCGCCTCCGACGATCACCTCATCGGGTGAGGCGCGCACCGCGTTGGTGATGTCCTTGGGTTGGATCTTCGCGTACGGCACGGCGACCGTGCCGGTAACCTCGATGCGGCGTCCCGCGACGTCGAAGCTGAGGTCCGGCGAGGCGTCGATCTGGGCTTCGGGAGTGTTCGCGACCCGCAGGTTGGTGCCCTGGAGGTGGACCTTGCCGTTGGGCAGGAGGTTGCGCCACTCGAGGTGGCCGTTCGCGGCCACGCTGCCCGCCCCGGCGTGGGCGTTGCCGCTGAAGTCGAGGCCGCTGTCGTTGAGGCGCGCTTCGAGCGTCACCTGACGCAGTCCCAGGTTCACCTGGTAGAGGTCGAGCTCGCCGCCCGAGAGCTTCATCATGCCGTTCAGCTGCGGCGCGCCGAGCGTGCCTGCCACATTGACTTCGGCGCGCAGCTCGCCCGCGGCCCGATCGATGTCGGGGAAGTAGAGCGACAGGAGCCCGAGCTCCGTGGTCTCGGCGTGCAGCGCGCCGCTCAAGGGCATGTCCTGCCACTGCGCACTGGTGCGCTGCGCGTCGATGCGGGCGCGGATCGTGCCGACCTCGCCGTCCTCGAGCACCGCCGCCGCGGTGAGATCGCCGGGCGTGGCGCTCGCGGTCACGGTGCCGGAGCCGATGCGGGTGTGCTCGATCTTCTTGCTGACGAGCTGATGCGAGAGCACCGCGTCGGCGAGCTGCGCGCGCAGCGTCCCGGTGACCGGCCCCTGCGCGCCGCCGGCCGCGCGCAGCAGCAGGTCGACCGTGCCCTGATACTGCACCTTGGGCGTCATGCCGGCGGTGAGCGTGCTGAGCGGCAGCTGGTTGCTCATGAGCGTCGCGGACCAGTGCTGCGGGCTCCACTCGGCGTCCGCGCACATGCTGCCGGGGGTTCCCTCGAGGCACAGCCACTCGAGGCGGAAGCGATCGCGCGCGGCGCTCAGGCCCACCGGGTGCTCGAGTGTGAGATTGAGCGCGTCCTTGCCCTTCAGGGCGAGCGCCGTCAGCTGGCCCTGAAAGAGCCCGCCCGCATAGGCACCGTCCGCCTCCGCCGCGAGGCCTAAGCCGCTGGCGCGCGCCTCGAGATGTACGCGGTAGTCGGCCGGCCGGCCGCTGACCGTGAAGGCCGCGCTCTCGAGCGCATGGCTCGCGTAGCTCAGGTTGGTGAGGCGGGCGTCGATCTTCGCGGCGTGCTGCGTGTCGCCCGCGTTGAAGTCAATGTCGGCATCGAGCCGCTCGAGTCCGAGGCCCGCGTAGGCGAGGGAGCGACCGTGGGCGCTCGCGGCGATCGCCGGCTGCGCGGTCGTGCCGCGCAACGTGCCGGCGGCGCTGAGCTCTCCGTGGCTGCCGGGCGCGAGCAACCCGAGGTCCGAGCTCGCGAGCGTGAAGCGCAGATCGAGCGCCTCGCCGGCACGCCCGTCGAGGGCGAGACTCGTGCCGCCGAGCGCCACGCGCACCCGGTCGAAGCTCCAGCTGCTCCCCGCCCGGCTCAGCGCGCCGCCGCCGCTCGCGCGCGCGCCGCGCAGCTTGCCGCTCAGGTTTCCGATCGCGACCCTCAGGTCCCCGCGCGGGTCGAAGCCGCGGCCCGAGGCCGCGAGCGAGAAACTGACGCTGCCCGGAAGATCGGCGCGCACCGGCGCGGGGTTGATGCCGGTCAGCTGACCCGCCAGCGACCAGCTCGGGCGCGGTGCCCAGGCCACCGCGCCGCTCAGACTCGCGTGACCATCCAGCAGGTCGAGCTCGGCGCGCTCGAAGGCGAAGCTGTCCTTGCCGAGAGTGCCGGTCACCTCGACCGAGCCGGCCGAGAAGTCCGCGGCGCTCGCCGTGCCCTGCGCGTGCACGTGATACGGCAGCACTCCCTCGAGCGTGAAGCTGCCCGAGGCGCTCTTGACCGCGGGGTCTGCGGTGAGCGGCCAGCGGAAGTCCTGCCAGTTGCCGCTCAGATTGAGCCGCGGGCCGTTCGGCACGATGGCGAAGGTGCCCGAGCCGACCGCGTGTGCACCCGAGGGCGCGTGGCGTGCCTCCATGTGCTTCGCCGTCAGCACGGATGCGGCGAATGAGCCGTCGAACTCGGCGTCGAACGCCCCGGCACGCAGGCCGGTCGGATCGACCTTGCCCTTGCCGCTGAAGCCGTCGCCGTTCCAGCTGACCGCGAGGCGCGCCTTAACCACCCCGAGCGGTCCCGACACTCCCCAGGTGCGCAGGTCGAAGTTCTCGACGTTCGCATCGCCCACGATGTGCCAATGGCTGGTGAGGTCGAGCGCCTGGCCGGTGAAGTCCGCGCGGAACGGGCTTAAGGAATGCGCAGTAATCTTGAGCGCGTTGAGGTCGCCCTTGGCCGTGCCCGCGACGCTCCAGGCCGGCTGTCCGGCCGGCGTCCACTCGAGATGCCCCTGGCCCTCGATGCCGAGCGGATCGCGCGCGTGCAGCTCGCCGATTGCATCGACGCGCGCGTCGCCGAAGTTGCCCTGTGCCTGGAAGAAGCGGATCGAGCGGTGGCGGAGCACCGCCGCGCCCGTGATATGGGTGGCCTCGAGGCGCACGCCGTTGAAGACGCTCAGCACCGCATCATCGACCGTGGTGTGCTCGGCGCTGATCAGCAGCCAGCGCGGCAGGAACAGGGGCGGCGAGGGCGGCACCTGCCGGGTGCGCTGTTTCACCTCGATGAGCGCGCTGTGCACCGTGGCATCCGGCGAGCGGATGGTCTGCAGCAAGAGCGGCGCGAGCGCCACGCGGCCGTCGATGCCCTCGAAGGTGAGGTGCACCAGCTCGTGGTCGATCTCCACGCGGTCGGCGTGTACTCCGCGCGCGAGTGTGCCCGAGACGCCGCTGATCGTGAGGCGCACCGCGCCCGGCCCGGAGCCGAAGCGCTCCGGAATGTGCCGCACCAGGAACTGCAGCCCCGACTCGGTGAACACCGCAGCGCCGACGAGCGCGGCCGGCACCACCACGACAGCCAGGACCAGCAGGCAGGCGGTCGCGAGGATCAGCAGGCGGCGCATGTCGATCAGGCCCTCACAACTTCGGCGAGAAGTTGATGTGCAGGCGCGGGCCGGCACCGGGCGAGTTGATGGGCTGCGCCACGTCGACGCCCAGCGTCAGCACGGGCGTGCGGAAGCGTATGCCGACGCCGGCGGAGTAGAAGAGCTTGGTGCCGAAATGATCGAAGGCATTGCCATAGTCGACGAAGGTCGCGAACCCTAAGTTCCGCGGCAGCTCGCGCACGACCTCCACCGTGCCGGTGATGAGGTCCTTGCCGCCGACCTTGATGTAGCCCGCGACGCTCTGGCAGCTGCCGTTGGCATTGCGCAGGAACTGGCCGTTGGGCCCGGTGGTGCACACCGGGTCGGTCGGCGACAGCTCATTGTAGTAAAAGCCGCGCACGCTGTTGTCGCCGCCGGCGAAGAAGCGGTAGATGGTCGGCAGGCTCGAGAAACGCGACACCAGGCTCGCGCCGACCTCTTCGCGCAGCAGCAGGTGCCACGGGCCACCCAGGCGGAACGTGTTCTCGAGCTGCACGTGCGCCTGGATGAAGCTGGCGTCCGAGCCGAGCACGGAGTCCGAGCCGCGGATCTGGGCGAGGAACGGATACTGGAACAGTGGCTCGCCGAGATAGTCCTGGGGCACCGAGGCGAGATCCAGCTCCGGCACCAGCAGGCGGTCGGTGGTGGTGCCGTTCAAGTCCTCGCTGGCGGTGCGCACCGCGTTCGCCTTCCACACCGTCTGCCACCCGCCCTTGACCAAAGTGAAGCTCGGACCGACCGACTGGGTGTAGGCGGTCACGTCGGCGAGCGTCTGCTGCTCGATGGTGCCGTTGAGCGCGAAATGCTCCAGCGCCGGGTCGCCCACCGGGAAGATGTAGCTGGTGCGCACCGCATAGCGCGTGATCTGCGCGAACTGCAGCGTAACGTTGAAGCTCTGCCCGCTCGAGTTGATGCGGTGATCCTCGAAGCCGAGCGTGGCGCGTGCGCCGGTGTCGGTGGCGTAGCCGGCGCCGAAGGAGTAGCGATGGCGCCGATTGGGATCGGCGCGGATCTCGACCGCCACGAGATGGGTGGCGGGGTCGGGAGTGCCGGGCCGCACCTCGAGGTTGCTGAAGTACTGCGCGTCATCGAGCGCAAACTGGGTGCGCAGCACCTGCGTCAGGTCGAACGGGTCGCCTGCGTGGTAGCGCAGGTAGCGCCGGACCAGGCTCTCTTTGATGACGTCCTGGGTGATGGCGGTCGGGCCGAAGTGGTAGCGCTCGCCGGTCGCGAACTCGAGCGCGATTCTCGCGGTGTAGTTCGGCGGATCGACCAGCAGCTCGTTACGGGTGAGCTTGGCGTCGAAGTAGCCGTAGGTGGCGGCGGTGCGCTGCAGGTCGGACTTGATCGCCTCGTAGGCCGCCTGGTTGAGGCGGTCGCCGCTCGTGAGGGGCGGGTTCCGGAGGATGCGCATGAAGAGCGGGTCGCTCTCGCCGGGCCCGGTCACCTTCACCTCGATGCTGGTGACCAGCACCGGCCTCCCGGGCTTGATGTCGACCACCACGCGCCACTCGCCCTTGCCGACATCGGTGACGGTGGAGCTCACCTGCGGCTCGTAGTAGCCGAAGGGGCGCAGTGCCTCCTGCACCTCGCGCTCGACCCGGTTGTGCAGCCGCTCGATCATGTCGGCGTTCAGGTCGACGGCGCCCTTCTTGTAGCGTTCGAAGCTCAGGTATGCGAGCACGTTGGAGCGCAGCGCCTCATCGACCCCGCGGATCTCGACGTTGACACCGGCGGCCCGCGCCGGACCGGCGGCGAGCGCGCCGAGGAGCGCCGCGGCGAGCAGACACACACCGGCCACCGAGCCTCGCCGGTGCCATCGGCGGGCCCGAGGCATGCTTTCGCGCTGCGCCATCTCGACGTGCGGTTAGAAAATCCCAAGGATTCTAGAGCCTCGCGAGCGCACCCGCTCGCCGCCCTTTAAGTCAGAGCGCGCCGCGGCGCGCCGGTTCCGCGCGGTGCGCCCACATAACTCATGGCCACTCGGTCGCGTTCAGCCGGAATTCACTTTCGCCGGCGGGCGCGCCCGCGGCGTCGAAACGCCGCTCCGCCACATAGAGCCCGCCGCCCGGCTCGAGCAGCACCACGCTCGAGCAGCGCGTGCCGTAGGCCGGATGCACTACGAACGGCGCCGACAGGATCCGCTGCCACTCGCGCGGCAGGCCGCCGGTGGGCTGCGGCCCGTCCGCTTCCGCCGCCGGCGTGCGATCGGCGAGCAACGCGAACAGCTCCGCGGCCGCGCCGTGCGGCTGCCCGAGCCATTGCTGAAAGCGCGCCTTCACGCGCAGGAGCTTCGGCCACGGCGTGTCGAGCAGCTCGTTCGACAGGCCATAGACGCCGGGCGGGGGCTCGCGCGCGAAGGGAACGGCGCGGTTCGAGCCATACCAGAGCGCTTGCGCGTCGCCGAGCAGCAGGTTGAAGCCGGAATAGTCCTGCGCGGCGGGCTCGAGGCTCCGGAAGAACTCCCGGGGGCCGTGCGCGCGACTCAGGTATTGCGGGATCAGGCTGCCGCGCGAGGGTGCTCCGGGCTGCGGCCGCTGCAGCTCGCGGAAGTTGGTGACCACGCCGAAGCGCCGCGCGGGATCGAGCCCGAGCCAGGTGCCCGCGGCACGCAGGTCGCGGCCGGCGAGGATCCCGGGTGGCTCGGGCCACTTGGCGAGCGGCGCCGCGGGGCGCTCGTGATACTCGTCGCGGTTGGCGGCGACGATGAGGCGATAACGCGGGTGCGCAGCCCAGGCGAGCACCAGGAGGCACATCGGGCCTTACCCGCCCTCGAGCCAGCCGGAGATCAGGCGCCAGGAGATCGAGTGCGAGGGCGGCGCGAGCGCCTCGCCCGAGGTGAGCTGCGCGCGCGTGAACCAGCGCGCGTCCTCGAGCTCGCCGCTGACGCGCACGGCGCTGCCGGGAGCGGCGCTCGCCCGGAACCCGAGCATGAGCGAGGAGGGAAACGGCCAGGGCTGCGAGGAGTCGTAGCGCGCGCTCAGGACGCGCACGCCGGTCTCCTCCTCGACCTCGCGTGCGACCGCATCCTCGAGACTCTCGCCGGGCTCGACGAAACCGGCGATCGTCGAGTAGCGCCGCGGCGGCCAGCTCGCCTGGCGGCCGAGCAGCGCCCGCTCGCCGTCCGACACCAGCACGATGATGGCCGGATCGATGCGCGGGAAAAACTCCTCGCCGCAGCCGGCGTTGGTGCACACCAGGCAATGACCGGCACGGATCGGCGCCGTGGGCGCGCCGCACACGCCGCAATGACGCGTGCGTGCACGCCACACGGCGAGCGCGCGCGCGTAGGCGAGCAGCCCCGCCTCATCGGCTGGCAGCAGCGCCGACAGCGGCCGCAGTTCCTCGAAGCGTGTGGCGGCGGGCGCCTCGCCGGCGTGCCCCGGCGGCAGGGCGATGAGCACGCAGCGCGCGCCGCGGAACCAGCCGAGGAGTGTGAGGCTCGCGGCCGGCGCCGAGCGCACCATCGGATCGGCGCGCGTCAGCAGCGCCGCGCGCGGTGGATCGCCGCGCAGCAGGTGGGCGGTGCCGCGGGTCACCAGGTAGACGGTGGCGCGGTCGGCCCAGGCCGCCGCCACCCATTCCGCGTCATCGCGCGCCTCCGCGCGGCGCTCGAGGTAGGGACCGGCGAAGAAGTTGGGTCGAGCGGGATCCATGCGCGCCGTTCATCGGGGTGCGAGGCCGCGCATTCTAGCAGTGTGGGTTTGCGTTCCCGGACCCGGCCCTCAGTGGGCGCGCACGCTGCCGGCGCACAGCTGGCAGCGCTGGCCGCGCGCCGGGAAACGCTCGGTCACGAGCAGGCTCCCGCAACCGGCGCAGCCGCCGAGGCGCAGCTGGTCGCCGTGAGTCAGTGCGGTCGCGAGGAACACCGCATGCTCGAACGAGATCTGCGCGGCGGGTACCAGCGCACGGTAGGCCTCGAAGGCCTCGCACAGCAGCGCCCCGCGCGCGAGGCCCGGGAGCGAGGCGCCCGCGGCGCCCGGCGCCTGCGCCGGCACCACGCCGAGCAGCGACAGCACGCTCGCGAGCACCGCGCTCTCCTGCTGCAGGCGCAGCGAGCGGGTGAAATACGCCACCTGGTGCGGGGACTTGCCGCGATGGCGCGGCAGCTGGCGGTGGGCGTGACTCATGTAGGAGCGGTACAGCTTGCGGATGCGGTCGTCCGACAGCCCGGTCCAGGCGCGGATCGTCTGGGTGCGCGCCTCGTGCCGCAGGAAGCGCAGCGCCAGCTCCATCCGCAGCCGCTCGCGGCTGTAGCGATCGTCGGAAATGCGCATGGCGGTTCTTCCGGGCTGGGTGCTCGGGTACATTTTGGGAAAAATCTACCAAAATTCAACTTAAGAAATTTGGTAAAAAATTCCCAAATTCACTCTGGCGGCCACGCGCCGCTCGGCTACCATGCGAGCTGCGGTGGAGGAGGCGCGCCATGCTGTTGCAATGCGGGATGGATCAGGGGGCGGTGGGCGAGGAGGCGCTGCTCGCGGCCTCCTGGCTGCGCGCCGACACGCTCGAGTCGCTCGCGGAGCTGAACGAGCTCGGCCTGGCGCTGCTCGCCGAGCAGGCGGCGGCAGCGGGCGCGCCGGGGTCGACGCTGCTGCGCGAGGTGGGCACTGTGTGGCGGACGCTCGATGCGCCCGCACGGCGGCGCGCGGCCGCCTGTCCGTACCTGCTGCTCGACGGCGGATTTGGGGACTGTGAGCGCTGGCGGCGTGCGGCGCCGCCCGAGGTCGGGGATGGCGCGCGCGCGGCCGGCCCGGCGTTTTTCACCGTGCCCGGCACGCTCGAGGTGGCGCGGCTCCTCTTTACCTACGCGTGGCACCTGGCGCGCGCCGAGAGCGCCGTGGCGCGGGTGCTGCTCGGCATGCCGCCCGGCTGCGCCGCCCTCATCGGCGGCTGCACCTTGCGCCGTATCCAGGCGCTGGCCGAGCGGCATCCGCAATGGCTCCGGCCCCGCTGGCCGTCGCACCCGCAGATGTGGCGCGAGCTGCTGCTCGCCGCGGGCTCCGGCGAGGCGCGTGCCCTCGAGCGGGCGCGCCTGCACGGACTCACCATGCTGGCGGCCGAAGCGCGCTCGGCCGCCTCGGGCACGCCTGCCGTGGCCGCGGTGCCGGCCGCCGCGGCCGCACTCGCGGGCCGAGCCGCGAGCGCGCCGCGCCTTACTTCGCCAGCTGGAACAGCGTCGACGGCACCCAGCCCTCGTTACCCAGCTCGTCCGTGACCTTCCACCAGATCCCGTTCTTGTCGCCGCTCGGATAAAGCATCATGCCGGGATCGAGGTCGCGCACTACCTTGGACTTTACGTCTGCCGCGGTGTACATCCTGCCGGGCTTCGCCATGGTCACCGACTGCGAGACGTTGTCGGCCTTGGCGTTGAGGCTCATGCCTTTGATGTCAGTCACCAGCTTGGCGTACGAGTCGAGGTAGGCCATGGTCACGACCTGGCCGATCTCGGTGTTGGCGTAGCTGCTCGCGCCGGCGGCGGCAAAGCCGCCGAAGAACGCGCCGCCGCCGGCGCCCCAGCCAAGGTCGGTCTTCTTGGCATGCCCCTGCTCGAGCGCCACCTGCTCGGTGGAGCGCACGTCGGTGAGTGTCAGCACCACGTCGGCGGTCTTGCTCTTGAGACTGATGCCACCGGCAATAGCGCCCACCGGGCCGGGCAGGAAACCGCCCAACACGGCGCCAACCCGGCTGCCGCCGGAGTTGCTGTTCTTGGTCACCAGGTCCGGCACCAGCACGTAATCGGCGGCCTTCATCTGGCCCTTGCCGATGTTGGAGCCGCCGCGCATCTCGCCCGAGCCGGCGAGCGCGCGCTCTTTCTGCGCGGCGGCGAGCCCCTTGCCGCGGTCGAGCAGCGTGAAGCACTTGGACTGCGACACGAACACCTTGATCAACGCCTCGGGGGAGTCGAGGTTGTACGCCAGCCACCACTTGTTCTCGGGCTCGGTCACCGCGAGCGTGCCGATCCTCTTGTCGCAGGTCGGGATTTCGGGCGGCGGCTGATCGGCTGCCCACGCGAGCGCGCTGGCGCACAGTGCGGACAGGGTGAGCGAGGCGAGGAACGGGATCCTGAGCTTGATGGGCATGGCTTTCATCTCCCTGGATCTTGTTGTTCGGCGAAGCGGGGGCGCACCGCCGCGGGCGGCCCGATAGTTTAGGTCGAAGTCCGGTGGCGGGGGTAATCGTGCTCGCCGCGTGGCGCTGCGCGGCCGGACGGCGCAGGTTATTCTTGGCTGGACGTCCGGACCTGTCCGTTTCTGACCGGTTCGTGTCTCGCGTATCTGTGGCGCAGCCGCGGGAGATGTCCGAAGATATTGCCGATTGTAAATAGACCTCGGGGGTTGATCTCCATGAAACAAGCGCTCCTCGTCATCGATGTCCAGGAATCCTTCCGCCAGCGGCCGTACTTCCGCCCCGAGGAGCTGCCGGCCTTCCTCACGAACGTGCAGTCCCTCATCGATCGCGCACCCGAACGCGGCATCGCGGTCGTGCAGGTGTTTCATCAGGAGCCCGGCGACGACCCCGCGAATCCCTTCACCGCCGCCTCCGGCTTCGTGCGCACGATGCCCGGGCTCGCGCTGCGCCCCGATGCCGTGTTCCACAAGCAGGTGCACTCGGCGATGTTCGGCACGCAGGCCGGCGGGGCCACCCTGGAAGAGTGGCTGCGCGACCGCGGCATCGGCGAGCTCCTCATCACCGGCATCCGCACCGAGCAATGCTGCGAGACCACGACGCGCCACGCCTCGGACCTCGGATTCGGCGTGCGCTACGTGACGGATGCGACGCTGACTTTCCCGATGCGCACGCGCTCGGGACGCGAAGTCTCGGCGGCCGAGATCCGCGAGCGCACCGAGCTGGTGCTCGACGGGCGCTTCGCGCGCATCGTGTCGAGCGCCGAGGCGCTGGGCTGACGGCTGCCGGCAGCGGACGCCCGGAGCTTGAGGCCGCTATGCGCCAGGTGGTGTTCTTGCTGTTGCCGAACGTGGTGCTGCTCGATGTCGCGGGACCCGCGGACGCATTCCGCAGCGCCGAGCGCCAGGCGCCCGGAAGCTACGGCCTGCGCTTCGTGGCGCCGCTGCCGAGCGTGACGGCGGCTGCGGGCCTCACGCTCGGCGCGCTCGAGCCGTTGCCCGCGGAGCTGCCCGCGCGTGCGCTGCTGATTCTCACCGGCATCGCGGGCGCCGGCGTCGATCCCCACGAGCCCGCGGCGCGCCAGGCCATAGCCTGGCTGCGCTCGGGTGCCGCCGCCGGCGCGGAGCTCCTGTGCGTGTGCACCGGCAGCGTGCTCGCCGCGCATGCCGGCCTGCTCGCCGGGCGCGAGTGCACCACCCATCATGAGCACATCGCGGAGCTGCGGCGCGCGGAGCCGCGCGCCCGCGTGCTCGAGAACCGCATCTTCGTCGAGGACGGTCCGGTGGCCACCAGCGCGGGCGTCACCGCCGGCCTCGATCTCGCGCTGCACGTGATCGGGCGGCAGGTCGGCCCGCACGCGGCCGCCGAGGTGGCGCGCGGCCTGGTCGTGTACTTGCGCCGCGCCGGCAGCGATCCCGCGCTCTCGCCCTGGGTCATGCACCGCAACCACCTGCACCCGGCGGTGCATCGCGTGCAGGACGCGGTGACGCGCGATCCGGCCGCACCCTGGGGCGCGGCGCAGCTTGCGGCGGTGGCGTGCACCGGGCCGCGCAACCTCGCTCGCCTCTTTGCCGAGCACGCGCGCTGCTCGCCGCTCGACTACGTGCAGCTCATCCGCTTCGCGTTCGCGAAGCAATTGGTGACGGAGAGCCGCCTGGATCTGGAGCGCGTGGCGGCGCGGGCCGGCTTCGGCTCGGCGCAGCACCTGCGGCGTGTATGGGCGCGCTGGGAAGGGCGTCCGCCGAGCGCGTTCCGCGGCCGCGGCGGGCCCGCTACGGCCGGCTCAGTAGATCGCGATCTCGCTGCGGCCGGATGAGTCGCGCGCGCCGCGGTACATCCCCTCGGTGCTGAAGTCCATGACGATGCGTCCGTCGCGGCCGACCGCGATGAGGCCGCCGTCGCCGCCGAGGCCGCGCAGGATGTCGTGCAGCAGCTCGCGCACCGCGAGCTCGAGGGTGAGGCCCCGGTACTCGACCGCCGCGCACACGTGGTACGCGGCCACGGCGCGGATGAAGTACTCGCCGTGCCCGGTGGCCGACACGGCGCACACGCCGTTCTTGGCGTAGGTGCCGGCGCCGATGATGGGCGAGTCGCCGACGCGCCCCGGGCGCTTGTTGGTCATGCCGCCGGTGGAGGTGGCGGCTGCGAGGTTGCCGTCGCGGTCGCACGCCACGGCGCCGACGGTGCCTAGCGCCGGCGGCACCAGATCCGAGACGCGCTCGCCACGCTGCTCGTGCTCGAGCTGGCTCTGCCGCTCGGGGGTGCGGAAATAGAGGTTGGGCACCAGGCCGAGCCCCTCTTCCAGCGCGAACTCCTCGGCGCCGCCGCCGACCAGCAGCACGTGGCGCGACTTCTCCATCACCCGCCGCGCGAGCTCCACCGGATTCCTGACGTGGCGCACCGAGGCGACCGCGCCGGCGCGCTGCTGCCGGCCGTCCATGATGGCGGCATCCAGCTCGGCGGCGCCCTCGCGGGTAAGGGCGGCACCGCGCCCGGCGTTGAACGAGGGGTCGTCCTCGAGGACGCGCACCGCCGCCGTCACCGCATCGAGACTCGAGCCGCCGCGCTCGAGCAGCGCGTAGCCTGCATCGAGAGCGGCCTCGAGGCCGGCGCGATAGCGCTGCTCGCGCTCGGGCGAGAGCCGCGCGCGTGGCACTGCGCCCGCGCCGCCGTGAATGGCGATGGCGTACATGTCGTACTCCTCCGGCCGTCAGTTCGCGTCGCGGTACATCGCGACCTCACGCCGCCCGCGCGAGTCGCGCACGCCGCGGTGCATGCCGGCGCTGTTGAAGTCCATGGCAAAGTTGCCGTCGCGGTCGAGGGCGATCACGCCGCCCTCGCCCCCGGTGCGCTTGAGCTTCTCGTGGATCATGGCGCGCACCGCCGCCTCGATCGACAGGTGCTGGTACTGCACCATGGCGCAGATGTCATGCGCGACGACCTGGCGGATGTAGAACTCGCCCTGGCCGGTCCCTGACACCGCGCACGACTCGCTCGCGTAGGTGCCCGCGCCGATGATCGGCGTATCACCGATGCGCCCGTGGCGCTTGTTGGTGATGCCCCCGGTCGAGGTGCCGGCGGCGAGGCGGCCTTGGGCATCGAGAGCCAGCGCGCCCACGGTGCCCATGCCCTTCGGCGCCGACGCGGAGGCGCGGGCGGCCTCGGCGCGCTTTGCCTCCTCGAGCTCGCGCACCCGCTCCGGGGTGAGAAAGTAGCTCGCCGGGACCAGCACCACGCCCTGCTCGAGCGCGAACTCCTCGGCGCCCTCGCCGGCGAGCAGCACGTGCGGGGACTTGTCCATGACGAGCCGTGCGAGATCGATCGGATTCTTCACGTGGCGAACCCCGCTCACCGCCCCGGCGCGCAGACCCGGGCCGTCCATGATGGCGGCGTCGAGCTCGCAGTGGCCGTCGTGAGTCAGAACCGCGCCGCGGCCGGCGTTGAACTGCGGGTCGTCCTCCATGGTGCGGATCGCGGCCGCCACCGCATCGAGGCTCGAGCCGCCGCGCTCGAGTACCGCGTAGCCCGCGTCGAGCGCCGCCGCCAGCCCCGCCCGGTAGGACGCCTCGCGCTCCGCAGTCATGTGCGCGCGTTCGATGACGCCGGCGCCGCCGTGGATGACGATGACGAGCGGGTGCTCGGCGGCCGCGAGCGGTGCGATGCGCAGCAGCGCGGCGACGGCGGCGAGCAGCACTGCGGTGAGCGGCTTCGTCTGCGGGCGCGACATGATTTCCCCCAAAGCGGCTATGATCGAAATTATCCGCGGTACACGCGTGCCGCGGCACTCTCGGCCCATCCTGCGGTAGATCTTAAGGTGAAAGCCGCCACGTCGCAGCGGATACGCAGCATCCTGGTCGCCAACCGGGGCGAGATCGCCATCCGTGTCATGCGCGCGGCGAATGAGCTCGGGATCCGCACGGTCGCGATCTATTCGCAGGAAGACCGCTTCTCACTTCACCGCACCAAGGCGGACGAGGCTTATCTGGTCGGCCGGGACCTCAAGCCCGTCGAGGCCTACCTCGACATCGCCGGCGTTCTGGCCGTAGCGCGCGCGGCGCAGGTGGACGCCATCCACCCGGGCTACGGCCTGCTTTCCGAGAACCCCGAGCTAGCGCGTGCCGCGCAGCGCGCCGGCATCGTCTTCATCGGACCCGAGCCCGAGACCATGGAGCTGCTCGGCAACAAGATCGCGGCGCGCGCGCTGGCGGTTTCGGCCGGTGTGGCGGTGATGCCGGCGACCGGACCGCTGCCCGCGGACCTCGGGGCCTGCGCGCACCTGGCGCGCGGCATCGGCTACCCGGTGATGGTCAAGGCGAGCTGGGGGGGCGGGGGCCGCGGCACGCGCGCGGTGGAGGACGAGGCGCGGCTCGAGGAGCTGTTGACGCTCGCCCGCCGCGAGGCGCGCAGCGCTTTCGGGAACGACGAGGTCTATCTCGAGAAGCGCGTGCAGCACGCGCGGCACGTCGAGGTGCAGATCCTCGGCGACCACCACGGCAATCTCGTGCACCTCTACGAGCGCGACTGCAGCATGCAGCGGCGCAACCAGAAGGTAGTGGAGCGCGCGCCGGCGGTATTCCTCACCGACGCCCAGCGTGTGGAGCTTACCGAGGCGGCGCTGGCGATCGGGCGAGCGGCGCGCTATCGCAACGCGGGCACGGTCGAGTTCCTGCAGGACGCCGACAGCGGGCGCAGCTACTTCATCGAGGTGAATCCGCGCATCCAGGTCGAGCACACCGTGACCGAGGAGGTCACCGGCATCGACCTGGTGAAGGCGCAGATCCGCATCGCCGGCGGGGCGCGCATCGGCACGCCGGAGAGCGGCGTGCCCGCGCAGGCCGAGATCCGCGTCTCAGGCCACGCGCTCCAGTGCCGCATTACCACCGAGGATCCGGAGAACAACTTCGTCCCGGACTACGGCAAGATCACCGCCTACCGCAGCCCCGCGGGCTTCGGCATCCGCCTCGACGCCGGCACCGCCTACACCGGCGCGATCATCACGCGCTCCTACGATTCGCTGCTGGTCAAGGTGACGGCGTGGGCGCCGACGCCCGAGGAGACCATCGCGCGCATGCACCGTGCGCTGTGGGAGTTCCGCATCCGCGGCGTGGTCACCAACCTGCGCTTCCTCGACCAGCTGATCACCCACCCGCGCTTCGCGCCGGGCGAGTACACCACGCGCTTCATCGACGCGACGCCGGAGCTCCTGCGCTGGCCGCTCAAGCGCGATCGCGCCACGCGCCTGCTCGCCGGCATCGGCGCCACCATCGTCAACGGCAACCCGGAAGTTCACGGCCGGCCGCGCCCGGCGCATCTTGCTGTGCCGCAGCCGCCGCTTATGACCCTGCCGCCGCCGGCGCCCGGCACCAGACAGAAGCTCGAGGAGCTGGGACCCGAGCGCTTCGCGCGCTGGATGCTCGGGCAGGAGCGGGTGCTGCTCACCGACACGGCGATGCGCGACGCGCATCAGTCGCTGCTCGCGACCCGGCTGCGCACCACCGATCTCGTCGGCATAGCACCGTATTATGCGAGCCTCGTGCCGCAGCTCTTCTCGCTCGAGTGCTGGGGCGGAGCGACTTTCGATGTGGCGCTGCGCTTCTTGCGCGAGGACCCCTGGGAGCGCCTCGCGCAGCTGCGCGAGCGCATTCCCAACATCCTGCTGCAGATGTTGCTGCGCTCGGCGAACGCCGTCGGCTACGCCAACTACCCGGACAACGTGCTGCGCTTCTTCATCGCGCGCGCCGCCGCGCGCGGCATCGACGTGTTCCGCATCTTCGACTGCCTGAACTGGGTCGAAAACATGCGGGTCGCGATCGATGCGGTGCGCGAGTCGGGGAAACTCTGCGAGGCGGCGCTCTGCTACACCGGCAACCTGAGCGACCCGCGCGAGAAGAAGTACACGCTCGACTACTACCTGAAGCTCGCGCGCGAGCTCAAGGCCGCGGGCACGCACGTGCTCGGCATCAAGGACATGGGCGGGCTGTGCCGCCCGCGGGCCGCCTACACGCTGGTGAAGGCGCTGAAGGAGGAGACCGGACTGCCGCTGCACTTCCACACCCATGACACGAGCGGCATCGGTGCGGCGAGCGTACTGGCCGCCATCGAGGCGGGCGCGGATGCGGTCGACGGCGCGATCGACGCCTTGAGCGGACTCACCTCGCAGCCGAACCTGGGCTCGATCGTCGAGGCGCTGCGCTACGGCCCGCGGGATTCGGGGCTCGACCCGGTGCAGCTGCGCGCTATCTCCTCTTATTGGGAACAGGTGCGGCGCCTCTACGTCGCCTTCGAGAGCGACGTGCGCGCCGGTGCCTCCGAGGTGTACGTGCACGGCATGCCGGGCGGGCAGTACACCAACCTGCGCGAGCAGGCGCGCGCGCTCGGCATCGGCGAGGCGCGCTGGCCGGAGGTGGCGCGCGCCTACGCCGAGGTCAACGATTCGTTCGGCGACATCATCAAGGTGACGCCGACGTCCAAGGCAGTGGGGGATCTTGCGCTCGTCATGGTCACCGCGGGCCTGACGCGCGAGCAGCTGCTCGACCCTGACACCGAGATCGCCTTTCCCGAGTCGGTCGTGCAGTTCTTTCGCGGCGAGCTCGGCCAGCCCTACGGCGGCTTCCCCGCGGCGCTGCAGCGCAAGGTGCTCAAGGGCGCGGCGCCGCTCACCGAGCGGCCGGGCGCGGAGCTTGCGGCGGTGGACCTCGAGGCCGAGCGCGCCCGGCTCATGGATCGAATACCCGGCCCGGTGAGCGACGAGGACCTCGCCTCGTATCTCATGTATCCGCGCGTCTGGCACGACTACGCGCGCGAGCGGCTGCAGTACGGCGATCTCAGCCTCCTGCCGACGCCGGTGTACTTCTACGGTATGCAGCCGGGCGATGAGATCAGCATCGATCTCGAGCGCGGCAAGACGCTGATCGTCCGCTACCTCGCGAGCAGCGAGCCGCACGAGGACGGCACGCGCACGGTGTTCTTCGAGTTGAACGGCCAGCCGCGCTCGGTGCGCGTGCGGGACCTGAGCCAGGTGGCGCAGCGCCCGCCGCCGCGCAAGATCGAGCCCGGCAACACGCGCCAGGTCGGCGCGCCGATGCCCGGCACCGTCACCACGGTCGCCGTGAGCGCCGGCGCCAAGGTGGCGCGCGGCGAGCTGCTGCTGACGCTCGAGGCGATGAAGATGGAGACTGCGGTGCGGGCCGAGAGCGACGCCGAGGTGGCCGAGGTGCTGGTGAAACCGGGCGAGGCCGTCGACCTGAAGGATCTGCTGGTCGTGCTGCGCTGAAAGTGCGCGAACGCTTCGGTCCGCGCTGTGACGGTGCTCACGATTGCGCGCTTGTCGGTGCTTGGCGTCATCCATGCGCGCCAACACCCTTGTTGTATGCTTTCGGGAGTCGAAACGGAAGCGGAGAGCAAGCCGATGCGCAAGCGGCGCACCGAGGCATGGGCGTCCAGGCTGAGCGTGCGCCTGGCGTGGGCGGTGCTGCTCGGGCTCGCCGCGGGCGGCGTGCGCGCCGACGATCTGCTCGGCCCTTATTTCGGCGCCGCCTTCGGCAAGGCGACGGTCGACGCCTCGACCGGGCTGGTCACCGGCTTCGGCGTGCACAGCTCCGCGTACCAGATCATCGCCGGCTGGCGCCCGATACCAGAGCTCGCGGCGGAGGTTCAGTACCTCGAGTTCGGCCACTCGAGCGGGTTCTCCACTTATAAGAATTCCAACGTCACGCTCTCGAACAGCGCGAGCCGCAAGGGCGAGGGCGCTTTCGGCATTCTCTATCTGCCGACGCCGATCGTGGATTTCTATCTGAAAGCCGGGGTCGCGAAGCTCCATACCACGGCGCTCACCACCATCGTCGGGTGCCCGAAGGGCGGAGTCTGCCCGCCGCTCGCGAATCCTCCGCCGGTGGACAGCACCGGCGTCGGTCTGGCCGGCGGCGGCGGCCTCATGTACCGGTTCCGCCGCATCGAGCTGCGCGCGGAGTACGAGCGCTTTGCCGCGCTCGGCGGCAACCCCTACATGGTGACGGGCGGCCTCACCTGGACCTTCTGAGCGAGCCGAGTCGGCGCTTGCCGCGCCTGATCAGATGGTGTCTTTGAGCGCGATCGCGGGATCCGCGAGCTTGTCCGGCTGCGGGCGCGCATGCGCCGCGATCAGCTTGCGCGCCGCCATCTGGTCCCTGGGGGCGTTGACGCTGTCGATGGCGATGAGCTCGCCGCCGCGCAGATAACAGGCGCTGAAGCTGCGCGCCGCCGGCGCGCCGCGCATCACCACGGTGTCATAGCCCTGCGCGACGCCCACGATGATGAGCTTCAGGTCGAACTGATCCGACCAGAACCACGGCAGCTTGTCGTGCAGCGTCTCGTTGCCCATGAGGTTGAGGGCGACGGTGGTGCCTTGCTCGAAGGCGTTGTCGACCGACTCGAGACGCAGGTGCCGGCCGTACTGGCGGTTCAGGTGGCTGGCGCAGTCGCCGGCGGCGTAAACGCCATCGTGCGAGGTGCGGCAGTGCGCCTCGGTCACGATGCCGTTCTCGCACTCGAGTCCGGCGGCGCGCGCGAGCTCATCCGCCGGCGCGACCCCGACGGCGATGATCACCACATCGGCCGGGTACTCGCCGCCCGCCTCGGTGAGGACGCTCTTCACGCGCCCGGTGCGGGTGTCGCCATGCAGAGCTCGCAGCCGCTCGTTGCAGCGGATACGCACGCCGTGGCGCGCGTGCTCGGCTTCGTAGAACGCCGAGACCTCGGGGCAGGTGACGCGGTTCATGACGCGCTCGGCCATCTCGAGCACCGTTACCTCCATGCCGAGCTCGCGTGCGGTGGCCGCGACCTCGAGCCCGATGTAGCCGCCGCCGGCGATCAGCAACCGTCCGCCGGACGCGAGACCTGCGCGGATGCGGTCCGCGTCGGCGATGGTGCGCAGGTAATGCACGCCTTCGAGGTCGGCGCCGGGAACGGGCAGCCGGCGCGGATGGCTGCCGGTCGCGAGCACGAGCGCGTCGTACGGCACCACCACTGCGTCGTCGAGCCGCACGTGCCGCTCGCGCGGCGCGATGTCGGTGACGCGGGCGCCGAAGTGCGTCGTGACGGCGTGGTCGGCGAAGAACTTCGCCGGACGGATCAGCAGCCGCTCGCGCTCGAGAGCCCCCGCGAGGTATTTCTTGGAAAGCGGCGGCCGCTGGTAAGGCGGCCAGGGCTCCGCGCCGATCAGCGTCAACTTCCCCGCGAAGCCTCTGCGGCGTAGTGTATCGACGGCCTGCACGGCCGCCTGACCCGCCCCGACGATCACGATCCGCTCGAACATCGGCGTGAAGAATATCCCAGGAGCGCGTCGGTCCGGCGCACCAGCACGGGGCGCAAGTGTGCCGGGGCTGCTCCGCGATGGTGCAGCCGCGACGGGCGGCGGCACCCCGGCGGTGCCGGCTCGCGCGGCCGGGGCGCCGATTTCGCTCATGGCACGAAAGCTGCACAATCCAGCACACCGCACACTCTGGCAACGGAGACTGAGGCCTCATGAAACTGATCACCGCGATCATCAAGCCGTTCAAGCTCGACGACGTGCGCGCGGCGCTCTCGGACATCGGCGTGTCGGGGATGACCGTTACCGAGGTGAAGGGCTTCGGCCGCCAGCGGGGTCACACCGAGCTGTATCGCGGCGCGGAGTACGTGGTCGACTTCGTGCCTAAGACGCGCATCGAGGTCGCAGTGCGCAGCGAGCTGGTCGACCAGGTCATCGAGGCGATCATGAAGGCCGCCAAGACCGGCAAGGTGGGCGACGGCAAGATCTTCATCACCGACATCAACCGCGTCATCCGCATCCGCACCGGCGAGACCGACGACTCGGCGCTCTAGCCGCTGACAGCTTGGGCGGGCGCCGCCGTGCGGGCTATGCTTGGCGCCCCATGTCTACGGCCATCCGCTTTCACGAGCACGGCGGGCCCGAGGTCCTGCGCTGCGAGGACGTCGAGCCCGGCAAGCCCGGCCCCAAGGAAGCGCAGGTCCACCACCGCGCCATCGGCGTCAACTACATCGATGTATACGACCGCACCGGTCTCTATCCGGTCGCGGCCCTGCCGAGCGGCCTCGGGCGCGAGGCGGCCGGGGTCGTCACCGCCGTCGGCCGCGGCGTGCGCGGGCTCAAGGTCGGCGAGCGGGTCGCGTACGTCTGGCCGAGTCCGGGTGCCTACAGCGAGCTGCGCAACGTCCCGGCGGAGCGGCTGGTCAAGGTGCCGCGCGGCATCTCCGACGAGCAGGCCGCGGCGCTCATGCTCAAGGGCCTGACGGCGCATTTCCTCATCCGCCGCACGTACCGCGTCAAGCGCGGCGAAACCATCCTGGTGCACGCGGCGGCCGGGGGCGTCGGGCTCATCCTGTGCCAGTGGGCGCACTCGCTCGGGGCGAAGGTGATCGGCGTGGTCGGGAGCGAGGCGAAGGCCGAGCTCGCACGGCGGCACGGCTGCCGGCACGTCCTCATCGCCGGGCGCGATGAGCTGGTGGCGGGTGTCAAGGCGTTGACCCGCGGCGAGGGCGTCGCGGCAGTCTACGATTCGGTGGGCAGGGACACTTTCATGGAGTCGCTCGACTGCCTGCGCCGCCTGGGGATGATGATCACCTTCGGCAACGCTTCCGGCCCCGTGCCGCCGATCGCGCCGCTCGAGCTCTCCAAGCGCGGCTCGCTGTTTCTTACGCGCCCGACGCTGTTCAATTACATCAGCACACGCGCCGAGCTCGAGTCCGCGGCGCGCGAGCTGTTCGCCGCGGTGCGCGCGCGCAAGGTGCGCGTCGTCATCGGCCAGAAATACCCACTCACGCGCGCGGCCGACGCGCACCGCGATCTCGAGGGGCGGCGCACCACGGGATCGACGGTGCTGGTCCCGTAGAACCTGCGGGGGTGATGATCAGCGCGACTCCTGGTATGCGCTCGCGCGATAGTTAGGCACTCGCCTAACTATTGGCACGCGGACTGTCACGCACCCGTGATGCCCGGCGGCGTCACTGAAGCGGCTGCTTCACTATTGCCCTGGAGCTTGTCTTGCACCGCGGCGCGCAGCGAACGTGCGGTGCGGCTGATACCGAGCGCGCCGCTGCGCACCACTTCGAGGAGCTGCGCGCCTCTGGCCAGGTCGGCGACGAACGCGTTGACCTCGGCTTCGCTCGCGGTGAGCTCGACGATGAACCCCTCGGTGGCGGGATCCAGCACACGGCCGCCGCTGCGAACCACGAGCCCGCGCACCGTGTCGGTTTGGCGCGGGTCGACCCGGAGCTTGAGCAGCACCAGCTCACGCTCGAGGTGCTCGCCGCGGGTCATGTCGAGCACGTTCACGACGTCCACGAGCTTGTTCAGCTGGTTGGCGATCTGCTGGATGACCGCGTCCGAGCCGCGCGTGACGAGGGTGAGACGCGAGACCGTGGGATCGTCCGTGGGGGCGACCGACAGCGACTCGATGTTGTAGCCGCGCGTGGAAAAGAGGCCCGCCACCCGGGTCAGGGCTCCGGCCTCGTTCTGCAGCAATATTGCGATGATGTGGCGCATGTCGGGACGGGGTGCGCGGCGCAGGTGCGCCGCTCAAAAAGGGCCTCGGGGGTCAGAAAAGGCCTCAGCAGAATAAAGGATCGCCCTGAGTTTGCACCACGGACCCAAGCTGTTACGCTCAAAAGTTCTGTCGGCGTCCCGCATTCGAAGAGGTTTCGCAAAACCCCGCCATGAGCGCACCAATCATGAGCGACTCAGCCGTCGAGCCACGCCCGGCGGCGCATCCGCTCGCCGGTACGCGGCTGAGCGGCGCGCGCATGATCATGCAGGTGCTCGCCGATGAGGGCGTCACGGCCATCTTCGGCTACAGCGGCGGGGCGATCCTCCCTACCTACGACGCCGTCTTCCTCTACAACGAGGAGTGCGCAAAGGCCGGGCGCCCGCAGATTCCGCTGATCGTCCCGGCGAATGAGCAGGGCGCCGGGTTCATGGCGGCGGGCTATGCCCGCGCCAGCGGCCGGGTGGGGGTCTGCCTGGTGACTTCCGGGCCGGGCGCCACGAACACTGTTACACCAGTGCGCGATTGCATGGCTGATTCTGTGCCGATTGTCGTGATTTGCGGCCAGGTGCCGCGTGCAGCGATCGGTACCGATGCGTTTCAGGAGGCCCCGGTGCCCGCCGTGATGGGGGCCGTCGCGAAGCATATCTTCCTCGTCACCGAGCCCGAGAAGCTCGAGGCGACGGTGCGGACCGCCTTCGAGATCGCCCGCACGGGGCGTCCGGGGCCCGTCGTCGTCGACATCCCCAAGGACGTCCAGACCTGGGAGGGGACCTTCCAGGGAGCGGGACTGCTGCCGATTCCCGGCTACCGGCGGCGGCTCAATGAGCTCACCCGCTCCGCGCTCGACACGGCGGCGGCGGCGCGCTTCTTCGCCATGCTGGAGGAGTCGCGGCGCCCGCTCATCTACGCCGGCGGCGGAGTTATCAACGGCAACGCCGCGGCCGACCTCACCGAGTTCGCCACCGGCTTCGGCGTGCCGGTGGTCACGACGCTCATGGGCATCGGCTCGCTCGACACGCGTGCGGCGCTGTCGTTGCGCATGCTCGGCATGCATGGCACCGCCTTTGCCAACTACGCGGTGGATGACTGCGACTTCCTCATCGCGGTCGGCGCGCGCTTCGACGACCGCGTGGCGGGCGTGCCTGACAAGTTCGCGCGCAACGCGAAAAGGATCGCGCACCTCGACGTGGATCGCGCCGAGGTCAACAAGATCAAGCGGGCGCAGTGGAGCCACATCGGCCTGGTGGAAGAGGCGCTGCGCGCGCTCACTGCCCACGGCCGGCAGGCACAGTTCCGGCGCGACTTCGCTCCCTGGCACGCGGAGCTCGCCGAGCTCAAGCGCCGCTACGCCATGAACTACGACCGCGCTAGCCCGCTGATCCAGCCCTACTACGTGCTCGAGGAGCTCAACCGCCACACGCGCGGCGAGGCGATCATCGCCACCGGCGTCGGCCAGCACCAGATGTGGGCCGCACAGTACTGCGACTTCGCGGGCCCGCGCCTGTGGCTCACCTCCGGCAGCATGGGCACCATGGGTTTCGGCCTCCCGGCGGCCATCGGTGCGCAAGTCGCGCAACCGGGGCGGCTGGTGGTCGACATCGACGGCGACTCCAGCATCCGCATGAACATCGGCGAGCTCGAGACCGCGACCACTTACGACCTGCCGGTCAAGGTGATGGTGCTCAACAACTTCGGCGACGGCATGGTCAAGCAGTGGCAGAAGCTGTTCTTCAAGGGGCGGCTGTCGGCGAGCGACAAGTCGCTGCACAAGAAGGACTTCGTCCGCGCCGCCCAGGCCGACGGTTTCCGCTACGCGGTGCGCCTCGAGCGCAAGCAGGACGTCCCGCGCGTCATCGCCGAGTTCGTCGCCTTCAAGGGGCCGGCCTTCCTCGAGGTGATGATCGATCCGGACGCGGGCGTGTATCCGATGGTCGGCCCCGGGCAGAGCTACGAGGAGATGATCACCGGGGAATTCATCCCCTCGCGTACCAAGGTCGATATCAAGACGCCCGGGCCCTCGGAGATGTTCTGATGAGACCTGCGCCGGCGCGCGCTGCGCCCCTCGCCGCCTGCCTGCTCGCCGCGACTGTCGCGGTGCCCGCGGCTGCGCCCGCCGCCGGGAGCGGACGGCAGGACGAGATCGTGATGCAGGGCAATCTCGCCGGCGCGCAGCACGTCAGCACCGGAAACGACGGCGTCACGCATGCGGAGTACTCCTTCAACGACCGCGGCCGCGGCAACCACATCGTCGCTACCTGGAAGCTCGACGCCGCCGGCGTCCTCACCGAGTTCGACGCGCACGGCAACGACTACTACAAGGTGTCCGTCACCGAGAGCTTCCGGCTCGCCGCCGGCAAGGCCTCCTGGAGCAGCCGCGCCGAGCACGGCGGTGCGGCGGTCGCCGGCGAGGCCTTCTACGTGCCGGTGAATGCGCCGCCCGAGATCTTCGGCGTGCTGGCGCGCGCGCTCCTCAAGGCTCCGGGGCATCGGCTGCCGCTCCTGCCCGCGGGCGAGGCGGCGCTCGAGAAGGTCGAGCTGCCGCCGCAAGACGCGGCGCGCGCCACCGGCCTCCATGGCCCGATGACGCTCTACACGATCAGCGGGCTCGACTTCTCCCCGAACCCCGTATGGCTCGAGAGCGACGGCGCGACCGCAGCGAGCGTCTCCGTCTGGTTCTCCGTGCTGCCGGCGGCGCTGCACGCGCAGCTGCCGCAGCTGCTCGCGGTGCAGGCGCATTGGGGCGCCGCCTGGTCGGCGCGCGTGGCGCGTGAGGTGACGCACGTGCCCGCGGCCGAGGTCGTCATCCGCAACGCGCGGCTCTTCGATCCGCGCGATCTGACGGTCACCTCGGGCACGAGCGTGCTCGTGCGCGGCGCGCGCATCGTACGGGTCGCCGCGGACGCCGACGTCGCAGCCGCCGCAGGCGCCGAGGTGATCGAGGCGCGCGGGCGCTTCCTCATGCCCGGGCTGTGGGACAACCACCAGCACTTCGACGACAACGCCGGCGCGCTCGACCTCGCCAACGGTGTCACGAGCGCCCGCGACATGGCCAACGACACCGACGAGTTCCTCGAGCGCGTGGCGCGCTTCGACGCCGGCAGCGAGCTCGGCCCGCGCGTGTGGAAGGCCGGCATCATCGACGGCACGGGCCAATACGCCGGGCCGACCAAGATGCGGATCGATACCGCGGCGCAGGCCGTCGCGGACGTCGACTGGTACGCCGACCACGGCTACGGGCAGATCAAGATCTACTCTTCGGTCCCGCCGTCCATCGTACCGGTGATCGCCGCCGAGGCGCACGCGCGCGGACTGCGCGTCAGCGGCCACGTGCCGGCGTTCATGAGCGCCGAGCAGTTCGTCGCCGCCGGCGCCGACGAGATCCAGCACCTCAACTTCATCGTGCTCGACTTCCTCTATCCCGCGGTGCAGGAGACGCGCAACATGAACCGCTTCACGGCGGTCGCCGCGCACGCCCGCGACTTTCCGCCCGCCGCACCGCAGGTGCGGGATTTCATCGCCTATCTCGCCCGGCACCACACCGTGCTGGATCCGACCGTCAACGTCTTCGAGGCGCGGTTCTGCGGCGACCCGGCGGCCGTGACCCCGGGGCTCGAGGCGGTCGCGCCGCGCATGCCGCCGCAGGTGCGGCGCGGGCTGCTCTCCGGGGCGCTCGCGGTGCCTAAGGGCGAGGAAGCCGCATACCGCGAGGCGCTGCCGGCGATGCTCACCCTCCTCAAGGCGCTGCACGACGCCGGGGTGACGATCATTCCCGGCACCGACGCCATGCCCGGCTACCAGCTGCACCACGAGCTCGAGCTCTACGCGCGCGCCGGCATCGCGCCGGCCGAGGTGCTGCGCATGGCCACCCTCACCTCGGCGCTGGTCATCGGCGCGAACGGCGAGCGCGGCGTGATCGCGCCCGGCAAGCTCGCCGACCTGATCCTCATCGACGGCGACCCGAGCGTGCACATCGCCGACATCGACCGCATCGACGTGGTGATGAAAGGCGGCAAGGTGTACGACCCGGCGCGCATCGAGGCCTCCCTCGGCATCGCCCCCGTGGAGAAGCGCTGATGGAAGAGGGCTCCCACGGCCACGCGCATCGCCCCCACAGTTCGGGCTTTCGCTGGCTCGACATCAGCCTGGCGCTGTCGGCGTTCTTCGTCAGCCTGGTCTCACTGTGGCTCGCCATCCACAACGGCCGAACCATGGAAAAGCTGGTCGCGGCCAACAGCTATCCGAACATCGACTTCGTGCCGGGCAACCGCTACGACTTCGGCGACGGGCAGGGAACGCGGCCCGCCGTGTACCTGTCGCTGGCCAACACCGGAATAGGGCCGGCGCGGCTGCGCGCGGTGCAGCTGAGCTATGGGGGCCAGCCCGCCGCAGATCTGCGCGCCCTGGTCGCGCTGTGCTGTACAGCGGAGGCCGCGCCATCGCTGCCCAACATGAACTACTGGCGCTCGGGAGTTCTGCGCGGCTACATGGTGGCGGCGGGCCAGTCGGTGAACCTGTACGCGTGGCCTGAGGCAGCGGGGGATCCGCGCTGGGCGCGACTCAACGAGCTGCGCGACAAGGTGGGTCTCAAGGTCTGTTATTGCTCGGTGTTCGACGAATGCTATCTGCGCGACAGCGATCATCGGGAGCCGGTGCGGACCCAGGCCTGCCCGACCCTGACCGTGCCCTACACGGGTGACTGAGCCGCAACGGGAAGAGCCATGAAATACTTGCACACCATGGTGCGCGTCACCGACATCGAGGCCTCACTCAAGTTCTACTGCGAGGCGCTCGGTCTCAAGGAGCTGTCGCGCAAGGACTACAGCCAGGGCCGCTACACCCTGGTGTTCCTCGCCGCCCCGGGCGATGAGAGCGCGCAGGTCGAGCTCACCCATAACTGGGACTCGGAGGTCTACGGCGGCGGGCGCAACTTCGGACACCTCGCCTATGCAGTGGACGATATCTACGCCACCTGCAAGCGCCTCACCGAGAACGGCGTGACGATCCTCAGGCCGCCGCGCGACGGGCGCATGGCGTTCGTACGCTCGCCCGACAACATTTCGATCGAGCTGCTGCAGAAGGGCGCGGCGCTCGCCCCGGCCGAGCCCTGGAAATCGATGGCCAACACCGGCATCTGGTAGGCGCTCACCACCCTCACGTCCATGAAAACGATCCCGAGCCTGATCATCGCGGCGGTGTTTGCCACGCTGACCTTCGCCGTGTGGGCGTACTTGAATCGCCCGACACGCGAGCCGCCGTGGCCGGCGCGTATCCAGGGCTTCGCCTTCTCGCCGTTCCGCGCCAACGAGGATCCGACCCACTTCGAGATGCCGACCGATGCGGAGATCGAGGCTGATCTAGCGCTGGTGGAGGGCAAGGTCAACGCGGTGCGCACCTACTCGGTGGGCGCGACGCTCGCCGACGTACCCGAGCTCGCCGACCGGCACGGCCTCAACGTCGCGCTCGGCGCCTGGCTCGACGGCCACCGCGACAAGAACGAAGAGCAGATGAAGACGCTCATCGACCTGGCGGACTCGCACCAGAACGTGGTGCGCGTCGTGGTCGGCAACGAGGTGCTGTACCGCGGCGACCTGCCGCTCGAGGAGCTCGAGAAGTATCTCGACCGCGCGCGCGCCGCCATCGGCCAGCCGGTCGGCACCGCCGAGACCTGGCACACTTGGCTCGCGTACCCCGAGCTCGCCCAGCACGTCGACTATATCGGCGTGCACCTGCTGCCGTACTGGGAAGGCGTCCCGGTGGATGCCGCGGTCGACTACTCCTTCGCGCAGCTCAAGCGCCTGCAGCAGACCTTCCCGCACAAGCCGATCGTCATCGCCGAGATCGGCTGGCCGAGCCGCGGGCGCACCCGCGAGTCGGCGGTGGCGTCGGTGGCGAACGAGGCGCTGTTCCTGCGCCGCTTCCTCCACCGCGCCGAGCACGAGCAGATCAAGTACTACGTCATGGAGGCCTTCGATCAGCCCTGGAAGGCGTACCAGGAGGGCGCGGTCGGCTCCTACTGGGGCGTGTACGACGTCAACCGGCAGCCGAAGTTCGCCTTCACCGAGCCGATCGTGCGCGTGCCCGAGTGGCACATCCTCGCGGCGATCTCGGTCGCGGCCGCGCTGCTGGTGCTCGGGCTCGTGTATCTCACCAGCCATGCGCTGCGCAACCGCGGCCGCAGCTTCCTCGCCATCGTGGTGTACGCCGCCACCACCATCGCGGTGTGGGTGATCTACGACTTCACGCAGCAGTACATGACGGTCTCGAGCGTGATCGCCGGAGTGTTGCTGCTGCTCGGCATGCTGGGGGTGCTGCTGGTGCTGCTCGCCGAGGCACACGAGTGGGCCGAGGCGCATTGGGTCGCCTACCGGCGTCGGCTCGGCGCGCCGACCCTCACCGACGGCCGCCAGGCACCTAAGGTCTCGATCCACGTGCCGGCCTACAACGAGCCGCCGGCGATGCTCATCGAGACGCTCGACGCGCTCGCGCGCCTCGACTATCCGGACTTCGAAGTGCTGGTGATCGACAACAACACGCGCGACGAGAGCGTCTGGCGCCCGGTCGAGGCGCACTGCACCACGCTTGGGTCCCGTTTCCGCTTCTTCCACGTCGCGCCGCTCGCGGGCTTCAAGGCGGGCGCGCTCAACTACGCGCTCGAGCGCACCGCCCCCGATGCAACCATCGTCGCCGCCATCGACAGCGACTACGTCGTGGACGCGCGCTGGCTGCGCGAGCTCACCCCGACATTCCAGGACCAGCGCATCGCCATCGTGCAGGCGCCGCAGGATTACCGCGACGCGGACCAGAGCGCCTTCAAGGCGATGTGCTACGCCGAATACCGCGGCTTCTTCCATATCGGCATGATCACGCGCAACGAGCGCAACGCCATCATCCAGCACGGCACCATGACCATGGTGCGGCGCGAGCAGCTCGAGCGCTGCCGCTGGGCGGAGTGGTGCATCACCGAGGACGCGGAGCTCGGGCTGCGCATCTTCGAGGCGGGCTTTGATGCGACCTACGTGCCGGCGAGCTACGGCCGCGGCCTCATGCCCGACACTTTCATCGACTTCAAGAAGCAGCGCTTCCGCTGGGCGTACGGCGCGATGCAGATCCTCAAGGCGCACGCGCGCGCGCTGTTCCTCGAGGGCGGACCGCTCTCGCCCGGTCAGCGCTACCACTTCGTCGCCGGGTGGCTCCCCTGGGTCGCCGACGGCTGCAACCTGCTCTTCAACCTCGCCGCTCTCGGCTGGTCCGCCGCGATGGTGTGGGCGCCGGGCAAGGTC
>Ga0210409_10001296_pt1 | contig 33421 bp, 27 predicted proteins | sample IncBWH17MmetaG_FD_161649 | JGI IMG/M metagenome (GOLD analysis project Ga0210409, IMG submission 161649) | Forest soil microbial communities from Barre Woods Harvard Forest LTER site, Petersham, Massachusetts, United States - Inc-BW-H-17-M | ecosystem: Environmental > Terrestrial > Soil >...
GCTGCCAACTCTTCACCACCGCGCCGCGATTCGAGAACTCCACGCGATAAAGATCGTTCTCCACCACGATGGTCCGCTCTTCGGTGTCGGCCTTAGGCAGGATTGCCGCTTGAACCACGCCAGACATGCTCGTGGCATTTCCCTTTGCGTTCCCCGGCGTATTCGTTGATGGCGTGGTAGTCCGAGCGGCGGTGCTTGGGTTTGTGGGCGCCGGTGCCGTCTGCGCAGGGCGGCTCGACTGTGGCAGGTTCGTCGGCGGCTTCGGCCCAAAGTATTTGGCCCAAAGCAGAATCACCACTAGAGACAGCAGCGAGGCCACGACAATACGCAGCTCGTGCGTCAGCTTAAATTTCTTTTGCGGTTCACTCACTAATGTGCCTCATTAGGACTGGCCGTACTCCGGTGGGACTCTCCCCAGCTCTCCGGCACGGGATCGTACCCAAACTTGCCGGATAAAGGATGACAGCGCATCAGCCGTTTCAGCGTAAGCCACGACCCGCGCGCCACGCCAAAGCGCTCAACCGCTTCGTATCCATACATCGAGCAAGTGGGCACGAACCGGCAACTCCCGCCGACCCACAGGGACAAATACGCCTTGTAAAATCGCAATGTGGCGAGAGTCAGGCGCACGCCAAAGCTTCGTGACGACACGCTCACGCGCTCGGCAGCAGGCGCAACAAATCCGCCGTCACCGCCGCGAACTCCGCTTTCGCCACATTGCTCTTCGGATGTATGACGATGTCCCATCCTGCAGGTATCTCCAGACGATGGCAGCGCACGATTTCGCGCACGCGCCGCCGGATGCGATTGCGCACCACCGCCCCGCCCAGCGCCTTCTTGATGCTGAATCCGAAACGGCTTTGCGGCAGTTGGTTCGCGCGAAGAAAAATCGTGAAGTGGGAATTCGAGCGGCGTTTCCCGGCGCGGTACACGGCGTCAAACTCTCCGCGCCGCACCAGCCGCGCTTCACGCGGAAACTTTAATGCTCCCGCGCTATTCGGGAGTGAGCCGATGGCGGCCCTTCTTGCGACGCGCCGCAAGCACCCTGCGGCCTCCGGGTGTCTTCATGCGCGAACGGAATCCGTGCGTTTTTGCGCGCCGGCGCTTGCGCGGCTGATAAGTGCGCTTTGGCAAATCTATCCCCCTATATTCTACGAACCACGGCCCCACAAGTTTCGGCCGAAGCCCACAAGCCGCTTAAGCGACCCAGTGAGAATTAGTTAGTGTATGCGACCCCCATGTGCAGGGTCAAGAAAGCGAGGCGCGCGATAAATGAGCCGCTGGACGTGTACGCCATATCTAGCCAGAAATCCAGCTGCGTCATAGAATCAGGCCTCCAGAAACGGAGGGAGCGATGCACATCTGGCTGCAAGACGTTCGCTACGCCCTGCGCATGCTGCGCAAGAATCTGGCGCTCACCGTGGTGATCGTGGCATCGCTGGCCATCGGCATCGGCGCCAATTCCGCTATTTTCAGTGTCGTGGATGCCTTGCTGCTCCGGCCGTTGCCTTATCCACAGCCGGATCGCCTGGCGAACGTGTGGCTGCATTCTCCGGGGCTCGGCATTTTCCGCGACTGGCCGTCGCCCGGCGAGTTCGTCGACATCCAGAACGAGAACCATTCCTTCGAGGAAATGGCTCTCGCGCAGAGCCGGACTTTCACGCTGACCGGCCGCGAGCAGCCCGAGCGCATCAACGCGCTGCGCACGCAATCCACCTTGCTGCACATGCTCGGCGCACAGCCGCTCCTCGGCCGTATTTTTCTGCCGGAAGAAGACCGACCGGGTAAACCGGCCGCGGCCATTCTCACCGAGCGCGTCTGGCGGCGGCTGTTCAACTCCGATCGCGAAATCGTTGGCCAAAGCATCACGCTCGATGGCAACCCATACGTTGTTGCTGGCGTGCTGCAGCGCGGCTTCCTGCTCAGTTCCGAAGTAATGCCCTCGGAAGCGCCCATGGACAAGATAGATGTGTTTCTTCCCCTGCCATTGGGAGCCGATGCAGCGCAAAAAAGGGGCGACGAAAACTACAATATCGTCGTGCGGCTGAAACCGGGAGTCTCGGTCCAGCAGGCCCAAGCCGACATCGACGTCATCGCCAGCCGCATCCGCGAAAAAGACAAACGCGACTCAACCTTCGGGATGCACGTAATCGGCCTACAGGAACAAGTTGTGGGAGACGTCCGCCGCGCCTTGCTGGTGCTGCTGGGATCCGTGACGCTGGTTTTGCTGATTGCCTGCGCCAACGTCGCTAACTTGCTCCTCACGCGTGCAGCCGCGCGCGAGAAGGAAGTAGCCATCCGCACGGCCTTGGGAGCAGGCTGGCAGCGCATTGCTCGCCAATTACTTACCGAGAGCATTTTGTTGGCGCTCCTCGGCGGGGCCGCAGGGCTCCTGCTGGCTCGCGCGAGCCTATACGTCGTGCGCGCGATGAATCCCGGCAATATTCCACGCCTCGAAGACATCGCCATCAGCGGCTCCGTCCTGGCCTTCACCTTCGGGGTGTCGCTGGCCACCGGGATTTTGTTCGGCGTGGCCCCCGTCTGGCGGGCCATCAAGGTCGACCTGAATACTTCTCTGAAGGCCGGGGGACGCAGTGGGCAGAGCGACAGCGGTCTGCGTTTGCGGCGGCACGGCCTGCGCGGCTTGCTGGTGGTTTCCGAACTGACCCTGTCCCTGATGCTATTGATCGGCGCTGGTTTGCTGGTGCGCAGCTTTGTGCGTTTGCAAAACGTGCAACCGGGCTTCAGCGCAACCGGCGTCCTGACTATGCAGCTGGCCGCCAATGACCCAAAACACAAAGACAATAAAGCGCTCGCCAGCTTCTACCGCCAGATCGAGAGCCGCATCGCCCACCTGCCGGGTGTACAAGCGGAAGGCGAGGTTTCCGTGCTGCCGCTAACCGGCTCGGTGGGTTGGGGAAGCATCAACGTTGAGGGCCACACACCGCCGCCCGGGCAAGAGTTGCAGGTCGACATACGCGTAGCGAGCGCGGATTATTTTCGAGCCATGCAAATTCCCCTGCGCAAGGGCCGCTTTTTCTCGGAGCACGACACTCAGGACATGCCGCAAGCGGCAATTATTGACGAGAAATTCGCCCAGCGTTTTTGGCCCAGCGACGATCCCATCGGGAAACACCTGTGGTTCGACCCCAAGAAGCCGCTCACCATTGTCGGCGTTGTAGGAGTGGTCAAGCAGGACGGTCTCGATGTGGACGGCAAGATCGTCACGTATTTTTCCCACGAGCAACACCCCTACAACGGCATGTTCCTAGCAGCGCGCACCACCTCCGATGTGGCCCCCTTGTCGGCCGCAATCATCGGCGAAATCCACGCCGTGGATCCCACCGTCGTGATTTATGACGTTCGCACCATGCAGAATCGCCTTCACGATTCCCTGGCGCGCCAGCGTTTTGCAAGCACCATGCTGAGCTCATTCGCGTTGTTCGCCCTGCTCCTGGCCGCGGTGGGCCTCTACGGCGTGATGTCCTATCTGGTGACACAAAGCACGCGCGATATCGGCGTCCGCGTGGCTTTGGGTGCGCGGCCCGGCGATATCGTCGGCATGGTCGTTCGGCAAGGGTTACAATTGTCGGCGGTAGGCATTGTGGCGGGCCTCGCAGGGGCCGCCGCGCTAACTCGCGTCATGTCCAGCCTGCTATTCGGCGTGAGCGCGACCGACATGGTCACCTTCAGCGCTGTGCCGCTGCTTCTTGCGATGGTGGCTTTCGCCGCCACGACTATTCCGGCGCTGCGTGCCACAAGAGTGGACCCCATCGTCGCACTTCGCGACGAATAACGGCAAGAAACCCATCGGCTCTACATCAACTTTTGCGGGCGCGGTACTCGTCAAAGGCGGCCAAGTACCGGTCCACATCCTTGCGCAGCAAATAGTACGGCGTGGACAGCCGAATCTTCGACGGCCCGCCGCCGCGAATCCGAATCTTCTTGTTCTGCCACATCCACGTCTCGATCTCCAGGATCTGGATAGGCGGCACATTGACCGATGCAATTGCGCAGCGCAGCGCCGGATCAGGCGAAGTCCACGACTCCGCGCCGCGTTTCACCATTTCACCGTGAATGTAATCGGCCATCTTCCTGTGCCGCCGCTCGATGCGCTCCAACCCGATGTCATTCGCCATCTTCACCGCCGCGCGCATTCCCCACAACGACGGCACATTCGAGCTTCCGATGCGCTGAAAGCGTTCAGCGCGCAACTTGGGATCGTCCCATCCGGCCGTCACAATCGTGTTCCAAAGCCGATCGATCACCTCGTCGCGAACGTACAGAAATCCAGTTCCCTTCGGCGCCATCAACCACTTATGCGGGCTCGATGTGTACATATCGCAGCCCAACTCATGAACGTTTAGCGCCATCATGCCCACCACATGCGCGCCATCCACCGCAGAAAGAATGCCCTTCGATCGCGCCAGCGCACACAGCTCCTTAGCCGGCAGCACCACCCCGGTAACCGTCGTAATATGGCTGAAGAACAGAACCCGCGTGCGCGGTGTGATCGCATCGTTGATAAGGTTCAGCACCGCCGCCGCATTCGGCACTGGCTTCGGCAGCGTCACCTTCTTCACCACAATCCCGTAGCGCTTAGCCCGCAAATTAAATGGGTGCTCTCCGCCCGGATGCTCCTGGTCGGTCATCAACACCTCGTCGCCCGGCTTCATATCCAGCCCATTTGCGATGTAGCTGTTTGCCTCGGTAGCGTTGCGCACCAAGGCAATTTCGTCCCTCGTGCAACCCACAAAAGCGGCCAGCGGATCGCGAAATTCGTTCCACGCCGCGTAGCCCCAGATCGGATAATCCTCCGGGTCGCTCTGCGCCATCTTCTCGGTCTCGTTGTAACCATCGAAGACCGCCCGCAACACCGGCACAGGCGAAGACCCTACCGTCCCATTGTTCAAATACACTTCGTCCGCCGGAATCAAGAACTGCTTGCGCATCTCCGTCCAGTAAGCTTCTTCGTTGGAATCGTAAAGTCCGCGGTCCGGCAGTTGTGCCGGCGCCTGCGCGAGCTGCGCAAAAAGCTCCCCGCGAACATTCAGCGCAGCTCCCACCGCTGCCACGCCCGCAAAAGAAGATAGAAATCCTCGACGATCCACCATCTCGCAACCTCCCGCACAAAATCTGCGCGGATTCTACTCGCAGGATTACCCCCAGACAAGCTAAGCGCAGACAAGTTACGCCTCGACAACACCTGTTCCGCGTAATGCTTGCCCTCGCATCCGTGCCCGGATTACTGTACCTAGCGCCCACCGACCTGAGAGGACCTGAGAATGATTCTGCGCGCCCGCAGCGCCGCCGTACTTGCAATTTCACTGTTTTTTCTGACGTCAAGCCGTTCCGTAGCGCAAGAAAGCACCGGCTCCAAGCAAGAGGTTCAAAAGCGTCTGAAAGCCGCGCAGAAGCCACAAGCCTCAGCCGCACTCGATAATGTCCTCAAAACGCTGTTTGCCGCGCACACCTTCCAGCAAGTCGCGCTTTCCCCCGACGGAAATTCCATCGCCTGGGTCGAGGACATTCATTCCAAGAACGGTGTGGTCTCCGGCAGCACGGTCATCTATCTGAAAAACCTCAAGGCCGCCACACCCCCACGCCGCGTCGGTGCAGGCGTCGCCGATTCATTGCACGCCGAGAGCGATGTCTCGTGGTCGCCCGACAGCCAGAAAATCACCTTCCTCTCCGACGCCGCCAAAAAGGGCCAGCTTCAGCTCTACGTAACCAACGCCGCCGGCGGTCCAGCGAAGATGCTCACCAATGTCAAAGGATTCCTGGCGAATCCCAAATGGTCCCCGGACGGAAAGACGATTGCCATTCTCTTCACCGAAAACGCCACACGCGCCTCCGGCCCCCTCGTCGCAGAAACTCCGGAAACGGGCGAAATCAAAGATGCGTTCTACGAGCAGCGCCTCGCGCTGGCAGACCTCGCCACGGGAAAATTCAGCCAAATCACTCCCGCAGACACATATATCTACGAATACGATTGGTCGCCCGACGGCAGACATTTCGTGGTCAGCTCGGCCCTCGGCAATGGCGACAACAACTGGTGGATTGCGGAACTCTCCGCACTGGATCCCGCCACCGGTTTGATGAAATCCATTTATAAGCCCAAGCTGCAAATCGCCAACCCCGTCTGGTCTCCCGACGGCAAACAGATCGTTTTCATCGAAGGCCTGATGAGCGACGAAGGACTGACCGGCGGCGACATCCACGTCATCGCCAGCACCGGCGGCGATGCGAAAAATCTTACCAAGGACATGAAAGCCTCCGCTGCCTGGCTCGGCTGGCAGCGAGACAAGAAAATCCTCTTCAGCGAATTTGTCGGCGGCAACAGCGCCATCGCCACCCTCGATCCCGCCACCGGCAAAATCGAACAGCGCTGGTCGAGCGACGGTTCGCTCACCTGCAGCGGCCCCTTTAGCTTCACGCTGTCCGCATCAAGCGACAGCAACACCATCGCCGGAATCTTCCAGTCCTTCGCGCATCCGCCCGAGGTCGTCACCATCGCCGGTAATCCCGGCGCGGTAACTGCCGTCACATCCCGCAACAAGGCACTCGCCCCCGCCTGGGGCGAAGCCAAAAGCATCACCTGGAAAAACGACGCCTACGAAGTGCAAGGCTGGCTGCTCTACCCGCACGATTTCGATCCTTCAAAAAAATATCCACTCGTTGTGCACATTCACGGCGGTCCCTCATCCGTTTCCCTCTCTCACTGGCCAAGCAGTCACGATTTCTCGGCCGGCCTCTCTGGCATGGGCTACTTCGTCCTGTATCCCAACCCCCGCGGCAGCTACGGCCAAGGCGAATCCTTCACTCGCGCCAACGTCAAAGATTTCGGTTATGGCGATTTTAAGGACATCATGACCGGCGTCGATGAGGCCCTCAAGGTCGCGCCCATCGATTCCAACCGCTTGGGCATCACTGGCTGGAGCTACGGCGGCTACATGACCATGTGGGCTGTCACGCAAACCAATCGCTTCAAGGCCGCCATGGCCGGCGCTGGCCTGTCCAACTGGCAGTCCTACTACGGCGAAAATCTAATCGACCAATGGATGCTCCCCTTCTTCGGCAAGTCCGTCTACGACGATCCAGAAATCTACGCAAAGAGCTCGCCCATAAACTTCATCAAGAAGGCCAAGACGCCTACCCTGATCCTGGTCGGCGACTCCGATGGCGAGGTCCCCGCGCCGCAATCCTACGAGTTCTGGCACGCCCTCAAGACTCTAGGCGTCGAAACCCAATTCGTCGTCTACGAACGCGAAGGCCACCTTTTCGCCAACCCCAAGCACCAGCGCGACGTAATCGCTCGCACCTTGGCCTGGTTCGACGCCCATTTGCGGCAGTAATCAGCTGAGGAGACACTAAGGTGTCTCTCGCAAGGCGCGAAGCCCAAAAAATGGCTCGAGCGATAATCGGGAACCTTTATCTGAGAACCACGGAAGATACTTTGAGAGCGAGGCAAAACAAACGGGCGCGATGTTTTGCGCCCTACGGGAGATAAACAGGACCACCCACGGGAACCGCGAACTAGCCACTTCGAGCGACACAGCCCGAGAACGAAAAAGGGGGCTGGTGCAAGCCCCCTCTTTCTTATAACTGACCCCCCAAAACCGAAATCCCAGTCGAGGTTGGGATTCGGCCACCCCGGGAAGCCAATCTTGTAAACATCGTTGCTCCAAAAGAGAGCAAACCGCATGCCAGCCTGTAACACGAAATTCACAACCAAGCAGCTACATGAAAGGAAGGGAGTTAGCTGTGTGTCGGACACCCAACTTGACAACAATGCGGCCTTCTACCTACAAAATCCCACAGGTAAATGCCTATTCGCATCCATTCTTTGGGAGAGACACCGCTGTTACATCTAGGTGACACGAGAATTGACCCAAGCCACGGACCCTCCGAGATGCTGAGACTCCTTCGCCAGGCGACCCATGGATTCCAAATTACACCGCCGATGGTGCCGAAACCAGCAGATGCTCGCACACCAGCCTAGCGATACGCTCCGCGAAAGCAACCTGAATAGAGACTCCCTCCGTCCATCGGCGCGCACACGTGTCCGCGACAAGGTGAGTTTGATCGCGGACATCAATTAATTGTGCGGCTATACGTATTTGGCGTGCGGAGAGACGGACGCTGCCTTCCAAGACATAGTCGACGTTCAAGCTCCGCCCGATCTGGGCGATATTGCAGACCGATTTCTTGTAGGGCATGACTGAGGTTCGGGCGATAACGCCGAGTCGGGCCGGGTCCAGCCGCGCGAACTGAGCGATGATTTCGTAAGTCAAACCGTCTTCAAAGTGGCGAAGCTGAGGATCCGTCGAAAGATTGGCGAACGGCAGCACTGCCAGCCGTAAGCGTCTGGAAGCCTTCTTGCGGAGGGGGCTCTCGGCCTGCCGGGATCGTGCCTCCTGCCAAGCCAGCAATTCGGATTCGAATGCGTAAACCGAACCGAGCTCCTTATGAACATGACGGTAAATGGGTAGATTTTCTATTCTTTCCCAACGCTGGACGGTGCGGATAGTCCGCGCGAAAAATACCGCGACCTCCTTCCACGAATCAAGGCGCTCGGAAATAATGGCCGATCTGCTTTGTTGGCGAGACCCGCTGCCGGCGACAGCCAAAGACGTGGCCATCACAGCGCCCCTGCGAGGGATTGCTTTTGGGCAGCGACCACGCGAAGTTTGCGCCAGCCCCAGCGTGCTGGGAAGAAGAGCAGAAGCAGCCAGAATAGGGTGCTGGGCCCGGCTTGTAGCACGAAGAGGAGGACGTCTAATGCGCTGTCCACGGCGGTGTGGTAGCCGTCCACGAGAGCGTTACGCATCCGGGTACCGGCGGCGGGCGGCGCGAGGTTCAAGGCCGGCTTGTAGTCCTCCCGCAGCTTCAAATCAATGGATGCGTAGAATACCTGGCCCTCCATGTTCCGCTGCTGCGCTTCCATGCGCTCAATCTCCTCGCGTGTGCCGGCCAGCTCGCGTTCCACTTCAAGCACTTCGTTCAGCTTAGCCGCACGCTTGGCAAGAAGTTCGGTCAGGCGCTTCTCCGTGTGCCGAGCATTATCCAAGCGGGCTTTGAGGTCCACATATTGTGCGGATACTTCTTCGCCTCCCTGTTTCTCTTCTCCTGGTTGGCCGAGCTTTCGCAGCTCAGCGAGCGTAGCATCGAGCTCAACCGCAGGCACGCGCAGGGAAGCTGCGAGAGTTCGCCCTGCCTCGGATTGCCCTTCGGTGTTCAACTCGGCGAAATAGCCGTAGTGTTGTCTTACGATTTCCTCCAGCGTCGTCCGGGCGCTGTCTAATCCCTTGACAGTCAGCGAGAGCGACGCAGTTCGCTCGATCATCTGCGGGGCCGCAGGATTTGGTCCCGGGGTCGGAACTCCCCAGATGCTCGGCGGCACATCCCTGCTCATTTGGGAATTCCTCAGTGTGAAATCGATGGAATTCTTCCCCTTGACCGGCTGCTTCTCGGATAGCTTATCGGGTCTTTGGAACTCCGCGAGTGCCTTTGACATTTCCTCGGCGGCGGCGGCCCGAGTAGCATTCACAGAATTGTCGACGGCGTCTGCACCGTCAACCGGTACCGAATTCCCGCGAGCGCGCGACCCCGGCGGCATGTGCAACCCATTCGTCGCCCCCGGGGACTTCCTCACAGGCAGGTTAAAGATGCTATGCTCGCCAGGCTCATTGGGTGAAAGAGCTGCCACCTCGGTCGAGACAGTTACGACAGGCTTACCAGTCTGACTCGATGGAGCCTTCACGTGCAAAAGTGACTGGCGCGAAATAAAGGCTAACGACACAACCAACACGACGGCGAACCCGCTGGCGAGATGCCAGACCCACGGTCGCTGAAGGAAGGACCGCCAGGTCGTACCTGGAGACGACAATGAGATTTTGGGAGCAAGGGCTTCTACGCGCGCCTCATCATCTTGTGACACTGCCATAGAAGCCATCGACGGCTGCTCGAGATTAGCCGGTTCCACTTTCCAGCCCACCAGTTGCTGCGAGAGAGCGCAGAAATCGTCAGCAAGAGAAGAACAATCGGTGCACTGTTCAAGATGGTCGGCGAGAGCGAGCGCGCGTTCGCCAATAATTTCGCCGTCGAGGTAAGCCATCACCTCTTCGGGCCGGAATTCATGCAATTCGACGCTCATGGTTCGTTCCTCACTTCTGGCCCTAAGGGGAGCAGAAAGGCCTTCAGGGCCGTCCGGGCGCGGAAGAGGCGCGAGCGGACGGTGTTGACCGGCAAGCGCAAGAGCGCGGCGATCTCGTCATAGGTAAGCTGCTCGTATTCGCGCAGCAGAAGGATGTCCCGGTGGTCGGCGTCGAGCTGGTCGATGGCCCGCTGCACCCAGATAGCAGCATCAATGCAGGAGTCGGCGGAGGTATCGGGCGTAGCTGCGGCAGACGCGGATGGCTCCCGGCGAGCGGACTTGCGACGCTCGGCCATGAGTATCCGCATAGCGATGCCATACAGATAGGTGCGAAACGTGGCGCGCGGCTCGTAGCGCTCGATGCCACGAAGTACTGCTACAAACGTTTCTTGCGCAAGTTCCTCGGCGCGCGACGGATTCTCCAGGCGCCTCCGGAAGAAACCGTAAACGGGGCTGCTGAAGCGGCGGAAGAGTTCACTGAACGCCTCGGAATTGCCGAGCCGGAAAACGAGCATCAGGCGCTCGTCGGTCATCGCGGCGAGGGCAGCGGGTTCCCCGATGGGCTGGTTGGGTCCGACTTGCGGCATGGGCGAGCTGATTCTCTCACCCTTGTAATGTCGCGAGAGGCAGGAAAGTTCCCCAGTGGAGGGAATAATTCTGAGACGCCGGTCTGGATGAAATTTCTGGTGGGCCGCTGCCCGTCAAGGCTCAGGCCGCCGCCAACTCTAGTTTAGGCGCCTATGGACGCGCGCAACGCCTCGGCGAGCGACTGGCTATAGCGCTGAACGTCCGTGTCATCCTCGGCCTCAACCATGACGCGCGCCAGTGGCTCCGTCCCGGAATACCGCAGGACCACCCGGCCGTTCTCCCCTAGCGCCGACTTGGCTTCGGCCAGAGCACGAGACACTTCCGGCAGTGATTCCAGCGGCGGCTTTGTTTTAACCCTCACATTCACAATCGTCTGTGGATAATCCTTCAGCCCGCTGACCAGCGATTCCAATCGCCCATTCATCGAAACAAGGGAAGCCACCTTCAGCGCCGTCAGCAGTCCATCCCCCGCCGGCGAATCGTCCAGAAAAATGATATGGCCGGACTGCTCGCCCCCCAGCACGTTATTGCTGCGCAGCATCTCCTCCAGCACGTACCGATCGCCCACCGCCGCCCGCGCCAACTCGATCCCTTCCCGCGCCAGCACCCGCTCGAGTCCAAGGTTGGACATCGACGTTGCCACCACTCGATTGCCCTTCAGCTTTCCCGCCGACCTCAAGTGCCGCGCAGCCGCCAGCAGAACGCCATCTCCGTTGATAACCCGGCCCGATTGGCAAACGAACAGCGCGCGGTCCGCATCGCCATCAAACGCCACGCCGATCGCAGCACGTTCCGCCACCACTCGCTTCTGCAATCCTTCCAGGTGCAATGATCCGCAATCCGCGTTGATGTTGCGTCCGTCCGGCTCCACGCCCATAGCGATAACGTGCGCGCCCAGAGACCCGAACAATTCAGGACCAAGTTTGTACGCCGCGCCGTTGGCGCAATCCAGCACCATCCGCAAGCTCGAAAGCTTTGCGCCAGGAATCACGCGGCTGCGCAGAAACTCCAGATATTTCGCATCCAGTGCTTCGTCCGCCACCAAAGGCGGCACATTCTTCGGCGGCGCCTCGTGACGGTGCTTGAAAATATCCTCTTCCAGCATTTCCTCAACCGCATCCGGAAACTTCATTCCCGCGTTCGAAAAAAGTTTTACTCCATTATCGTGAAATGGATTGTGCGATGCCGAGATCACTACGCCGGCCTGGAACCCTCTTTGCCGCACCAGGCAAGCCACTCCCGGCGTCGTGATGACGCCCGCGAAATCGACCGACGTACCCGCATTCGCAAGACCCGCCGCCAGTAGCGCCGCGATGTGCGGACCGGACTCGCGCGTGTCCATCCCCAGCAGCACTCGAGCCGCGGGATTGGTCTGCTTCAAATAATTGCCAAGCGATCGCCCCGTAGCATAAAGCGTGGCGTCGTCCAGAGGCGCCGTGCCTGGCACGCCCCGTATTCCGTCAGTTCCGAAGAGCTCTTTGGCCATTAGTGGGCGCGATTTCGAAGAAACACCGCGATAGGGCCGACCGCTGGTGGGTGACCTTCATTCAGTCTAACATGAGCATCCGCAGTGCTCCGCCCGGTGCGCTGAGAGTCACTCTAGCAAGCCTCTCGCTTTCTCACTTCAGCCCGTACTTCTTGCGCTTTTCCAGCAGCGTCTTGCGGCTGATGCCAAGTATCGTCGCCGACTGGCTGATTTTATATCGCGTCGCTTCCAGCGTGGCCGCAATTACCTCTTTTTCAATCTCCTCCAGCGAACGCAATCCTTCAACCATTCCGGATGAGCCCGCGGCGCCGGCTCGAATGTTTTCCGCAAAATGCCCCGGCTCCAGAACCTCGACGCGCGTAAACACTACCGCCCGCTCCAACGCGTTGCGCAACTCGCGAACGTTGCCCGGCCACGCATAGCCCCCCAGCATCCGTCGTGAGCTCTCGCTAAGTCGCACCACGCCCCGCGCGTGCACCTGGCACAGCACCCCAAGAAAATGCTCCGCCAGTGGCAGGACGTCAGCCCGCCGTTCCCGCAGCGCTGGTACCGCGATGGTCAGCACGTTCATGCGGAAATACAAGTCCTCTCGAAAGCGGCCACCCGCCACTGCCGCGGGAAGATCCACATTTGTCAGCGCCATCAGCCGTGCTTCGATATGCAGTGTTTCCGTCCCGCCCAGCCGTTCGAACGCCCGCTCTTGCAGCACCCGCAACAACTTGCTCTGCGCCGTCGCCGAAAGCGCGGCCACTTCGTCCAGCACAATCGTTCCGCTGCCGCCAAGCTCAAAGCGCCCCAGTTTCCGCTCCACCGCCCCCGTAAACGCGCCCCGCTCGTGCCCAAACAGTTCGCTTTCCACAAGCTGCGCCGGCAGGCTCGCGCAATCAATTTTCAGAAATGGTGCATCCCGCCGCGGCCCCAGCTCATGAATCAGCCGCGCCAGGTAATCCTTGCCCGATCCGCTTTCTCCCGTGATTAACAGCGTGGTAGGTGCGCCGGCAACTTTCTGCGCCAGCTCAAAAATATTTTGCGACGCCGGGTCCGCCGAAATCCACGGCAGCCGCTCGTCCGTCATTTTGAGGCCGCTTCGCCTGGGGCATGCGCGCCGCCCATCGCAATGTTTTGCCGCCTACCTGGACCTTGCGCCCCTTCCGGCTCATCCGGAATCTCCAGTTTAGGCGCCGAGCGCCACAGCCGCTCCAAATCGTAGTAATGCCGCGCCTGCTCGCTGAACACGTGCACGATAAAGCTCCCAAAATCCAGCAGCGCCCATTCCGAAGAGCCCCGCCCCTCGCGGTGCTCCGGCGACCGCCCCAGCTCTTTATAGAGCTGCTCCTCGACTTCCGTGCATATCGCTTGCACCTGCGGCGTGCTGAATCCCGTGCAAATCACGAAGTAAGACGTAAACGCCCCCACTCCGCTTAGCTCCAGCACGGAAATGCCCGCCGCTTTTTTGTTTTGCGCCGCCTCAACTGCGAGGCGCACGCCGTCTGGCAATGAGTTGTAGTTCACCGGTAAAGCCCTTGTTTTAAAATATATTCCTCCACGCGCGCCGCAACCAGCCCATGAACGGACTGCCCGCGATGCGCGCGCCTCCGAATGTCTGTCGCCGAAACGTCGCTGGCTACGTTCTCCAACAAGTACACGCTGGTGCGATGCAAATGCGCCACCACCATGGACTCATGCACCGCGTCGCCGTCCCGTCTCTTTCCGTCGCGCCCCATCAGTTCCGGCGGTATGACCAGGCGCAGCGCCTCGGCGCGAATCCCCGGCCGGTTCGCCACGATAAAATCGCAAAGCCCCAGCAGCGTCTCGTATTCCTTCCACATCGGAATATCCAGAAACGCGTCCGCGCCCACTATGAAATAGACGCGGTCGCCGTGTCCGTGGTACGCGTGCCGGAAATACCGCACCGTGTCCACCGAATAGTGCAGTTGCGCGCCGCTGAAATCCTCTCCCGCTTCCGCCACCGACGGCACAAAGTGCGGATGCTCCGTGCACGCCAGCGCCACCATGGCAAATCGATGAGGAAATGGCGCCAGGTGTTGCTTCAGCTTGTGTGGCGGCCGGCTCGCGGGGATGAAGTGTATTTCGTCGAAGTTGAATCGCCGGTCTGCGGCTCTTGCCACAGCGAGATGCCCGGAATGAATCGGGTCAAACGAGCCCCCGAACAACGCGATGCGGCGAGGATGATGTTTTACTGCGGTGCGCTGCGCTTGCGCGGTGGTCAATGCGTCTCCCAAGATCTTATGAGGCATCTTCTCACAAATTTTCTACCCGCGCTCCGGATGTATTGCCGGCGTTTTCGTGTGAGACACGCTCTATTTCGCCCGCCTGCTCTGGCGCCGCCTTGGGAATCTTATCCAGCGCATCCGCGATCGATCTCACCAGTTCGCGCACGCCTTCCCCCGTCGCCGCCGATATTGCATGGAACTTCAGCCCGCGCTCCGCACAAAAATCGCGCAGCTCCGTGAGCCGTGTACGCTCCGTAGTGGCGTCCAGCTTCGTCGCCACCACCATCATCGGCTTTTCCGCCAGCGATTCGCTGAACGCTCGCAGCTCTCCGGAAATCACCTCGAACGCGTGTATCGGGTCTTCTTCCGAAGCATCGCTCGTATCAATCAGATGGACCAGTAGCCGCGTGCGCTCTACATGCCGCAAAAATCGTATCCCCAACCCTGCGCCTTCATGCGCCCCTTCAATCAATCCCGGCAAATCCGCCACCACATACGTTCGCCCAACTTCTCGCCCTTCGCTCCCTCCGCCTCCGTCCGCGTTCACCACTCCCAGATTCGGCTCCAGCGTCGTAAACGGATAATTCGCAATCTTCGGCCGTGCCGCGGAAATCACGGAAATCAGCGTCGACTTCCCCGCGTTCGGAAATCCCACCAGCCCCACATCCGCCAGTAGCCGCAATTCCAGCCGCAAATGCCGCTCTTCGCCCGGAGCTCCATCCTCATGTTCTCGCGGCGCCTGATGCCACGGCTTCGCAAAATTCTGATTCCCGCGTCCGCCGCGCCCACCCTTCGCCACCAGCACCCGTTGCCTCGGTGTCGCCAAGTCCGCAATCGTCTCCCCGCCATCATCAAAAACCAGCGTCCCCACCGGCACCTGCAAAATCATGTCCGCACCCGAATGTCCCGTGCAGTTCGAGCCTTCTCCATGCCGTCCGCGATCCGCCTTGAATTCTCGGTTGTACCGGTAACGCAGCAGCGTGTTGTCGTTCGGATTCGCTTCCAGGTAAATGCTTCCGCCATGCCCGCCGTCGCCGCCCGATGGCCCGCCGCGCGGCACATATTTCTCCCGCCGGAACGCCACGCAGCCGTTTCCGCCGCCTCCTGCTTTCACCAAAATCTTCGCTTCATCAACGAACACAGTTCCTGCTTCCTCTCAAAAAACGATACCATAGCCATTCAGCTTCGGTGTCAATCAGAAATCCTGGGAGGTCATTCATCGTGTCTCGTCTGCGTGTGTGGCTGCGTCGCGCCGTAATCCTGCTCGTGCTCTTCGCTATTCTCCTCGGTGTCGGCGCTTACATCCTCTACTTCCATCGAGACGCCCTGCCCGCCGCTCCTCCGCACGCCCGCGTCGCTTCCACCGTCAACCCCCTCAAGGGCCTCGCCGCCTGCTGGGTTGAAACCGGCAGCACCTTCACCGGCTACCCTTTCGCTATGACCGCTGGCAGCATCCTCGTCAAGCATCCCAACGGCGACCTCCTCATTGACACCGGAGTGTCCACGCACCTCGATGACGAAAGCGCCGCCCTTCCGTTTCTTCTTCGCCTCAAACTCAAAAGTCTCGGCGGCCAGCTAAGTCCCGAAGTGCCGCTCCCCGAGCTCATGCGTCTTGTCGGCGGCGATCCCGCCAAGCTTCGCTGGGTCATCCTCTCCCATGCGCATTTCGATCACGCCGGAGGTTTGATGGATCTGCCCCGCGTTTTGGTTCTTCTCACCCGCGAGGAGTTGCAGTTCGCCTTCGATCCCGCCGTGCAAGCCAAAGGCTCCGTAACGCCCGTCCATACCCAAAGATTTCCGTCCGCCGATGCTCCCACACTGAAGTTCGATCCGAAGCCCTACGAAACATTCGATGAGAGCGCCGATCTCTACGGCGACGGCTCGGTCGTCGTCGTGCCCCTGCGCGGCCACACTCCCGGCAGCGTTGGCATCTTCGTGAATCTCGACCCGCATCACCGCCTGTTCTACGTAGGAGACGCCGTCGACGAAGAGCGCGGCGTCCAGGACCGCGTCGGCAAATCACTCTTGCTGCGCGACAGCGACAACGATCCCGACCGCGCCAACCAAATCGTCGCCAAGCTCAACCAGCTCCACCAAATGGTCCCGGAGCTAGCCATCATCCCAGCCCACGGCCGCAGCGCCTATCTCAAGTTTTTCCCCAGCGGTCCGCTAACCTGCGTAACCTCCGACGCCCCCCGCTAAAACAAAACGGCTCGGCCGAAGCCGAGCCGCATATTTTGGGGTGCGGCGGTCTTGCCGCCGCTTAACGCAGTCAGCGCCTAGATAAGTGTCTCCGCCGGCTACGGTTACTGCGGAACTCGTGTCATCCTGAGGTCCCGGCGTCTTCCAGCCGGGCCGAAGGATCTCAACCGATCGCCGGCTCAAACCGATCTAATTGGCCGCCGCCGCGTCCGCCGGCGTAACACTAATAAATCTCCCGTGCCGCCCTTTATCCTCAAACTTCACAATCCCCGTAACCAGCGCATACAAGGTATCGTCCTTGCCCTGCCCAACATTCACGCCGGCCTGATGCCTCGTCCCACGCTGCCGGATCAATATCGTGCCCGCATTCACCAGCTGTCCGCCAAACCGCTTAACGCCCAGCCTCTGTCCATGCGAGTCCCGCCCGTTCGTAGACGATCCGCCGCCCTTCTTATGTGCCATGACTCATTCCCTCTTTTTTCTGTTTCCAACTGTGTTGCAACAATCTCGTTGCCCTTCGCCAGGGCACGGTTTCAGCCGCGCCGCAAACCGCCGTCATTCCGAGTGAAGCGACCCGGCTTTTTCTTGCGCACGGTCTTTGTGCGCCGGGTCGCGGAAGGAGGAATCTCTCTTCGCTCGCTCTCACTACAACTTAATATCGCTAACCTGCACCGCCGTAAAATTCTGTCGGTGCCCCCGCGAAATCTTGTACTGATTCCCCTTCTTGAACTTGAGCACCGTCAATTTCTTAGCCCGCCCCTGGCTGACAATCTTGCCGGTAACCGTCACCTTCGACGCATCCGACCCCAGCACAACCTTCTTATCGTCGGTATGCACCGCCAGCACGGAGCCAAACGTCACCTTCTCTCCAACATCTCCGCTAACCCGCTCAATCCGTATAGTGTCGCCGGGCGCGACGCGATACTGCTTCCCCCCGGTCTGTATGACGGCGTACATCGCTCCTCCACCTATAAAGGCAAACCCCAATTATAGAAGCTTTACACCAAACCCGTCAACGCACGAGATTCCGCAGCGATTGCTCGGTTCCGATAAATTCGGGGCTCATTTAGAGCTCCGTTCTCGCATGGCGGCGACCGATTTGACGACCAACTCTTCCAACACTTGCCGGTCTACATCAGCGAGCTTCTTGATGTAGAGGCAGCCCTTTCCGGTCGTGTGCGTGCCGAGCTTCGCACGCAGCGCTTCCGCATCACTGAACCCGCTCATGTTATACAGAACAGTTGCGGCCTTACGTGGGGAGAAAGCGATAAGCGGCATATCGCCCTCGCGACCGCTGTCGTATCTATAGTGATAGCTGCCGAAGCCTATGATGGATGGTCCCCACATCTTCGGCTTCTCCCCTGCCGCGCTTTGCATCAACTGGACAAGTGTCTTCGCGTCTGCGCGCTTGGTCCCGTCCGTCAGCTTGTCAATAAACGCCGCTACGCTCAATTTTGTGGGCTTGGTTTTGTTGTCCGACATCCTGACCTTCCGTCCTTTCCGAGGCGGACACGGCTTGAGGAAAGACCGAACTCGGCCCGCCGATGATATCGTGGAGTTGCGTAGTCCAAAATAGATTTCTTTGGCCGATAGAACAGCAAATCGAAAGTGAGTTCCCATCGCATGAATCAGCCCGCCATCGCTCCAATGCTCGCCGGCACTACATTGGGCTCACCCAATAGCTCGTTCGTTATCGCCGAATGGCAAGACGCTGGTGGCCCTTCCAATCCGCCGCGCCTGATCGCGCCGCGTCATGTCCACCACAACGACGACGAAGCTTGGTACGTCCTCGAAGGCATTCTCCGCGTGCAATCCGGCGAAAACGAAATCGAAGCACGCGCCGGTTCGGCTATTCTCGTCCCACGCGGAACGCCGCACACCTACTGGAACGCCGGCCCCGGCCGCCTCCGCTACCTGCTGATAATGACCCCCAACATCTTCAGCCTGATCCAGGGAATCCACGCCCTGAAAGAGCGCACTCCGGCCACGCTCCAAGAACTCTTTCGCAAACACGATTCCGAGCTTCTGTAGCAGCATTCTGTGGCCGCTCTTTCTATCTTGCTTAAAAACAGTGCTTTACTCGCCCTTTCGCAACTTTCCTAGCCCACCCGGGTTTCATGAATGTAACAAGGATCTAAGAGGTCCCAAGATGCGATACCTATCCTTTTTAGTCTTAAAGCTTCGATATCTAAGGTTGTTCGGTTTACTCGGCATTGCTCTCGCGATTGGTCTTTTCTCCGCTTCCAACGCCAACGCCCAGCGCGTCACCTTCGGCGTCGGAATTGGCGCCCCCGGCTATTACGGCCCCGCGCCAGCCTGCGCCTACGGCTACTACGACTATTATCCCTACGCCTGCGCCCCCTACGGCTTCTACGGCCCTGACTGGTTCACTGGCGGCGTCTTCATTGGCGCCGGACCCTGGTTCCACGGCTACGGCCATGGCTACTACGGCCGCGGATACGGCTATCGCGGCGGATATGGACGCGGCTTCGATCACGGCTACCGCGGCGGAGACTTCCACGGCGGCAACGGCTATCGCGCTGGAGACTTTCACGGTGGCAACGGTTATCGCGGCGGTGGTAACTTCCGCGGAGGCGGCGAATTTCACGGTGGTGGCAGTTATCACGGCGGCGGCGGTTTCCACGGTGGTGGTGGCGGCCACGGCGGCGGCCATCGCTAAGCACCAAGAACTCAAAAGGGCCGGCATCCAATCTCGCCGGCCCTTTCTCTTTTTCCTTGACAACCGCTATCCAATGAGTTACAGTCCGTCTTGGGTAAACCCACGCCAAGCGGCAGCCACTCTGCCGCTCTTTTCTTTTCCTGACTGTATCGGATCTCTCTAACCCCTTTAGAATGCGCAGTTGCGAAGGGGCCTGAATCTTGCACAATTGTAGTGCAAATAAGTCCTTCAGAATCCGCACTTACAGACCCCACTCCGGTAAGTCCTTTAGAATGCGCAGTTACAAAAAACAGGGGGGAAGGGGGTATCCTCTCAGAAATCGAACCGATATCCCAGAATCATCTTCGCAATCAAATGATCGGTCGACCTGGTCAGTCCCACACCTAATCCAAAATTCACTTCCCACTTCGGCGACAAATTTAAATCGATCGTCGGGAAAATCTGATGTTGCTGGTCGCGCAACGGCAGAAATTCGGTCGCCGGTCCCACCGACCCGTAATATTCAATCCCGCCCGTAACTTTCTTCGTGAAGTCGTAGCTGATCTTCACGTTCGGCGAAAAAACAAATCCCTGGTTCACGCTCGCCCCGTGAAATGATCTGTCAAACGTCGGATTAAACGACAAATACCATGGCCCGATCTGTTTATCGATAATCGGCCGCATTTCCCAAGTCCAGGTGTCCACGGAAAACTTTGCCCGCTGGTAGCCGATCTCGTTCGACAAGCTCAGGCCCACCGGCCACTTCCATTTCGGAGGAATGCGCACCCGCGGACGAATGTGGTCTCCCACCCACTGCACGCCGAATCCGCTGCGCTCGGAAGTAAAAATATAAAAGCCTGTCTCGAACCAGTCCGTAACTCCATGCGTAATCTCAATCGTCTCGTGCTCCGCATGATTCGTCGGCAACACGCCGTTCTGCACCGTCTTGCTGCCGTTAATCGTGAAATTGCTATGCAACTCCACCATCGTCTTGCCGGGCTCCACTTGGTCGTACCCATACACCTGAATCTCGTAGTTGTCCTGTGCCTTCGCGCAAGCGGCAGAACTCAAGATGGCAGCCACGGATACCAGTATGCAAGCGCTTCTTCGCAATCTCACCGGCTCTCTTTCCGCGCGACCAAGGTCGATAACCCGCGTGTCTAAGATGCCGCAAACAGTTGCCGCGTAACAGAAAAAGCCAGGGAGCGAAGCAGGTCGCCACACGCAGCTATGCGGGAAGAGTCTAAGTTGCCAATAGATTCGCTTAAGCGTGAGGATGCGACTTGTCGTAAATTTCCATCAACTGCCGTATGGATGCGTGGGTGTACTTCTGCGTCGTCGATAGTGACTGGTGGCCCAGCAATTCCTGAATCGCTCGCAAGTCCGCGCCGTCCGCCAGCAAGTGGGTTGCGAACGCGTGCCGCAGCGAATGCGGATGCAAATCCCAATTGATGTTCGACAGCTTCACGTACTTTTTGACGATTCGTCCCACCGATCGCTGCGTCAGCCGCCGCCCTGCGTAATTCAGGAATACCGCATTAGTCCGCGGCGCCGCCCGCCGCGTTTCGCCGCTGCCGTGCGTTTGCAGCAATAGCTGCTCTCGCAGCGGCCAATATTTTTCCAGCGCCTCTTGCGCTTTTGTCCCGTACGGCACAATGCGCTCCTTGTTGCCCTTGCCGCGCACGCGCAACATTTTCTCGTTCTGCTCGATGTCTTCCAGGTTCAACCCGGTGAGCTCGCTCACGCGCAGTCCCGCGGCATACAGCAGCTCAAGCAGCGCGCGATCCCGGCGCAGCAGCAATCCCTCCGTGGCTAGCTTCTTCCCTTGCGCGCCGCGAGCAGCGCCTTTTCTCGCCGGCAGATTTCCTCCCGCAGCGGCGAGCGCCGTGCCCGCCAACTCATCCAGAAATCCATTCATCTCTTCGGCGGAAAGCACGGAGGGAATCCGCTTGGGCAACTTGGGAGTCGGTACCAGCCGCGCCGGATTTTCCTTGAGCATTCCTTCGCGCACGCAATATTTGAAAAAGGAACGCAGCGCCGCCAGTTTCCGCGCAATCGAGCTTTTCTCCAATCCTTGCTCGTGCAAGTGGCCGACGAATTCGCGGATGATCTGATGGGTAATTTCGCGAAGCGGCGGGGGCTGCGCGCCCGGAGGCGAAAGATACGCCACAAACTGCTGCAGGTCCTTGCCATAATTCAATATCGTGTGCGGCGAGGAATTCTTGACTGACTGCAAGTACTGCAAATATTTTCCGATCGCCTGTTTCATCTCTGCGGGGACTCCCAAGCACACGCCAGTATAATCCCGCGGAGTTCCGCGCAGGCCAATTGGCAAACGGGTGCCACCGAGTTGTTAATGGGAACTTAGGGCTAGCCCAGGCTGGCTAAGATCTATGGCTTCGCGCCGACTGGCGTTGCGGCTTCTTCCGGTTGCGGTGGCATGGGGTCCGCGACCACCGACTCCCAGTCGCAACCCTCTTTCAAACAACTGCGCACGATGCCGATCTTGGTTTTCTTTTCCACGATGAACGGCGCGCCGCACTTCGGGCACGGCTCGTTCAGCGGCATGTGTGGCGTGGTGAAATCGCAATCCGGATACCGCGAACAGCCGTAGAAAACGCGCGGACGCCCTCGCCCGCCCTTGCCCGCGCTTCCGCGCCGCACAAATTCGCCTTCATTGCACTTCGGGCATTTGATGCCCATGGTGATGGGCCGCGTGTACTTGCATTTCGGATATCCAGAGCAACCGATAAATTGGCCGAAGCGCCCACTCTTCTTAATCAGGTGGTTGCCGCACAGCGTGCACTTTTCCTCGAGTGGCTCGTCGGGCTCGTGCGCGATGCGCGTTCCTTCCACCAATCGCCGCGTGGTCTTGCAATCCGGATAGCCGGTGCAAGCCAGAAACGCGCCGAAGCGTCCGCGCTTCATCGCCATTTCCTTGCCGCAATTTTCGCAATATTCCGTTTTGCCTTCGGTATCGTCAGTGAGTTCCGGCGCCATGTCCTGAATAAAATCGCAATCCGGATAACGCGAGCAGCCCAGGAAAAATCCGTGCCGGCTGATGCGCTCCAGGAGTTCGCCCTCGCCGCACTTTTCGCATTTCTTGCCCGTGGGAATCCCGGCCTTGTACGAAACCATCTCGTCCCCGGCCTTCGCCAAATCGACGACAAATTTGCCCCAGAATTCGCGCACCGCGTCGCGCCAAGGCAGCTTGCCTTCTTCGATTTCGTCCAATTCCTCTTCGAGGCGCGCGGTGAAGGTCACATCAAACACATCATCAAAGCTCTTCACCAGCAGCACGCTCACGCGCTCGCCCAGCATCGTCGGCGTGAAGCGTCCTTGATCTTTGCGCACATACTCGCGCTCCACGATCGTGGAAATAATCGAAGCGTACGTCGAAGGCCGGCCGATACCCTTTTCTTCCAGCTCCTTTACCAGCGTCGCCTCCGTGTAGCGCGGAGGCGGCTCCGTGAAGTGCTGATCCGGGCGAATTTGATCCAGCCGCAGCATCTGCCCTTCCGTCACGCGCGGCAGCGCCTTGCCCTCGCCCTCGTCATCTTTTTCGTCGTCCTCGCGGTCGGCTCCAGCCACCGGCATCTGGTACACACGCAGATAGCCATCGAATTTCTGCACAGAGCCTGTGGAGCGGAACGTATAATCCCCGGCGGAAATATCGATGGTGGTCTGGTCGAAAATCGCGGGAAGCATTTGCGACGCAACAAATCGCTGCCAGATCAATTGATACAGCTTGAATTGATCGTCCGGGAGATACTTGCGCACGTCTTCCGGAGCGCGCGAAACGTCAGTAGGCCGCACCGCTTCGTGGGCTTCCTGCGCATCTTTCTTCGATTTGTAGTAGTTCGGTTTTTCCGGCAGGTAATTCGATCCGAAACGTTCCGGAATCAACTCGCGCACTTGTTGCAGAGCATCGTTCGAGACGTGCACGGAATCCGTGCGCATGTAAGTGATCAGCGCGACGGAGCCTTCTTCGCCGAGTTCCACGCCTTCATAAAGGCGCTGCGCCACGCCCATGGTGCGCTTTGCGGTGTAGCGCAAGCGATTGTACGCAGCCTGCTGCAGCTTGGAAGTGGTGAAGGGCGGCGGCGGATTGCGCCTCTTTTCCTTTTGCGTTACGGAAGTGACTTGCCATTTGGCCTTGCTGACCGCGGCGACGACCTTGTCCGCCGCTTCTTGATTGGCAACCTCGATGTCTTCGCCCTGGTACTTGCTCAGCTTGGCTTCAAAGATGGGCGGCTCACCGGCATCCAGCATGGCGTGAATCGTCCAATATTCCTGCGGCACAAACGCCTTAATCAGTTGTTCCCGCTCGACGATTAAACGCAGCGCGACCGTCTGCACGCGCCCCGCGGACAACCCGCGGCGCACCTTGTCCCACAGCAACGGCGAAATTTTGTAGCCCACAATGCGATCCAGCACGCGACGCGCCTGCTGCGCATCCACCAGGTTGCTGTCTACCTGCCGCGGCTTTTCAAACGCCGCGCGAATGGCTTTGGGCGTAATCTCGTTGAAGGTCACACGGAAAATCTTTTTCGGGTCGATGGGCGGAATGCTGATTTCGTCGCGGTTCTTTTTGGCGCCTTTGGACTTGCCCTTGCCATCCGCCTTGGCCTCGGCCTCTTCTTTTTCTTTCGCTTCGGCGGCTTTATCGCCATTCTTGCTGGATACCGCTTCTTCTTCGTACTTGGTCGGCTTGGAAAGCACCATGGCCAGGTGCGCGGAAATCGCCTCGCCTTCGCGATCCGGGTCGCCCGCCAGATAAACCGCCGTGGCGGTGCTGGCCGATTTCCTCAAGTCATTGATGATCTTGCCCTTGCCGGAAATAATCTGCAGGGTAGGCTCGAAAATCTTGGGGTCATCCAGGGTTATTGGCTTCTTGTTTGATTTTTCCGCAGCCGCGGCGGCCGCCTTGCCCTTTTTGCCCCGGCCCTTTTTCTTTTTTTTCGGCTCATCATCGGGCATACGAAGACCGATCGTCTTTTTGGGCAGGTCCATTACGTGCCCAATGGACGCTTTGACCGTATAGTCGCGTCCCAAATACTTATTGATTGTCTTCGCCTTGGCGGGCGATTCCACTATTACCAGCGAACGTGCCATCTTGTCTTTGTAACCCCGGATTCCCTTGCCGGAAGGCCCATGTGGCGGGGCGTGTGTCCTTCTCGCTACCTTAAAGAAGATGCCGAAAGGCGGCGTGCGGATTCATTTGCGCCTTAAAGCATTAAGTAACATCCTCGTTTTCAGTTATTTCCAGCGGGGAACAATCGGCCTCAACCTCTACAGCAGCACCTTGCTGAACTGTTTTCCCGGCGTCTGCCGGATGATCCCTTTCATCTCCATGTCAAAGAGCGTAGCCAGAACCTCGGAAGAGTTCAACCCCGAACGTTCCACGATGTCGTCAATGTGCTTCGGCTCGTCCGTGCTCAGTAAATCATAAATCTTCTTTTCCGACGAATTTAGCGACGCGGCCGCCAGCAGATTTCGTTGCTCCGCCTCGGGCTGCTCGGCTTGCACCAGCGCGGCGCGTACCGGCGTGGGCAGTTCTTCGACCACGTCGGCACCGTTCGTGACCAGCTTCGCGCCCTGCTTGATCAACAGGTTGGGAGCAAAGCTCACTGCCTGCGTAACGTTTCCCGGCACCGCAAACACTTCGCGCCCGAACTCCATGGCCAGCCGCGCGGTGATGAGCGAGCCACTGTACTGCGCTCCCTCCACCACGGCCACGCCCAAGGGCATGCCGGCCACAATGCGGTTGCGGATCGGGAAATTTTCCGGTGCCGGATGCGTCCCCAACGGAAATTCGCTGATGATCGCGCCGCGCTCCAGCACTTTCTCATACAGTTTCCGGTTTTCCTTCGGATAGCAGACATCCACGCCGGTCCCGAGCACCCCGATTGCCCGGCCATTTACCGCCATAGCTCCCTGATGTCCGATGGCATCGATGCCGCGGGCCATGCCGCTGACCACCACCAAGCCGCGCGCCGCCAACTCTCGCCCCAGCCGTTCCGCCATCTGCGAGCCGTAGAGCGTGGGTCGCCGCGTGCCCACAATGCTGATGGCCGGGAAATTCAGCACCTGCGCGTCGCCGCGCACGTAGAGCATCACCGGCGGATCATAAATTTGCAGCAGCGTCTGCGGATACTCCGGATCGGTCCAGTTCACCAGCCGGCAACGATCGATGCGCCGGGTGTGCGCCAGCTCTTTCTCCGCGCGCTTGAAGGATTGCTTCTTGAAGACAGCTTGCGCCACAGGCGCCGGCAGCCTGCAGGCTTCCAACTTCGGTAAGGGCGCGCGAAACACTTCTTCCGGCGAGCCAAATTCACGCAGCAGCCGCGCGGAAAGCCGCGAAGCCAGCCCAGGGGTCAGCGCCAACGCGAGCCAGGAGAGGGAAGCGTCTAGCTCCATCGCACCGCGAGCCTACCTGTAGTATAACGGTATTGTCAACTACCATATTCTGAACTCACGATAGTGCGGTCGCGCTGATATCTCTACTGCGCTTTGGCGTGCGGTGGGCCAAACCCGATTTCGAGGGGCGTATCCCTTGGCAAAATCACATCATGTCCCCGCGAAATAAAATTCGCATAGATCGAGGTCGAAGCCCCATAAGCGCCAAGCGCGACCGACACCGGGGTAGACTTGGCCACCAAACTTAAAAGCGCGCCGGTGAGGCGAAATCCGGAACCGCCGGCGGCCGAGCGCACGCCCGGGCCGGCCATTTCCGTCGTGCCGCGCTCGACTTCCGTGTGCGAAGCGGCCGCTGCCAGCATCACTGCGAGTCCGCTGGACAAATAGCGCGTCTTGCTGGTGGTGGTGTGCGCCCCGCCCTCTTCATCGAGCTGTATGTTGGCGCGGCGATCCACTTCCACGCCCTCCAGGTTGCCGATCATTGCTTGTGACTGGGCTTGCGTTTGGACTTGCGAGCGCTCCGCCGCAGCCTGCGAACCCTCCGCTTGCGCCTGAGTCTCTCTTTGCACTTGCGCCAACGCCTGCACACCCTCGTCCGAAGTTTCAATGTGCTCGAAAATCACGCGCAGCTCGCCATTGCGGTGCAGCTTCCGCGCCGACTTCGCTTTGATCACCTGGCCAACCAAGCGGCTGTTCGCCGGAAGAATCAACTGGTGCGTGGGAGAATACAGCGGCTCGGTCAGAATGGCGGTGACGGGCGTGCCGCGCGAAGCCGTCGCGGAGCTGACCTCCGCAACCAGGCGTGCTTTCAGGGTGCTGTCCGGCGTCGGCTCAGTTCCCACCGACGCGAGTTGTTCGCTCGTGCGCGTAGTGGCCCCAAAATCCAGCGGGTCTTCCAGTTCCGCGACAAAACGCGTCCCGGGTTGCACGTATTGCTTCCGGTACGGCGATTGCGCGATCAGGAATTCTTTCAGCCGATGCATTTTGCCCGGGGCGGTGAGCTTTGCCCATCCTTCACGCGCTTGCTGCTTCGCTTCCGCCATCTTGCCTTTTGCTTCGGTCTTTGCGCGGTCGGTCGCGCGCCCCGCCACGCCTTTCTCTTGTTGTTTGGCGGGATTGCTCACCAGGTGCACCACCTCCGCGGTTCCCGGCATCACGGAAGTCTTTACAGGAAGCAGGCGGCCGTCTGGAAGCGTGACGGCGTCAAAGGTCACTTCATATCCATGGAACGGCGTCAAATCTCCGTTGGCGTAGGCCATTGTGCGTCGCACTCCTGAAACCGGAGCAATGCTCTTCACGTGGCCGGTGGCGATGCTCCCGGCCGGAATGACCTCCTGATCGAACGCATAGACCGTTTCCACAACTTTGCCGTGTACAACTTCACCGGGATGGCTGATGCGTACGCGCTGGTCCAGCGCAATGCGCAGTGGCGTTCCCGTCGGGACGGTCAACGGAATGCTAGCCGGAGCTATAGGCACAACATCCGCCTCCGCCAGACGCTCTTCTGATGAAGGCGGCGCACACAGCGCCACGAGCGCGTCCTCGCGCGGAGCCTCATCGCAGCCTGAAACCTTCTGGGCCGACTCTGGCTCGCCTTGCGCAGGCGTTGGAACCGACTGGCTCAGCGCCGCCGAAGTGCAAAGCAGCAGAGAGAGCGGCAAACTTGAAGAGAATCGAGCAAGATACATAACTTTGTTCCCCGTCGTCCTCGCTGGGGGGTGGGTTCCCGCGGGCGCTTTTAGAGATTCCGATATTCGCGCAGCCAACACCAATTGTCTATGCTCGCTTTGAACCGCAAAGTGCCCGCCGCGTTGCCTGGGTTTTTGCCTACGAGCCTGGCTTACGGTTGTGCGGCATCTTCTTGCAGAATTGACTCCAGTGTAATGACAAAGAGATCGGCGTCTGCTTCCGAAAAAATCAGCGGCGGGCGCAGCTTGATCACGTTGTGATGCGGTCCATCTGTCCCTGCCAGAATCCCGCGGTCGCGCAGCCGGTTCACCACGTAATCCGCTTGCGCCGTGGCCGGTTCGCGCGAATCTGGATCGCGCACCAGATCAATTCCCAAAAACAGTCCGGACCCGCGCACATCCCCAATCAGCCGATGGCAGGCCTGCAAGGTCTTCAGCTCGGTCATCCAATATTTTCCGACGCGCAGCGCCCGATCCTGCAGGGCCTCGTCTCGCAGCACATCCAGCACCGCCAGTCCGGCCGCGCATGCCACCGGATTCCCGCCGAACGTGCTGAAGAATTCCATTCCGTTGGCGAAGGAGTCCGCGATCTCTTGCGTGGTGACCACTGCAGCCAATGGAAATGCATTCCCGATCGGCTTCCCAAACACAGCGATGTCAGGAATTACGCCCTGCGTCTCGAATCCCCAGAAGTGCGTGCCGAGCCGGCCGAATCCGACCTGCACCTCGTCCGCGACGCACACCGCACCGGCTGCGCGCACGCGCCGATACACTTCGGAAAGATAATTTGGCGGAAAGACGATTTGCCCCGCCACGCTCGGCAGCGTCTCCGCGATGAAGGCCGCGACTCTTCCGCCTCCACGACTCGTGCGTTCCAGAATTTCGCCTACTTGCGCGGCATATTTCGCGCCCGCCTGCGTATCGCCGCGGCGGTAAAGTCCGCGATAATCATCCGCGATGGGCGCTACGTGGACCCAGGGCTTCTGCCCGCGGCCGCCGGGGCCGTTGAATTTGTAGGGGCTGATATCGATCAGCGTGTTGGTATGGCCGTGGTAGGCATGCTCGAGGACAATCACGTCCTCGCGGCGGGTGCGCGCGCGCGCCAGGCGCAGCGCCAATTCATTCGCCTCGCTCCCCGAATTCACGAAATAGCAAACGCGCAGGGGCTCCGGCAAGAGTTCAATCAGCCGCTCCGCGTAGCGCAGCACGTTGTCGTGCAGATACCGCGTGTTGGTATTGAGCACCGCAAGCTGTTCCTGCGCCGCGCGCACCACACGCGGATGGCTGTGCCCCACCAGCGGCACATTGTTGTAGACATCGAGATACGCGCGACCGGTGTGGTCGTACAAATATTGCATCCATCCACGAACGACCTTCAGCGGCTCGCGATATGAAACGCTGAGGTTTTTTCCGAGCAGCGTTTTGCGTTCGCGCAGAGTTCCTGTCGCGCTGCTCTTTTCGACGGGGAAACGATCCGCGGGTATGCCCAACAACAAATTCGGGTCAGGAGACAAACTCGTCCAGAGACTTCGCTCGGACGCGCGCGCCACACCAGGAAAATCTGTGCCGTAATCCAATAAATCCGTCGCGATTTGAAAGTGCAGGTGCGGCGCCCAGCCGCCATTTTCCGCCGTCGTTCCGACTTCGGCGAATTTTTCGCCGCGCGCAATCTTCTGACCCGCGCGAAGCCGCGTCAGAGTTTCTGTGGTGAGATGCCCATAAATCGTAAAAAAGTCGCGTGGCCCATCTCCCAGATTCGAGAAGGTGTGCCGCAAAATTACGACGGGGCCGTAGTCGAGCGGCGCTTGATTATTCGCGAGTGCGTGCACTACTGCATCTAGCGGCGCGCGCACCGCGCTGCCGGGTCGCACCTGCAAGTCGATGCCAAGATGAATGGTGCGCCGCTCGTCAACCGGACTTCCGCTCCCAAATAGCGGCGAAGTGTAAATCGCGCGCGCCTCGCCATACCGGCCAATTCCTACGACGGCCCCCGCGCCTTCCATCTCGTCAAAGACACGTTTGCTTGCCACTGTAGGGTCAGCCGCAGCGGGATCTGCGCCGAGGAAACTGCTTCCGACGCTGAAATCAAAGACGAGGCTTGGCGCGGTACGTAGGTCGGTGTCGAGCACTGACGCTGCCGCATCTGCTTTTTCGGCGAGCCATTTCTTCAATGCGCCGCTATGCGGACCTGGCTCCAGCCCGCAAGCCTCGCGAAAACTGTAAAGCGCAAAACGTGGATGAATTTTCTCGAGCCGCGCCAGAGCTTCCCATGCGGGAGCCTCACTGACGGTCACATACGAATCGTCGGGTTTGACACCGGCGCGCTGGGCCGAGTTCACGACGCTGACCGCAAGCCGCGTCCCGATCAGCGCAAACAAAACCTCCAGCTCCCCTTCCGCCAGCGGGAAGGCGCGGTGATACCCGCGAACCACTTGCGCCGCCGCGCGCAGCGGATCGGCTTTTCCTAGAGTCGCGTAAGCTGCGGCGATCGCCACTTCCGAAACGGTCACCGTTTCATGCATGTCACCGAAATCGATGACGCTGACAACCTGTCTCGGCAAAGGCAGCGGTGCTCCGACCAGCACGTTGTGATCGTTCGCATCGCCATAGACTACGCTGCGCCGCAAGCGCGGCAGGGCCTGCAAGACTTCGTTTTGATAGAGGGAAAGAAATTTCTCAACGAGCGCGCGCCGTGACGCGTCGCGGATCAGCGGCACATGATTTCGGATCCAGCCCGCTCGCGCGAAATCCCATTTGAGCTCGCGCCGAGCCGCAGGATGGGCAAAATCCGCAAGCGCCGCATCCATTTCACCAAGGAAGCGCCCGAGGCTTTCCAGAAGTTCCGGCGAGTGCGGCAACGCCTTCACCAACATCGTGCCGGGGACATAGGTAAGCAGCCAAGCCAGGCGCTGCGTTCCGTCCGCCGTCGTAATCTCCGCGAAAGCCTCACCGTTTCGATTGAGTCGCACGCGCGGCAACGTAAGCTGAGGCGCGCGCTGCGCCAGATGTTGCAAAGCGCGGCACTGCATGTCGATGAACGAAGGCTCGCGCGCCGGGTGCATCACCTTCAGCACAAATCCGGCACCGCCAGCTTCATTGTCTGTGTGGAATGAATTCGCACGTGGCACAGCGACCCTTGGCTGTGCTCCGGCGACTTCCGAAAGCGGCATCAGATGAAAATTATCGTCGTACTCGCCGGGCAGAGACTTGGCTGTGACCTTCAGCCCGTACAGTTCACGTGCAAGCTCAACAGCTTCCGCTTCCGTCGTGTTCCGGCTGACGCGCTCTTCCAGCAGCATCCGGAAATATTATCCGCAACCGCGGAGCGCGTCTATGTGTAGCGGATGGGCCTCCGCCCAGCTAAACCACAAACTGAGCGCTCCTGATTTTGCGGTAAGCCGCTCAACTCCCGGTCTATTAATCCGCCACAGAAATCGGGCCATTCTCGGTCGACAACCGAATCACCGGAGAGCCGCTCCCATACTCAATCCGCCGATGGTCATCGTCCCATGTCTTCCGCGCATCCGAGCAAATGCTCGCATGGCAGCTCATCGGCGAATGGCCATTCGATTCCACCAGGAAACTGGAACGGAATCCGGACGGCACGCGCAAGGTCAAAGGTCCGTTCACCGCATCCGCCACCAGCTCCGATCCATTCCAATTCGCGCCCAGCGACACGGAGATTGGTCCGTTCTGCGTATGCAGCCGGAGCTTTCCGCTCGTGCCAGAAAAACTGATCGGTCCATTCTGCGCGGATATGTCGGCCTCGCCGGAGCAATCCTTCATGCTGATCGGACCGTTCGTGGCCCGCGTGGTGATCTTGCCATCCACGGTGTAAAAGCTGACCGGCCCGTTATGCGCGGTCACTTCGATATCTGCGGAGCGCGGTGTGCGAATCAACAGATACACCGTCCAGTCGTTGTGATAGCCGTGCGGCTCGCTCACCGAAACCTCACCGCCCTGCACCGCCAGCTTGATCTGAGACAGAAGCCGCGGCGCGTCGCTGCCCACCGCCGCCTTGCACGCGGTCACAGAGTACGCATCCTTGTCCCATCCCTGCACTTGTACGCCGCCGTTTTCGATTTCGTGCACCCGCAAGACGGAAGCCTCGGCCTTGGTTACGGTGCGTTCTTCAGATTCGATTGTCGGCCGCTCATCGTTCAGGCGAATGTGTAGATCGGAGCAGTCCGCCGCCGGGCCGTCGCCCCAATGGGTCGAGCCCCAGACATGTTCGCCCCATGCTGGTTCCGCGGGAATCGCTGGAGCCGCAGGCGCAGCCGGCATAGCCGGAACTGCGGGCATAGCGGGTAAAGCGGGCATCGCAGGCAAAGCCGGCATGGCGGGAAATGCCGGACTCGCCGGCATGGCCGGAGCCGCCGGGCTCCCCTGAGCGCGAACTCGCGTCAAAGGCAGTACCAATAATATGTAGGCGAAGCACGCCGCCACCATAGCCATCACTGTGCGCATTTTCATAAGACGTCCCCTCCACCGCTATAGACGACGCATCCACCTCATCGGTCTTGCCCACCCCTGACAAATCTAAGGCGACGCGATACTCCTGTTCCGCCTATCAGTCCCAGTCCCCATCGTCCATCGCGCCGATCGGCGGTCCATCCGGCGGCTCCGCCGGCGGCGTGAGGTCCAGCCGTTTCGGGTCCTTCTCAAATTGCTCGATTTGATGGATTGCGAAACTCAAGTGGCGTTCGATGCTCTTGCCCTGCAACTGCATTGTCAGCCAGCCCTTCAACAGAGTGAGTTCCATCCAGGCGATGTCGCGCACCTCTTCGGATGCTCTATCGTTCGCGACTAACGCCATAAGATCATAGAGCGCGACGTCGTCGACCACGCTAGCGATCTCATTCGCGTATCCCTCCGGGCGAGGAGACTCCCACGTTGCTTTCAATACCGCCTCGAGCACTTCACCGAGGCCGGGATTTGCGTGGTCGCGGGCGTGGAACTCGATGAGCCGCTCCGCGCGTTCTGGATTAAACAAAAACTGCAGCGTGTGCTGGGCCGCGGCTTCCGCCGGAGCCAGCGCGTCAAACGCCGGGTACGTCCGGATCTTGAAATCTTCGCGCCCGCGTTCATATTGCGGCGGTCGCGGCGGAATCATCTTCAGCAGTGATTCCGGCAGCTCCAACGCCTCCGGCTTGAGCGTAGCCAACACCGCGGCCAGCGCGCGTCGCTGCTCTGCGGCCGCAACAATCTGCGTCGGCGGTTGCCCGTCTCCGCGCAGCGCAAACGTATAGTCCATTCCTCCGATAAGTTTGCTGGCCGCTTCGACCTGATACCGATGCAGCATGTAAATCGGCACCAGGACATCCTCGATCGTCGCCAGTGGCGCGCCGTTGCGAATATTGTTCTCGCCGAATCGTCGCAAAGCCGCCGCCCGCACCTGCATCAGCCGATTCAGCTCATCTACTGCATTCGTGCCCGAGTCCCACAAATGCGCCACGCTGCTCGATGAACTCGCCGGCCGCGCATCCTGGTCCGTCAAATACCGCAGCCCTCGCCCAAACGCACTCAGCAAAATCTTGCCCAGCGCCGCGTGCTCGTCCACACCACGCCCGAATTCGCTGTATCCCCATGCGATCGAAACTTTGTCCCATTCGCCGATTCCCGTCGCGTACGCATCCGAAACATCCGGCACGCCGTCCGCGCCAAGCTTCACCAGCGGTGGCGGATAATCCATCACCGACGAGCGATTTACGGTGCTCGCCGAGTAATTGTGCATCAGCCCCAGCGTGTGCCCCACCTCATGCGCCGCCAACTGCCGCAGCCGCGCCAACGCCATCTGCTGAGCGCGATCTTTTCCGGCCGGCAACTCCTTGCCATCCGCGTAGGGTGCCAGCAATCCCTCCGCAATCAAATAATCCTGCCGCACGCGCAGCGAGCCCAGCGACACATGACCCTTGATAATCTCTCCCGTGCGCGGATCGGTTACCGTCGCGCCATACGACCATCCCCGCGTTGCTCGATGAATCCACT
>Ga0210409_10001297_pt1 | contig 33406 bp, 29 predicted proteins | sample IncBWH17MmetaG_FD_161649 | JGI IMG/M metagenome (GOLD analysis project Ga0210409, IMG submission 161649) | Forest soil microbial communities from Barre Woods Harvard Forest LTER site, Petersham, Massachusetts, United States - Inc-BW-H-17-M | ecosystem: Environmental > Terrestrial > Soil >...
CAACTTGCAGTATACGGCGGACGGAAAAACGCAGATGAAAGTGACGCTCACGCGGTCGGGAGTGCCGGACACGTGGAAAGACGTGTTCCCTCTGTACGCGCACATCGGCGACAAGACCGTAAAGATGGGAAACATGCAAGTCACACACGCAACAGAGACAGTGGATACCACGATCGCGGGCAAAATTGATCGTGTCTCGATCAATGACTACCAGGACATTCTGGCGGAAGTAAAACAATAGTTGGCAGTGCGTGCGATCCGTTGAAACCGAATCACAGTGTTCCTCTTGCCGATCAGGAAATTGCTCTTGGGATGAAAGCGAGCGCGGCGGAGTTCATGCAGTAACGGAGGCCGGTGGGCGCGGGGCCGTCGGTGAAGACGTGGCCGAGGTGGGCGCTGCAAAGAGTGCATTTCACTTCGGTGCGCAGGACGCCGACGCTGAAGTCTTTTTTCTCGCGAACATTTTCTCTCGCGATAGGTTGCCAGAAGCTGGGCCAGCCGGTGCCAGAGTCAAATTTCGATTTCGAATCGAAGAGGGCGTTGCCGCAATCCACGCAGCGATACAGCCCCGGCGCGTGCTGATCGTAAAGAGGCCCGGAGTAGGGGAATTCGGTGGCCGCGCGGCGGGTCACGTCGTATTGCAAATCCGTGAGCTGTTTCTTCCATTCGGATTTGGTACGGCGGACTTTGGGAACGGTGAACACGCCGAGCCGAGCGCCGGTGTCGGAGAACTTCACAATTTTGACGGGGCCGGGGTCGTCATCCGGTTCGTCGTTGCCGGCAAAGGCAGAAAGGCAGACGCGCTCCACGCCGGCGAGTACACCACAGGCCGCGACCGTTGCCGCGCCAAAAATAAGTCCGCGTCTTGTGATTTCGTTCATTTCGAACGATCCGTAGAAAACTTCGTTAGTTGCTGGCGCTCATCGGCGGAGGAGGCAGAAGCGGGAGACGCTTCGCTTCCCCGCGCGCGCCGCGCACTTCCAACTCTTCAAAGAATAGTGAGGGTGCCACGACGGAGGCAGGCAAGCCATTTTGCGCGGAGCCAAACGCGCCGAGCGCGGTGCCGGCAAATCCGGTTATCTGGCTCTGCATGTAGTTGTAAACGAAATTATCGTTGCCGATGCCGGCGAGGTTGCGCAAAGCGCGCGTGTTCAGGCCGATGATGCGCGAGCCACGGACGATTTCTTCGCGTCCGTCCTCCGGGTAGATGCGATACACGAGCAGCGGGAGACGATCGCCGGTGCCCGCTCCGCCACCGAAGCTGGCCAGCAACTCGGAAAAGTCTTCCTGATGGAGCAGGCTCAAGGTCGGATTATCCATCTCGCGCACGACCAGGCAGTAGGGGAGTTTTTCCGCGCGGCAAGCGTCGAGAAATTTCTTCTTGAGCTCCGCGGGTGGAATCGTTTCCGTGGAGGTAAACAGCAGATTGCTCATCGTGGGATTGGCGTCGTTCAGGAAGGCGGCTCTGCCGTGGCCGTTGGATTGGTCGAAGTCCGGACCGGGGCGGCGGGACATCAGTTCGCCCTTCAGGTTGCCATTTTCGACGATGGTGACTTTTTGCGCGTGAACACCTTCGTCGTCCACGCCGAAGCCGCCGAGCAACGGCGCGCCGTTGAAATCCTTCGCGCCGGGATCATCCACGAGCGTGACGGTCGCAGGAAGAACGCGCGCACCGAGCCTAGTCACCCAATCGCTCTTGCCGCCTAAACCGCTGAGAAGCTGTTCCATGACTGGAGTAAAGGAAACCGGGGGCCGCGCGCCATTCATCGCAGGTCCAAGCACTTGCGCGAGAAGCGGCGCAGCAGCGCGAGCTTCGAAGAGCACAGGCCCAGTGTAATCCTGTGCCGTAGGAGCCACGCGCAAGGCCATCAGTTCGCTGCCCGCGACGTTTAAGCCTTTACGAACGGCGTCCGAACCTGGCAGGTCCGCCGGTCTTCGCGCGTAAGTCGCGTAATAGTGATGCAGGGGCACGCCGTCGTCGGCAAGCGCATCCATGCCCGCTTCGATCGCGGCGTAGCGGCGGTTCTGGCGAATTTCCGTGCCTTCGCTGGTCAGAAGATACTCGGTGGCATAGACGAGGTAATAGGTGACGCGCGATTCGTAGATCTGAGGAAAGACGCGCAGGGTTGCCGAGGCCTGGCGCGCTTCCTGTTCCCAATTGCGATTGGTCCAATCGGGCGTCTCCAGAGAATCGATGAGCTGGACCGGATCGGTTTTCGAGAAATCGTCAATGTCCGATTGTCGCGCGAGACTGCTGAGATAGGCGCGCTTGCGCGAGTAGGTTTCCACTGCTTCCTTGAAAGCTTGATCGGTGGCAATCCACAGGTCTTGGCGGAGGGAATTGTAGTCGCGGTCAATTCCCACGGAACCAGTGGGGCCAATAAAGCCGCGGAAACCGTCGTCGCTCACAAAATTGGAGCTGTCCAGTTTGTAGCTGCCGACGCGCGCAGCCACGTTCATGAAGCGGTTGCGCGTGTGCGTGGTGGAATACAGCGCGCCGAATTCGGCGACGACTTCCCTCACGTCGAGATCGAGCAAACGGTATTCGACGTAGTAGGGGCGCACGGGCTGGTCGGTGCCGGGAATCAGCAAGTCCAGGCGAGTTTTCGACCTAGCCATTTCGTCGCGCATGGCGCGGAGAGTCTGATCGTTGTCCTGTTGGGCTTGCGCGCCCGCAGGTATCACACCAAGTAGTGCTGTTGCGAGAATGAATGCTGCCAGGAATCGCCACGCGTTGCTCATTGGGCGCCTCCCGTTGCGACAACGTCATGATCATGCGCGGGTGGCGGCAGAATCGGTGGCCGATCCGTGGAACTTTCTTTTTTCTGCACTTCCAATTCGGAGGTTAGGATTGCTGGAGAAGCTGCGGAGACGGGCACGGAGCCGGACTCCGCGCCGCAATAGCCGTTGAACACTTCGGTGGTGTCGCCGGTCGCCACGATCTTCGTCAGGGCTGCCAGCGGCGTGCCGACGATGTCCACTCCGCGGACCAGTTCGTCGGGGCGTCCGTCTGGAAAAACTTTGTAGACCACCAATGGGAGAACTTGGAAGGCTTGCGGCTGGCCGCGCCCGGTAAACGTAAATCCGCCGGCGATATCGTCAATCAACAATCCGTACGGCTTGCCCTGCGCCTTAATCAATTCGATGAGCTTGGCGCGGAGTTGCGCGTTCGTGACGGTCTTGCTGCTCTGCACGATGAGGTTGCCTTGGCGAGAAACGGGAGTGGCTCCCAGTTGCCGCCTCCCGTGTCCGTTCGAATGTGGATAGCCCACCAACGGCGAGCGCGACATTTCGAAACTCTTTAGAACGCCGTGGTCCACGAGGGTCACGCGCTGCGCGGGCACGCCTTCGTCATCGAACTGGTAGTAGCCCAGCAGGTCTTGCGAGCCGAGCTTCTTCATCGTGGTGTCGTCGGTGATGCTCAGAAAATCAGGCAGGATCTGTTCGCCGACCTTCTTGGAGAAGGTTTGCCCCTCGGACACGTCCTTTTGACGGTGGCCTTCGGCGCGGTGGCCGAATACTTCATGAAAAAAGACGGCGGCCGCGCGTCCAGTGAGCAGCGCGGGACCAACGGTGGGATCGTTGATGGGCGCAGCGACAAGCCCTTCGAGCTCCTTGCGCATGGTGGCTTCCGCGGCGTAGACGGCTTTATCGTCCGGTGTGTCTTTCGAATCCACCCAATCGAAATTGTAATAGCGGTCAATGTCCATGCCGTCGGGGGCTTTGCCTTGAATGAAGAGCTCGAGGCGGTAGCGAATCTGGCCGAACTGCAATTGGGTGCCTTCGCTGGTGACTTGAAAAGCGTTCTGCGCCTGCGCGCTGAAGGTCACAATGGAATTGATAATGGCCGTGGATTTGCGAAATTCACTGGTGTAGGCGCGGACTTTTTCTTCCCAGGGTTTGCGGTCCACGGAAATGGAAACTTGCTGGCCGATGGCAACGTGGGGCTCCTCACGCGAAAAGTCCGGAGCGCGGCCTTCCGCCGTTTCGACCTTTACTTCTTTTCCGGTCTTGATCTTGATCAAGGCCTCGGAGGCCACACGGTATTGCTTGTCCGTCTCGAGCCAGACGGCGCGTCGCAGAACGTCCAGGTCATCGTCGAGGGGCGCGGAAGTGCCCGGTCCACCGCTTTGCGCCTGCCGTTCGCCAACTTTGTGCGAACTGTCCAAGTCGTAACCGCCGGTGCGGACGGAAACCTCGAGCCAGCGATTGCGTGCCTCGCCGCTATTCAAGAGGGCCCCATTCGAGCCGGAAATATCCACGCGTTGCGTATCCGTGACGGTGTAACCCAGAAAGTACGCAGGAGGATCCTGGGTGCGCAGAGTCTTGATGGAACGGTCGAGCTCCGCTTGCAGGGCCGCCAGCACAGGCGAGCGCTTCCCCTGGGCATCCGGCGGCGGGGCAGCTTGCGCGACCGGCGCCATAGCAGGCGCCAGAATGGTGAGCGCGCATAGCGCGCAGAAACAGGAAATCATTCGATTACGCTTCAATAGTGTCAAAGGGTTCCTCACTCACGTTTAGACGAGACCGCGAATTATTCAGTGTACGCCACAGGAAGGGGGCATACAAACCGGGGTAAAGACGGTTTCGCACAATTCAGTTAACAGTGGATTGGACGGCTGGGGCTTGCGAATCGTTGCATGATTCTTGCGCTTGGCCTTCGCCGCAAAAGGAACAGGAGAATAAAAGGCCCGGCGGGATGGTTCAGCCAGGCCCAAGATCGAACACCAAGTCTCTCAGTTGCGCGTGCACTTAGCCGCAGTTTGGCCCAGTCGGGTTGGTCTTGCAATTGGGGATCACCGGTGGCTTGCTGCTGCGGGTCGCTACGATCGGCACAACTACCGCCGGCACAACTGCCAGAATGCCGAGCGTAATCCCCGTTCCCTTGCCGATATGGTGCCCGACTTGGCCGATTCCGGGGCCGCTCCCGCCCGTATCGGTATCTTTGGCCGCCGCGACCAGCATATCGAGGGGAGCCTGAATGGGCGCCAGCGGTCCCGAGTTGTCTCCGCTTCGAACACTGGTCATCTGTCCGGCTTTGACGATCACGCAAACCCCGGCCAAATTGCACACTTTCACGAAGCCCTCGAACACCGTCACATTCATTGTGTTGGTGGTGTTGTCGTATCCGAGAAAGAAATCCGTTCCGACCACACCCGCGACTCCCGCTGGCGTGCGCACTTCAAACTTTCCGTCCGGCTTGGCGATCTTTTGCGCCTGGGTGCGGAGTTTTCCGTAGGTGAGTTCCAGCTCGGTCTGTTGCGCTCCGGCGTCGTGCTTGACTACTTTTATCGAAGAGTCCGAGCCGACATTCAGCACTGAACCGTCATCGAGCGCGATACGCGCGCGCGCGTTCACTTGGGTGTTGACCAAGTCCTGCCAATCCACCGCGGATTTTGCCGAGGCCGGGAGTGTCTTTGCTCCGCGGGCGATGCTCACGGCGGGAATGACTCGGGAAACTTCTCCGGCGCGTTGTCCAGTGGTTTGGGGAGCGGCTCCCAGGTCTGCCGGGGTGGCAATCAGAAACGACGACAATACGGCCAACGCAAGGGCGTGCGAGGACTTCGTCTTCATCGAGGACTCTCCTAAGTTCGAAAGCTGTACCTATGGTTGTTACTGGAGAGAGGCCCGACTGTCAATCGCAATCCGTGAACCCTTTGCTCACTCGCCACATGCCTGCGCAGGCAGGCCTTGGCGGCATCGCTCAACCGGAGTAGTGAAACAATGCGGCGGCCATATCGTCGTGTTGCTCGCGGCCCCGTGAAAAGAGTTGCACGGCGGAAAAGATTTGGGCCAAGAGTTCCGCCGTGGGTAGGCCACGGAGATCTTTGCAGAGCTCTTGCAGGCGCTCGACTCCGAATTGCTCCTCGTTGCGGTCGAACGCGTCGGGGATGCCGTCGGTACAAAAGAGGACGGAGTCTCCCGGCAGCAAGCGCACCGTCACCGATTCGTAGCTGGTTGCTGCGAACAATCCCGGCGGAATCCCCGAAAGCTCCAGCGCTAGGCAGCCTTCTGCACAGAGATGAAAGGGGCCGGGCATGCCGGCGCTGGAGATTCGCATGTCCCGGCTGCGGGGATCAAACAACGCATACTGGATGGCCGCGTGCCGCCGGGGCATGCCACGAATCATCAGCCGCCGGTTGAAAGTGGCGAGTGCATCGCCCGGAGCCGTGCCTGTTTTGTGAACGCCGCGCATTGTTCCCACAGCCAGAGCGGCATAAAGCGCGGCCGGCAGTCCTTTGCCGGAGACATCGCAGAGGTAAAGGCCGATGGTAGAGTCCATTAGCTGGAAATAGTCCAGAAAATCACCGCCGACGGCCGCCACAGGTTGGAACGAGTGTGAGATCGTCACTGGACCGGCGCGCAGCGCTTCCGCAGGAAGCATGACCGCCTGGATGGCACGGGCTTCTTCGAGTTCCTCTTCTCTTAGTTTTTCAATAGCATGCAATTCGAGCGATGGCGCAGTCGTATTCATTCGCCTGTCCGAAGGGGAGCGTTACACTGGGAAGGGGGATACTGCAGCAGCGTTGAGTCTAGCAGAGCGATTAGCGGGCAAAGTGAAAAAGAGGGCCGTTGTTTCCTAACGCACTGGACTGCGAGTTGCGCTTGCGGAAGGCAACTGCGAGGGCCAAAATTCATTGATGCGCGCTCTTGTGGCACTACTCGTCTCGGCCGCCCTCGTCTTTGCCATCTATCACTATTATTTCAAGCAAATGCCGACGACGGATGAAGGCACGGCTACCACGCAGGCGATCAGCCTCACCGGCGTGCGCAGCGACCTCCTGCAGATCGCGCAAGCGGAACGCGGCTACATCGCCATGAACGGCCACTGCGCCACGCTCAACGAGCTCGTTTCTGGAAATTCACTCTCGATGGGCCGTTCCGAGCGGGATGGCTATTCGTATTCGGTGGAGTGTTCCGGCGGCGACTTCACGGTCACGGCGCGGCATGCTCCCGCGCCAGCGGGCTCCCCGATTCGCTATCCCAATCTCGCGATGGATGCGACCATGCAGGTCCACGAAGTCAACTGACTATACATAGGCTAGGCGCTTGCGGCGGACGGCACAGTTCGCCGGAGCGGTTTCGTGCCGGAAGCCGGGAAGTGCATCTTCCAGAACTCCGCCTGGGGAGAGACAAATTCGAAGGCCACAATGTTCTTGCCGTCGCCCCCCGGTCGAATCGAAATAATCTTGCATTCGGCTTTCTGCCCGCTGTTCTCGTTGGTCACCAGAAGCGTTTGTCCGACGGCGACTTCGGCGTCCAATACTGTCAGTCCTCCGTGGCCGCTGACCGAGAGGGAGCGCGTATGGATTTTGAATCTTGCGTTCGTCAAGGTGAAGCCTTGGACGGTCAAGTCCGCAAAGACGGAAATTCGAGCGGTGCGGCGGCGATCGACGCGGCGAAAGTGAAGCGTGGACATATTGGCTGGGACCTCTTTCTTGCTGGGGGCTGTGCGAGTTCCCGGGATTCGCTCAACCAATGAGTTTACAGCCCGAGACGCAAAGCAAGCCCATCCAAGTTGCGAGCGGAAATGAGCGCCGTCAACGGCAGAGCCCATTTCCCCCTTGGGAAGAATCTTAGATTTTGAGGCTTGCGGGACGAATAGAGGAACGGTACCAAAATCTGGGGCCGCTAAACAGTACTCTTGGGCCAGCACTTTGGAGGGCCCTCGGGCAAGCCGGCTTTCGTCTCCTCGCTGCAATGACCGCTGATGACCAGGGCAGTGGTTCGATCTAAACTCTCGGGAACTTTCCTGCAGCGCCAGGCGTATCTTCCACTGAATGCGGTTCCCACACTAGGCGGCGCCTCGGCGCATAAAAGAGAGAAGGAGTAGAGCATGGGCGGAGAATTGATCGGATTGGTGGCGGTAATTCTGGGTATGGGAGTTCCCCTCGGCGCGCTATACACGTATTACCGTGTACGCAAGCTTCGCAGTGAAGAGCGACTCGCGGCCATTGCGCGGGGAGTCGAGATTCCGATGGAGCCGGAGTTGACCCAGGCGGCGCGATCCCGCCGTGCGGGCCTTTTGCTGGTTAGCGGAGCGCTCGGCTACATCACGTCATTTGGATTGATCGCGCAGGTCCAAGCGGATCGCGACATCTGGACGGTTGCCGCCTTCGGCATCATTCCTCTCGCGGTTGGGATCGGATATTTCCTGGATTGGTCTATGATCCGCCGGGATGCACGCGCCTCGAACTAAAGCGGTCAGGCTCAATCGCAGGCGGGTCTTCTCCTCCAGGCTGTCGTGGAGCCAGCCCCCCGTTTCGGTTTCGCGTTGCGACCAGGTTGCTTAGGGCGTTCGTTTCTGGTCTACCACCAGCACGCCGGCTTCGGCGTAATTCGTTGCGGGAAGATCGTGAAACGATACATGAATATTTTCGCGCTTGGCCTTGCCGTCCTCGATCAGCACGGAAGTGATGCGCTCGGCAATTTTGCGCTTTTGCTCCGGTGATCGTCCTTCCACCCAGGTAATTTGCACGTGGGGCATGGATTTCCTCCATAATTCCTGTTCTGGGAATAGCGTTCCTCTGAAACGGAGGCATTCTATCCGCCGGTTGCCTTCGCGCAAAGCCCGCTGCCTTGCTGTGCTAGAATTACCTGTTCATGCATCCCGCCATTCCGCACCTGATTGAGCTTCAGCGCGTTGATCACCAGATTGCCCTTTTGCGCGCGGAGTTGGATTCTTTCCCGAAACGCATCGTCGAAGCGGACGCCAAGCTTAAAGGCGCGCGCGCCGAATTGGCCGCAGTGAAAGAGACGCAGACACAGGGCCTCGCGGAACGCAAGAAGCTGGAGTTTGAAGTGCAGCAGTGGAAGGATCGCGCGCGGAAATACCGCGATCAGAGCGGCGCGGTCAAAACCAACGAATCCTTCAAAGCCCTGCAGCATGAAATCGCCAACGCCGACGCCGAAGTTGCCAAGGCCGAAGACCGCCAGCTGGAAGTCATGATGAGTAGTGAGGATCTCGACCGGCGCGTGAAGCTGGCGGAATCGCGGCTGAAAGAGGCGGAGCAGTCGGTTGCCGCCGAACGAAAAGAGATTCATGCGCAAGGCTCGGAGAAGAAAAAACAGCTCGAAGCCGTGCTTGCCGAGCGCGAACGGATTATCGTGCCGGTGCCCCAGGATTTGCGCGAGCTTTATGCGCGCATCGCCAAACGTCACAACGGCACAGCCATGGCGGAGGCGCGCGATGGGCAGTGCCGTGGTTGCGGCATGCGCGTCCTGCCACATATTCTTCAAGAGCTTCGCACGGAAGCCAATGAAGAGGTCTTTCGTTGCGAGAGCTGCGGCCTCATTCTCTACACGCTGGAACCCATTCCGGTGGCCAATCCGGCGGGTGGTTCGATGAACGCATCTTCGGCGGCTACAACCAATCACTGATGCCGCGACGCACACCAACGACCCGCGGCAAAGGCCTGTTTCCGGAAACGGCAGCAGAGCCGAAATCTTCTCCGGCCGCCTTTCGCGCGAACATTGACGGCGGCTCGCGCGGCAATCCGGGTCCGGCGGCGTACGGCGTGATCATTCGCGACGGCGGCGGCGAGCTCGTGGCGAAATTAAAGAAGTATATCGGCCGCATGAGCAACAACGTGGCAGAGTATTACGGGCTGATCGCGGCGCTGGATTATGCGCAGTCGCACAAGATCCGGGCGTTGCGCATCGAGAGCGATTCGGAACTTTTGGTCAAGCAGATGCGCGGGCAGTACAAAGTGAAAAGCGCGGATTTGCAGCCGCTTTTCGAACGCGCCCAGAAAATGTCGCAGGGATTCGAATCGTTCCGCATCGAGCACGTTTATCGCGAACAGAATCGCGAGGCTGATGCTCTGGCGAACGAAGCTCTGGATGCCGCCGAAGGCGTTGTTCCCGCAGCAAAAAAGGGCGAAACGCCTGCCGCCAAACCAGAGGTTTCTAGCGCCAAGCCCGAACCTCGGCGGATCAAGGCGCGTTTCCGCAGTGGAGTTCTGTACCTACTGGAAGATGTCGAATTGCCTGACGGAATCGTAGTCGAAGTTTCCGTTTTCCTTCCGCCAAAACCCCCAGCCGCGTAACTTCTCCGAATTATTTCAAAGCGTAGGAGCGATAGAGCGTGTCGCGTTGGGCGGGGATGAAGCCGGCGTCGGAGATAATACGGCGGAGTTCGCCTTCGTTGGTGCGGTTTCGCACGCCGGCAGCGAAGACGACGTTTTCTTCGATGAGGATGCTGCCAACGTCATCCGCGCCGAATTGCAGCCCGACCTGGCAGACTTTGATTCCCGGAGTGAGCCAACTCGACTGGATGTGGTCGATGTTTTCGAGATACAGGCGGCTGACGGCGAGCGTTTTCAAGTAATCCACCGCGGTGGTTTCCTCAATTTTCTTGCCTAGCGCGGTATTCTCCGCGGCGAAGACCCAGGGGATGAAAGCGGTGAATCCGCCAGTGTCTTCCTGAATGCGGCGCAGGCGCTCAAGGTGGTTCACGCGATGGCGCAATTCTTCGCCGCACCCGAACATCATGGTGGCGGTGGTGCGCAGTCCGAGTGAGTGGGCCACACGGTGCATTTCTTCCCAGTCGTCGCTGGTGCATTTCAGGCGGGCAATTTTCGCGCGGACTTCGTCGTCGAGAATTTCGGCGCCGCCACCGGGGATGGATTGCAGCCCGGCGTCCATCAGGCGCTGAATCGTTTCGCGGATGCTGATCTCGCTGACTTCCGCAATGCACAGAATTTCCGGCGCGGAGAAGCAGTGCAGGTGGACCTGCGGGTAGCGCGCCTTCAGAGAGCGCAATAAATTTTCGTAGTAGCCGATTTGCAAATCGGGATGCAGGCCTCCCTGAAGCAAGATTCCGGTGCCGCCGAGCTCCAGCATCTCGTCGATTTTTTTGTAGATTTCCTCGAACGAGAGGATGTAGCCGTCCTTCGCGCCGAGCGGACGGTAGAACGCGCAGAAGGAGCAATACTCGGTGCAGAAATTTGTGTAGTTGATGTTTCGGTCGATCTGGTAGGTGACCACGCGCGGATCGTTTTTCTTCAGGCGCAGCTGGTGCGCGGCCATGCCGATGCCGACCAAGTCATCGGATTCGAGGAGTTCGAGAGCTTCTTGTTTCGTCAGTCCCACGCCGTTTCCTTATGGAGTGTTCCACTCCATTGTAGCCAATCGTTCGCTCAAACTTGAAACCGGGCGGGCACGGCTAAATCCGTGCCTCTACAAATTCGCTGAAACTGCTTTTGTTTCGGCCCATTCGACAGGTTTCGCCCGCGGGATCAAGCCTAGCTGGGCAGCGTGCTCGTAGTACAGATGGAGTCCGCGGAGATTCTCGGCGTCCAGTGAAAAATCAATGTTGCAGCGTAGATACGATTCGAGCGCCTGCGATGGCAGTTCCAATTCGCGGGCGGCTTCGAAACAGATTTCCGAGATGCGCGCCAATCCGAAGTCGCGGGAAGCGATAAAATCCGCGGTCAGCTCGGGTGTGGCGGCGTCGCGCCGGGCGGCCCAGACCGCCAGAACCGCCGGCAGCCCGGTCCAATTCCTCCATTCACCGACGACGTCGTAGACGTACAGCAAATCCGAGCTGGTGATACCGAGCGCGGCCGCTGGACAGATCGCCTGGCCTTCCGCGCCGGGCCGGCTTTCTTTTTCAATGCCGAGCGAAATGCGCAGAGCTGGATCGCCAATCAGCAGCGCGGCATCCGCTTGCGCCAACATTTCCGCCAGATCAGGTGTGGCTTCGAAGAACTTTGGTGCGATCTTCCACTTTTCCGCGCACAAGATGCGCGTCAAGGCCTGCGTGCTGCGTGAACTGCGGTCCAGCGCGAAGCTCTTCACCTGCTCGATGGGTTTCTTGGCAATGAAGAGGAGACTGCGGACCTGTTTTTTCGAGGCGATGGCCATGTCCAGCAAGATCACCAGATCTTCGATGCGCTGGTACTCGATGGCCGGGATAATGGCGACGTCCGCGCGGCCGGTGCGCAAATCGTCCGCGCACTGCGACGGGACGGTGAACGACAAATCGTATTTTCCCTGAAGCGGGCCGTTGGTGAAGCCCCAAACGAGCGGCGCGGTGTTCAGGTACTGAACGATGGAGATGCGGAGTTTCGTCACGGGCTGAGTTCTCGCATGTACAGATTCAGTATAACAAAGGCGATTTTTTTCGCGGCAAGGTTCTGCGAGTACGAACGATTCGGCGAAATCAAAGCAGTCGGAGGAATCGAAGCGTCGAAACTGTGAACAGCTTCAAAATAAAAGGAATGTGTGACTCCAGTGCACTTACCGCGCAAGCTCTTCCTTTTCACAAGGATCCGGGACAAATGGAGCTTTCGTACGTAGCCAAACCGCCTGACGGGCTGCCAACTGGCAGAGATAACCATGTGGATTTCTCAGAGCAATTCCTTGGCAGCGTGGCGTGACTAATCGCTGCGGCCGTCGTCTATAGCGGAAGGGAGGGCCCCATGTCCAAACGAAGCCTTGCGTTCCTCATTTTCGCGTCTGCCCTGCTTGCACTGGTTTTTACGAGCGCGCGGGCAGCCTCGCATCACCATTCCGTGAATATTTCCGGCGGCCACCGGCAGCCGGTGACGGATTGCTCGGACCTTCACATCCGGTTTGACGAACAAGATGCCGTGGTGCGCTCTGAAGAGCACACCGTGACCAAGTCCGAAGCTCCCACGCTGCAGGTTCTCCCCCACGCCAACGGCGGTGTGCAGATTTCGGGCTGGGATAAAGACACCTATTCCGTGACCGCTTGCAAAGCGGCGGCAGGATCCGGTGAGGAGGCAGAGCATATTCTGTCGCAGATCAGCGTATCCATCGAAAAGGGCACTATCTCTATAAAGGGCCCTGCGGATGATAACGATTGGACGGCCTACTTGCTCATTCGTGCGCCAAAGTCCGCGTCGATCAACCTCGAGACGAGGAATGGCCCGATTTCGTTGTATGACGTGGACGGCAAGCTCACGGCGCGCGCCCACAACGGGCCGATCAGCCTGAAGAATTTCTCCGGCGAGGCAGACATCACAGCCGTGAATGGCCCCATCCACGTGGAAGGCAGCAGTGGGAGCGTACGCGTTCACACGGAGAACGGTCCGATTTCGGTGGCCCTGTCCGGGAAGACATGGAATGGCGCGGGCCTTTCGGCCGATGCGAAGAATGGCCCGGTGACGCTGATGGTGCCGGACGGGTATCAGTCCAGCTTTGTCGTGGAATCGAGTAACAATTCGCCGGTAAGCTGCCGGGCGAGCATTTGCGATACTGCGCGCAAAACGTGGGACGACGAGAATCGCCGCATTGAATACGGCAACATGCCGGCGACCATCCGGCTCTCGACGGTGAATGGGCCCGTCTCCGTGCGCGAATCGAGAGAGACGCTTTAAACAGAAAAGGTTCTGCCGAGAACGGTGGCTCTGCGAATCTCCTACCCTTCAGGATGGACGCGCTCTGGCGCTTGCAGATAAGATTTAACGCATGCTGCTGGAGACGCGCATAGAACACCCCATCACCGAGGCGGAAGCCGTTGGCCTGGCGCGCGAACTGTATGGACTCGGTGTTTTGGCGCTGACATTGCCGGGCGAATATGATGATAATTTTCGCCTGACGGCGACGGGTGGCCGCGCATTCGTGCTGAAGGTAATGCACCCGGCGCGGGAGCGTGGCTTCATCGATCTGCAATGCCAGGCGCTGCGGCATCTGGCGCAGCGGGCGCCTCAGCTAGGATTGCCTCGCGTCCTTCCGAATCGCAACGGCGAGCTTTTTGCTTCGATTACCGCGGCAGACGGTTCGAATCGCCTCGTCTGGCTGCTCAGTTTTGTGAATGGAACGGTGCTCGCCCAGGTCCATCCACATTCGCCGGAGTTGCTGCGCAATCTCGGCCGATTCCTGGGCGAGATGGATGCGGCGCTGCAATCCTTTTCGCATCCCGCTGCGCATCGCGAATTGAAATGGGATTCTTCGCGGACGGCGTGGATTAAAGAGTACATACAGCACATCGCGGACGCCAGAGGACGCGCCCTCGTTGAAAGATTCCTGAAGCTCTACGAATCGGAAGTGGTTCCGGCGCTGCCGCGGCTGCGCCGCAGCATCATCTACGGCGATGCGAACGATTACAACGTGCTTGTCAGCGAGCCCTGGCCGCAACCACGCAAGGTCATTAGCGTGATTGATTTTGGCGACATGCACCATGGGCTGACGGTGTCCGAGCTGGCGATTGCCGTAGCTTACGGAATTCTTGGGAAAAAAGATTCGCTGCAGGCCGCGGCTTCGATCGTCGCGGGATATCACGCGGCGTTTCCGCTGGAAGAATTGGAGTTGTCTGTTCTTTACGCGCTGATCGGCGCGCGGCTCGCGGTGAGCGTTACGAATTCCGCGCATCGCAAAACACTGATACCGGAGGATTCCTACGTCACCGTGAGCGAAGCCCCGGCGTGGGAAGCATTGGAGCGGCTGGCAAAAATTCACGCGCGTCTCGCGCACTACCGGTTTCGCGCGGCTTGCGGATTGCCAGCGGTTCCGAAAGCACAGGCGATTGAGCGATGGCTGCGAGCGAACGCGGATTCTGCTGCACCGCTCATGGAGACGGATTTACGCACAGCCCCAAGTGAGGTTTTTGACTTGAGTGTGGGCAGCACGTTTCTTGGCGCTGATCCTTCGGCTTCGGAAACCGAAGCGCTTACGGCGAAAATATTTGGCGAAATGAAGCGGGCGGGCGTTCGCGCCGGCGTGGGACGTTACGACGAGGCGCGAATGCTGTATACGTCGCCTCTTTTTGGCGCGGGCGACGGTCCTTTGGAGGAGCGGCGCACCGTTCACCTGGGGATCGATCTTTTCGTCGAGCCTGGGACAACGTTGCGCGCGCCGCTCGACGGCGTGGTCCACGCTATGGCGAACAATTCTGCTCCGCTGGATTACGGACCGGTTGTGATCCTGCGGCATGAAACTGCTGACGGCGAGGAATTCTTCACCTTATACGGCCATCTCACACGAGACACGCTTGAGAGCCTCAAATTGGGACAGCGCGTGGCTCGCGTTGAGGCTTTCGCGCGCGTGGGATCAGCGCAAGAAAATGGCGGTTGGACTCCGCACGTGCATTTTCAGATCATTCTGGATTTGCTCGATCTGGGTGCGGATTTTCCCGGCGTCGCATATGCAACCGAGCGTTCGGTGTGGACGAGTCTTTCGCCTGACGCAAATCTGCTGCTTAGGATTCCTGCCGATCGATTCCCGGCCAAAAAACCGGACTTTGCGGAAACACTCGCGCAGCGCCGCTCGCTGCTTGGAAACAACCTGAGCATCTCGTATCAGCGCCCGCTGAAGATCGTGCGCGGCTGGATGCAGTATCTCTATGACGAGACGGGCCATGCGTACCTCGACGTTTACAATAACGTTCCGCTCGTCGGGCACAGCCATCCGCGGGTGGTGAAAGCCGCGCAAGAGCAGCTCGCGCTGCTCAACACCAATACGCGCTATCTCCACGACAACGTAAACCGCTATGCCGAGCGGCTGACGCAGTTGCTGCCCGAACCGTTGCGCGTCTGTTTCTTCGTGAATTCCGGCAGCGAGGCGAACGAACTGGCGTTGCGCCTGGCCCGGGTACATACGAAGCGCGAAGACGTTATCGTGCTAGAGCACGCGTATCACGGCCACACCAGCACGCTGATTGACATCAGTCCGTACAAATTTGACGGGCCGGGTGGAAGCGGAAAGAAGCCGTGGGTGCACGTTGCGCCGCTTGCCGATGATTACCGCGGACTGTACCGCCGCGACGACAAGCAAGCCGGCGCAAAATATGCTCGTCATGTAGCAGAAATTCTAGAGCGTACGAGGGTCGAGGGCCGCGGCATTGCCGCATACATCGCGGAAACGTTGCCCAGCGTGGGCGGCCAGATCGTATTTCCACCTGGCTACCTTGCGGAAGTGTATAGCCACGTGCGCGCCGCCGGCGCAGTTTGCATCGCAGATGAAGTGCAGGTCGGATTCGGGCGGCTGGGAACGCATTTCTGGGGATTCGAAACACAAGGAGTTGTTCCGGACATCGTCGTTCTCGGAAAACCGATCGGCAATGGATTCCCGCTCGCGGCGGTCATTACGACTGCGGAGATCGCCGAATCGTTCAACAACGGCATGGAATTTTTCAGCACGTTTGGAGGGAATCCCGTAGCCTGCGCGGCGGGCCTCGCGGTGTTGGATGTTCTTGAAGAGGAGCACTTGCAAGAACATGCCCTGCAAACAGGCACGTACCTCATGCGAAGTCTGAAGTCTTTGCAGGAGCGCAACACTTTGATTGGCGATGTACGCGGCGCCGGGCTTTTCCTGGGGATCGATCTTGTGCTGGACCGAGACACGCGCGAGCCTGCTCCGTTGCAAGCCTCTTACGTAGTCAATCGCCTCCGTGATTGCGGGATACTCACGGGCACCGACGGCCCGCACCACAATGTCATCAAGTTGCGCCCGCCGCTGGTTTTCTCTCAAGCCGACGCGGATCTATTCGTTCGAACCCTCGCCGCCATCTTGCAAGAAGATGCAGCGCAACCGTCTATTAACGTCCATTAATCTGGACAGGAAGAGCTCGCGAATGACGTAGACACCCAGCGCGCGACGCGCTATCTTTTTCCCTTGCAGAAATCGCGGCCTCCCTCCTGCCTGCCCGCGAGGACGTGCCGAGGGGTCAAAATTATGTCTGTAACCCGTTCTATCCTGGGCCTGATTGTACCGGCCTTGTTGTGCGTTCCGTCTGGTAAAACGCAATCCACACAAGCGTGCCCTGAAATTCCGTCCGCGGATGCGCTCGTTGCCGGCTGCGATCTGCCGCTGCCGCAACCGTTTGACGTAGACGACCAGGTGCCGGCGATTCAGCCAGCGGCAAGAATCCCGTTGACCGTTCCAAGTGGCACGCCGGTGCGCATCGCCCTCGATCAGCGCACACGCATCACTCGCGTTGGCGAGCTGGTGCACGGACAAGTCGTGCAAGCGGTCTACGCGTTTGATCAGTTGGTCATTCCTGCCGGCGCCGTCGCGCAGGGCCACGTCACGAAAATCGCCCCGGTTTCGGCAAAGCGGCGCAGTCTCGCCTACGCCAACGGCAATTTCTCGCCTTTCCGTAAATATGAAATCACTTTTGACACGCTGACTCTTCCGGATGGCAAGCAGCTTCCTATCAAGACGACCGTTTCCCCGGGCACCGCGGAAGTCGTGCACCTGGTCAGCGATCCCGCCAAACAAAAGCAAAAAAACGCGGCGGCACGCGCCGCGGACAACGCCAAGCAGGAAGCCAAGGACAAGATTCATGACGCGGTAACGGAAATCAACTCTCCGGGCCGCATGCAACGTCTGGAAGGAATGGTGCTGGCGCGTTCGCCATACCGGCGGCAATACATTGAGCGCGGGACCCGCTTTAACGCCTCGCTGGACACGCCCCTCGATTTCGGCGTGGAGACACGGACTGCCGAACAGCTGGCCACCATCGGCAGCGCCCCCGCAAATGACACGCTCTTGCACGCGCGCCTCGTCCTTGGAGTGAACTCCGCGACGGCGAGCCGGGGAACCCCGGTTCTGGCGCTGCTGACGGAACCGCTCTTCTCCGCCGATCATCATCTGCTCTTGCCGGCGGACACGCGGCTGATTGGCCAGGTGGTGCAGGTCAAGCCGGCGCGCCACTTGCATCGCAACGGCGAGTTGCGTTTTATTTTCGAGCACATCGAAACGCCCGAGGGCTCCTTGCGGGCAATGCAGGGAAGCCTTGAAGGCCTGGAAGTCGATCGCGCCGCAAACATGAAGCTGGATGAAGAAGGCGGAACGCGCGCAACGGACAGTAAGACTCGCTATCTCTCGACCGGGCTTGCGGTCGTACTGGCTGTCGCCTCGGCCCACACAGACACCGAACACGGCACGACCGACGCGTCTGGTGATCCCGGCGTGCGAGCCGGCGCGGGCGAGTCTGGTTTGGGCCTCGCCGGAGCCCTGCTCAGCTACGCGGCCAGATCCTCGCCAGTGTCCATCGCCTTTGGAGCGTATGGAGCATCGGCTTCGATCTATTCGAATTTTCTGTCGCGCGGACATGAAGTGGTATTGCCAAAAGACACGCCGATGGAGATCGGCTTTGGGAATGCTCATCCCGGGGCAACAACGCCCAAGCCGCAAGAGCCGAAGGTTCCTCAATAACAGGCCAGGTTTTTCTTTCACTAGAATAACAACTTGACAAGTCGGTTATTCCGCACGTAGGCTCGCCAGGCGATGGAGCTTGATGCTTCCCTCTCCTGGCTTGCGCTGGCGTTGACGCCCGGCTTGGCTTCCCGTCTGTCTGCCCGGGTGCTGCGCAAGTTTGGTTCGCCGGACGGCGTCTTTCGCGCGTCCCTACCGCAGCTCGAGTCCTGCCACCTCCCGGCACTGGTGGCGCAGGCCATCTTAAAGAAGGAAGCCTTCAAGCGTGCAGCAAAAGAGTTGGACGGCGTTCGAAAGATCGCCGGCTGCTCTCTGCTGAACTGGACGGAGCCGGAATATCCGCAGACGCTGCTGCAAATCTACGACCCGCCGGTTTTGCTGTACGTGCGCGGCGATCCGCAAGTGCTGAACCTGCCGAGCCTCAGCATCGTGGGGACGCGCCGCCCGACACTCTATGGGACGCAAATGGCGCAGCGCCTAGGCCGTGACCTTGCCGCGCGGGGCCTCGTCATTGTCAGTGGCATGGCTCGCGGCATTGACGCCATCGGACATCAGGGCGCCATGGATGCCAATGGCCGCGCCATCGGAGTTCTGGGAACTGGCATTGACGTCTGCTACCCGAAGGAGAATAAGAAGCTCTACGAGAAAGTGTTGGAGCGCGGCACGATAATCAGCGAATTTCCGCTGCGCACACACCCCGCTCCGGAGAATTTCCCGGTGCGAAACCGCATCGTCGCGGGAATGCCTCTCGGCGTGGTTGTGATTGAAGGCGCGCAATACAGCGGCTCGCTGATCACCGCGCGGCTGGCGATGGAATTTGGAAGAGAAGTTTTCGGCGTTCCCGGCAACGTCACACAGCCAGTCAGCTTCGCGCCGAACCAGCTCATCAAACAAGGAGCAAAGCTCGTTTCGTGCGTCGAGGATGTCATCGAAGAGTTGCCGACACCCGTCCGGGCAGCGCTGCTACAGGCTGAGCAACCGGAAGCCGAGCAGCGCAATCTGATCGCGGCCGCATCGCTGAACGGCTCGCAGAAAAAGCTCTACGAGTTGCTCAACGCCGAGGAGCCCATGCCGATTGACGACATCGTGGAACGCTCCGGCTTGAACTCTTCCGACGTTCTGGCTACGCTGTTTGATCTGGAGATGAAAGGGATCATCCGCCAGTTGCCGGGCAAACAGTTCAGTAAGGTCTTGTTGTAGAGGCAGATAGGAGTTTGCATCGCTGGCTGGGAGGCCGGCATCCAATAGCTCAGCGCATCCACTAAGCCCATCGCCGCATCAATACGTTGGCAACGGAACGGTCTGAGCTGTTCGTCTCAGGTAGCGAGAAGGACACACGCCTGCGCGGTTCGCCTTCCTGCAGAACAGTACGGAGTTACAAAAGCTAGATGGCACGTTCGCTCGTCATTGTCGAATCGCCTGCAAAGGCGAAAACGATTAACAAGTATTTGGGACGCAATTTCACCGTCAAAGCGTCCATCGGCCACGTCATGGACCTGCCGAAAAAGACGATCGGTATCCGTCTGCCCGGGGAAGAAGAAGGCGGCAAGAAGAAAAAGCGCAAAGCCAAAAAGGGCAGCAAGAAGGCAAAGGAAGTACCGGCGGGGAAAATCATCAGGCTCGATGACGACAAGATTTTCGAGCCCACGCTGCAAATCATCGCCGGCAAGGGCAAAGTCATCAACGATCTTCGCAAGGCCGCGCAGACTGCCGACGCCATCTATCTGGCGGGCGACCCGGACCGCGAGGGAGAGGCTATTTCCGCGCACCTTGCGTTGGTACTCTCGAAGCCCTCCAAGTTCACTGAGCAGGAACCCAGCGTATCGCGATTCAAGAAGAAAGACGCCAAACCGGAAGAGCCTGCCAAAAAAGTAGAAGAGGCCGCTCCGCAAAAAGAAGCGGTTGCCATCGATCCCAAGAAGATTTTCCGCGTGACGTTTAATGAGATCACGCCCAAGGCTATTCGCGCGGCATTCGATAAGCCTCGGCAGGTGGACGCCAATCTGGTGGATGCGCAGCAGGCGCGCCGTGTGCTCGATCGCATTGTGGGTTACAAGATTTCACCCATTCTCTGGAACAAAGTGCGCCGCGGACTTTCCGCGGGGCGCGTGCAAACAGTGGCGCTGCGGCTGATCGTCGAGCGCGAGCTGCAAATCCGCGCTTTCGTTCCGCAAGAGTATTGGACCATTCACGCGATGCTGGACGCCGGGCAGCCGCCGTTGTTCGAAGCGAAACTCTTCCGGCACCAGGGCGAGGAGATTGAAGTTAAGGACCAGGCGGCCGCGGACAAGATCGTCGCCGCGGTCAGCAAAGCCAAGTGGGAGGTCGCGACAGTTGCGCAGAAAGAAAAAAAGCGCAATCCGCCGCCGCCGTTTACGACATCGAAATTGCAGCAGGCCGCTTACAACCGGCTGCGCTACACGGCCAAGCGCACGATGTCGCTGGCGCAGAAACTCTATGAGGGCGTGGAGCTCGGCGACGAAGGCTCGGTGGCGCTGATCACCTACATGCGCACCGATTCGGTGCACGTCTCGAATGATGCGCTGGCCCAGGTTCGCGATTTGATTCCCGAGCGTTTTGGTTCGAACTATCTCCCTGAAAAACCCAATTACTACAAATCGAAAAAGGACGCGCAGGAGGCCCATGAAGCAGTGCGCCCGACCGAGGTCATGCGCGCGCCGGAAGACGTCCGCAAGTATCTCGAGGAAGACCTCTTCAAGCTCTACCAGCTGATTTGGCAGCGCTTTGTCGCGTCTCAGATGCTCCCCGCAATCTTCGATCAGACGACCATTGATATTTCCGCGGGCGACTATACGTTCCGCGCCACCGGCTCCGTTCAGAAATTCGACGGCTACCTGCGCGTCTACCAGATGCCGGCGTCCATTGCGGACCGCGAGGACGACGAAAAGGATGACGAGGGAGAAGGCCGGGCGCTTCCGCAGGTGAAGGAAGGGCAGGTCCTCCGCCTCGACAAGATTCGCCCCGACCAGCATTTCACCGAGCCACCGCCGCGGTACAACGACGCAACCTTAGTGAAAGAACTTGAGGAAGACGGCATCGGCAGGCCTTCGACCTACGCGGCGATCATTTCGACGATCGTCGAGCGTGAATATGTCACCAAGACGCAAGGACGTTTTTCGCCCACGATGCTTGGAGAGCGTGTCAGCACCCTTCTGGTGAAAAGTTTCGAAGATATTTTCGACGTGACATTTACCGCGCGGCTGGAAGAAGAGCTCGACGAAATTGAAGAAGGCAAGCTCCCCTGGCGCGAAGCCGTCAAGGAGTTCTGGGAAAAATTCGTCGTGGACCTGGAAAAAGCGGACGATGAGATGCTTTCCTACAAGGCCGGCATCCCCACCGGGAAGAAATGCGAAAAGTGCGGCCAGGGCGAATTGCTCGAACGCATCAGCCGCCATGGATTCTTCCTGGGCTGCTCGCGCTATCCCGACTGCGATTTCATTCAAGACCTCTCGCCGGAACTTCCCGAAGAGACCGGCGGCGAGCCCAAGATCGAATATTGCGACAATTGCGGTAAGGAAATGGCCATCAAGCGCGGCCGCTTCGGCACGTTCCTGGCCTGCAAGGGCTATCCGGACTGCAAGACCACGCGTCGCCTCGTTCAAGGCACGCGCATCGCGCACCAGCCGGACGAGCCGCTCGACGAGAAGTGCACGCTGTGCGGCAATGGCTTGATAAAAAAACACGGCCGCTTCGGCGAATTTATCGGCTGTTCCGGCTATCCCAAGTGCAAGTACACGCGGCCAATCACCATGGGCATCAAGTGCCCGAAGTGCAATGAGGGCGAGTTCGTCCGCCGCGGCAGCGCCGGCAAAGGCGGTCGCGGGCGCCCGCGCATTTTCTACGGCTGCTCGCGCTACCCGGACTGCGATTTCACCACGCCGCACATGCCCATCGCCGAACCATGCCCCAAGTGCGGCGCGCCCTTCATCGTCGAGAAGCGCACCAAAATCGGCACGGTGCACTCCTGCTTGAAAGAGGGCTGCGACTGGGAGAAGCTCATTCCCGATGCTCCGCCGCAAACGCAGCCGGAAGAAGATCCGGTCCCCGTGGCAGCCAAGTCCTGATTCAACTGCATCCAAAGAAACAGCGCTGCAAATCTCCCTTCTGCGAGTGGCCACGCTCCTATACTGTATGGGGAAGCCCTCGACGGAGTTTTGGCCGGGAATGAAGCAAGCCATTGCCAGGTATCTTGAGTATCTTCGATCGGTGAAGAACTCTTCGCCGCATACCATTTCGAACTACGGAAAAGACCTCGACCAATTTCTTGTTTATCTTTCTCCGCCCGGCTCGCCTCCGCCCGCGCTCGCGGCCGTTACGCACTCCGTGATCCGCGAGTTCGTCGGGCATCTTCACAACCACGGCCTGCAGAAAAGCTCGATTGCGCGAAAGCTTGCCGCGTTGCGTTCGTTTTTCAAATATTGCGTCCGGGAAGGACATTTGAAGGAAAATCCCGCGCGGCTCGTGCCAACTCCGAAACTGCCGAAACGCATTCCTTCCGTGCTATCCGCCGAAGAGATGAGTGGTTTCCTGAATCAGTTGGCCGGAACGGGCCTCCCAACCGCAAGTGCTGGTCCGCATTCGAAAAATCGGGCGCCCATTTCCGCGTCAGCTGCCGGGACAGCGTCGAAGAAAAAGAACTCAGGGATTTCTGCGATTCGAGAGGAGGGCTTGCTTCTCCGCCGCGACCGCGCTCTTCTCGAACTTCTCTATGCCGCCGGACTTCGCGTCAGTGAACTCACTGGCCTCAATCTCGCCGACATGGAGCAAAAAGAGCGCATTCTGCGCGTCCGGGGAAAAGGCAACAAGGAGCGCATCGTCCCTTACGGAGCCAAAGCCCAGGAAGCGCTCGACAAATACTGGCCGCTGCGCGAACAGCTTCTGCATCAGGCCGCTGGCTCGCGCGCCAGCCGGCGCGCCGCTCCTCACGCGGAAGCTATTTTCCTCAACTACGCAGGCCGCCGGCTGACGCAGCGCTCCGTCGGCCGCATCGTCAAGAAATACGTGCGCCTGGCGAACGTCAACTGGGACCTGCACCCTCATTCGCTGCGCCACGCCTTTGCCACGCATCTCCTTGCCGACGGCGCCGACCTTCGCGCCATTCAGGAATTGCTCGGCCACCAGTCCCTCTCCACCACGCAAAAATACACTCACGCCTCTATCCGCCAATTGATGGAAATCTATGACAAGGCCCACCCGCACGCGTAATCTCAAAATTCAAATTACTAATCTTGTCTCCGACATAAAAGCAAACGCGGCAGCCGAAGCTGCCGCGTTTGAAGTTTGCTACCGGAGTGACGGTCTTGTCGTTGGTTAGAAGAAGAAGCGGGCGCCGAGCTGCACCTGGCGCGTGGAGTAGGCAAAGTTGCTGTTGGCGTTGGTAACGTGGCCAAACCCAGCGTTGGGGCCGAGGCAGGGATGGCCGGCGCTGCAGGGCGTTCCGTTGATATCCGTCAAGCTGGCGCTCGTGTCGATGAAATAACCCAGGTTAGTGACCGTCGTCGCGTTGATATGGTTGAAGAGGTTGAACCCTTCACCGAGTAATTCGATCCTGAACCGTTCGGTAATGGGAAACGATTTCGAGACGCGCAGATCAACAACCTGTGTGCGCGGCATGCGGAAGGTGTTACGGCCGAGGCCTGGAATGCCCTTTCTGCCGTTGCTGCCATCGATGCCGCTGCTCAACCCACCGGGAGCATTACCCGACGTTACGAGTGAGTACGGCAAGCCGCTTTGCGCTTGATAGATCGGCGCAGCCTCCCAGCCACTCACTAGGTAATTGCGCCATCCCTTGGCATGCCAGGGAGACGTCAGTACGGCGTTTAGAACGAACCGCGCGGGAACGTTGAAGTTGGAATTGCCGTATTCCTGCTTGATGTCAAAGGGGTTCAGCAAGTCGTTGGTGTCGGTGAAGGTCGTCGCGTTTTCGCCGGTATCGAGCGCGTGCGACCAGGTGAAGTTTGCTCCGAACGAGACGTTGTTCGCGACGCGATGAGTAATTTGCGCAGTTACCGCATTGTAATTGGAATCGATGCCGCTGAAGATATTGGTAATCGCGCCAAAGTTCGGATTTGGACGCGGGCCTGTGAAGAGCGGCACGGTAACGGTGGTGTTTTTCAGCGCGTTCGTTCCGGCCTCGACGGTATATGTGAGGGTCTTGGTGGAAGGGCTGATGTTGGTATCCACGAAGTCCGGCAGGTCATGGCCGAAGCTGCCGAGGTAAGTCAAGCTGACGGCGGTGTTCCATCCGATCTCCCGTTCGATGCTGAGATCCGTTTCGTAGACTTTGGGAGCCTGGAAGTGAGGATCGAAGAATACGGCAGCCAAAGCGCTGGCGTTGGCCGTGGGGGTCGCGGTGAAGATCTGTGGAAACGTGATCGGCACGGGATTCGTGGCCGAAGGATTGAAGAGAAAGGAGAGCTGCCCGTTGGGATTGCCGGTGTTCGTAAGGGCATTGCTGATGGCCGAGTTTATGATGCGGCCATAGTAGATGCCAAAGCCGGCTCGCAACGAGGTCTTGCCGTCTCCTCGGATGTCCCACGCCAAGCCCACGCGCGGTCCGAGATTGTTGGTATCGGACGGCAGGTGCCCGGTTTGCGGGATCGCCGGATTGATCAGGTTGGCGAATGGAGAAGGCAGACTCTCGTAGTCGTAGCGCAACCCGAGAGTTACAGTAAGCCGCGGAAGAACGCGCCAGTTGTCCTCAACGAAGAACCCGTAGTCGTTGGTGGTGAACTCAAAGCCCAGAGGTCCGAAGGCCTGCTGGAAGCTGCTATAGCAGGCTGCAGAATGCACAGCCGCGCCCACAGTGCAGTGGTTCGGTGAAATAAAGTCCGAAACAAAATTGGTCAAGTTCGAGTAGCTGAAAGAGCCAAACTGGAAGCGCAAGTTCTGGCTCAAGTCGTCGGTGTGGACGATGTCGAAGCCAAATTTGATGGAATGCTTGCCTTTGCTCCAGGTGATCGTGTCGGCACCTTGCGTGCGACGCTCGTCCGGAAAAGCAGGCCGTTGCAGGAAGGTCGGAACACCCATATCGAAGCCGTTGCTGATGAAAACGTCGGGTGAAAGGCCGAATGGATTCTTGAATCCCGGAGGATTCACGAAGTTTGCGACCTCAAAGGGCGTCGGAGGCTGAGCGAATTCGAATTCAAAGTCGCGGCCGTATTGGAAACGCGCTTCGTTCGAGAGTGTGGGCTTGATGGAAGTATACAGTTTGGCGATGCCCCAAGTGTCGCGGACGTAGTCACTCCCGAAGCTGGCGATCCCGTCTACAACGGCGGTTTGTGTTTGAATGCCGGCGGGAGAAATCCAGCGCAGGCGGTTGACTTCGACCGTGGCATGGTTCTTCGAGTTAATCTCCCAGTCCACCTTGGGGAAGAAAATCGTTTGCTGGCCCTTGCGCGGGACGGTCCCCAACTCCGTGGTCAGGTCAGCCAAAACGGTATTGTAGTCAGTCATCGCCTGGGCGGTGGTTATTCCCAAATTGCCTGCCAGCGTGTTCAGATTTGCGGCCGAAGGAGTTGCAAAAAACGTCTTTGGATTCGAAGCAATGGCGACGCCCGGAAAATTGCGATCGAAGCGGTCGAAGGCAAAATAAAAGAACAGCTTGTCCTTGATGATAGGGCCACCGACACCGAAGCCATAGATGTTGCGCTTGTCCTCTGGTTTGATCGGGAACGCTTGGAAAACGCCCGGAGAGGTTTGCACCGTCAGCGTCGTGAATGGGTTGGTGGCAGCCCATTCATCGTTGCGATTGTAGCCGTAGACTTCACCATGGATTTTATTTGTGCCGCTCTTGGTGACCGTGTTGATGACACCGCCGGTGGCGCGCCCGTATTCCGCAGTGTAATCGGAAGTGTTGACTTGGAATTCCTGGACGGCGGCCTTGGCGCTGGAATAGCCTGCGCGTGTCCGTCCGCGTTCTTCGGAGAAGAAGGCCTGATTGTTGTCCGCGCCATCGACCGTATTGTTGTTGAGCAGCGTGCTTTGACCGCGAATACTGAGCAAGCCGAAACCGTTGTTGTCGTTCACCACCCCGGGTGTCAGCAGCGCGAAATCCGACCAACGACCGCCATTGATCGGCAGGTTGCTGATTTGGACCTGATCGACGATGGGGGCAAAGTCCGGCGAAGAGGTGTTGATCAGCGGCAATTCTGCTGAAACCAGTACCGTGGCTGCACCGGAACCTACTTGCAGATGCGGGTTCAGTTCGGTGATCGATCCGATTTCCACTACGACTTGCTCGGCGCGAAAGGCTGCGAAGCCAGGCGCCTCCACCTTGACGGTGTAACTGGAGGGTTGGAGCTTGCCGACGCGGTAGTAACCAGTATCGTCGGTCGCGGTCGTTTGTTCCTCGTTTGTCCCGTTATTCTTGACGACGATCTTTATGTTCGGCAAGACCGCGCCGCTTGGATCATAAACCGTGCCGGCAATCGCTCCGTCCGTTGTGGACTGCGCACTTGCCGATGGCGTTGCCGCAAGACAGACAAACAATGCGAAAACCAACCCCACAACAAAAACCCCACCTGTAGTCCTCTTCATGAGAGGAGCCTCCTTAGCGAATCAGAATGTCTGCAACAAGGGCACCCACTGACCGAAGCGATAGCCGTCACAGAGGGGTTTCTCTGCTCGATTGAGAGGCCGTCTTCCTCAGCACAATCTCGTTGCCAGAATTACTCCACGGCATGATCCGATGAGCCATGTTTCTAGCGCATAAACGGGTCATAGTCAATCTGTTACACTTCTGGCATCGGAGGAGAATCTTGGTGCACCGTAATTCCTCTGCGGCATCAAACGAAACGCAGTAGTTTTCTTTCACAAGCGGTCCGCAGGGGCTGATGGTGGACTTTAAATCTCTGGTTTGGAGCCTTTTTTTGCTTGTGGCTTCCTGCAGCAGTACCAAATTTTCCCACATTCGACCTGAATCTCTCTCCCAAATGGGAAGTTAATTTCGGACTGGGCGTGGCGTTGACGCGCTCAACGGATCATTTGTTCGCCAAAATGATTCTCGGCTACCGTTTCGATTTCTGACGCGTCTCTTGGAAGGAATGACGGGGAATCAAACATGAACTACCACCTTGCGCAGATTAACATCGGACGCCTGCTGGCTCCGATCGATGATCCGAAGATCGCCGAATTCGTCGCTCAACTCGAACCCATCAACGCCCTCGCTGACAACTCACCCGGCTTTGTCTGGCGGTTGCAATCCAGTTCCGGCAACGCGACCGATATCGCCTACAACGAAGACCCGTCCGTCATGGTCAACATGTCGGTGTGGGAATCCCTGGAAGCATTGCGAGGCTACGCCTACAAATCGAACCACATGAAAGTTCTCCGCGACCGCGCTAAGTGGTTCGAAAAGATGGATAAACCAATTTACTGTCTCTGGTGGATTCCGGCGGGCCACATTCCCACCGTGGCTGAAGGCCGCGAGCGCCTGGAGCACTACCAGTTGCACGGCGCGACCCCCTTCTCCTTTTGGTTTTCGCAGCACTTCCCACAACCCGCCGACGAGAGCGTGCCAGCCTAGATCGCCCGCGCTGCCATTGGCCGATACGTGACGAATGAGGCCTCCGATTGCTGAACGCTAGCACCTCAGCGGATGCCACGAAGAAATTCCGTCGCGCCTTCGTTGCATTCCTGCCAGGCATCCGCTTCGCTGTGCGGGCTGTGCTTGCCGTTGCTTATGAATCGAAATGTAGCTTCAGGGAGTGCTTGCCACACCATCTCCATTTCGCCGGGTTCGGTGCGGGGATCAAGGCTGCCGTGAAGAAATAGTGTGGGGACGCTGAGCTCGCCCAGCCGGCCGTCGTACAGATCCTCGTCCGGCCGCCGGACGCTATCTGCGATCCGAAACCAAACTCCGCAGTTGCGCCGCAAAACCGTTTGCCAGTTGTCTTCTCCGTGGTCTGCCGCGAGCACCTTGCGTGTATCCTCACTCAACTCTTCAGGGTGTGCGGAGAATCGCTCGAAAAAGGAACGTGATCCGGGTTTTCTGCGCAGGTAATGGAAGGCTTCGAGAATCAGGCTCGCGCAACGTTCGGGCGCCATCAGCCCCATCATCGCGGCAATCACGGAGCCGTCACTATGGCCCCAAAGATTCGCTTTCTCGATGCCAAGCGCCTCGAGGAATGCCAACGTTTCGCTCGCGGCACGGCGGTGGAAATCAAGTGGCATCTCTCCGTTGATTCGAGAAGACTGCCCGTAGCCAGAGCGGTCGGGGATCAGGATGCGAAACTTGTTTTCGAAAGTTGCGATTTGCCGGTCGAAGGGATAAAGAGCGTATCCCCAGCCGCCATGCAAGATGACGAGCGGCTTGCCGCTGCCGAATTCCCTGTAATGAATGATTACAGGACTGACGCCGGACGCGTGAGGGGAATGAGGTAACTCCAGGGTGGGCACCTTAGTTTTGCCACTCCGAGGGAAAAAGCGGGCCGTTCCAATGCGTTCTAGTTCTCGCGGCACGTTTCACGGTCCGTACAGTACGACACGGGAATCCTGGACTCAAGACCTCTGAAAATGAAAACGGCTGGCAGAGGAAGCTGCCAGCCGTCGTTACGTTACGTTCCGTTCCAGAAATCAGGCTAATTAGCGATGTCCGCCGCCGTGGCCTCCGCCACCACCGTGGAACCCACCGCCACCGCCGCCGTGAAACCCGCCTCCACCACCTCCGTGGAACCCGCCTGCGGCACCGCCTCGGAAACCACCGCCCGCGAATCCGCTACCATGATTGAAGCCTCCGCGTCCGGCAAATCCACGGCCCCGGCCATCAAAGCCCCGGCCACCGAACCCACGGTCAAAGCCACCGCGGCCAAAACGCCCACGGCCAAAACCGTCGCGGTCAAACCCCCGTCCATAGAAACCACGTCCGCCATAAAAGCCGTGGAACCAGGGACCGGCGCCGATAAAGACCCCGCCGTAGAACCAATCAGGGCCGTAGTAGCCGTACGGCGCGCAATCATAAGGGTAGTATCCGTAGTAGCCGTAAGCGCACGCCGCGCCAGGACCGACGTAAACCGGGCCCACGCCAACCACAACTTGCGCCTGCGACGGAACCGCCGCTGGGAGCATGCAAATTGCCAGTAAAACAAGATATTTTAGATAACGCATTTTCTTGACCTCGCCGAATCCCGAATGATCCCTCAAACTAGATCAGGACCCGTGCGCTTTGTTAGATGCCTTGGTTTTTGCTCAAGGCACCTACATTGTTTAACTCCGAAGCGGCAAAAAAGTTGCGGGCCCTCCTCCGCGCTGAGCCGCAAGGCTTAGTCTACAAAGTGCATCACCCCACCCTATTTCGCTCGTTGACGATGTAGGCCGCCAACTACTATAATTGAGGTTTGCGTTTAGCTCTTGGAGGGTCGATGTACGCCGTTATTCAGACCGGGGGAAAACAGTATCGCGTCGCACCGGGCGACACCATTCGAATCGAGCGCGTTAACGGAGAGGTCGGCGAAAAGGTCAACTTTGGCTCCGTCCTGGCCGTCCACACGGACGACAAAAAAGTTTTGTTGGGCGCCGATGCCGGCAAAGCCAGCGTGAGCGGCAAGATCGTCGCGCAGGGACGCGCCAAAAAGATCACCGTGCTCAAGTTCAAGAAGGGCAACCAGTACAAGATTTCTCGCGGCCACCGGCAGAATTACACCGCCGTGGAAGTCGGCGATATCAAGCTCTAACTCTTTCCGGCCACAATCTTCAAATTTTGCTGGCTTCGAAAAAAGGATTACGTCATGGCACATAAGAAGGGCGGCGGTTCCTCTACCAACGGCCGCGATTCACACGGACAAAGGCTGGGCGTCAAGCGCTTCGGCGGGCAGCTCGTCAACGCGGGCACGATTTTGGTGCGCCAGCGCGGCACGAAACACCAGGCCGGCGAAAACGTCGGTCAGGGCAAGGACGACACGCTCTTTGCGCTCGTCACGGGGTACGTCAAGTTTCTCGATCGTGGACGCCACGGCCGTTTCATCACCGTGCAGCCCGCCGAGCAAGCCAAGTCCGCCGCAAACTAGCCGCGTTTCGTAGCACGGACTTTTAGCCTGTGCGCCCTGGATTTGCTCTTATGTGATGCGCCTCCGCGGTCCGGCCTGGACTGCGTTTTTCTTTTCTTTGCGTCTACTGGGCCGAGACGCAACTCAACGGTCCGCCCGGAAAGAATTTTTTGTAAGCGCTGCGCCCGTGCGCGGGGATAATGGCCAGCCCCGGAACTTTTCCATGCAGTTCGCTGAGCCGCCCGACGATCTGGTCTGCGAGCGCCCGGTCATTGTCGCTGTCTTGCAGGATGAGCGACTTGCCGACGCGCTCCTCGAACCCGCGCTCGTCGTCAACGGCATCGCCCACGTAAAACATCCGTCGCGTGGGAGACAGGTTCACGAAGATGCCCACGCTCCCAGGCGTATGTCCGCGGAGAGGCACGACGACCACCGAGCCATCCTTGTAAAGGTCGGCGCTCTCGTCAAACGTTTCGTACGGCGTCGCATCAAACTTTAGAATGGATACGGAATTCGGCGGAAATTTCCGGGCGTGCGCGGCAATCGTGAACCCTTTGGCTTGCACGCTGGGATCGTTGGCAAATTGCAGCTCTTCGCGCGTCAGCAGAACCGGCAGCGGTGGCAGGTCGATCAGTCCGCCTGCGTGATCGAGGTGTACGTGCGAAAGAATCGCCCAGCGCACTTTGGCGGGATCCTCGCCGATGCGCCGCAGCAGTTCCGGCAGCGGAACGGTCGGGTTCAACTCTCCGGCAAGAGACTTGAGTTTGAGTCGCAACAGGAGCGGATAGACGCTGACCTCTTCGCTGAAGTGGCTCGAGTTGCCGGTATCAATCAGCAGGTCGCCTGCGGGATGCCTCACCAGGATGCTCCCGGCGGTCGAGCCAAAGGAAAAGCTGCTGAACGTTTTTCCGGTTTCGACCCAACACGCACTAACACCAGGAATCGTGGGAATCACCGGAATGACGCGAGCATGTGGAGCAGCAGCGGGGAGAGGCGTTCGCCGGAAGTACAGCAGGTACAATGAGGCGGCCACTACGGCCACGAGGATGAGAAGCAGTCGGACGAATAATCTGAACACCCGGAGCATCGGGCGCGGCCTCCGTTCCGCCATAGCGCGTTTCACTGGTTCGCTTATGTTATCGTTTTCACGGGCGACCGCATAGCGTTTCACTCGATTGGAGTCTTTCGTGTTTGTTGATGAAGCGAAAATACTTGTGAAGGCCGGCAACGGCGGCAACGGTTGTATCGCGTTTCGCCGCGAAAAATACGTGCCGCGCGGCGGGCCTTCCGGCGGGGACGGCGGAAACGGCGGCAGCATTTATCTCGAAGCCAATCCGAACGACAACACGCTCTTGCGCTATCGCTACAATCGGGAATTCAAAGCTGATCGCGGCCGCCATGGCGAAGGCTCCAACTGCACCGGCCACTCCGGCGAGGACATGATCCTTCAAGTTCCCGTTGGCACGCTGGCTTTTGATGACCAATCTGGGGAAACCATTGCTGACCTCGCGACGCCCGGCCAGCGCGTGCTCATCGCGCACGGCGGACGCGGCGGTCGCGGCAATCAACACTTTGCGAAGCCTTGGCACCAGGCTCCGCGCGAGCACGAAGACGGATTTCCCGGCGAGGAACGCCATCTTCGCCTGGAACTAAAACTCCTCGCCGATGTCGGACTAGTTGGTTTTCCCAATGCGGGTAAATCCACTTTAATTTCCGTGATCTCCGCGGCGCGCCCGAAAATTGCCAACTATCCCTTCACCACGCTCGAGCCCAACCTCGGTGTCGTCAACGCCGACGGCGGGACCGGCGGGCACGGCACCGAACTCGGCCGCACGTTCGTCGTCGCGGATCTTCCCGGCCTCATCGAAGGCGCACACTTGGGCGCCGGCCTGGGCATTCGCTTCCTCCGCCACGTCGAACGCACGCGCCTGCTCGTTCATCTGATTGACACGAGCGATTCGAACGCCGATGACCCGGTCCACTCCTTCGAAATCATCAACGGCGAGCTTGCGGCCTTCAGCGAATCCCTGACGGAAAAACCGATGATCGTGGTGGCCACCAAGCTCGACGCCACCACGGACCGCACGCGGCTGGAAGCGCTTCGTGATTTCTGCAAACAGCGCGCCATCGAATTCCACGTCATTTCCGCCGTTGCAGGCGATGGCGTGAAGGATCTCGTCCGCTCCATCGCCGATGCTTTGGACAAGATTCCTCGCGCGGTTCACGATTCTTCGTTGGACTTGCCACATCTGCCAACGGAAAATAACCAAAGCGCATCAGGCCATGATTCGTTGTCCGCACACGTCAAAGATTCATGAGAAAATTAGGCAGGCCCAATTCAAAGCTGCTCCAAGCTTTGAGCTATCTGCATTTCGAATCGTTGAAGTTTGCCGTTTGCAGCAGCTTAAAGAGAGCCGTTGCCATAGAATACTTGTTCTGTCTTACTGAGAACTGAAACGGACGGCTGAAAACTTCTTTGGGAGAAGCATTGACCACCGCGCAAGCGCACCGCACCGCCGCCAAACATCATCCTCGCCGTATCGCGCTTTTTGGCGGCTCCTTCGATCCCATTCATAATGGCCATCTTTCTATCGCCCGCGCCGCGGACCGCCGTTTCAATTTTGACGAAATGCATTTCATCCCGGCCAGCCGCCCGCCGCACAAACTGAAGCAACACCTGGCTCCCTTCCCGCATCGTTTTGCCATGGTCTCGCTGGCCTGCACCGAGCATCCGCATTTCGTTCCTTCTCTTGCCGAAGCCGGGGAAGATTTCAGCGGCACGCAGCTCCACTATTCCGTGGACACCGTGCGCTACTTCCGCCACGTCTACCACGGCCACGGCGACCGCATCTATTTCATGATTGGCGCGGACGCCTTTCTCGATATCCCCACGTGGAAGGAATACGAAACGCTTCTCGGCTTGTGCGATTTCATCATCGCCAACCGCCCCGGCATACGTTCGGAAGCGCTCAGACTGGTCATTCCGCCACACCTGATGGCGCGGCCGGATGCGAAAAAAGAAGCGGAAAACGGGCACCCTTCGCAGGTCGTTGCGCACCTGCAACGCACCACGGTGTATCTCCTCGAAAACGTTTCGAGCGAGGTGTCTGCCACCGACATTCGCCGGCGCAGTAACCGCGGCCAGGCCATTCATGGACTTGTTTCCGCGCGCGTCGAAGAATACATTCTCAAACAGGGACTTTATCGATGAAGTTCGAATCTTTGCCACAGGGCGTGCGCCTCGCCGTCGAGGCCGCGCAAAACAAAAAAGCAGC
>Ga0210409_10001298_pt1 | contig 33393 bp, 30 predicted proteins | sample IncBWH17MmetaG_FD_161649 | JGI IMG/M metagenome (GOLD analysis project Ga0210409, IMG submission 161649) | Forest soil microbial communities from Barre Woods Harvard Forest LTER site, Petersham, Massachusetts, United States - Inc-BW-H-17-M | ecosystem: Environmental > Terrestrial > Soil >...
GAAAAGTTTTCCTTCACCTTCAGCAAAGCAGGTACCTATCCCTACTTCTGCTCCATTCACCCGAAGATGACCGGCAAAGTCATCGTGCAGTGAGTGAGAAGAAATCTTGCATCCCTTCGACATCAAAGCAGCCTTGCTGGCAAAACACGCGCAGCACGTCGTCTTGATTCACTTCCCCATCGCCCTGTTCCTCATCGGCGTGTTGTTCGATGTTCTGGCGCGTGGGGCGAAGCGCAGCCTGTTTGCCGCGGCTGCATACTGCAACCTGGCGGCAGCGGCGATAGCGACCTTACCCGTGCTCGTCACCGGGATACTCGCGTGGCAGTTTGCCCTCGAGGGCAAGCGGCTGAAGGGAATCCTGCTCGAGCACTTGGTCCTCGGTTGCGTCTCGACGGTGATGATCTGGGTGGTTTTCTGGATTCACGCGCGTTCGCGGCGCAACAACAGTGAAGCGCCGCCCTCGTATCGTTGGCCAATTGAAGCCCTCGCCGTGGGCATCGTTACGCTGACAGGCCATCTAGGCGGTTTCCTCAGCGGAGTAAATGTCCCTAGTTAGGCCAGCGGAGTGGCCGTGAGGAGATAGTTCATCGCTTCACCCATTGGGACAAGACGTCTCCTGTCCTTTCGCATCGCAGGAAAGTCCGGGCAGACGGCTTTGCTGGCTTTAGGAAAACCCTGGCGGCGCTCGTATTGTGCGCACGGAGAGAGACCAGGAACGGAAAAAGGTGAAAGTTAATATTGCAATCTTGGCGCTGGCATGTGCGCCACTGTCCCTGGCAGGAGCAAACGTAGCGTATCCAACGGAGAACGTGGCGCAGTTCGTGGTCGAAAAGCTGGATGCCACATCGCTCCCGTCGGCATTCAAACTGAAAAAGGAGAAGGGGAAGAAGACGTTCGCGGACTACGGCTACTCCGCCAAAAAAATGAGCGAAAAGGAAGCTCTCGTGGAATCCGGCGGGCGGGACCTGCAGTTGACGGTCCTCGAGCCAACGCCGAAGGGCATCTATGTGTGCGTCGCGGAACCAGGAGAAAACGGCGGCCAACCAAAGGCCCAGAGTGTCGTGCTCGTGAAGAGGAAGGATGGGGAGGCGTTGCTCAGAGGACGGGTCTCCTGGAAGGAATTCGCGACTTGCCCGGTGATTGGCGGCGCATCGAGCACGTCGTCCGGAAACTACGATTGAGCAAAGTCCGGGGTAGTACTATTCAGAAGTCTTGTGCTCCCCGCGAGCGAACATCTTCTCCTAACCAATTGACATGTAAAGACTTATTCTGACAGCGGGTTTGTAGTCCAACCAAAAAATAGGTCCGCTGTACTACAACCCACGTACCCCGTTTCGTGGCTCCGCTGTCCCATTGAGGCCCTCAATACATCTGCGTAGTCTCTGAGGAACGGGTTGGGGGCCGCGCGGGGACAGCGGCTCCGCAAGGGGCCGTGTGCGAGCTTCCCAACCCGCCATCTTTTTTCTTCCATCTCTAACCCACGCGTAGTAACTCCGGAGGGCCTGAAGCCGGGCCCTTTTAGTTCCACTGAACCACTCGGCATCTCTCTTGCACTCCACAAGGGCCGGCTGCAGACAAGTTCCGCGGCGCCTATTCAAATCAGTGAATTACAATTGACCGCAGGGTTTAACGTGAAGGATTCATGCGACAGGTAAAGCCAAGAGGCAGCAAGATCGCAAGAATCATGGCGTTCATTCTGGCCACGCTCTCCATGCAGGAGGTGCGTGTGGGGGTAGCGGGGACACCCGAACCCGCGTCAGCGAAACTGAAATCAGACACGAAGCAGGCGTTCGAACGCTACGTGAAGCTGACGGACGCGCGCAACGAAGCAGAAATCGAGCGTGGCGCAGATTTGCTCTGGGTGGACGGACTAGTCGAGCCCCAACGCTCCGAAGCGCACGCCGCGTTGAAGCGCGGCGAAGTGAAAATGCAGAAACTGGAAACGCGTGAGAACGGCGGCACAATCCCTTGTCCCAGCGGCATGATTCATCACTGGGTGGGCGTGGTGTTCATCCCATCAGCAAAACTCCGCGACGTTCTGGAACCACTTGAGGATTACGACCGGCATTCTTTGTATTACTCCCCTGATGTGGAGCGTTCGAAGTTGGAGTCCCGGGAAGGCGATTATTTCCTCGTTTTCCTCCGCTTTCGAAGGCACAAAGTGGTTACGGTGGTGCTGAACACGGAACATCAAGTCCAATATTTCCACGATGCGCCAGGGCGGGCACATAGCCGCAGTTCCGCCGTGCGCATTGCGGAAGTGGAAAATCCTGGCAAGAGTGACGAACGCGAAAAAAAGCCCGGTGAAGATGACGGATTCTTGTGGGGGATGGAAACCTGGTGGCGCATGGAAGAGCGCGACGGCGGCGTGTACGTGCAGAGCGAAGTGGCCTCCTTGACAAGGAATATCCCCACGGGACTTGGCTGGCTGATTGGTCCGTTCGTGACCGAGATTCCTAAGGAGACTCTGACTTTCACGCTCGAGGCTACCCGAAAAGCCGTGCTGGGCCCCGCCTCAAGGCACTGAGAAAGTCTTGCGCTCTGCCGCGCTCCGTGCCGAACCTACGAAGAATGCTTTCTTTTGTCTGCCTCTTGCAGAAGATCCCAGACTGCTGCGGCGTTGCGATCCCAGGTCCATTCGCGAGCAGTTTTCGCCGCGGCATTTCCCATGCGGCTCCGCAAGTCTGCCTGCTCGCAAAGCATTCGAATCAGCTTGGCAAGCGACTGCACGTCGTGCGGGTCGCGGAGCACAAAGCAATCCGTGCCGTCGTGAACAAGTGCGGATATCCCCGCGAAGGAGGAAGTGATCACGGGCAGCCCGCAAGCCATGGCCTCGGCGACGGGCATCCCAAAAGAATCCTCCCGGCTGGGGCTGACATAAGCGTCCGCCGCCGCGTAAGCATCCAGAATCTCCACGCAGGATCGCTCCCAAACACATCGACCGAGAACCCCTAGACGCGCAGCCATTTCGTGAGAAGCAGTTGGGTCATCGTTGCCGACGATAAGAAGCCGTGCCGGTGTGTCCGACAGTTTCGAGAGGGCTTCGAGAATGCTCGGAAGGCCCTTGTTGTTCCAGTCGTTCCCAATCAGAAGAAGTATGAAATCGTCGTCGCGAAAATGCCGGATTGCACGCGCCTGCGCGCGGCGCGCGAGTCGCGCCGAAGGAGAAAACTGTACCGCATCGACGCCGTTGGGTATTACCCGCGCGTCTCGTCGTCCGAAATATTTTTCGAGCTGGCCGGCAGTGCGCGAGGAAACGCACGCAAGAGCAACTTTCGAATCGCCGTAGATTCGACGTTCCAGTCCCGTCAAGAGAGCGTAGTACAGGCGGCGATGAAACCGTCGGAACCCACCGGAACCGGCCGCTTCTCGCTCTGTTTCCTCCGCCAATTCCCGGAGGCGATGAAAGATCGCATGAACCACGACTACATCCGCGTCCAGACAGTTTATTCCCAGAGAAAGAATGAGATCGCAGGAAATCCTGCGGACCCGGCGGTGCCATCCGCGGCAAAACGTATTCAGCAGAATCCACCCGGCAAATTGCAGCAAATGAGGACCTGGAACGGAAGGAACTCTGTGCCATAAGATTGCGCCGGATTCCCGCGGTTCGCTTGCCGCTTGACGATTCAGCGCGAGGTCCTCGACCCGCTGGGCGTACAGATGAATTTCGCAGTGATAGTCGCGTGCCAGCCGTTCCAACAATTCCGCGAGCGCCCGTTCCGTCCCATGCCGGCGGTCGACGAACGGGGAAACAACCGTCAGCCGCAAGTCAGCGCATCCACAGACGGCGATTGTTGGGGTACGGATTGACTGCCGAAAACTCCGCGGAGATCGCCAGCGTGGGAAGGCGGAACAAGATTCCCAGCAACAGCCACAGGTAGGCGTTCAGGACAAAATCTTCGTATGGCTGGATGCCCATAAAAGTCATTGGCAATAACAACAGGGCGGCATACCAGAAAATCATGAAAGCGATGGGAAACCACGGTGAGCCTTTGAGCTTCTTGACCACATTCCATGCTGCGAAAACAATCGAAAAACTCATGATCAGCCAAAGGATAATACCGCCGACACCCATCTCGACGACCAGGGTCCCGAATCCGCTCTCAACTCCGCTCACCGCCGGTCTCGTGTGAAAAATCATGGAAACATACTGGGTGCCCAGCGCCGTGGTGCCAATGCCATAACCATAAGGCCAGCGCTCGTAACCGAACGCCCCCAGGAAATTCCGCACAGGATAATCCCACGCTCGAAAGCCGAACTCGCTCGTGGAAGTGCCGGGCGTGAGCGTCTCCGTGTAGAACGCCACGCGCGACATGAGTGCCTCCGGAAAAATGAAAAACAGCAGCCCGATGGCAAGAGCAATGCCGAGAGCGGCTCGCTGCACGGTGCGCAGCACGCGCATCACCTCACGCTGTCGCCACGGCGCGCCCCACAAAAACGCCAATACTCCAACAAGGGCGCTACCCGTGGTCCACAGGAGGACTCCACGGGAAGCGCCGAGCACCACGCCGCCATACGCAACGGCCAGAGCAACGAAGGCGAGCACGCGGCCTTTGCGCAAACGAAGCAGAAGATATCCGCTGAAGCCAAAGATCAGCATCCAGGAAACCAGCAGGAAATTCGCATACCGTCCGTCACTCACAAACACGGAATTCGGCCGGTAGACGATGGTTCCGGAGACCGGCGCCACGCGGTAAAGCGTGCTCAACCCGCGGATTTCCGCCGCGGGGTTCGCCGGATTCAGGAACGTATGGCCAAGAATGGACTGCGCGATGCCAAGAGAAATGATGATCAAGCTGAGAACCATGCTGAACGTGAAGAACCGCCGCAAGTCGGCTTCACTCTCCAGGAACGCATACCCCACAAACATCAGCGGGACGTAATAGAAAAAAATCTTGGCGCCAAGGAAACCGTACATCAGGTGCGCCGAGGCGGGATTGAAGATTTGCATCACCCCGAACCACACCAGCAGCAGCAATGGCACCAGGAACGGCGGCCGGAAGGATTTCACTTCTTTGCGGCGATAGGCCAGAAAAAACGACAGATAGACGACCGCGACCAGAAAATCCTTGGCGAAATAGATCGCCATATTGTTTCCGAGGTATTTTCGGGCAAAATCTTCAAACAACAACCATGCCAGAAAGAAATAAAGGCCATTGCGCCAGTTGTTGAGCATCCCAACGACGAATGCCCCGGCGATGAACGCCAGCGCAACGTAGGCCAGGCCGGTGATGTCGCCCGCAATGACATATCCCGCAGCCTTGTAGGCGGCGACAACAAAAAACACCAGAAAGCCGAAGGCCAAAAGTGGCCTTCGTCCGTAGTTTCCTGGGAGTGCGCGCACAGACAGGTTCACATGGCCCTCTCAAGGCCTCTGCTAGCCCCCCGTGTTGCTGAACAACCGCCGCGGATCGTCGCTGACACTCCGTTATCCATATTGCTTCTTACTCTCGTCCTGAAATATTGCAGCCCTTCAGACTGTCGATTCATCATACGCCGACGGGCGAGGACGAGCCACGCGCTACCTTTACGGCGCGATTACTCAACGACAACCGCTCGTGCGTGGCTGCACTCGTCGCGTTCCGCACTCACCAGATTTCGATAGACCGCCGCGTGGGATTCGATCATGCGTTCGCGGTTGCAAAATTCGCTCGCACGCTGACGCCCGGCCTGCCCCAGCCGGGCAGCCAAACTGGGATTATCGAGAAGGCTCTCAATCGCGGCAGCCAGCTCCGCCGCGTCGCCCGTGCGAAACGTGAGACCAGCGTCGCCAAGCACTTCGGCAAGCGCGCCCAGGTCCGACGCTACAACAGGGAGGCCCCGCAGCATATTTTCCGCTACTACCAGTCCAAAAACTTCCCCGCCGAGCGACGGCACGACCGCCACGGTGGCTCCCGCAAGTTCTACTTCAAGCTGCTCGCCGCCGAGCCGGCCCGCAAAGCGAACGCGCGAACCAAGGCCCGATTTACGCGCGAGTTCCTCTAGCGACTGGCGCTCGGGGCCGTCCCCGACGATCAGCATGTCAAACGGCCGGTGCTTCTGGCCGAGGATGCCTGCAGCCTCAAAAAGAATCCGGACCCCTTTGGTAGTGACTAGACGGCCCACAAACGCGATCACCGGCGCGCCCGAAAGTATTTCCACTCTAGATAGTGGCGCCACGTCATTCAGTCCGTGGAGAATCGCGGTGCCGCGCGGCAGTTGCAACAGGCCGCCCAGCCATTGCGTCGGCGTGATATTTGCAGCGGCGTGCTGGCACAAGAAACGCCGGAGGTAAGTGAGGAGCCAGAGCCTGTACGACGCAACCCAACCTTCCACGGAATTGCAGCGCAGGCATTCCGTCTGGCGCCCCGCCATGAAGTGGCCAGGACACGGCTCACCGGAAGGCTCGAGCAGAAGTTGACCATTCGGACAGATCGCATGAAAGCCGTGATGTTCCACGACGGTGGGTTTCCCAAAAAGCAGGCCGAGCGTTAGCGGACCCAACGCCGGCCCAGCGACATGCACGACGTCCGACTCTCGAATCAACCTCGCGAGCTGTAGCACCCTGGCTTGGCGAATCACGCGAAAAGGCATGGTCTTATCGTCCCAATCCTGCGCCGGCGTTTGGGTAACCAGGGTGAGTTGGAATTGCGGCGCGCCATTTGAATCGCGGAGTTCGGCCAGGCCGCGCGCAAGCGAGAGAACGATTGTCTCGACGCCGCCCACACTCGGCGCGAAGAAGTGAGAGTAAACGAGGAGCTTCATTCGCGGAGTTTTGGCGTGGCCGTTGGAGTGGCGTGACTCGCGGCGGGATCAGCAAACGTCGCGGTGGAAGGCCGTCCCACGCGATCAGCGGCAATTCGAATGGCTTCAATGGTCGCAGCGATATTGCGTTGGGGCGACCAAGTTTGAATATGCGCGAATGCCGCATGCGCGACGGATTGCAAGTGTGCGCGGTCGACCACCGCACGCTTCAAGATTGCGGCGAGCGCTTCCAAATCTCCGCAAGGGAAAACAAATTCCGGAGCGACCGGCGCGACCAGATCGCGCGCGGCGCCGACGTGGTCGCTAGCGGCCACCGGACATCTGCAGCACATTGCTTCGTTCACCACCACCGCGAAGGGCTCGTACTCCGAGGGAAGAACCATCAGGTCGGACGCGGTATACACCGCCGGGAGCTTCGATTGATTGACGAATCCAAGAAAGCGCACACGCGGAACTATTCCGAGCTCGGCGGCTTCCCTCTCCAACTGCGCTCGCAGTGGTCCTTCTCCGGCAAAGACCAGCAGCGCGTTCGAAAGCTTTGCCTTTGCAAACGCATGCAGCAAATCCAGCGGCCGCTTCCAGGCCTGCAGCTTCGCGCAAAACAGAATGACGGTCGCGTCCTGCGTAGCGCCCCAGGATTTGCGGAGCGCAGTGCGATCCACCTGCGCCGATTTCTGCATCCACCATTCGTTGTCCACGGAGTAAGGTGTCAGCGTCACGCGTTCCGCGGGAAGTCCGAGCGAAACAAGAAGGTCACGCGAGCCCGAAGAAGGCACAATCATTTGATCGGCAAGACGAAACAGCCTCGGCCACAGAATTTTCTTCAGCGTGGATTTCCACGCGCGTCCATCCCGGGAAGCGAGCGTCGTTGTGTCCGTGCCAAACAGAAAAGCCGTCTTTGAAAACCTCGCTGCCATCCACGCAATCCAAAACGTAGCATTGCGATAGCCCGTAAAGCACAACACCGCGTCGAATTCCCCTCCAGTGATGAGTCTCCAAATCCGCGGATGGAGGAGCCCGAAGAATGATCTTCCCCCCGAGTCGCGATTGCCAGTCCGCGACCACGAATACCCCTCAAGCAGTGGAACATCCCACTGGATGTCCGCGCCAAACTCCGGATCATGCCCAGGCTCCGCACCGCGGAGCGTGCAATACGCCACGTGCAAATCCAGAGCGGGATTCGTGGACATTCGGCGAAAAACTGGCGCCATGTATTGGACGGGGTGAGTCGCGATGGCCAGCACGCGATAGCGGCGGTCAGCCATGGTAGAACCCGGCGATTTCAGCGTAAGAATCGGCGGCAATGCGGAACTCTTTCAAGCGCAAGGAGATGCCCCGGAGGCGAGTATAACCCGTTTCCCGGAGTGCGCGGCTGTGCTAAACTACGCGGGTTCCGCAGGGGTTTGCGGTTCACCGTAAGTCTCCGCACTGGTGTCGTTTTTCGTAGCGGCCGCAAAACGGCCGGCCAATTCCGCCGCCGTTTTCGGCGCGAAAATTCATCCATGGTTGACTCCGGCCAGGCCGGCGTCACACAAAATAAAAGAGGGTTTGTTATGTCCGGGCATTCAAAATGGGCCACGATTAAACACAAGAAGGGTGCTACCGACGCGAAGCGTGGCCGCGTTTTTACGCGAATCATTCGCGAAATCAGCATTGCCGCTCGCATCGGCGGCGGCGAACCGAATTCGAACCCCCGGCTGCGAACGGCCATACTCGCTGCTAAGGCTGCGAACATGCCAGGCGATAACGTGGAGCGCGCGATTCTGCGCGGCACGGGGCAGCTGGAAGGAGAGCAGTACGAGGAAGCCACCTTCGAAGGCTATGGCCCGGGCGGGGTAGGCATGTTGATACAGGTCGTCACTACCAACCGCAACCGTGTGGTCGGCGAATTCCGCCATCTCATGAGTAAGAACGGTGGCAACCTCGCCGAAGCCGGCGCGGTCGGCTGGATGTTCAGCCGCAAGGGCGAGATCAGCGTTCCCAAGGAAGCGGCCAGCGAAGACAAGATGCTGGACATTGTTCTGGAAGCGGGCGCGGAAGATTTGAAGGACGATGGCTCTTCCTGGTACATCGTCACGCCGCCCGAAGCGTTGGAGAAAGTGAAGGAAGCGCTGACTAAAGCCGGCATCACTCCGGAATCTGCGGAGATCGCCATGGTGCCGCAGAACTACATCAAACTAACGGGTCCGCAGGCCACGCAAATGGTGCGCCTCGTTGAAGCGCTCGAAGAGCATGACGACGTGCAGAACGTCTACGCCAATTTCGATATCGATGAATCGGAAATCCAGGCGGCCGTCGGCGCCAACTGAGCGGATTGTTTGTCTCGATTGGCCAGTCCGGTGCGCCGGGCTGGCCTTTTTTGTTGGTGGCGAGTTCGCATTCTCAGCGCAAGAGCATACAAACCTCTAGCAGGGATTGCCGGAAGGCCGTAGACTTGGGCCGGGGAAAGAACGATTCGAACGGGCACAATGCGCGAAAAAAGCAGCTGGCTGCGCGTGCTGGGTGTGGACCCCGCGGCTGCGGGACCGACCGGATACGGCATCGTCGAAAGCGACGGGCGGCTCTGCCGCATGCTGCATTATGGCGCACTGAAGGTCACCGCCAAGCGCCAAAAAGATTGTCCGGGAGCGGTGCTTCAGGACGTCCACGCCTTGCTTTGCCGCTTGATCAAGGAATTCGCGCCGGACGTCATGGCAGTCGAGGGCGTTTTCACGGCGTTGAATATGCGCACCGCCCTACGATTGGCGGAAGTGCGCGGCGTGGTTCTTCTGGCCGCCGCGCAACACGACTTGGAAGTGCACAGCTACGCGCCGCGCGAGGTGAAGGCCTCCGTCGCAGGTCATGGCCACGCCGACAAGCGTCAAATGCAAGCCATGGTCCGGGCGCTGCTCTCCATCACGGAGACGCCGGAGCCCGCCGATGCCGCGGATGCCCTGGCGGTCGCTCTGTGCCACTTGCAGGTCGAACAGCTGCGAAGGCGTTTCGCTTTGCCGGACGGCCAAACTGCCGTGACGCCTCGCGCTCTGGCCGCGGACTCTTCACCGGGCACGCCGGCTCGAATTCCAGCGGGCCGCGCAACGCGAGTCTTGCCTCGCGCATCGTAAGAACGCGATGAAATCCTCTCTTCTTCGATTCGCTCTGCTTCTCGGCGTGGCCTTCCTGCCGGCCAGTGTGGACCATGCGGCGCCTGCCCCGGCTAGTGCCAAGCTTACGTTTCGGCGCATCTTCAAGGCCAGCTCACCGGAGTTCATCGAGATCATAGTGCGCGAGGATTCCGATACCGCCTCCTATGACATCCGTCAGCTCGACGAAGACCCGGAGGCACTGCCATTCGAAGTTGGCGCAAGCCTTCGCGCCAAGATGTTCGGCCTTGCCGCTGAATTGAATCATTTCCAGGGTCAGGACCTGGACGTGCATCGCAAGATCGCCAACCTCGGCGAGAAAACCTTCCGCTGGGAATCCGGCGCCGAGGTTCATGAGACAAAGTTCAATTACACCTTAAATTCTGCGGGCGCCCAACTCCTCCAGATTTTTGAAGGCTTGGCGCGCCAGCAGGAGCACGTCATGCTGATTTCACGGCGCATGAAATACGACCGCCTCGGCGTCAACGACGCACTCTTGCAATTCGAATCCGACTTAAACCGCAGCCTTTTGCCGGAGCCTCAGCGCGTCCTGCCCATGCTCGACCAGATTGCCTCCGATTCAAAATTTGTAGATATTGCCCGCCAGCGCGCGCGAACCCTTGCCCAGCGCATCCGTCATCAAGGCTAAGCACATCACGAGAATGCTCCGGACACACTGGCGTGACGGCGCACCCGAGCCCTTGCCCTGCCAGCCAATTAATTTTCAGATAGATAGAGAAACATACCGCCCAACGATTCGTTCCTCTCACCCGTAATTCCAGCGCCCCTCCAAGCGTATGATACGATGAGGCAACTGTCTCCCTATCCGTTCATGGCTCTCGAGTCCAACTTGACCCCGATTCGCTCTGGGTCACACCGAACAATGAACCTTTCCGAGGCGGTGGTGATTTCCGCCTCCAGTCTCTGGGCGCATAAGCTCCGTAGCGTCCTGACCCTAATCGGCGTCGTCATTGGCGTGGCCGCCGTAATCGCCGTGGTCAGCCTCATTAACGGCGCAAACCAGTACGTCGCCACCAGGGTCTTCCGCCTCGGCGCCGATGTGTTCGGGCTCTCCAAACAGCCCTCGATCATCACGAATGTGGATGACTGGCTCGAATTCCAGAAGCGCAAGCGCATCACTTTCGACGATTACGAGGCCGTGCACGAACTCTGCAAAAGCTGCAAGGATGTCGGCGCTTCCTTGGGCGGACGCGTCGAAGTGAAGAGCGGCTTGAACTCCTTGAAGGACACCAACCTTCGCGCGTGGACGCCTCAGATGGCCGAGCTCTACGACGTGGACCTCGTCGCCGGCCGTCACGAGACCGAAGAAGACATGCGTGGAGCCGCGCCCGTCTGCGTCATCGGCAACGATTTGGTCGAACATCTCATGCCCGGAGTTGACCCTCTCGGCAAAGAGATTCGCTGGAACAATGTTCCGTGTGAAGTAGTCGGCGTCGGAAAAAAGCAAGGCTCTGCGCTGGGAACTTCTCTGGACAATTGGATCATCATTCCACTGACCACCTACAAGAAGAACTATGGGAATCAGCAGGATTCTCTCCGCGTAACCTCCCGCGCGGGCTCTGCCGCCACGATTCAAGAGAGCGTGGACGAAGTCCGCCAGATTATGCGCGGGCGGCATCACCTCGCCTACGTCGCCAAAGACGATTTCGCGATCGAAACCAGCGATTCCTTTCTCTCTCTCTGGAAGGACATTAGCGGTTCCTTTTTCGCGGTGATGATCGCCATTTCCTCGATCTCCTTGGTGGTCGGCGGAATCGTGATCATGAATATCATGCTGGTCAGCGTCACCGAGCGCACGCGAGAGATCGGTGTCCGCAAAGCTCTCGGAGCGCGGCGCGGCGACATTCTTCGCCAGTTCTTGATCGAGTCCGCAACGATTGCCGTGATCGGCGGAGCTCTCGGCGTGCTTTTGGGTGTTTTTGCTGCGCAACTCGTGTCGTGGGTCTTTCCGCTGCCCAGCGCCGTGCAGCTCTGGTCCGTGCTCGGCGGAATTGTCATGGCCTTAAGCGTTGGATTGTTCTTCGGCACCTATCCGGCAACCAAAGCCGCCAAGCTGGATCCCGTGGAGGCTCTGCGGTCCGAGTAAGAGAACAGACGAATGGCCACATTCGACAAAACACTTCCGAGGGCTGCAGCCCTGCCGCAGCGTGTTCGCATGCGAAAAGAGGGCGCCCTCAAACACTGGGAAGAAGTACTCCTCGCTCTGGACACGTTGCGGAAAAACAAGTTGCGCTCGTCGCTCACCATCCTCGGAATTGTGATTGGGATCACCACGGTCATCACCGTCTCGGCGGTGATCAACGGCCTCAATGAAAATGTGCTCGGCGGCATCCGCGAACTCGGCTCGGACACCATCATCGCCTACCGCTTTCCGTGGGCCTCTCTTTCGCGGCCGCCGAGCGAATGGTTTACGCGCAAGGAGCTTCAGCCGGAATGGGCCGAAGACATCGCCAGGCTTCCGCACGTCAAAGCCGCATCGCCGTCCATGCGCATTTTCCAGCCGCAATTCGGCTCCGGCACCGAAGATGTCCGCCGCGGCGCCTACCGCTCGAAGAACGTCATTCTGCAGGGGAATCAGCCGTCCATCGGAGAGATTTTTGATTTGAAGATCGAGCACGGCCGCTTCTTCAATGATACTGACGCGGAGCATCGCGCTCCCGTCGTCTTGCTGGGCTACGACACCACGCGAATTCTGTTTCCCGAATCACCGGGGCACAGCCTCGGCCAGGAAGTCACCATCGACGGCCAGCTTTTCACTGTCATCGGCACCCTTCAAAAACAAAGGCAAGGCATCTCCGGGGGTTCGAATCCCGAAGACAACTCCGCGTACATGCCCGTGACCACTCTTCGCAAGCTGTACCCCAATCAAAAGGACTACGTCATTTTTGCCAAAGCCCGTTACCCCGATCAGGTCGGAGAAGCCGTCGAAGAAATCCGCGATCTCTTGCGCCGCAAGCGCCGCCTTTCGAACAGCAAGCCCGACGACTTTGCGCTGTTCACTTCCGATTATTTTCTGGATCTGTGGAACAAAATCAGCGGCTTGATCTTCATCTTGATGTTCGCTGTCGCATCCGTCGGCCTGATCGTCGGCGGCATCGGCGTCATGAATATCATGCTGGTCAGCGTCACTGAACGCACCCGCGAGATCGGCGTTCGAAAAGCCATCGGCGCGAAGCGCAGCAACATCCTCGCTCAATTTCTGATTGAAGCCGTAACTCTCAGCGCTGTGGGCGGAGTCATCGGCGTCCTCCTCGGCTCCGGCCTATCCCTGCTGATGCGCTACGGCCTGAAGATGCCCGCCCTTCTGTCCCTCTTCTGGATCGCCCTCGCACTGATCATGTGCGCCCTCATCGGCATCGTCTTCGGTGTCTACCCCGCCTGGAAAGCCGCCCGCCTCGACCCCGTCGAAGCCCTCCGCTACGAATAGTCAAAGCGCGGAATCCTTGCTTGTCAGCTTAGCCCATCCTGCATAGACTCCTTTCGAACTACGCACACTCATTCGAACGGGCCATGGAATGAAACAGGACGATGAACAGCACGGCGGTGACCGCTTCCCTCCGACGCGGCGCTCAGTGATCGAAGCGGTGCGCAGCATCGACGCGGAAGAGCGTCAGCACGCAATTGAAGCACTATGCGCCGCGTACTGGAAGCCCGTTTACAAATACGTCCGTCTGCGTTGGAACCGGCCTGCAGACGATGCACAGGACTTGACCCAGGGTTTTTTCGTGGAACTCCTGGAGCGCGAGCTACTCGACAAATTTGATGCCAAAAAAAGCCGGCTGCGAACCTACTTGCGACTCTGTGCGGACAGCTTTGTGATGAATCAAGACAAGGCCGGGCGCCGCCTCAAGCGTGGCGGAAACGCGCTCCACGTGGCGCTGGATTTCTCCGCCGCGGAAGAAGAGTTAGGCGGAGCGGTGATGGATCCTGCCTCCATTCCCTCGCCCGAATCGCTCGAAGAGTTTTTCGAAAAAGAGTGGGTGCGCAGCCTCTTTTCGCTCGCGGTCGAGGATCTGCGAAAGCTCTGCGAAGAACGAGAACGAACCAGGACGTTTCACATTTTTGAAGCCTATGATCTGGAAGGCGACGAAAAGATTTCCTACGATCAGCTTGCCGCCGATTATGTCATCCCCGTGACCGACGTGACCAACGCGCTGGCCTGGGCGCGGCGCGAGTTTCGAAAGCTCGCTCTCGACCGCCTGCGCGAACTCTGCGGCAGCGAAGAGGAATTTCAGCGCGAGGCGCGAGCAGCGTTCGGCTGGGATGCGAAATGAAATTTCTTTCCGATAGCGCGCTGGAACGCTTACGCGACGGCGCGGAGCTTCCCGACCTTTTCGGCACGCGCTACCGCCTGCTCGAGCGCGTGGCCCGCGGTGGAATGGGTGTTGTCTACGCCGCCGAAGACGAAAAGCTTCAGCGCCGCGTCGCCCTCAAGGTGCTCGATGTGCCGGGAACGGAAGGCGATCTCGCCAGCCGCCTGCTCCGCGAAGCGCGCGTGCTCGCGCGGCTCGAGCATCCCGGGATAGTCCCCGTCCACGATGTCGGAACGCTCGCGGACGGCCGCGTCTTCTACACCATGAAATTTGTCGAGGGACTGCGGCTCGACAAATACATCGAGAAAGTGAATTCGGTGCCCGACCGGCTGCGGCTTTTTCTGCGGATTTGTGATGCCGTAGGTTTCGCCCACGCCCGCGGCGTGCTCCACCGCGACCTGAAACCCGCGAATATCATGGTCGGACCCTTCGGCGAAGTCCTGGTGATGGACTGGGGCCTCGCCAAACTATTGCGCGGAGACGTTTCGAACACGCCGAGCGAACACGATCCGGATGCGACCGTTTTCGAGAAGCCAGAACTATCTGCCAATTCGAATGACCCTACGGAAATTTCCGTGGTGACCGGCCATGGCACGGTGATGGGCACTCGCGGATACATGTCTCCGGAACAGGCGCGCGGCGACGTGGATCAGTTGGACGCTCGCAGCGATATCTACTCGCTCGGCGCACTGCTGCGATTTATGCTGGTCGGCCGGGCGGAAAAGACCTCTGCTTCCGCGCCAAGATTTCCCGACAAGTCCCTGGAAGCCATCTGCGCAAAAGCAACAAACGCTGCTCCCGCAGAACGTTATCCCAACGTTCAGGAACTGGCCTTGGACGTATCACGATACCTCGACGGATTGGCCGTCGGGGCGCACCGGGAGTCGATTCTTGAGAAAGCCGCGCGCTTCTATCGCCGCTACCGTTTCTTTATCCTCTTGATTGCAGCGTACTTGGCGATGAGGGTCTTGATTCTGCTTTTTATGCATAGATAGAACTAAAGGAATTCAAGGATCTGTTGTAAGGAACAGCAGAGAAACGAATCGCAACGGAGGAATGTGATGAACAAAGTCTTGCTGGGGCTGTTGCTCGGGGCCTTGCTGGGGGCGATCGACGGCGGGACGGCATGGTTTACGCCCGCGGTTCGCGCTCAATTGGCCGGAATTATTGTCGGATCAACGGTGAAGGGTCTCATCGCTGGTGTTGCCGCGGGAATCTTTGCGCGCAAAGTGAATTCCGTCCCGCTCGGCATTCTCTTTGGCTTGGCCGTCGGCTTCGTGCTGGCTTTCATCGTCGCCTATCTGCAGCATGGCTACTATTTCGAGATCATTCTGCCGGGCAGCATCGTAGGAATGATCGTTGGCTACGCCACGCAAAAGTACGGCGCCGCTTCCGCTGCAGCGCCCGCGACGCGCTAGAGAAAGACGTCGTAAGACTACAAAGACTTCGTTTATGCGAATCAGGAGGAAAGCTATGTCTCGCGTCATCCATTTTGAAATACCCGCAAGCGATCCGGAGCGCGCGGCCGCGTTTTACAAAAAAGCGTTCGGATGGAAGATCGAAAAATGGCCCGGGCCAATGGAGTATTGGATGGTGACCACCGGCGCGGACGGAGTGCCGGGAATCAATGGCGGGCTGATGAAGAATACGACCGTCAAGACAACAACCAACACCATCGGCGTGGATTCGGTAGACGCTGCCGTGGCCGCGGCGACCAAAGCCGGAGGAAAGCTGATCATGCCCAAGACGCCGATCCCCACCGTCGGCTACTTCGCCTACTGCGAGGACACCGAAGGAAATCTCTTCGGCGTGATGCAGGCCGATAAGAATGCCAAGTGAGATCGTCACTGATTCACTGGCGCTTCCGCAGGAGAAAGGAATGACCCTGACGAAACCCATGTTGGGACTCGTGGTCGGAGGAACGCTGGGACTTCTCGACGGCTTGAGTGGCTTCTTCGAACCTTCGCTTGCTCCGGTGATGGGAAGCGTGATCATCTTCTCGCTCTTGAAAGGATTGGCCGCGGGGCTCGCGACAGGCTATGTCTCACAAAGGTTTCACTCGATGATGGTTGGAATCCTGGCCGGAATGGGAATCGCGGCTGTGCTGAGCCTGCTCGTCATCCTGCGCGCAGGGATGGCTCTGTTCTGGGACATCTTGTTACCCGGAATGCTGCTTGGCGTGATTGTGGGATTCGCAACCCAGCGCTTCGGAAGACCTGCTAATCCCGCGGCGGCAATTCGCTAAGCTCTGATTTTCGTCTGCTCTAAGACGTTTGTCGGACTGAAACACTTCTTGAAAGGAGAACGACCAATGAATGGCTTAAAGAAGTTTTTTAGCATGTTGGTGGTGAGCATGGGAGTCCTGGCTGCGGTTGTGAACGCAGGGTCAGGCAGCGGAGCGGAGGCCTTTGAAAAACTCAAATCCCTCGTGGGCCACTGGGAAACCGACAAAACGAACATGGACAAGGCCACCCTGGACGTCGAACTGACCTCCGGCGGCACCGCCGTCCTCGAAAAGTTTCACATGGTGCAAGACGGCAAACCCGTCGAAATGACCACGCTCTATTACCTCGACGGCGACCAGATTAAGTTGACGCACTACTGCATGGCCGGCAACCAGCCTACGATGAAGGGAAGCTACGCGCCCGAGACCAAGACGCTGAAATTCGAACTGATGAGCATTTCGAATCTGAAGAACGCCGACGCCGGGCACATGCATCACGCCACCTACACCTTCCTCGACAACGATCACTTCAAAACCACCTGGACCTTCCGCAAGGATCAGAAGGACGCTTTCACCGAAGACGTCACATACGTGCGCGCGAAGTAACGAAAACCATTCCGAAGTGGTGTAAAGGGCGTTCCGGCCAGTCCGGGGCGCCCTTTGTGTTTGTGACCCATGTAGAATGGCGTGCATCAGCGACCCCATCCGACAGCATAGTGTGCAAGCCCAAGTCTTGGCTCTTCCAAGTGCAGTCCGTTCGGGGTGTCAGTGGCAACAAGAAGGAATCGACCTCTCCCGGCTGGATGACGAAGAGTCCGCCATCTAGGATCGATGCGAAGCGCGATGATCACTTCTTACAAGCGGACTTCCCGCTACCGATCCGGTGCCCATCCGGATTACTTCCGATTTGCCGACGAATCGGAGTTTGGACCCGGACGCCCCCTGTGACGCCCTAAAACTTGTGACTTTAGAGCGACATGGATCATCATTCTATCTAGGGTATTCGACACAAAATGGGTAGTGCTGCGCATACGGCCATGAGCACTGAAGGGGAATTTCGGCATCAAAAGGAGCGGTTTGAGCTGCTCCTCAATCTGACGACCAAAATCACGTCGAGCCTCGATCTGCGGGAGGTTCTGCGCGCGATTGCTGCGAACATACGCGAAGTCATACACGCCGATGCTGTGGTCGTATCGCTGCCCAACGCAGCGTCGGGAAAATCCAGAGTAATTGCTGTGGATTTTCCGCATGGCAAGGGGGCGATGAAGGAAGAGGTGACGGTCACATTAAGTCCTGCTAATAAGAAAGCCATAGACACATTGAAACCCGTGGTGATTTCCACGCGGGAACGTGAGGAACTCGCGGCCGAGGCATATGAGATTGCTGCTGCGGAAGGCATAAAAGCCATTTGCCTAATTCCGCTTGTAAATCGCGGCCGAGTCCTCGGAACCCTTTCGATCTCGCGCACAACAGAGATTCCGTTTGTCCCAGAGGATATCGATTTCCTCAGCCGGGCATCAGGCCAGATAGCCATCGCCATTGAAAACGCGTTGGCGTACCGGGAGATTTCCGAACTTAAAGACAAGCTGGCCCAGGAGAAACTCTACCTGGAAGAGGAATTTCGCAGCGAGATGGGTTTCGAGCAGATCATTGGGAACAGTACGGCGCTAAAGCACGTCTTGCAACAGGTTGAGACAGTTGCCCCCAATGACTCGACGGTTCTGTTGCTTGGTGAAACTGGAACCGGAAAAGAGTTGATTGCTCGCGCGATTCACGACCGTAGCCGCCGCAAACAGCGGACACTCGTGAAGCTGAACTGTGCTGCAATTCCAACCGGGCTGCTGGAAAGTGAGTTGTTCGGGCATGAAAAGGGAGCGTTTACGGGCGCGATCAGCCAAAAAATTGGACGGCTGGAGCTTGCGGATCAAGGTACGCTGTTTCTAGATGAAGTCGGAGACATTCCGATTGAAATTCAGCCGAAGCTGCTGCGCGCCTTACAGGAGCGTGAATTTGAGCGTCTTGGCAGCACCCACACGCGAAAGGTGAATGTGCGCCTGGTCGCGGCTACGAACCGTGATCTCGAAAAGATGATTGCGGATCGAGAATTTCGCAGCGACCTGTACTATCGGCTGAATGTGTTTCCCATCCGCATTCCGCCCCTGAGAGACCGCAAAGAGGACATTCCCCTGCTCGTCAGTTATTTCGTCCAAAAGTTCTCGAAGGAAATGCAAAAGGACGTTGAAGCGGTCCCCACGGCGGTGATGAAGGGGCTGACAGCCTGGGACTGGCCGGGGAACATTCGTGAACTTGAGAATTTCATTGAGCGCGCGGTGATCGTGACGCGGGGCAAGTCCCTTGAGGCGCCGCTCGGAGAATTGCGAAAGACGGACACGGATAAAACCACCCACGTTGTCCGCAAGGAACAGAAGCACATCGTTGAAGAAAGTAGCAGTTGGCGAATCGGCAAAAATGGCGTTGCTGAGGAGTATGCCAAGAAGCAGCGCGAAGAGATCATAGGCGTGCTTTCCGCATGCAAGGGGCGCGTCGGGGGTCCCGATGGTGCTGCGGTGCGCCTGGGAATGAATCGCACGACTCTCCTCTCTCGAATGAAAAAATTTGGCATCTACGCAAAGCAGTATGCTTAGCCTGCTGACGGCCACTTTGTTGTAGCCCCGGCCGTAGCCTCGACAGTTTCGACCTTTTCAACTTCTTCAACATCAACATTTTCGACTTCTCGCGGTCTTTTCCTGAAGATTCAACCGCTTACGATTCTCTAACTTTGGCGCGAGCGTTGCCTTTACCGCTTGTGTAAGAACGTAGGCAGGGAGGTAGCGCTATGTCACTGGTTCTCGTATTCATCCACAAGTGGCTCGAGTCGTTTCGGGTGCTGCGCTACCGCAACGGATTCGGAATCGTGGATTCAGTGCGCTACGGCTTTTGGCTGGCGCGCGGCTGAAGGTGAGGATGCATCATGGCTCGAATGGAAGCTTTGAACAGACGCTCGGATTTGCGAGCGCATTTGGCTAGGACACCCGGGAGCGAAAGCCTGCTAGAGGTCGACGCGTGGATGCCGAGTGAAGTTAAGGCCATCTCCCCGTTGGTGGACCGCTTGATGCGGCTCATCGAGGGATCGCACTGCATCACGGGAGAGGAACACGCCGTCGAACTCGCGCTCCGGGAAGCTCTGAGCAACGCAGTTCTTCACGGCAACCGCCTGGATGCGCACAAATTAGTTCACGTCCGCTGCCGCTGCAAGGTCCACAAAGGAATCTCGCTGATCGTCTCAGACCAGGGTCAAGGGTTTGATGCCGACGCCATTCCTGATCTCGGGGTTGTCGCCAACCTTGAGGTGGATCACGGACGTGGCATCCAGCTCATGAAGGCCACGATGGATGAGGTCTCGTTCCAACAGGGAGGCACCGAGGTTCTCATGTGCAAGAGGCTAGCTCGCAATCCAGGAGTGGGTCCCCAGAGCGACTCATGTGGTTCATAGGAGGCATTTATGGAGACGCAAGAACGAATCGGCACGTGGAACATTTGGGCTGTCATTCTCCTTTCCTGGATTGGGTTTTTCCGTGCGCTAGCGCTCATGTTCAGAGCTACCGGCTGCAATCGCAGCAGTAAAGCGGGAACTCAGAGCGTGGATATCGTCGCTGAATCCGCCACTGCCACATGCACGTGTGGCGTATAGCTTGGCAGTCTATTTTTTTGCGATTTTTACAAATGCGGCTTTTAGCGGGGCTCGGGCCGCGACCGAATTTCTTCATCTAGTTAATCCCAAAGTACATCGTCGGTATGTGACTCCGCTGCATTCGGTCAGCATTTCCAGAACGGATGCCTTTGGATTATCCCGATCGTCTCGGCTTTCAGCGGAACACGTTCGCCAGGTATTCGTGGCGCAACGTATTCGGCATGAATACCAGTGGAATTCGCGACGTGGAACGGAAAAACTGAATCAATTTGTAAGTCTGTGCCAGCGACAGTTTCGACCCTTTCAACTTTTTCAACATCGACACCTTCGACTCCTAACGGTCTTCTCCTGAAAATTCAGCGACTTACAGTTCCGCACGTTTGGCCCGGGCCTTGCCCTTATCCGATGCGTAGCGAAAAGGCGGTTTTCAAGCTGGGCTCGCCTTTCGCTGCCACATAGCTGATCAGGAGGCTCGCTATGAAGCACAAAGCAGAACCCACTATCGCTTGCGTCAATGATCCTGCAGGCGAACGAACGCTCGTTGTCGCCGCCAAGAACGGAGACGAACAGGCGTTTGAAACCCTGTTTAAACGTTACCAGCGAAAGACCCTCGCAGTTGTGCTGCGGTACACACGTGTGGTGGAGGACGCGGAAGACATCGTTCAGCAAAGCTTCTACAAGGCTTTCGTGCATTTGTGCCAATTCCAGGGAGAATCCTCCTTCTCCACCTGGTTGACACGCATTGCCATCAATGAAGCGCTCATGTTCCTGCGACGCATTGCTGCGGTGCGCGAGGTATTGATCGACGACACTCGTGACGCGGAAAGTGCGGACAGTTTGGGCATACCCGACTCAAATGCCGACCCGGAAACCCGCTGCTCGCAGCGAGAGGAAGCCCGGATTCTCTCGCAGGCGGTTCGGAATCTGCGTCCGGCGCTGCGCACAACAATCGTGTTGAGGGAACTTCGTGAGTTATCTACGAGCGAGACGGCGCGTCGCATGGGGCTCTCGGTTGGCACAGTCAAAGGGCGCATATTTCGAGGGAAGCGGCAGCTCCGCCAAAAACTACGGTCTTGTCTGAAGACCAATGCGAAGTCCGGGGACATCACCAGGAATCTTCCGCAACCTCACCTCTGCGATGCTTCCGGTTTCTGAGGAAAACGCCATGTTGAAGATCAGCTTTAGCGAAACATCTGCGGAAGAGAAATGGATTCTAGCAGGCCGCCTCAGTGGGGCTTGGGTTCGAGAACTAAAGGCGAGCTGGAAGAAGAACCACCAAACCGACAAGAAACGTGCGTGCATCGTGGACCTGAACGAAGTCACATTTATCGACAAGACTGGCGAGAGACTGCTGCGCGCGCTGCGCAATGAAGGTGCGCAGTTCATCTCGGGCGGTTGCTATGTCCGGCACATTGTTGAGCGGCTAAAGGTCCGGCGGAAACGCAAGACTTCCAATCTGCTAGCTTCCTTTCTTCTCGTGTTCTTGTTGGTCCTGTTCGACACAACAGCAACGAGGGCGCAAAGCACAACAGTGCTGGGAAGCGTGCCGAGCGGTCCAGCAACCGACCAGGTAGTCCAGCTGACTCTCCGCGACGCCATCAAGATGGCCTTGCGCTACAACCTCGGAGCGATCGAAAGCGGACAAAACGCTCAGATTGCTCGCGGTCAGCGGCTACTAGCGCTTAGCAATCTGCTCCCGCAGGTAAGCGCAGGCGCCTCGGAGAACGTCCAGCAGGTGAACCTCGCGACCTTCGGGTTCAACAAATTTAATATCGCAGGAATTCCCAATGTTGTTGGACCATTCAGCTACAGCTCGGTGGACGGAAGCGTCAGTCAAACCCTCTTCAGCTTCGAATTCATCCAGCGGTTCCGCGCAGCGCGCACCGCTGAACAGGCCGCCCAACTGAGCTATCAGGACATCCTGGATGTGGTCACGCTCACGGTCGGCAACGCCTATTTGCAGATCATCGAGGCAGACTCTCGAATTAAGGCGCAGGATGCCCAGGTACAGAATGCGAGAGCTCTTTACGATCGGGCAGTCGATCAAGTGCAGGCGGGTACTGCTCCACGAATCGACGCAACACGCACCGAAGTTCAGTTGCACACGGAGGAGTACAACCTAAGCATCGCACGCAACAATTTTGAAGTGGCAAAACTAGCCCTTGGACGTGCGATCGGACTCCCGCTCGGCCAACAGTTTGAGCTTGCCGACACACTCCCCTATTCCGACATCGCTCCACTCACTACCGACGAAGCGCTAGACATAGCGTATAAAGCACGCAGCGATTTCCGTTCAGCGCTCGGCTCCCAAAAGGCCGCCGCGCAGACGCTTTCGGCCACTAAAGGCGAACGATATCCCGTCGTAGCCGTGAACGGAGACTACGGCAACATTGGGCCAACGTTTGGCCACTCGCATGGCGATTTCACTTTTCAGGCTGGGATAAGGGTTCCGCTTTTCACCGGCGGACGGATCAAAGGGGACATCACGCAAGCGCAAGCTGAATTGCGCCAGCGTAAGGCCGAAACAGAAAACCTTCGGGGCCAGATCGACTATGACGTGCGAACGGCCTTTCTCAATCTCAACGCGGCCAAGGAACAAGTCGCGGTTGCGAAACAGAACGTCGAACTTGCCAATGAGAGCCTTGCTCGGTCGAAAGACCGCTTCACCTCAGGAGTAACCGACAGTGTTGACGTGGTCCAGGCCGAGCAGGCTCTCGCCAGCGCCAACGATCAATACATAACCAGCCTCTACAACCACAACTTCTCAAAACTTTCGCTGGCTCGTGCACTCGGAGTAGCGCGCACGAATTACGAACAATATCTAGGAGCAAAGTAATGCCGGACAAGAATGGTGCGCAAACCATGGAACCTGATGAAAAGCTGACAATTGATCTTGCGGAGGATAAAGCCGGTTCACCGTCGAAAGAGAGAACCGACAAACCCTCAACAAGCCGGCGCAAGAAAGTCCTCGTGATTTCGGCTGTGGTCGTGGTTGCCATCGTAGCCGCCTATTTCGCGTGGAATGCTTTTCGTTACGAAGACACCGACGATGCGCAGATAGACGGGCACATCATGCCCTTGAGCGCACGCATCAACGGCCAAGTTCTCAAAGTGAATTTCGTCGAGGGCCAGTTGGTTCATGAGGGCGACGTGCTCGTGATCATCGATCCCGAAGATTACAAGATTGCCGTGGTTCAGGCCCAAGCAGCACTGGAGGACGCGAGGGCCAGCGCCACGAGTTCCCACTGGAACGTGCCAATCACGTCTGTGACGGTCCAAAGCAATCTCGATTCGGCGCAGACCGCCGTGGTCAACGCAGAGGCGGGGCTCCAGGCAGCCGAGCAAAACCACGAGTCGGCTAAGGCCGCGCTGACTCAGGCCGAGGCTAATGCTGTCAAGAGTGATGCAGACCTCGAACGCGCCAAACAACTCGTGGCGAAAGAAGATATCTCCCGCCAGCAATACGATCAGGCGGTCGCGACAGCAACGGCAAACCGGGCCGCAGTCACTTCGGTGGCCGCCGCACTGCTTGCTGCGGAGCAGGTCGTGCGTCAGGCGGAAGGGAAACTCTTGCAGTCCAAGGCGGACTTGCGCAGTGCGCAAACCGCGCCGCAACAGGTATCCCTGAGGCGTGCCCAGGCGGACGCCGCGGATGCGCAGGTCGACCAACGCCGTGCTCAATTGGCCCAAGCGCAGCTGAATTTCAGCTACACCATCATTCGCTCGCCGGTTACGGGAATCATTGGAAAGAAGAGTGCTGAAGTCGGTCAGAACGTGAGTGTCGGCCAAGAGATGCTGGAAGTTGCGCCACTCGATGACGTCTGGGTTACCGCCAATTTCAAGGAAACGCAACTCGAGCATATGCGACCTGGGCAGCGCGTGAAAATCAGGGTGGATGCCTATGGGCGTACTTGGTACGGACACGTGTCCAACATGGGCGGCGGCACGGGGTCGGTTTTTAGTCTGCTGCCTCCGGAGAACGCGACGGGCAATTACGTGAAGGTCGTGCAGAGGGTGCCAGTGCGGATCGATTTCGATCGCACTGAGGGGGAGGACTTCAACAGAGAGGGACTTTTGAAGCCGGGATTGTCAGTCGAGCCGGATGTGAGGGTTCGATGAGCGCATCCGGTTCTGTTGCCGGCGATGAAGCGGTCTGGCAGCCAAAGGTCAATCCGTGGATCATCGGCGTAGCAGTTTCGCTGGCTGCGTTCATGGAGGCGCTCGATACCAGCATAGCGAACGTGGCCCTTCCACACATTGCTGGCAGCATGGGCGCGAGCAATGATGAAAGCACGTGGGTCTTGACCAGCTACTTGGTGTCGAACGCCGTTGTGCTTCCGATCAGTGGCTTCCTCGTTGGCTGGCTCGGGCGCAAGCGCTTCTTCCTAATGTGCGTCGCCTTTTTTACGGTTAGCTCGTTTTTATGTGGCGTCGCGCCAAGTCTTGGGCTGCTGCTTCTCTTCCGTGTGCTGCAAGGAGCGTTCGGTGGAGGACTGCAGCCGATGACGCAGGCAATCCTGGCGGACACTTTCCCGCCGGAGAAACGTGGGTTGGCATTCGCATTGTATGGAATCACGGTAATTTGTGGCCCCGCCATTGGCCCTACGCTGGGCGGCTGGATTACAGATAACTATTCCTGGCGCTGGATTTTCTATATCAACGTCCCGGTGGGAATTCTGGCCGTCTTGCTGGTTTCTCAACTACTCGAAGATCCACCCTACTTGTCCCGTCTGAAAGCTGCCACGGCGAAATTCGACTACATTGGGTTTGGCCTGCTCGCCGTCGGTGTAGGCGCTCTCCAGGTTGCGTTGGACAAGGGACAAGAGGACGACTGGTTCGGGTCGCGTTTCATTACCACACTGATCATTATTGCCGCCGTGGGTTTGGTGTCCCTCGTTATCTGGGAGTGGCGCCACAAGGAGCCCATTGTGGATGTCCGGCTCTTCAAAGGGTTCAATTTTGCAAGCTGCAATGTGATGATGTTCATGCTTGGCGCCGTTCTCTTCAGTTCAACCGTCCTTCTTCCCCAGTTTTTGCAGACGCTCATGGGTTACACGGCGCAAAAGGCCGGCATGGTCATTTCGATGGCGGCTATTCTTCTGGTCTTTCTTTTACCGTTGGTCGGGCGCCTCGCCGGACGCTTTCAGGCGCGGCACCTTCTCGCTTTCGGCTGGATCGCGCTCGCTGTGGCCATGTATTTCTCGTGCAAGCACATCGATCTACTCATCAGCTTTCGTTCTGCCGCGTGGATGCGGATTTGGCAGTACCTGCCGGTTGGATTTCTATTCGTCCCGCTCACGATGGCTGCCTATGTTGGCCTGCCGGAGTCAAAAAGCAATGCTGCGGCCGGTTTGATCAACTTCACGCGCAATATCGGGCAGAGCGTAGGAACGTCGGCTGTGACTACGTTGCTTGCACGCCGAGGTCAATACCATCAGTCCGTCCTCTCCGAGTACACACGCTCTCATCGCTTCGATGCGGCCGTCGCAGGCTTGACGAGCCGTCTGACACATGTCGGTTTGAGCATCCGCTCCGCTCACCAACAGGCGCTTGCCAGAATGTACAGCGTGGTGATGGCACAGGCTCAAGCACTCTCCTACGTCGATATCTACTGGCTGCTCGCCTCGATTTCCGCGCTGATGTTTTTATTGTGCTTCCTGCTAGCCAAAAACGAACCAGCCAAAGGTGGCCAGGTCGCCGTTCACTGAGGACGTACTTCTTACGATGACCTTATTTCGTGAAATCGGCACCCCGGTTCTGCTGGTGATTCTTACGCTCTGGCTGCAGTCTGCCGGGCTCGCGGCGCTCATATTTTGGGTCAGACGCGCCGTAGCCGGTGATCTCTACCGACTCGGGCCGTTTCGCTCTACCGCACTGGTGGTGCAACTCACAACCGCGGTGATCGTTTTGCACGGTGTATTAATTCTATTCTGGGCCGGTTGCTATCGCTGGCTTTGCTTACCTACCTGGGAATCTGCTCTTTATTTTTCGGCCAGCAGCTATGTCACCGTGGGGTATGGAGACTTGGTCCTGCCGTCCAACTGGCGTATGTTGGGGCCGCTCGAGAGCATCATCGGCGTGTTGATGTGCGGAATATCCGTGAGCGTTCTCTTTGCGACAGTCACACGGCTTGTCAGCCGCGAAGGACGAACGTTGCATTGATTTACGGCCGGTGCATTGGGTCAAATCGGCGTTCCCGGACAACTGGGTATTAACCTCGACATGTCCCGGTTGCCAACGACACATCCAGAATTCTCGCAGCCCTCTGCGAAGTCGCTCTGCAGGCTATATTTGCGCACAGGTTCTCACCTCTGGCTTGTGAGCGAAGTTGATTGGTCCTAATCAGTACCGACAAACGCCCTTGTATTGCCGGCCGTCCTTGCGGCTCCCTTGAACAGTTCTTCAGATCGCAGTTGTGCGGCAACGTTAGCCCTGCAAGGCAGCCGGGCGTGCGGAATATGGAATTTGCACAGGATGTTCCAGCCGCGCAACTATCACTTTGAGCAATTCCCCAAATTTATCAACCGACGTACGCTTGACCTGCGAATCTCCCGGCGGCTAAGTTGGCTCCACTCGAGTTGGGTGGGGTTCTTGTTGTGCGTCGGTGTCTCTTTGCCTCCGCTGCCTCTCACCTGATTGCGAGCCTGTGGCGCTATCTCAGATTATAAAGGTGACCGATGAACTCCAGAAAGAATGTCCTGGCAGTGTTGGCGGTAATTCTCGGCATAGGGATGCTGATTTCGGGCTGCGGAAGCAGCAAGCCGCCAATCGCAATCGCGCTTGGTCCGAGCGGAACCCAGAACGCGGCTGCGGGTCAGACCGTGAACATCACGGCTACGGTTACCAATGATCCGAAAGCAGGTGGAGTCGGCTGGAGTTTGAGTGGTCCCGGTACGTTGAGCGCGCAGACCACCTCCTCCGTCACTTACACTGCGCCCTCGCCGATCACGGCGAACGCCACAGCAACAGTTACGGCGACCTCTCTTTCGGACAGCACAAAAACCGCCGCGTTGACGATCAACTTGCAAGCCGTTTCGATTGCCCTCACGCCGAGCGCCGCGCAGACGGACGAACAAGGGAAAGTTACCGGCGTAACGGCGACGGTCTCAAATGATCCCCTGACCAAGGGTGTGACATGGAGCCTTACCGGCGCGGGCGCGTTGAGCGGGCAGACCGCGACTGCCGTTACCTATACTGCCCCCGCGAGTATCACGACCGCTTCGGCTGCAACCATCACCGCAACGTCTGTGTTCGATGCCACTAAAACCACCACGCTGACCATCAATCTTGTTCCTCCGCCCTCCGTTACCACCACTTCGCTCACGGCTGGCACTGTCGGGACCGCCTACTCTGCTACGCTCGCGGCTGCCAACGGCGTTGCACCCTATACTTGGAGTGTGACGGTCGGAACGCTTCCGGCCGGACTGACTCTCGCCGCCGGCACTGGCGCCATTACCGGCACTCCCACGGCATACGGTACGTCCGGCTTCACGGTTCAAGTGAAGGATGCGAACAATTTCACGGCTACTGCGGTGCTCAGCATCAAAATTAATCCCGCGCCGGTAGCGATCTCGACGACTTCTTTGCCGAACGGCATCGTCAATAGTCCAGGCTACAGCGCGACTCTGCAATCCACTGGCGGAGCGACACCCATCACTTGGGCAGTGACCGCCGGTGCGCTTCCTACAGGTCTGACGCTGGCTGCAAATGGCGCAATCACCGGCACACCCACGACCGCAGGGACTTCCAATTTCAGCGTTACAGCTACGGATTCGAGCACGCCCGCGCTTACAGCCACGAAGGCATTGAGCATCACCATTGTTCCCGTGCTTTCGATCACTACGTCTTCACTTCCAAATGGCGTTACCAGCGCAGCTTATACCGCGACGCTGCAATCCACGGGCGGAGTAGCGCCTATCACTTGGACCGTCTCTATCGGCTCGCTGCCAGCAGGACTCACTCTGAACCCCGGTACTGGCGCAATTAGCGGCACACCCACCGCTGCCGGCACATCAAGTTTCACTGTCCAAGCTGCCGATTCCGGCGCGCCCCAGCAGAAGGTGACGAAAGCACTGAGTATCACCATCGTCCAGCAACTGCTTATTACCAATGCATCGCTCCCCACCGGCGCCGTGAATTCCGTTTACAGTGCGACCCTGCAATCAAGCGGCGGGACGCCGGTAGTTACGTGGGCGGTCACCGTCGGCACTTTGCCCGCAGGCCTGACTTTGAATGCGGCCACTGGGGCGATCACCGGCACGCCAACAACTGCTGGAATGTCAAGTTTCACGGCACAGGCGACCGATTCCGGCACGCCGCAGCAGATTGCGACAAAACAGTTCAACATCATCATCAATCCCGTGCTCGCGATTTCCACGACATCCCTGCCGAGTGGCACGGTTGGAACGGTATATAGTCAATCCTTGCAGACCAACGGCGGCGGCATCTCGCCGATCGCCTGGAGCATTACTCTCGGCTCACTTCCCCCCGGGCTGACCTTGAATGCCGGCTCAGGCCTCATCAGCGGTACACCGACAACTGCCACAGGGAGCCCATTCAATTTCACCGTGCAGGCCGCGGACTCGGGAACGCCTCAGCAGACCTCCTCGCAGGCGCTGAGCATTTCAATTGCAACAGCGCCGCTATCGGTCGCTACAACCGGCCTGCCCAACGGGGTCGTTGGCCAGAGCTATAACAGCGCTATTCTCCAGAGCGCCGGCGGAAATCCGCCGGTCACATGGACCATCTCCGTTGGCGCCCTCCCAGCAGGGTTGACGTTGAACGCGAGTACGGGTGCCATCACTGGCAGTCCTACCACGGCGGGCACCACTACGTTTACCGTCAAGGCGACGGACTCCACCATACCTACTGCGCAAACGGCAACCAAACAGCTCAGCATTCAAGTAAATTCAGTTCTTTCGATTACCACTGCGTCTTTGCCGAACGGCATCGTAGGCACCGCCTACAGCGCCACGCTTCAATCGAGCGGCGGCGCCACGCCCATCACCTGGAGTGTTAGCTCCGGTTCGCTGCCACCTGGGCTGTCCTTGGTTCCAGGCACAGGCGTTATCTCCGGCACCCCAAGCACCAACACAGGGAGCCCGTTCAATTTCACCGTGCAGGCGACGGATTCCACCACGCCCACGGCGCAGACCACCACGGCCAACCTGAGCATCACCGTCACAGTGGCAACGCTGACGGTCACTACGACATCGGGTTCGCTGCCTTCTGGCACCGTAAGTAGCGCCTATCCTAATACTCAGCTGAACGCCAGCGGCGGCATTCCGCCCTACACCTGGCTCCAAACCGGTGGCACTCTGCCCCCTGGCTTGAGCATCAGCACTTCCGGTGCGATCAGCGGCACACCGACCTCGGCAACGGGCAGCCCGTTCAGTTTCACCGTGCAGGTCACGGACTCCGCCACTAATACCGCCACCGCAACCCTCAGCATCACTGTCAGCACGGTGGCCGCTTGCACCACCGGCGGTAGCGAATCCCTCTTGAACGGGCAGTACGCCTTCGTGCTCAAGGGCTTCGACAATGGAACGGGAACCGGCGAAACCAGCCCGGAGCCGGCACTCATCGGCGGCGTGCTCACCTTCAACGGCAGTGGCGGGATCACCGCGGGCGCCATTGACATGAACCTTAACTCTGGCGTGCAGAAGAACCTGCCTGTAACCTCAGGTTCGTCCTCTTACCACGTCACTTCCGATCAGCGCGGCTGCATGGTGATCACCACCTCGGCGGGTACGCAGAACTACCGCTTCTCGCTTGGAAATATCACCAGCGGCGTGGCCTCCACGGGACATGTCATTGGCTTCGACACCACCGGACCGTTCACCACGGGCATCATGCGCAAGCAGACTCCCGCGGCCTTCGGCACCGGCTCCTCACAAGTTTCGGGCAACTACGCCTTCGGCGTTTCTTCCGCCCAGAATACCCTTAACACTAATAACGGTGTTTCCGGCGGCAGCTTTGGGGCAGTCGGCCAATTCATCTTCTCCGCTGGCTCGGTCACCGGAGGTGAAGTCGACTTCAACAACAACGGCCAATTGGACGGCAGTTCGTCGAATACCAACTGGCCGGCTAGTCCCGTCGGTTTCAGCAGCGGCAGCTACACCGTCTCCAGCACCAATGGCCGCGGCACGCTTTCGTTCACGCCTAATGTAACAGGCGCCACCACCGTAACCACCGTCATTTACGTGGTTTCCTCGACGGACGTACTTGTCCTCGATACGGATCCCCAGGCGACCAATAGCATCTTTGCAGGAGAGATGTTGCAACAGTCCGGCACGCTCTCCGGCACACCCCTGTCCGGCAATTACGTTGGGTATCAGTCCGGGCTCTCAACAAACTGCGGGGCCCCGCCCTGTAGTGCAAGTCGCACCACTCTGCTCCTCCTCAACGCCTCGGGCAGCAACATCACCGGGAACCAATGGAGGAACGACGCCGGCGCCTTCCAGTTCAAGGCCATTGGGTCGGGCATCACGTATTCCGCTACCGCGCAAGGAAGGGTGATAATTCCATCCAGCCCCGGCAACAATCCGCCGATGTTTTACCTTGTGAACGCGAATCAGGCGTTTTTCCTGAACCAGGGCAGCAGTGTCGAGTCAGGCTTCTTCCAGTCACAGACCGGAGGCCCTTTCTCCAATTCTTCCGCCAGCGGAACTTACGCTTTTGGAGAGATTGATCCCCAAGTCGCAAACTCCAGCGACAACTTGGGCGTGGCGACGTTCACCCCCGCCACGACGACCATCAACGTAACCGACGATCAGAACGGCAGCGGTGGTCAGAACCTGGGTCAGTCACAGAGTTTCACCTACTCTATTGACTCGACAGGCTTGGGCACCATCCCGTCGAGTGGCTCGAGTTGCACGATTTCAGCATCTTCCACAACTTGCCAGACCATCATCTTCATCATTTCGCCCACAAAGGCGGTCATCATGGATACCACATCATCGAACCCGAAAATCCAGCTCGGGGACAAGTAAAAATGGAGAACTGTTCAACCGTGCCAAGCTTAATTACAATTGCCCGAGTCCGGTAAGATGGGCAACTCAACCCTAGACCATTACAAGACGCACGAAACAAACTCGATAAGCGACGCTCCGAATTCCGGAGCGTCGCTTTTTTGTATGTGCCGAACCTCCCAATAAACGCGGAAAATCCGAGGCTTCCAGTGGCTCCTAGGGGGCTTTCATCAGCCCTCACTTAATGGATTCAGTGACTGTGGGGGAGTTGTCGGCAAGCCGGGAACAATAATGAACGCGCACGCATTGCCGTGGACTCCTGGCCGGATCCCAGGGCAATCGAATTGCTGCAAAACGGCTCCGCACCGCTGAAACGGCGCCACCCACAACGATAGTGTTCATTCCTCCGGCTTCCAGTCATCCGCCATCGGAGCAACCCCGTTTCCACCCGCGGATATCCAACCCCCGACTAAAATCCTGCTGACCAACTCCATTTCTCGGCGAGTACAAGTCTATCTGCTTCGCCCCCATGCGGGTCGACGACGCTTCCACGCGGTCCTCGAACCACGAAGCGATCCATTGCTTCCGAGTGGCCCGTAATCCAGGAAGAACGGCTCACGCACCTGAATGAACCCGCTCGCTGAACAGTTGTCTAAACCGCTGAAGCACCGTAGTCAAAGATAACCCCTAAGCTAAAAAACCCTGACGCGCTTTAGGCTGTTGCCACGCTCCGCGAACAGATTTTGCGTCAGCACGGATTACATCGATCACCCGGTCCGGCGAGAGCATGGGCACGTGGCTGCTCTCAAGTTCACAGGTTGTGACAGAGACAGAAGGTCACCGGAGTTGCTGGTGTAGAAATTCGTTTGTCCGGCTTTGGGCGAGCGCTGCTGCCGCGGCATTGTAGTGTGCCCCATTGTGCCGAGAGAAGGCGTGATTCTGACCCGGATAGCTGTAGACTGTCGCTTTTGATTTCCTGGCAAGTGCTGTCTTGATCTCAGCTTGCGCAGACTTGGAAATGAACTCGTCCTCCTCGGCCAGGTGCATCAGCAGCGGTGCATCAAGCTCGTCGACCTCGCCCAGATATTTCTCAGTGTCACCACCGTGATAGACGACCGCAGCGTCGACGCCATAGCGCACGGCCGTTAGGAAAGTCATCAGGCCGCCGAGGCAATAGCCGAGGACCGCAACCTTGCCGCTGCATTCGGGGAGCTTGGCCACAACGTTGCCCGTGTCCTTAACGTCCCTGGCGCCGGCATCTCGGTCATAGGCCTGATAAAGGCGAAGGCCGTGTTGCCAGTCGGGCTCGGAGGTGACGCTGAGGTCGACGCCCGGCTCCTGACGCCAGAACAGGTCGGGCGCGACCGCAAGGAAGCCTTGTTCGGCCAGTTCGTCGCAGGTCTTGCGAATGTCGGCGTTCACCCCGAACACCTCGTGCAGAACGACGACGGCGGAAGCCGGCAAAGTCTTCGGTCGCGCGATATAAGCGCCAAACGCGCCGTCCCGGCCTTCTATGGTGATGCGATCCTTCATTGTGTTCTCCTCAGGCGGCGTTCACCTGGGCCTCCGCCGGTGTCGTCAGGATCGGCAGAGGCCCTGCTCTCGAGCGAGCCGGTTTCAGCATCGCGGCCACGGACTCGGCTAAAGAAGCCCTTGATCAAAACTGCAGGCTATTAATGGGCGGGGGTAGAGGTCGCAGCCTCTTCGATGAGCCTGGCCGTTTCCTTCGCGTGAGACATGTAGGCCACATGACTGGCATTCACCTCGACCGTCTTGGCCTTGGCCCGCTTCGCCATCATGCGCTCCTGGTCCGGGTTGATCGACCGGTCTGCGGTGGCCACCATGTACCACGTTGGCTTGGTCTTCCACGCGGGATTCGAAACCTTATGGGTGAACGAGTCGGTGGAGATCGGCACCTGCGATATAGCCATGTAGTGGGACTCGGCGGCGGGAATATCCGCGGCGAAGTCGGCCGCGAAATGCGTCTCGTCTATCCACCAGTTCCCGTTGCTATCCGGCTTGAATGCCTTGGACGCTTGTGGCAGGGCCTGTTCGATCGACGCACAGCTGTCACCTTCATCGAGTGCAAAGGCGGCGATGTAGACTAGTGCCGCAACGTTTGTATCATTGCCGGCCTCGCTGATGATGGACCCACCGTAGCTATGGCCAACCAGGACGACGGGCCCGCCCATGGCGTCGATGGCGGCCTTCGTGTACTTTTGGTCGTCGGCGTAGGAGGTTTCGGGGGGCTGCGCTACCGACACCGTGTAGCCATCCTTCTCGAGGATCTTCGCGACGGCTTCCCAGC
>Ga0210409_10001300_pt1 | contig 33371 bp, 27 predicted proteins | sample IncBWH17MmetaG_FD_161649 | JGI IMG/M metagenome (GOLD analysis project Ga0210409, IMG submission 161649) | Forest soil microbial communities from Barre Woods Harvard Forest LTER site, Petersham, Massachusetts, United States - Inc-BW-H-17-M | ecosystem: Environmental > Terrestrial > Soil >...
TGGCTTACATGTCGCCGGAACAGGCACGAGGCGAAGAATTGGATGCACGGACGGACTTGTTCTCGTTTGGTGCGGTGCTCTACGAGATGGCAACGGGTCGGATGGCGTTCCCGGGCAGCACAGCTGCCATCGTACACGAGGCGATTCTGAATCGAGCACCTGTTCCCGTAGCAAGGTTGAAGCCGGAACTCCTGCCGAAGTTAGAAGAAGTCATCGGGAAGGCGCTCGAAAAAGACCGCAAGCTGCGGTACCAGAGTGCGGCGGAGATTCGGACCGACTTGCAACGACTGAGGCGCGACACAGAACCTGCACGGCTGCCAGCAGCGACGAGCGCAGTCGGCGGCGTGGGTGAGCAGCGGGGAATCCGGTGGAAAGTGATCGTTCCCGCTGCAATAGCGGTTGCGGCCCTTGTTGCAGGCGAATACTTCTATTTGCACCCTAAGCCGAAGCTAACCGACAAGGACACCATTGTCCTCTCAGATTTCGACAACAAGACTGGTGACAATGTATTCGATGACGCGCTAAAGCAGGGACTTTCGGTGCAGCTTGAGCAATCACCCTTTCTCGACCTGCTTTCCGACCGCAAGGTAAATGAGACATTGAAGCTGATGGGGCGTCCCGCCGGTGACCGCTTGACGCCGATGGTCACGCGCGAGGTCTGCCAGCGCACGCACAGCAAGGCCATGCTGACCGGCTCGATTGCCGGGCTGGGCAGCCAGTTCGTCATTGGCCTAAAGGCAGTGAACTGCGACACGGGCGACGTGCTGGGGGGAGCGCAGGAGCAGGCGGCGAGCAAGGAAGGGGTACTCAAGGCTTTGGACAATGCAGCGATCAGTTTGCGGAGCAAACTGGGCGAGTCGCTCAGCTCGGTGCAGAAATACGCCACGCCGGTGGAGGAAGCGACCACGCCGTCCCTGGAGGCGCTGCAAGCGTACAGCCTGGGACGCAAGACGAGATTTGCGAAAGGGGAAACAGCCTCGATGCCCTTCTACAAGCGGGCAGTCGAACTAGACCCGAATTTCGCCCTGCCCTACGCCGCCATGGCGGTTGCCTACAGCAATCTCAATGAAGTCGGTCGAGGGGCCGACAACGCACGCAAGGCTTACAGCCTCCGGGAGAAGGTAAGCGAACCGGAGCGGTTTGCCATCGAAGCAGCCTACTACCTGCAAGCGACGGGAGAACTGGAGAAGGCGGAGCAGACCTACGAACTGTGGCAGCAGACCTACCCGAGAGACGACGCGCCTTATTCAAACGTGGCGTTCATTTCCGCCAGCCTGGGAAACTGGGAAAAGACCTTGGAAGAAACCCGCGAGGAGCTGCGCCTAGAGCCAAATAATGAGTCCAATTATCTCAACGTCGGCAACGCCTACGCGAACCTCAACCGGCTGGATGAGGCGGAGGTGGTCTATAAGCAGGCCGAGGATCGCAAACTGGAGGGCGAACTCCTGCTCGCTGGCCGCTACCTGTTAGCGTTTCAGAAGGGCAATGCAGTCCAGATGGCGCAGTTGCTCGCGGCCGGCACGGGAAAGCCGGGCACCGAAGACCTGCTGCTGGCCTCGCAAGCGGACACGGAGGGCTGGTACGGGAAGTTGAAGAACGCCCACGATCTGACGCGGCGGGCGATGGATTCAGCCCAGCACAACGACGCCAAAGAAACGGCAGCAGCATATCAGGCAGCGGCGGCGCTGCGCGAGGTGGAATCGGGAAACCAGGAGCGGGCACGCGCCGAAGCCGATGCCGCATTGAAGCTGGGTCCGAACCGCGATGTGCGGGCACTGGCGGCGCTGGCCCTGGCGCGGGCAAGCGCTACGCCAGCGGCGGAGAAGCTGGCGGCCGAACTCGACAAGACTTTACCGCTGGACACGTTGGTGCAGCGATATTGGCTGCCAACCATCCAGGCAGCCGTCGCCCTGGAGCGCAAAGACCCTAAACGGGCAATCGAATTATTGAAGCTGGCGGGCACGATCGAACTCGGCCAACCCACGGGCCTCGCCGTATACCTATGCCCGGTTTATTTGCGCGGCGAAGCCTATCTCATGCTGCATGACGCCAATGCAGCGGCAACGGAATTTCAAAAGTTCATCAACCACCGAGGACTGGTGTCGAACTTTCCTTGGGGCGCGCTGGCCCGCCTCGGGCTGGCCCGTGCCTATGCGATGCAAGGTGACACCACCAAGGCCAAGGCGGCCTATCAAGATTTCCTCACACTCTGGAAAGACGCCGACCCTGACATTCCCATTTTCATTGCTGCCAAGTCCGAATACGCGAAACTGAAATAACGCAGACAAATGCCTGACCGAGATTCCAGTTCTTTACCGTCACAGGAAGTTTAAGGTTCAGTCTCGGGCTTCGCACCGATGACTAACATTCCTCAGAACTATCGGTCTTGACGAACTCGATATGCCGGGGCGGGGTAGCGGCCCGGCCAAGAGCCGCTCGACAGGCGTTGACCCGTTGCTATAGTGTGAGACAAACTAACCGCAATCAAAAGGAGGCCGATATGTGCTCCCTCCGCGCGGGTCTTCTACTTGCCTTATGTGTTTTGTTTTCGGGTTTGGTATGGGCACAAGGAAGTCAGTTAGACGCAGGGGCCGCTGCGCTCACTAACAAAGACGTTCTTGAGATGCTCAAGGCAGGCTTGGGCCAAGAAATCGTAATGGCAAAAATCAAATCATCTAGCTGTGCTTTCGATACTTCCCCTGAGGCATTGAAGTCATTAAAGGCATTGAACGTGCCGGACGCCATAATCTTGGAAATGGTGAAGGCTCCGGTTGCTCCCCAAGCCTCCGCAGCTTTGGAACCGTCAATCAGGACTGCAAGAGTCGATTGTCTCAGCTTGACGCAAATTGATATTTTTACAGTTCCGGGGTCTAGTACCTCAACGGGTCATGTAAAGTGCGGAGAAACAATTGCAATCCTCAGTGAACAAGGCTCTTGGGACAAAGTTCGGTCTGTGGACGGCAAGATTGGATACATATCAAAACTTTTCGTTTCATCAGAAGCGAGTGGGCCGGTAGCCTCAGCGAGCCCACCTGCGCCGTCAGTCACCAGACTCCCAAACAATGTGCTGCGTGCGGTTGCGTGGCGAGGTGTGCCTTGGGTGACTACCTCCTATTATCAACAGCAAGGAAGTGCCAGCACAGATTGCACTGGCAGCGGAACTTGGACTGGAGATATTTGGCGAGGGAACTCTTCTTGCACGACTCAATACACGCCAGCCCAAAGTGTTCCGATTAACTGGCAACACTACACTATCTATAATCTGGTTGAGACCTCCGATTCAATGATGGTGCTCGCTTGCACCCGGAACTGGGCTTTCAGCAAGTGCTCGTACCTCATTCCCGGGAACACTTTTGAGTTCGACGATAAGAAAGGGAAAATTTCTGTCAAGGGGCACAGGGGTGGAAAAGACAAAGAACTAGCCCTTGACTTCGACATTGTGTCCAGCGAGTCGAAGACTGGCCGCTGATTGTTCGCGGCGCGAATTCAAAAATTAGAATTGCTATCTACACCCTGACTTCATGTGCGGCTAGGAGGCTGAGGACTGGCCATCATGGTGAGAATCTTACTTCTGGATTGCTCTGAATCACCGAAAAACAAACTTGAAAGCCAATGGTTTAATGTCGAATCCGGGACTTTGGGTTTCTGCACTGGTGTGAGAAAACTGCCGTCGCAGGTCTACGAGAAGGATGTGTTTATTTACAACCCGGGAGTCCTGCTCTGAAGGAGAAGCGCCACTCGGCAAGGGCTTGCTCGCTAAAAGTGACGCCATCAGAGACCTTTCGCCGGAATATGGTCAGTATCTTGAGGCGCGCATTGCAATTCGCCGCGTCCGCGAAGAACAAGGCATCAATCAGGAAGAAGCTGCCGAGAGATGCGGGCTGCACCGGACGTACTACCGCGGCGTCGAACGCGGAGTTAGAAACGTGTCGCTGGTGAACATTGAGAAAATCGCTAAGGGATTGAAAAAGAGTTTGCCTGATCTATTTGGTCGCCTTTGAGTGAGTGACAACACATCGAGCCTTCGGAATCAACAGGCGTTGAAAAACAGCCTTCTTTCCCAAGTTTCGGACGTGGGTTCGATTCCCATCGCCCGCTCCATAACTCCTGTTGATGCAGTTGGCATTACTGGCCTTCCTTCCCGAAAGTGACCCTAAAGATGCTTGATTTTGGACGCAGTTGGACGCGAATTGCGTCGATCTGAAACGAATTGGACGCGGCGTTTTCGCCGCTTGCGACTTGCGGACCCGAAAGGGAACCACAGAATGAAAAAACGCAAGAAGTCAGAGACTGACGCCCCTCCGATTGGAGATCGCCTGCTCACGCTGCGCGAAGCAGCGGACGTTGGCTAACTCGGCCCGCCGCCGCGATTTGGTCCGGCCGATCGGCCCCGGCGTGTGGAGTGAAGACGGTGAGCGCACCGACATAGGGTTCTACACTCCAACTCCACATTTTAATTGACGAACATGTCGTCCTGGCAAGAATTCTTAGAACTGCTCATCGCCCGCATCGTGTGCGACCTCCTCGAACGAGGAATCGAGCGGACGCCAGAGGAAGTCACCGACGCATTCGCGTTTGCGCTGCTCGACGTGGCGGCGTTCGCGGACAAAGCACAGCGCAAAGAGTTTTCTCTGCGTCCCCTTCGTCAACTTCGATCGGATCAACGGCGAATCCACCGTACAGCCCGAAACACGTGCGAGAGAAGGCGCGGTGTCAGCGTCAGTTCGCGCTGGCGGTAGGGCCCCAGCGCAAGTGCAAAAAAGGTGGCGGGCACGGCTATACAAGCCCGCTTGCGGCCAACTCCGTTTCGACGCGATGGGCGTCGGCTTGGGACTCGGCAACGATGAGTGCCGACAGGCGGGACGGCTGGCCTGCGTGGCCAGCGACCGTCGGGTCGAACGTGCATAAAGGGATGAGGCTGCCGCTGCGAAGCGCTGAACGAGTCTCCGCAAGGAGGCGCATGAAGCCCGCGTCGCATGCGAAGCTGCGAAGGTGCAGACAGCACGGGCCGACCGCCCGCTGAATCGCTGGAGCGAGCAAGGCAGCGGCGGTCGAGCCGTTAACGCGAAAGTTCAAGTCGAGCACGACCCAGCGGGCGTCGTCAGTCTCGGCGATATCGATTCCCACGAATCCCCGATAGCCAAGGAACGCGCCGCGCGTGACGATCGCCAGGCCAATGTCTGTCAGTTCGCTCGGCAGAGTTGACCCGAGCGAAATCCAGTTGCCTCGGTAACGGCCATTCGCGTCAATGTCCTGGTCGGCGAAACCCAAATACCGGGTCGTTCCGTCGGGCATCACGGCGTAATGAAGGCACAGGTTGCGCAGGATGGATTGACAAGATTCGACGACCAGCCGCTCGCAGCCTGCGAACCGTTCGCGGGCTGCCACGAGGTCGTCGATGGTCCGACAAATCGCAACATCGGCGCCGGCACCGGTCGAAAGGTCTGTGGCCGCTTTCAGAACGATCGGTAAGGGTTGCGCGGCGGCGTCGCCAAAAAATGTCTTTGGGGTCATCACGAGGCGGGTTGCGACGTGCGCTGCGGGGACGAGTTCCGCAAGATTCGCCTTGTTGTTCAAGTAGGACAGCAGCCGGGCGTCGATCCACAATGCGCTGTCGTTCAGCACACCGTCAGGGTAGATGTGCTGGACGACGACCTTTGTTCCACGCTCGGCGAAGCGGGTTGTGATCTCAATCGCGTGCTGCTCGTCACAGTACGTGTGCGTTGAGGCAGCCGGCTGCAGCCCTGCCTCCGCCAACAGTTCGAGCCCGAGCGGCGTTGTGACTCCTGCACTGCACACTACGGCCATGTCGCCGGCGATGGGAAGCTGGTTACCCGTGAGCCCGTCGAGCAGGGCAGGGTCGCGGGCAATCCAGTCGCAGGTCTTTGGATGGGCGCGCGGTGCGTAGACGTGACTGGGACCGTAGACCTCCGCCATCGTCAACGTGGGTCGTAGGGGCGCGGTCACGTCCTAACCAAAGAAGCCATGGATGCCTTCCGCGAGGCCAATGATCAGCGCGCTCGCGGATCCAGCCGGGCTGGCCGGATCGTACGTCGGTGTGCGGTTCGCGTCGAACAGCACGACGCGGCCGTCCTGCAGCACGTAATCAAACTTTCCGTAGTCGAAACCGAGCATCGTTCGGATGTCGCGTATGCCGGGGGACGGCTCGGACAAGATCTGGCGTCTGGTGACGTTTCGCGCCTTGACGATCGGATCAACGGAAAACGCTAGCGTGTTGATCTCGCTGGTGCCTAAGAAGGTGTACTGGCGCAAGCAGTACATGCCCTCTTGCCGTTCGGGAAGAAACTTCTCCACCACCAGCAACGGGTTCCGCCACGCAGCCCGCGGAACAAGGCTCGGGTGATCGAAGACCCTGTACTGGCCAATCATGCCGGTCAGCGCCCACGGTAGGCGCCGCGCAATGGCCAACGCAGCCTGGGCGACCCGCCCTTTGTCGTGGACGCGTTCGAACTCCGGTTGACCGCCGGCGTTGCGGTCGGTCTTGACGATGACCGGACCGTCATGATCGGTTGGTCTGATCACGAGGTTCTCGCTGATTCTCCGTTTGGAAATATCTGTCACTGTACGGTTCACGACCACGGCACAGCGGGCGAAGGAGGTCTCGTACTCCGCCGGCGTGCGCGTAGCGTCCAGGTGTGGGATAACGACGGTACGAGGACCGACCGCGGTGTCCGTGTGACCTGTCACGTCAACTGTGAAACCCCATTGCCGCCACTGTTCCATAAGCAGATGGATAATGTACGGATTTCGATCGAAAGCATCGTTGGGGCGGCGAACGACCACGATTCGCCTCCCTTCACCAGCCTCATGTTTGTTGAGATCCGGTTCCACCCTCACCGACATTGCACAGCCACCGCACGCAAGCCTTTCCGCTCAGCGTGCCAGTAGATACTACAGCGATTCAACAGCGGATCGCCAATGAGAAAGGCCCATGCCTGCAGGTCGTCGCGAATTCCACGGTTTTAGGCGGCAAGACGACCCAGATCCGATTGCTCCGCCCATTCGTCAGGTCACGTGTGGCCTGGTCAATCTCGACATCGACGGCGAGCCACCGCTGCCAAGCCGATGCAGCAGGACGACCAGGCGCTGCCACAGGCCATTCTCGGCGTCTTTGAATACGTTCCCTTGCAGGCTCAATGTCGGCTGCTCTCGACGCGAGCAGCCTTGATTGATACGCTCGGGAAGAAGGAGCCGGAGTTCGGTTCGTACGCGGGACAGCCCGGTACCGGACATGGCGTGTAGTTAAGCGTCGTCCACTTGATAGGGCATCCCGCTCCCTCGTGAGAGGGAGTTCGAAGAAATAATCATGGTCGAAGTTTTGATCGAAGAGATGTTTGGGTCGTACTGAAACCGACCGCTAGATTACGAACGAACCGTGCTTGTCGAGGCCGATCAGAAGGACAACGAAGAAAGCGGAAGAAAAAACTCTTTCAAGTGAATGGAGAAGGAGAAGTGCGCTCAAAAAGGTGTTGACACTGCCGACATTGTTAGAGTTAGAACGTGATAGTCTTAGTAATTCCGATCAATCAAAAACCGTTCATTTGGTCCGTGGATTATTAAAGAGCGCGCAAGAGCCGCAAGGTTCCAGTGCCCTCAATTTTCCCCGGTCTATCGGTTCAATTGCCCATCTTTTGTTTATTGACTTGCAAGCCGCCTGACCCGTCGCAATCTCGGGAATTCTTCGCCGGTTATCACCTGCTCGTGCCAAAATGGCGTGTGGCTTGTCCTCGACGTGTTCTACTTGTAGGCCTAGACGGTTTCGATGCGGTTCTCGCACAGCGTTTCGCGGAAGAGGGTCTGCTCCCGAACTTCGCGCGTCTGCAGAACCAAGGCGCTTCTTTCAACCTCGATCACGGCCGAGACAAATATTCCGGTCTTGCCTGGGAACATCTCAGCTCCGGCATTCGCCCGCGCGACGGCGGCCGCTGGTCTGCCGTTACCTTCAATAAACGCACTTACCAGGCCACCCAGGACCACACCGTAGTTTGTCCGTTTCTTGCAGACCTTTCGGGCGTTCGCTCGGTTATCTTCGACTTCCCCTATTTCGACCTATCCCTGGCACCGAATGTTCGGGGCATTACCTCCTGGGGAGCTCACGACCCTGGCGTCGCTTCGGCTTCGCGCCCCTATGGCCTGCATCAAGAAATGACCAATCTCTTCGGCCCGTATCCCGCCCCCGAATGGATTTATGGATTTTGCTGGCCCAGCGCGCACAAGGCGCATGCTGCTGGCGAGACTCTCGCGCAAGCTGTGAAGCTACGTTCGCAAGCGTCCCACTGGCTATTACAACAGCGGTTACCCGATTGGGACCTCGGTGTCGTCGTTATCAGTGAATGCCACTCTGCGATTGAGCCGCTATGGCATGGCGTTGATCCAAACCATCCGCTCCACGGGTTGCATTCCGCTGCGCCCGCTGCTGCTGGCTTACGAAAAGTTTATTCTGCCATCGACGATTTGATCGGCGATCTCTACCAGACTTTTCCGAACACTGTTCTCATTCTCGTCGCTATGCATGGCATGGGCCACAATGACAGCGACGTTCCTGCCATGGCATTACTCCCGGAATTGCTCTACCGTTTAGCCTTCGGCTCCGCATACATGCGCCCCGTCGAGTTCCCCGAATTGTTGCCGGATGGCACTCCGCTAATCGCCGAAGACACTCACTGGATCGGCCTTCTTTCCCAAGCTATCCCGAAACCCCGCCTCAAGTTCCACCAACGTGTGGCGAGGCGAATCAATCGTATCGTTGCCAACACAGATCCCGGTGTCGACCTCACTTGGATGCCCGCGGCCCGCTATTCTCTCTTCTGGCCGAAAATGTCCGCGTTCGCCCTGCCGTCGTTTTACGATGGACGCGTCCGAATCAACGTCGTGGGGCGCGAAGCTCGCGGTAAGGTCCGAGCCTCCGAGTATGCGAAGACCTGTCAGCAGATCCGTGAAGTTGTCTCGAAGTGCCGCAATCTCTTGAACGGAAAGCCCGTCGTTTCCGAAGTTTACTGTCCGAAGCAGAATCCTCACGATGTCGGTCCCAGTGAAGCGGACGTCTACATCGTCTGGGAAGGCGCGCCTCTCGGTTTTTCTCATCCACGTCTGGGCAACATCGGTCCGCTCCCCTACAACCGAACAGGAGGTCACACCGGCAAATATGGCTTGCTCAATATCGTCGGTGAGGACATTCCCGCCGGCCAACATGGTGTTGCCAGTTCGTTCGACGTTGTGCCTACGATCATCGAACTCCTCGGTCAGCCCCGCTTACCCCGGGTCAGTGGCGGTTCACTCCTGCCGCGCGTCGTCCCAGTTCCCTCCAGAAGCGTTGAGATGCCTGATTAACGCAGCGCTTACCGGAGTGAAGTAATACTTTATATGTCCGGTAACCCAACTAATCAGGCATTGAGAATTAGGCGAGCTTCGTTTCGTGGAACTGCGGCGCAGCCGGACCTCTTAAAACACTCAGTGGTGGAAATAGTCGAATACCCGCCGTCGCACGAACATCCCGATCAACCCGGCCCCGAGCAGAGACAAAGAGGACGGCTCTGGTGTCGCAACCGAGTCCTGAACAGTCATATTGGTAAGTTGCTGTACAGGCCGGCGGCGCACCGCCTCCGGGTCCTTGAAAACAAAGACCCGATTGACTCACACCGAAGTCGCCATCAGTCTCACCCACGGCGCTCTCTGTCACGTATCGAGAGTGAGTAAGCACGACGCGCCAGCCGCTAGTGTTCTGTTACTGCACTGGTCCTTAACTCATAAAAGAATTGATGAAGGAATTGGAAGGGTCATCTGCTCTTACTTCCCGCTCTGCCGCTCCATCTTTAAATCCAATTTTACCTGCTGCGGCCTCACCGCCACCGTCGTCGTGCACGCGTTTGGATCGGACTCCCCTCCATTTGCCCATTGTGCCGTCGCCGCAAGTGTACGCATCCCGTCACTCAGTTGCAGTAAATTGCTTTCTACCTTGACCCTGTACTTCATCTTTTTGACTTTTGGATCCACTGCGAGGGAGAACAACTTCACCGGTGCGTTCGGATCGGTGATGTCATAGATTATGAATCGCTTCACACAGGTGCCGGTTTCTTTGTCCTTGCAGGGCCGCTCGATCGTGAAGTCATAATCAAATGTTACGAGCACCTTGTGTTGCGACGGTGTCGCGCAGGCCAATATCGGTAACAGAATCGCCGCAACACCGCCAGGCGCAAGAAAGGCCAATTGGGGAAAGGTCATCCAGGTCACTCTGAGCCGCCATCATACTCTCACCTCTAAATGTGACCTAGTGCCTGATTAACGCGGCATCAACCGGACAGGGATTACCACCCTGATTCTAGTAAGGGAATTGGACAAAACACGCCGAGGAACTATTTAACTTTGAATACGTCTACTACTGTGGAGGAAGTGTAGGGTAAAGGTTTGCCCCGCCGATGCGCTGGCGTAGGCTTCAAGCCATGTCCCCTTATTAATTGCTCCGCTTGCTGAGGAGGTACCGCGAACATGCGAACCTTTCCTTTCTTCGAGACTCTCGGTGCAGATATACGCTTCGCGACTCGTAGCCTACTGAAAAATCCGGCGTTCCTCATGGTCGTTGTCCTGTCCCTCGCTTTAGGAATCGCCGCGAACAGCACCATCTTCAGCGTTCTGGACACACTTCTCTATCGTCCGCTGCCCTATCCCCATCCGGAAAGGTTAGTCGTGGTTTGGGAGACCGAGTCAGCTCATCCGGATCGAACTATCCCGCCCCCTATAGCAGAATTGGTGGACTGGCAAAAACAAAACCACGTCTTCGAAGATATTGCGCTGATCAGTTTCAACGACACAGCGAGCGTTTCCGGTCTCGGCGAGCCGCGGCCTCTGCGTGTGGAATATGTAACTCCGAATTTGTTCAGCTTGCTGGGGGCGAAACCAATTTTGGGGCGAATTTTTCTTCCCACGGAAGCGCAAGATCGTGCCCAGGCTATCGTCATCAGCGCCGAGTTCTGGAAGCGCGAGCTCAACAGTGATCCGCAGGTCCTGGGGAAAACTTTCGCTATTGAGGGGGTGGTCTCGACCATAGTTGGAATCATACAGCCGCATTTCGCTCCGTTTTACGGTGGGCGCCTGGACGTGTGGATTCCCATCAACGCCGCGAGCAGCCGTTACTCTGCACGGATCGACCACTGGCTCATGCCTGTGGCGCGAGTAAAGCCTGGCGTGACTCTATCGCAAGCTCAAACCGAAATGGACGTGGTGTCAGGCCGGCTCGAGCAGGAGTATCCCGCGACGAATAAGGGTGTGGGCACGAAAGTTCGCCCCTTGCACGAAGACCTTTATCGCTTTGCCGGACAAGCGCTCTACCCGCTTTTTGGCGCGGTCGCGTTTGTTTTGCTGATTGCCTGCGTGAACGTTGCCAACCTCCTGCAGTTCCGTACCGAGACGCGTCGCAAAGAGTACGCACTGCGCGCTTCTCTCGGCGCGGGGCGCCGCCGCTTGATCCAGCAATTGCTGACGGAGAGCGGAATCTTGGCCATTTCCGGAGGCTTGCTGGGCATAGGCTTGACCTTTGCCGGAATAAAGCTACTCGTCGCGCTCGCCGGAGAGTTTCCCAACTCCACCGAAATCACCGTCGATGCCCGCGTGCTGCTGTTCACGCTAGGCGTTTCGCTTTTGACAGCGATCTTGTTTGGATTGGCCCCTGCAATGCAGGCTTCGCGTCCCGACTTAAATGTCGTCCTTAGGGAAGGCGAACGCAAGACGACAACCACTTCCGGGCGCCTGGCTCGCCATTCGCTTGCCGTAGCCGAGGTTGCGTTGGCAATGGTGCTTCTGGTAGGCGCCGGTCTGATGATCAATACAATTTTCCATTTGCAGCGAGTCAACCCTGGATTCGACGTCAACCATGTCTTGAGCATGGATCTGCAACTTCCCGAAGGAGGAAAGTATCTGGAACGCGTCCCCGGCGGCGATATGGAAAAAACGCTGCCCTCGGTGACGGCTTTCTATCAGCGCCTGCTGGAAAAAACCAACGTGTTGCCAGGAGTGGAGTCCGCCGCGGTAATCGGCGCATTGCCTACGCGTTGCTGCCCGGAATTCTATTCGTTTGCGATTCTCGAACATCCCGCTCCGCCTCCTGAAAATCGTCCGCGAGCCGGATACAGTGAGGTCAGCTCCGGAATATTCAGCACGCTAAAGATTCCGCTTGTCAAAGGCCGCTACCTCGATGAGCACGATACGGAAGCCGCACCGTGGGTCATCGCGATAAACCAGTCTTTTGCGCGCAAGTTTTTCCCGAACGAGGATCCTATCGGCCAGCAAATTCTCCTGCGCTACGATCCCTACCCTGTCGACGAGCTGCGTCCCCGCCAAATCGTCGGCATTGTCGGCGACGTCAAACATTTTGGCTTGGGAGAAGAAACGCCTCCATTTGTCTACGCGCCTTTCACTCAACAGCCGGCAGTGTTTCCCGGCGGCGCAGCGAGGGCCCACCTGCATAAAGCATTAGTGCTGCGAACACCTTCGGGCCCGATGAGCGGCGGGGAAAATTTGGCGATTAGTGTCAAGCAAGCTTTGGCGGAGATCGATCCTGATCAGCCCGTTACCAACATCATGACCATGGAAGGCGTTTTGTCGGTGTCCCTCGGTGATTACCGGTTCTATATGGAGCTGCTCGGAATCTTTGCGGGCATTGCGGTCCTGCTTGCCGCCGTGGGCATCTACGGCGTAATGTCCTATTCGGTCAGCGAGCGCACGCACGAGTTTGGCATCCGCATGGCGCTCGGCGCGCGTCCGGGCGACGTCCTGGGCTTGGTCGCCAAACTTGGACTCAAGCTCACCTCCATAGGCGTGGCCATTGGAGTCGCCCTGGCCTTCGGCGTCACTCGCTTGATCTCCACGTTCCTCTTCGGAGTCAAGCCCACTGACCCGCTAACGTATGCCGCGGTCGCGCTAAGTCTGGCCGCCATTGCATTGCTGGCTTGCTACATTCCGGCGCGGCGCGCCACGCGCGTTGACCCCGTGATCGCCCTGCGCTACGAATAGAATCTAGTTCCTAGTTGCTTGTTTGTTTAGGTAGGTCAGCCAACTCGGACGCATGGACCAGTTTCCCGGCAAATGCCTGATTGGCGCTTATTGGACAAGTGGAATCCTTCCAAAACCACGTGTCCGGTAAGCCTACCGTAGGTTGACGCAAATCGTCGCTGGAACAATTCGCACCGATACCACTCCCTGGCCTTGCTGGAACAGTCCACAATATCGAGGGGGCAATTGAAAAAATTTGCGAGTAGCCGCCGTTGCCGCGTGCTGGAACAGTTTCGCCATTGCTGCCCTCGGTGGACATATTGGCGGCGGCGTTTCTAGCATCCCAAAACGGCAATCTCATGACGGATGACTAAAGGTAAGCCCAGAGTTACAAAGCCTGCCACCCGGGCTGCAAACGCAGCCGTTCTGAAAAATCGGACCTCCACAGTCCGGCCATCGCTGGAACAATCCGGTATTGACGCTCACCCTCAACGGAAAATTGCCACGGCGCGTGTGAGTGACGATTGTGGGTCCTGGAATCAGCCCGGCCCCCTCGTACTTCGGGCGCGTGCTACTTTCCGCTGTGCCCAATTTTGTGCCCCATCTCTATAACAAACCGTAGCAAGTGGGCACAGTCGGGCAAGTCGGGGAACGACCGCTAATGGCTCGGAAAATCAACGCCATAGCAAACAATCGCGCTCCATCTCAATTGTCTTTGGACGGTCTCTTAATCAACGGGTTGGAGGTTCGAGTCCTCCCCGGTTCACCACTTAATCCAAAGCACTTGCAAGAGAATCGCGGTAAGCGAGAAAAGGTTACTGTAGCGGAAACTGTAGCGGGTAGTCTCCGGGACTGCTCGCCTCTGCCGTGATGGGTAGGTGTCTCTCCTAAGCAGCGCGCGTCGATTCCGCGAGCTATCGCAAGCATTTTCGCCCCGAGTTTAGGCTTAGCGCCAGGGATGGAACCCATCGCCAACGCGATTGGATCCCCCGACACGGAATTTAGATTTGAGATTCTTGGGCAATAGCATTGTAGAAATTGAGTTTTTGACGTTTACGGATGGCTGGGGAGCTGAAGTAACAGGTTCTGTCTCGGCTTCGAAGCGATGCTTAACCAACCCAATAGCTCTGGTAGGTTTTTTAAATTTCGAACGTCCACTATGCCGTTAGAGACCTAGGCTAGTTAGGTCTTCCCTTAACGCTCACAATCGTGAAATACCAAGTTGGCCTTGTTTCAATATGGACCCTAACGCTATGCGTTGTGGCGTCACAGTGGTACAACAAACTTATGGCAACTGCGGAAAATCCGTATTGCCGCAGGTATACGTTCGCTGATGCATAAGCGGTACTTAGTGACGCGCCCACCCCAAGTTTAAGCGAGCGCAAACCGTAAGAGCCGATACACAATCCAAATGCCAAATCCGACAACCGAGCCATACCTCAAGCCCGCCATCGGAGATAAGGATGTAATGGCCACCAATAGAGCACCAATTAGACTGAAGATCACCGCTTCCCGCGCCCAGATGCGCAGCGTAGCTAGTGGAGGCAGACCAAGCTGCTTCAACGCGTCAGTCTGGAGCTGCTCTTTTTCCTCCGGACTGAGACGGTTTAATTCTTCACTTGTATGCTCCATGATTTCTTGAATTGCGTTCCATTTCTTCATCGCTTAGTTCGCGAGGCAGCGTAGCGCGCTCTCATCCGCGAGGGCGGGACACCACTACCACTATTTTGACAATGAACCAAATGCAGCCTATCGCAAAGATTAGAATGCCAAAGAGGATTCCAAAGAATCCGACTGTTGCGATGCTCGTCGTCGGTCTGCCCCACTGCGAAGTTATTGCGACGAAGGAAACGATCGCTAGAAGAATGCCGATGCCAATCGTAATCAGAACTGGATTCCACGAAGCCTTTTCGGGGGCAGGGCCAGAAAGCATATGTTTCCCTCAAGCGACCCGCGAGGACGAAACCAGCCACGGACCGAGTCCGAAAGCGGTGATGATCCCATGCTACGAACTAGTGGAGAGTGGGGCAACACGCTGTGCTCTTCGCGTCAATACGACCTCCTGATTATTCCAAAGAATCGGACATTCGGTACTAATCTGGACTTCTCCGATACCGCGTTTATCAGGCACTGAGAAAATCTCATGTATGCTGCGTCTCTGAATTTCCCATGCTGTACCAATGCTGGAACGTAAGCCGTCTGTCTTCGTCTGTCTTCGTGTGTCTTCGTGTCTTCGTTGACTTGACTCAGACCGCAACCTAAGATGTACGCCAAATGGCGGATTCCCAATCACTCATAGGGCAGACCGTCTCACATTACCGCGTCATCGAGAAGCTCGGCGACGGAGGCATGGGCGTGGTTTGGGCGGCCGACGATACGCGGCTGGCCCGCCGTGTCGCGCTGAAATTTTTGCCCGACGAGCTCGAACGGGATGATTGGAAGTAGTGAAAACCTACCCCCTTGTTTGCCTATTGCAAGCGTGACAAATTGCTTGCATGTTCCTGCGAAAAATTCGCATCCATAAAGATGGCAAGGAACACGGATACTGGTCGCTGGTGGAGACCGTTCGAACGGCGGGTGGTCCGCGGCAGCGCACGCTCTGTTATCTCGGTGAGTTGAACGATTCGGCCTATGCGCGTTGGCAGAAGACCGTGGAGGTCTTCAACGAGCACGGAGAGAGCAGTCAACTGAAGCTGTTTTCCTCTGAGGCAGAAGCGCCGGATGATCCGAACGTAGCCCGGGTGCTGGTGAAGAAGGTTCGCGTCGAGCGCACGCGCCGATTCGGCGACTGTTATCTTGGGCTGGAGTTGTGGAAGCAGTTAGGGCTCGCGGAGTTCTTTGCGCAGCATCTCGATGTGGACAGTGCCGATGTAGCTTGGTCGCGTGTAGCCGCAGTGTTAGCGATCAATCGGCTATGCGATCCGGGCAGTGAGTTGGCCGTGGAACAACACTGGTATCCGTCCACGGCATTGGACGATCTGTTGCACATCGCAAAAGGCAAGATGAACGATACCCGACTGTATCGTTGTCTGGATCGTCTGCTGCCGCTAAAAACGAAGATCGAACAGCATCTGAAACAACGCTTCGGCGAGTTATTTCAGGTGGAGTTCGACGTGTTGCTTTATGACCTGACCAGCATGTATGTGGAAGGACCGGCGGAAGCGAACCCCATGATGCGGCGGGGTTACTCGCGGGATCATCGCCCCGATTGCGAACAACTGGTATTGGCGTTGATCGTCAACCAGGACGGTTTTCCGTTCAGTTACGAACTGTTTGATGGGAACCGCGCCGATGTTTCCACCGTCGAAGCGATTCTTCGCACCGTGGAACGGAAACATGGGAAAGCACGGCGGGTCTGGATCTTTGATCGTGGTGTGGTGAGTGAAGAGAACCTGGTGGCCATCCGCAAGCGCGGGGGCCAGTATCTGGTGGGCACTGCGCGCAGCAAGCTCAAGCAGTTCGAACAGGAACTGCTCAAGGATGATTTCGAAAAGATCCGACCGGAAGTAGAGGTCAAGCAGATCCAGATTCCGGGAGGCCAAGAGACCTACATCCTGTGCCGCACGGCGGGACGAAAGGAAAAAGAGAAGGCCATCCGGAGTCGCTTTGTAGCCAAGATCGAAAAGGCGCTGGCGGGGCTTGAAAAGCGCATCGTCGAGGGCCAGCTCAAAGACCGTGACAAGATGCTTTTGCGCTTGGGTCGCATCCAGGCTTCGCATCCGCAAGTAGCGGATCTCTATGAGATGGCCGTGAAGGATAGCCAAGAAGGGCCGCGCTTAATCTGGCGGCAGGGGCCGGAACAACAGCAATGGCTGGAAGCGCGAGAGGGAGCCTATCTGCTACGCACGAATCTGACAGTAAACGGTGCTGCAGATCTCTGGAAGAAGTACATGCAGCTGACGGAAGTGGAAGCGGCATTTCGCACTCTGAAGAACGAGTTGGCCATCCGACCGCTGTTCCATCAGCTGGAAAAGCGAGTGAAGGCCCACGTACTGGTAGCGTTTCTTGGCTACGCTCTGCAGGTGACGTTCAAGCATCTGCTGAAGCGGAGTGGTTCAGAGTATTCGCCGGCCGAAGCGCTGAAACGGCTGGGCGAGATCCGCAGTGTCGACATCGTATTGCCAACGGTCGAAGGGCGAGAGATCTGGTTGCGACGCATCACCAAGCTCGATGACGAGCAGCAGACGATTCTTTGCCAACTTCAAGTGCAGTGGCCAGAGCTGCTCGAGCCCACTCAGATCTTAAAATGTAGTGAAAACTCAGCCATAGCCTAAACTGATTTTAAAGGACTTGACCCCCTTTTGGGCCTCTCAGTGACGAAGATGGGTTAGGGGGAACTTGTCCGTTAACGGGGGCGCTCTATCCCACGGGTTGAAGTCTCAACACCTGCGCCGCCAAAGCCACAGAGCGGCTCCGACCGGTGTCCGCTATCTATCGTCCCGGTCGTGGTGATCACCATGTTGTCCGTGGTCGTGATCACTATGTCGGCCATGATCGTGGAAGTCACGATTTTTTCGATCGTCATCCCAGCGGTGATCGTGTTCAATACGGCCGCGGTCTCCTTCCCAGTACCCCATATAGAATCGTTCGCCGTCGTGGTGCGGTGCAACCCAGCGAGCTCCCTCGTACGGTGGTCGAGTCCAATAGCCTGCATGCCACTTGTAATGCCTTCCTACGGGATACCAATAACCCTCCACCCACACGCATTCAGGATCTGGCCTTGCGGGTAGAAGCAGAACCACCCGAGGCGGCGGTGGCGCCCCAATCATGATTCCAATGGAAACCTGCGCGTCAATTGCAGAGACCGTGGCTAACAGCATCGCAACAAGCAGTGTTGCTCTGATGAAGGTCCTCATATGGCTCAGTCTCCCCAACACCCATCGTACGTACAAAGGGAGGCAATACATATGGCAGTGCGATTCGTGATTGCGAAAGATATAGCTGGCCGCACGTACAGGTAGGGATCACACTGCCACAATCGGGAGAGAACCTGGTTCGCGTAACTCCTGGTTAGCCCCAACTGCGTCTTCGACGCGTCACTTGTGCCAGAAACTTGTCGAGACAGATTTGTTGATTTCAAGCGGGCCCATGATATCGCCGAGCTTCTGAGAACAAGACACTGACCCCATGCTGGCAGCGAGTTGGCTAGTTTTTGCCAGGTTGCTCGCGGCGCAAACTCCGGCGCAGATAGCCTTTGGCGCGGAAGATCATCACTCTGACTGTAGGAAGGCGCGTGTTCAACGCGCGGGCGATCTCGAGGTAACTCATTCGCCTGTAGTAGCGCAGTACGAGTGGAACCTTGTATTTTTCCGGCAACCGAATCAACTGTTCTCTTACGCGTCGCTCTTCGTCCTTGCGCAGAATTTGGGAGAGTGGCGAAGGAATCGAGCGATCGGCGACACCGCTAAGGTCGATTTCTTCCAAAGATGAACTTCTCTCGCACTTCTTGTGTCTCAGCATGTCAATGCACTGGCGCCCTGCCACCTTCGATACCCAAGGGAGAAAGGGCACCGTCTCGTTTCTTTGGTGCAACACTTTGTAAAGTTTCAAAAAGACCTCTGCTGCCGCATCCTCGGCGTCTTCTGGCTGCCGAAAAAACCGCCGGCAGACCTGCAAAACGTGGCGATAGTGAGCTGTGTAGATTGTGCTCAAAACTTCGGGACAGAGTGGTTGTGGCTGGTTAAAAGCTAGAAAACTCTGCGTTTCTTCCGTGAGCAGTAAAGTCGATTTGGTTGCCATCGCCGTCTTTCCTTTAAATTTAGACACACCAATACTCTCGGGCCCGCACGACACGAGTTGTCGAGCCCGTCGATATGTTTGCTCAACTATTTGCAGTACTTTCCTCTCCGCTCGCGTCTTGCCTCGGTCGCACAACCGAAGTCGGTTGACGGCGAGGCCTCGAATAATCCTTGTTCTGCGCAGACGTGTCCTCGGTCAAGAGAGCTTCGCGGCGACGCACAACCAATAGGGTCATGTCATCATCCGGTGAGCACGCGTCCGCGAAGTCGAGCACCGCCCCAAGCGTGGAAAAGAGAACCTGATTTGCGCTGGCGCCAATGACCGCCTTTGCTGCGGCCGATAACCTCCCCATCTCAAACTCCTCTTCCTGGGAATTCCTGCATTCTGTCAGGCCGTCGGAGTAAGCAAGCAACATATCGCCAGGATTCAGGCAGACGCTCCCCGAGATGTATGTCGCTTCTTTCAGAGCGCCGAGCATCGGGCCACCTTTTACCAGTTGTTCCAGAGACTTGTTGCGTCGCAGAAGCAGCGGAGGTGGCAGGCCAGCGTTGCAGTAAACAAGCTCCCCTCGCTCCGGATAGAGTCGGGCAAAGAATAGCGCTGTGAGAGGCGGCTCGCACTGATCATGGCACAGTGCGCGATTGACCGCGGCGACGGCATCGGCTGGATGCAAGTATGTTCGCGCAGTGCGCTGAATTAAGTCCATCAGATGGGCTTGCCAGATTCCCGCGGATAATCCCTTGCCAGCAATATCACCCACGGTTAGTCCAAGCACAGAGTCCTGTTCCATCACCTTGAAAAAGTCTCCCGATAGATGACGCACTGGGAAAATCTCGCCGGAGATCTCGAAATCGCCCCAAACGGATTCGCGCGGGGCGCAGAGCCGCCGTTGGACCTGGGCCGCCTCGTAGATGGCCTGTTGTAGTTTTGCGTGTTCACGGCGCAGGGTGTCGAACTCGTCCTTCGGCGACGGAACCGCCTCTGTTAGAACTGTTGCCGTGACGTTTCGTAAGTTCCGCCGCGCTTGCCCTTCCGCCGTGCGTTTTGTCTCCCGCACCCGTCGATTCCCAGGCACCTTTTGCGCGGCGTTCTGTGTTTCTGCGCTTGGCGTGATCATTTTCATCTCATCCTACGAATTTGTAGCCTACTCCGTGCACCGTCAGGAAGAATCGGGGCTGCTCCGGAACTGGCTCGAGTTTCTGGCGAATCCGCACGATGTGAGCATCCACTGTCCGAGTTGTCGGGAAACTCTCGTAACCCCAGACCTCGTCGAGCAATCGCTCGCGGCTTAGCGTCTCCCCGGAGTGACATAGAAAATGCTTCAGGAGATCAAATTCCTTACTGGAAAACTCAACCGGGCTACCACCGCGCAGTACTTGGTAACTACGCAAATTCACGTCAACATCACCGAAGGTATAGCGGTCCTGCTCTTTCGGGAGTGTCTGTGCCCGCCGTAGAACGGCTTTCACGCGAGCGAGCAATTCTCGGATCGAGAAAGGTTTGGTGACGTAGTCATCGGCGCCAAGTTCCAGACCAACAACCTTGTCTATCTCCTGGCCGCGCGCGGTCAGCATGATGATGGGAATCGAGGGACGTTTGGCCTTTAGCTGTTTACACACATCCAATCCACTCATGCGTGGCATCATCACGTCGAGTACAACTAGGTCCGGGGACTCCTTCAGTGCCCGTTCGAGTCCTTCGACACCATCGAGCGCCGTCAGAACTTGAAAACCCTCGTATTCGAAATTATCGCGTAGGCCGGCGACCATGTTCGGCTCGTCCTCGACGATCAGAATCTTCGCTGTTCCCATGCCTTCTCCCTTGTGTTTGCCCTGGGCGTTCACGTAACCCTCACGCGACTGCGGTTCCAGTCTGCGAAGGAGGAACCAACGGTAATGAGATCGTGAATTTGCTGCCTTTCTTGGGAGAACTTTCAACCCGCACATCCCCGCCGTGCGCCCGTGCGATGTGCCGCACGAGCGAGAGGCCCAACCCCGATCCCTTAACGTTGTGTACCAGCGGATCTCCGCAGCGGTAAAACTTCTCAAATATCTTCTCTTGTTCGTTGGCCGAGATGCCGATGCCGTGGTCCATGACCTCAAGATTCACGGAGCCGTTCGAGCGGTATAAGCTCACACCGATGTACTTCTGCTCCTTGGAGTACTTCAGGGCATTATTCACCAGGTTGAGGAGCGACCGCGCGATGGCTTCGCGATCCACCGTTACCGGCGGAATATCGCCGGAGATGTTTTCCTCGTAAGCAAAACCGTTTTGCTGGATTTGGAAGCGATAGGATTCCAAAGTCGAATGAACCAATTCGGCCAGGTTCGTTTCCTGGAACTCGTATTCCTTCCGTCCGGCGTCGATTCGGGAAAAATCCAGGATATTGTTGATGAGTGCCGTCAAGCGTTCGCTCTCTTCCCGTATGATGCGGAAATACTCCTGGTATTTTTCCTTTGCTGTGAGGCGCCCAAGCTCCAACGTCTCGGCATAGAGCCGGATCAGGGCCAGCGGCGTCCGCAATTCATGTGAAACGTTGGCCACGAAATCGGACTTCAACCTGGCCAAAGTCATTTCCCTGGAGACGTTGCGATAGGTGAGCCAGATTCCGCCAATCATGACCATGGAAAGTGCCGCAAGGACCATATAGTTATATCGGAGGAACCTGGTCCCTATATCTGCGACCGTCGTGCCTTGGTACTTGATGGCCGCAACTAAATTAGGGAACACATACTCAAATTTGCGCTCCGCCTCCGGCTTGCCTCCGTCCCAATTTGCGGAGGCTACCCAGGGAGTAGCATCCTTCGGTGGATGGATCATCATGCCCGGCGGATTCGCATCAGCCTTCAGCACGCTGCTCTTGCCGGTCAAGACGTCCTTCATCATCGCGGGCAAGAAGGTTGTCCGAAGATAGTTTTCGTCAAAAGCCACCACCCCCAGCACCACACGATCCTTGGGAACTTTCGGAGGGATAAAATAAGCAATGTTCCAATACGTCTGCTTATTATCACGAAGGGTCCACCCGTCATAGAATCCGACAGCCTGTTCTCCCTTCTCTTCCATCACCCGGAGATGCTTCGCCATTTCAGACGACTCCAAGGGCATCCAGCTCAACATGGAGTTAATTTCCTCCTGAGCGTGTCCGCAGAGGACGGCATCTTGGTCATGGCCTGGCTGCGTGCGGCTCACCAGCAGATTGTTTTTCTTGTCGTACAAAGCCGCATATGAATACTCGGGATGTTCCAACAACATGCGCTCGAGATTGGCCTTGGTCTTGGGGCCGTCGTCGAGGTTGGGAAATTCATTGCGGACGGGCGTGACCAGATCATTCGCCCTCTCCCAGCTTTTCTTTTCCGCGATCTTTAGCACGTAACTAAAGTCGCGTTGGATGGCCGCCTCAATGGCCTTATCCCGCTGGATATGCTTCAGGTTCCAGATGCTGAAGCCCATCAACGCTGCCGCCGGGAGCACGATGGCCAGCTCCAGCGTGAGGAGCGTTCGCGTGCGGTCCGTCAATCGCCATTTCTTGGCCATTCTAAGCCTCGCGCCGGGGTGCGCTCGCCTTTACCAGAGCAAGACTATAAAGACCCGCCAGGGGGAGTTGTGTCAAGCCAAAGCAAAGGATTGTAAAAAGTTGTAAAAGCGGCCACTGTAGTGCGGCCGTTTCCCGAACAAGTTAGAAATAGACGCTCGCTTGGGCAAGGCTGCCCAAAAACCCCTCTTGTACGTGAATCGCAAGTGATTGATTCCATTTACCGCGAATCTTCTGTTTCGGATGCCCACAAAGAGTTGTTTTTGGGTACTTGATGTCCGGTAATGCGACTTACCAGGTTGACCGCAGGACGAAAGGCTGCCCTCAAAACCCGGGCTTTTAGTCCCCGCTCATCGAGCGAGGCGACCGGTGCTTCTTTCTTACCACCACTGAATTGCGATCATTGACATTCCTTCTGCCGCGCCCTAGTTTCAGAGTTAAGTTCGCCACCCTTTGTTCTTATGAGTGTCAAGAAAACCTTGGTCTTGGCTTGGGTCGTGTCCGGTGCGGCATTGGCGATCATCCAATTGATTATCTGGACGAAGATAAATGACCGCCTGCCACCTAAGCAGCAAATCGGGTGGCAAGCCCTTAAAGACACGTTCATATGGTTCCGAAAAGACGGATTGCTCGCTCAGCATGCGCGTCTTTATCCCGAGAGTCGCTTGACGACCGTGTTCCGACTGCTGTGGGGTACCTTCTGGGTGCTGGTAGCCTTCTGGATACTCGCTCGCTAGGCTAGTAAGGGCCGTTCTCGACAAACTGACACCCGTAACGGCTCGGAGGTGTTCAATTTTGAACAGACACGATTTCTGCCGAGCGTTATTCTCGTCCAATGAAAATCTTAAAAGTTGTACCGGCGCTAATCGCGGTTTTTTGTGTGGCGGTCCTGAGTCTTAAAAGAGGGACTATTTTTCTTCCATAAATCATCTGACCGATTCCCGCCTTATCCTGCATCACTGCTACCTCGTACATCGCTCTATTCGGGTAGTACGCACAAGAGAACTCTTAATCAACAGCTTGGAGGTTCGAGTCCTCCCCGGTTCACCACTTCTTTTCAATGAGCTAGCTTGATTTGACCCGCCCAGGAAAAACTGTGCCCCGTTTTCTAACGACCCCGCCTCAATTTCTGTTCCGCTAAGATCGTCGACAGCCCTGACCCGCATGCGCTGGCCGCCAGCATCACTTCTTCGTCGAGCGGGCCCATCTGGAGTAAGATTGCCGCCGCCTCGGATCGGGCTGCTGTGCGCAAACGACTTTTGAGCGAAACGCACCTGGAAATTATGCAAATCTACGTTCTCGGAATCGATGTTGGTACAGGCGGCACCCGCGCTTTGATCATGGGAGCGGACGGACATGTCTTCGCCTCCGCGACGGAGGAACATGAGCCCTTCGCCACGCCCCAGCTCGGATGGGCCGAGCAGCGCCCGGAAGATTGGTGGCGCGCAGCGGGTATAGCAATTCGCAAAGCGCTCGCCAAAGGGCAACTGCGTGGAGATCAAATTTCCAGCGTTGGGTTTTCCGGGCAAATGCACGGCGCGGTAATGCTGGACGCCTCCGGGGACGTGGTTCGGCCGGCGCTGATATGGTGCGACGTTCGCACGGAAAAACAATGCCGCGAGCTAACCGAGCGTATCGGAGCCGAGCAGCTGATCCGTTTGACGTGCAATCCGGCGCTTGCCAATTTCACGGTGACGAAATTGTTATGGACGCGAGAGATCGAACCGGAGAACTGGAAACGAGTCCGTTCAGTCTTGCTGCCGAAGGACTACGTGCGATTCCGGCTGACCGGAGAAAAAGCTACTGATGTCGCGGATGCTTCAGGGACCCTCATGCTGAATGTGGCTCAGCGTCAGTGGTCTGCCGAAATTCTGGAGGCAGCCGAAATTGATAGGTCGTGGCTACCAACGCTCTACGAGTCGACGGAGGTCTGCGGGAAAGTTTCTGTCAAGGGCGCGGAAGCTACCGGTCTGTCGGTTGGAACGCCGGTCGTGGCGGGCGCGGGGGACCAGGCGGCGGGAGCCGTCGGCATGGGCGTGGTCACTCCTGGTGCTGTCAGCGCCACGATTGGAACGTCAGGGGTCGTATTTGCAGCAACGGATTCTCCGGCGCTGGATCCGCAAGGCCGCCTGCACACTTTCTGCCATGCCGTTCCTGGACGCTGGCACGTGATGGGCGTGACGCAGGCTGCGGGCCTTTCACTACGTTGGTTTCGCGATCAATTTGCCTGCACGCCGGCAGGAGATGGGAGAGATCCTTACGAGCAACTTACCGCTGAGGCGGCAACCGTTGCGCCTGGCGCGGATGGACTGCTTTGGGCTCCCTATCTTATGGGCGAGCGAACGCCGCATTTGGATCCTGCCGCGCGAGGAGTCCTGGCGGGCTTGACGGCTTCACACACGCGGGCTCACGTAATAAGAGCAATCCTGGAAGGCGTCGCGTTTAGTTTGAAAGATACCTTTACAATCTTCACGGAAATGCAGGTGCCGGTAAGAAGCATTCGGCTAGGCGGAGGTGGGGCGCGCTCGCGGCTGTGGCGGCAGATTCAAGCGGATGTCTATGATCAGGAAGTGGAGATTGTCGAGGCGGAGGAAGGGGCTGCTTTTGGGGCGGCCGTCCTGGCCGGAGTAGCAGCTAAAATGTGGGCCTCCGTGGATGCAGCCTGCGATTCGGTGGTTTGTGTAGTGGAACGCGTGACACCGATTCCGGCGAATGTTGCTGTGATGAGCGCCGCCGGAATCGCTTACCGGCGAATCTATCCGGCGATGAAATCCATTCTTACTTCGTAGATGCATCGATCCTGAGCCAGGAGGAAGTCCATGACGAACAAAGAACCTTACCAGCCAAAACCCAGTGACAAGTTTTCCTTCGGGCTCTGGACGCTGGGGAATCGGGGACGCGATCCATTTGGTGATTTCGTTCGTCCGGTCATTTCTCCCGTTGAAATCGTCAACATGCTGGGCGAAGTGGGAGCGTGGGGCGTCAACCTTCATGACAATGACCTGGTGCCGATTGACGCCACTCCTGCGGAACGCGAGGCGATTGTGCGCGAGTTCAAAAAGGCCTGTGCCGAAAACAAACTCGTCGTTCCGATGGCCACCGTTTCCCTGTTTTTTCACCCCATCTTTCGTGACGGCGCTTTTACCGCAAACGATCCGGAGGTTCGCGCCTACGCGTTGCAAAAAACCATGCGCGCCATGGATCTCGGCGCGGAGCTGGGCGCAAAGATGTTTGTGTTGTGGGGCGGCCGCGAAGGCGTCGAAACAGAAGCTTGCCGCCGTGCAGACGAAGCTGTAAAGCGTCTCCGCGAAGCGGTGAACTATCTTTGCGAATACAATCTGGACCGAAAGTACGGGTTCAAGTTCGCTCTGGAAGCCAAGCCCAACGAGCCACGCGCGGATATCTACATGGCGACCACCGGCCATTACCTCGGCTTCATTCCCACCCTCGATCATCCAGAGATGGTTGGCGTCAATCCGGAAGTCGCGCACGAACAAATGGCGGGCTTGAATTTCATGCATGGAGTAGCGCAAGCGTGGGAAGCAGGCAAGCTATTCCATATCGACTTGAATGACCAAATGCCGGGGCGCTACGACCAGGACCTGCGATTCGGTTCCGCGAATCTCAAGTCCGCTTTCTGGCTCGTAAAGTTCCTCGAAGACGTCGGGTACGGCGGGCCGCGTCATTTTGACGCTCATGCGTATCGCACCGAGGATTATTGCGGCGTGAAAGACTTTGCGCGCGGCTGTATGCGCACTTATCTGATCCTCAAAGAGAAAGCAGTGCGTTGGAATGCCGACAAGGAGATTCGTGCCATCCTCCAGGAAATTTCCGGTGGGAGTACTGGTTTCCCCAAGCTCGGGAAATATTCGAATAAGCATGCGTCTACCTTGCTGGCCCACGTTTTCGACAAAGATGCCATCTGCAAGAAGCGCTTGCCTTATGAACGCCTGGATCAACTCACCGTCGACCTTCTCGCCGGTCTGCGATGAAAACAGAGACTTGGAGTTGAGGGAATAATGAAAACGATCAAAGGACCGGCGATTTTTCTGGCGCAGTTCGCCGGCGATGCGGCGCCGTTCAACAGTTTGAATAGCATTGCTTCGTGGGCCGCCAAACTCGGTTATAAGGGCGTACAAATCCCCAGCTGGGACGTCCGCCTGTTTGACCTGCAGCGGGCAGCAGAGAGCAAGACCTACTGCGACGAGATCCGTGGGCTCGTGACGAGCCACGGTCTGGAGGTCACCGAGCTCTCGACGCACCTTCAAGGCCAGTTGGTGGCCGTGCACCCCGCGTATGACGTGGCTCTTGATGGATTCGCGCCAGAGAAACTGAGGGGCAACCCCCGGGCGAGGCAAGCCTGGGCCGTCGAGCAATTATTGTTCGCGGCGAAAGCGTCCGCTCACCTAGGACTCAAGGCACATGTTACATTTTCCGGCGCGCTTGCATGGCCGTACTTGTACCCTTGGCCGCAACGGCCCGCGGGACTGATTGAGACTGCATTCGAAGAGCTGGCCGCGCGCTGGCGACCTATCCTCGATGCATTTGATAAAGCGGGAGTAGATCTGTGTTTCGAGATCCATCCAGGGGAAGATTTGCACGATGGGATCACGTTTGAGATGTTTTTGGAGCGCGTCGGCAATCATCCGCGATGCAACGTGCTTTTCGACCCGAGTCATTTCGTGTTGCAGCAGCTCGATTATCTTGAATTCATCGATCTGTATCACTGCCGCATCAAGATGTTTCACGTGAAGGACGCGGAATTTCGTCCGACAGGCCGCCAGGGCGTGTACGGTGGCTATCAGTCTTGGATCAACAGGGCGGGACGGTTTCGTTCGCCCGGAGATGGCCAGGTGGATTTCAGCGCCATATTTTCCAAGCTCACGCAGTATGGATTTGCTGGATGGGCGGTGCTGGAGTGGGAGTGTTGCATCAAGACAAGCGAGCAGGGTGCTACGGAAGGGGCTCCTTTTATCCAGCGGCATATTATCCAGGCTGCGAGCAGCAGCTTCGATGACTTCGCAAGTTCAGGAGCAGATCAACGCGCCAATCGCCGGATGTTAGGACTCGATTGAAATGGGACGGGGCTTATGACAGCAAATTCAAAAATTACTGATGGAGGAAACCGGCGTCTCCGGCTGGGAATGATCGGCGGCGGGCCGGGCGCTTTCATTGGAGCGGTGCACCGCATTGCAGCACGGCTCGATGATCGCTTTGAGCTGGTCGCCGCGGCTTTGTCGTCCAATCCCGAGCGCGCCCGCGCCGGGGCGCAAGAACTGCATATCGCTCCGGAACGCGCCTACGGAAGCTTCGCGGAAATGGCCGCGGCGGAAGCGAAAAGGCCGGAGCGCATTGACGCCGTCTCGATTGTGACGCCCAATCATCTTCATTTCGCGCCGGCGAAAGCGTTCCTGGAGGCGGGAATTCATGTCATCTGTGATAAGCCGCTTACCACGACCGTGGAAGATGCGCTCGCGCTTGCGGAAATCGTTCGCCGCAGCGGGCTCATCTTTGGCTTAACGCACAATTACACGGGCTATCCGTTGGTGCGGCAAGCCAGAGAGATGATCGAGGCAGGGGAACTGGGGAGAATTCGTGTCGTGCAAGTGGAATACGCGCAGGATTGGCTAACCCTGCCGCTCGAGACGACGGGACAGAAGCAAGCTGTATGGCGCACCGATCCTGCACAGAGCGGCCCTGCCGGCAGCCTCGGAGACATCGGAACGCACGCCTATAACCTCGCGTGCTTTGTGACCGGCCTCCGCTGCGATCAGGTCGCCGCCGACGTTTCCATTTTCGTGCCGGGACGCCGCCTTGACGACAACGTGCAAATGCTCCTGCGATTTGACGGCGGCGCGCGAGGAATGTTGTGGGCCAGCCAGGTGGCCGTCGGCAACGAGAACAATCTTCGTTTGCGAATCTATGGAGAAAAGGCAGGCCTCGAGTGGGGGCAGGAGAATCCGAACTATCTGAGGTTTACTCCGTATGGCAAGCCGCCGCTTACAATCAGCCGTGCCGGGGCAGGCGCGACGGATTCTGCGAAACACGCCAGCCGAATCCCTTCCGGCCATCCCGAGGGATATCTGGAGGCGTTCGCTCAACTGTATGCGGACCTGGCAGAACAAATCGCCGCACGAAACGCGGGCCGCGCTCCGGCGCCTTCGTCCCTGCTAGTGCCGGGCGTAAAGGACGGCGTAACTGGTGTTCGTTTCATTTCTGGAGTGCTGGAATCCTCTCGCCAAAACTCAGCCTGGGTGCATCTGCTCCCGTCCTGAGTGACGTGGTTGCTCCGGCGGTCATTTTTGCTGTTTGTGCCACCATTCCCGAAGCGATCTGCAGCGACCTTCCTCATCGAGAGAAATCAGGAAGATTCCGTCCAGCTGAGTTTGCAGCCCTTGGGGAACAATAACAAACGACGCCGACCATCTGGCGATATTAAGGTCAGATTTCGCAACCAGGATCTCGTACTCAAATCTGATGTTTTCTTCCATGCGCGCCACCTCGGACCAATACTCGAAAATGGCTTTTCTCCCACGCACGGGTTCGAGAAAGGGTGTGACCTGGTAGGTGCCGTCTTCGGTGAACAGCGCCGTGGCGGCTTCGGGATTACGGTTCTCCCACGCCTGGCCGTAAGCATACAGCCAGGCTTTAAACGCTGCCCCATTATTTCCCATGCCCACTCCCCGGATAATTCAAAGAGTCTATCCTAACTACAGCCGCTTGTTGCCAGCCGGACATGTCTGGTAATCCGTAATACGAGCCCTCCCCGACCGACAGCGCAGCCTTAGCCCAAACGTTCCCCTTGCTTACCGAGGGGAGCTTGTGTATCATGCTCTCGGTAACCGAGGAGAGTCCGTGAGCAAACCATCTGATCTGGTCCAAGGCACACTCGATCTTCTTCTCCTGAAGATTCTCGCGCTTCAACCCATGAACGGTTGGGCCATAAGCCAGCGCCTAAAGCAAATCTCCGGCGAGGTCCTGCAAGTCAGCGACGGCTCGCTCTACCCCGCTTTGCACAAGCTCGAACAAGAGGGCTGGATCAGTGCCGAGTGGAAGCAGACGGAGAATAATCGCCGCGCAAAGTTTTACTCGCTCACCAGACTCGGGCGCCAGCATCTGGGGAAAGAAGCAGCGAACTGGAGCCGCCTTTCCGCCGCCATCTCTCATGTCGTCAGACTCGAGGAAGCCTGAGCGCCACGCGCGCTGCGCCTAAGGAGGTCCTATGCGTCCACAGCATTGGCTGTACACCATCCCGCTTCGCCTGCGGTCCCTCTTTCGCCACCGCCACGTTGAGCAGGAACTGAACGAAGAGCTCCAGTTTCACCTGGCGCAAAAAATCGAGGAAGGCGTCGCCAAGGGGCTTTCCCCTAAAGAGGCGCGCTATGCGGCGATGCGCGCGATGGACGGACTGGAACAGCGGAAAGAGGAGATGAGAGACATGCGAGGCATGAATTGGATGACGGATTTCCTCGACGACGCGCGCTTCGCGATCCGCAGCCTGCATCGAACGCCCGGACTTACCGCGTTCGTGGTGATCACGCTGGCGCTGGGGATCGGGATGACCTCGGGGACCTTCAGCATGGTGGACGCGCTGATCTTCAGGCCTTACCCCGTGCCACATCCCAGCGGCGTAGTCACTCTGGTGAGTACGACCCACGATAACAGCTTCGACGATTTTTCCTATCGCGAATACCTGGACATCCGCGGCAAAACGAAGAGCTACGACGGCGTGATCGCCAACGCAGCCATGGAGGCTGTGGGCTTCAGCGCCGAACCGGCAGCCACGCCGAGGATCAAGGGCGGGATGTTGGTTTCCGGTAACTACTTCCATGTGCTCGGCGTGGAGCCGCGCCTCGGGCGCGGATTTCGCGAGGACGAAGACCAGGTGCCCGGACGCGATGCCGTTGTGGTGCTTGGGCCGGATTTCTGGAAGCAAGAATTCGCGAGCGCCCCGGACGTCCTCGGCCGCACGATTCGCCTGAACGGTACGGAGTTCACCGTGATTGGCGTGGCTCCGGAAACCTTCCCGGGGATGATGATATTCGGGCATCCCGACTTCTATATGCCGCTGGCCATGGCGCGGGTGTTTTCGACCAACCGCCAGAAGAATTTTTTCGAGGAGCGCGACGATCGCGAACTGAACGTTAAGGCGCGCTTGAAACCTGGCACGACGCTCGAGCAGGCGCAGAATGAACTCGCCGTGCTCGCGAAAAACTTCGAAAGCGAGTATCCCAAGCTCAATCGCAGCCGTGGCGCAACGGTACACACGCAGTTCGAAATGCAGACTCGAGCCGACGACGTGAATTGGAAATTCGGCGTGATCTTCGTGATCCTTGCGCTGGCGGTCCTGCTGGTGGCTTGCACCAATGTTGCGGGACTTCTTTTGAGCCGTGCCCGCTCGCGAACCCGCGAAATCGCCGTACGGTTGGCGATTGGCGCTGGGCCTTTCCGGTTGATCCGGATGCTGTTGACGGAAAGCCTGATTCTCGCGTGCTTAGGTGGAGTGGTGGGGATTGCTATCGGGTACGGCGTCGTGCAGTGGTTTCAAAGTTTTCAAAATGTAATATTTATGACCGACTTGCCATTCTCCATCCCATTCCGGATGGACACGCGCGTGCTGATCGCGAGCCTCGCGTTGGCTGCGTTGAGCGCACTCCTTTGCGGTCTGGCGCCGGCGCTGCAGAGCACGCGCGCGGATCTGGTGAACGGACTCAAGTCAGCCGACGTGGATGTGGCCGGACGCAAACGACTGTGGGGCCGAAATGTACTGGTGGTGGCGCAGGTTTCCACGTCCCTGATGCTTCTGACGGCGTCTTTCCTGATGGTCCGGGGTTTTCAGCATACCTTGCTGGAGAATACCGGTTTCGCGAAAGACCATCTGCTTATGGCCACCTTCGATCCGCGCCTGATGCAGTACAGCGCAGCTCAGACGCAGCAGTTCTATAAGCTGCTGGCAGAACGTGTACGGCAAGCGCCCGGAGTTCAGAGCGAGGCTCTCACCCAAAACATTCCGCTCGGAACCGACGACTTTGACGGCATCGCCTTCGTGCCGGAAGGCTTCCAGATGCCGCGCGATCGCGAGAATTTCAACGCGACGATGGATACGGCGGATGAAGGGTACTTCGAGACCATGGCGATTCCGATTTTGAGCGGCCGAGGCTTCCAGGCCTCCGATACCGCGGGTGCCCCGCGCGTGGCGGTCGTGAACGAGCAGTTCGCGAAACACTATTGGCCGGGAGAGGATGCGGTGGGCAAACACATCCGGCTTGATAGCCGCGCCGGCACGCCGGTGGAAATTGTGGGCGTCTCACAGACCATCAAGTATCAAAACACCTACGAGCCGATGGATTTCCTATATATGCCGCTGGCCCAGCATCCAATCGCGCGAATGACCTTGATGTTGCGGTCGAGCGGCGATCCGCTGCAATTAATCCAGTCCGTGAAGAACGTTGTCCGTACCCTCGATCCGAACCTGCCGATGTTGCACACCATGTCTTACGAGGACTACTACCTGAACCAAGCCGTGAGAGGGCCACGAATTGCCATGATGCTGGTGGGTAGCATGGGTCTGGCGGGCCTCCTGCTGGCCGTCGCCGGTCTGTACGGCCTGGTGGCGTACAACGTGAGCCGCAGAACCCGCGAGATCGGCATACGCATAGCCCTTGGCGCGCTAAGCGCGGATGTACTGCGCCTGGTGATGGGCAAGGGCCTCATGCTGGTCGGAATCGGAACGGTCATTGGGCTGGCCATGGGTTTCGCCGTCGAGCAGCTCATGAATTCTATGCTGTTCAATGCTGGCGGCGTCGACATTCTGGCTTATGTCATCGTGGTCCCATCATTGTTTGTTGTAACCGCGCTGGCGGCCTACGTGCCCGCGCGACGGGCATCCCGGATTGCGCCGACACAGGCGCTGCGATACGAGTAGCGCAGCTAGTTGGTGAAAGATAGGTCCGCTACGCACGCTAGCTCAACGCACACCGCCAACTAGCCAATCCAGACGAGTACGCGAATCGCGCGCTGACCGAGCAAGTCACATGTGGCTTCAAATTCCTGCTTAGCTGACTGACCGTGCTCTAGCCGGCCTGCTATGGTATTTTGAAAACATAGAGGTGAGACTGAATAATTCGGTTTCAACTCTCTGGCGGCGCAACGACGCCACATTTTGCTACAAAATCGCACACTGCCTGGCGGAGTCTTCAGCAACCACAATGTCCACATTTTGCCGAGACACACTGCGCTTCTCAGTCTTGACTGTTTTCATCGCCCTTTTCTCCACCTCTGCTCGAGCCCAGGGCCCGGACCAAACTGTGATTCGCGTGGACGTAAACCTTGTCTTGGTTGACGCGACCGTGAAGACAAAGGCCGGTCAAATCACGGCCGATTTTAAAAAAGAGGATTTCGAGCTGCGCGAAGATGGCGTCCCTCAAAAGTTGGATCTCTTTAGCCGCGACGAGCTGCCCCTCAATGTCGCCCTGGTCCTGGATCTCAGTGATTCGATTGGTCCATTCCTGGGACCCTTGCGGGAGGCCGCCACCACGGCCCTAGCGGCGCTTAAACCCGAAGATGAAGTCGCGCTGTTTACCTTTTCCACCGAGGCCGAATTGCGCGTGCCGTTCACCAGCGACAAAACCAAGATTGCCGAACAGATCAATGCTTTCCGCGTCGGCGGCGCCACAAATATCAACGACGGCATTTTTGTCGCCGCCAAATATCTCCTTAATACTCCCCCGAAGGGCCGCCGAGTCATCATTCTGATCAGCGATGACGTTGGTACGGACGCCGGTGGACAGGGAACCCGCGACATCGTCACCGAATCTATTGCCTCGGATGCGGTCCTATATAATCTGAAGATACCCGGATACAATCCGCCAGGGACTCTCTTCGCCGCCAGCATGATTCCCGGGCTGGTGAACATTCGGAAGGTGGTGGATCAGACCGGCGGCGAAATCTTCGACGTCCAGGATGTGGCCCATCTGGACGCCGCATTCCACGCCCTGATCGCGCGGATCAAGACGCGCTACACGCTAGGCTATTACACCAAGGCCAACGGGGCTTTGGGCAAACCACACAAGCTGGATGTACGCCTTACGCCATC